>Ga0315281_10000342_pt1 | contig 63695 bp, 64 predicted proteins | sample YL17G07_0_MG_FD_204540 | JGI IMG/M metagenome (GOLD analysis project Ga0315281, IMG submission 204540) | Sediment microbial communities from Yellowstone Lake, YNP, Wyoming, USA - YL17G07_0 | ecosystem: Environmental > Aquatic > Freshwater > Lake > Sediment | place: USA: Wyoming | collected...
CATGCCGGCCGTGTCGATGAAACGGAAGCTGCCCTCCCGCGTGGTCACCGCCGTGTCGATGGCGTCGCGCGTGGTGCCGGCGATCTCGCTGACGATGGTGCGCGGCTCGCCGACGATGGCGTTGAACAGCGACGACTTGCCGGCGTTGGGACGGCCGACGATGGCGACCGGGATCTCGGCCGGCGCGTCGCTGGGCGCGGGGTGGCCGGGCCGTTCCGCGCCGGCCTCCTCGACCAGCCTGTCGAGCAGCTCGCCGGTGCCCAGGCCGTGCGTCGCGGAGACGATCAGCGGCTCGCCGAGGCCGAGCTGGTACAGCTCTTGGGCGGCGCTCACGGCGGCCGGGTCGTCGAGCTTGTTGGCGACCAGCACCACCGGGACGCGACGGCGGCGCAGGACCCCGGCGATCTCGAAGTCGTCGGCCAGCGGCCCGGCGCGGCCGTCGACGACGAAGAGCACCACGTCGGCCGCGTCGATGGCCAGCTCGACTTGCTCGCGGATGTGGCCGGCATAGGGTGACTCCTCGGCGGTGTCGTAGCCGCCGGTGTCGACCATGCGCATCAGGCGGCCTTCCCAGTCCACCTCGACGTCCTTGCGGTCGCGGGTCACGCCCGGCGTCTCGTGCACCACGGCCTGACGCGTGCCGCTCAGGCGGTTCACGAGGGTGGACTTGCCGGCGTTCGGCGAGCCGACGACGACGACGGTGGGAGGCGTACTCATCCGGACAGTGTAGCAAATGCCTGACGAAGCGAGTCGGCGAGGGCCAGGCGGCCGCCGCAGGCGGCCGCCATCTCGTCCTCGCCGACGTCGTCCAGGGTGCGTCCGAGCTCGACCGGCAGGAAGACGCGCGGAGCGATGAGCCACTCGCCGGCGGCGAGCGGGTCGTCGCGGAGCGCGTCCAGCACCTCTCGCCCGCCGAGAAGGCCCGTCACGGTCACGTGCGGCCCGAAGAGGCGGTTCTTCACGGCGAAGGCTTGTACCGGCAGGTCGAACGCCTCGGCGAGCATCCCGGCTGCGCCTGCCACGACGGGCTCGGCCAGAGAGCCGCACAGGATGCGGGCGGCGCCGGCCCGCGGCCGCTCCGCGGCCGGCCTCCGGCGCCCGGCAGCCCTTCGTGGCTCGCTGGCGAGCTCGGCGGCCTCCTGCGCGAAGAGTGCCGCCATGCCGATGCCGTTCTCGTACTGCTCCGGGGCGTCGCTCGGCGGCGGCGTGCGACCGCAGAGCAGGTGGAACTCGTCGGCGGCGTGGACGAAGGCGACGCCGCGCTCCTCGCGATACCGGTGTTGCCAGCCCTCCACGGCGGCGAGGACCGCCGCGGCGTCGCCGAGCGTCACGCGGCGCAGGTCGCCCTCGACGGCCAGAGACACCGGCACGATCCCGAGGTCGGCTACCCCGGGCAGACCGGCCGTGCGCTCCACGGTCTCCGCCAGCACCGCACCGTCGTTCCAGCCGGGGCAGAAGACGACCTGCAGGTGGAGCTCGAGGCCGGCCGCCGCAAGCCGCTCGAGAGCGGCTCGTGAGGCGGCCGCGGCCCGTCCCATCAGGCGGAGGCGGGCCTCGTCGTTCCAGGCGTGGAGCGACACGTATAGCGGCGAGAGGCGCAGCGCCTCGATGCGCACGAGGTCGCGCTCGTCAAGGTTGGTGAGGGTCGTGAAGTTGCCGTGCAGAAACGACAGCCGGTAGTCGTCGTCCTTCACGGAGAGGGCGGCGCGAAGGCCGGCCGGGACCTGGTCGACGAAGCAGAAGCGGCAGCGGTTGCGGCACACGCGCGTCGGGGCCCCCAGGCCGTCGTAGCCCAGCGAGATGCCGTGCCATTCCCCGGCGCGAGGCTCCACGACCAGGTCGAGCGGGTGCCCGTCGCGGAGCACTGTCAGCCACAACGTGCCGTCGGCGGCTGCCATCTCGAGGTCGAGCACGTCCTGCGGAACGACGCCGTTGAGGCGCGCGATGCAGTCCCCCGGGCGCAGACCGGCGCGCTGCGCGGCGTCCTGGACGGCGGCCACCGGGAGGCTCGCGTCCGCCGCGCCGCGCTCTCCCGCGTCAGCCCCCACAGAGCGCCTGCAGGGCGGCGACGGTAGCCTCGATCTCCGCGTCGGGCGTCGAGGCGCCCGCGGTCACGCCGATCCGGCGGGCGCCGGCGAACCAGGCCGGCTCGAGCTCCGCCGCCGACTCGATGTGATGCGTGCGGCTCTCGATCGCGCGGCAGAGCTGCGCCAGCCGCGCGGTGTTGGCGCTGTTGCGGCCGCCGACCACGACGACCACGTCCACCTCCGCGGCCAGCTCGCCGGCGGCGCTCTGGCGCTTCTGCGTGGCGTCGCAGATGGTGTTGAACACGAGCAGCTCGCGGGCGACGGGCGCCAGGGCAGCCGCCACGCTGGCCAGGTTGGCGCGCGTCTGGGTGGTCTGCACGACGACGCCGACGCGCTTGCCGCGCAGCTGGGCGAGCGGCAGGCCGGCGGCGTCTTCCACGACCACTGCGCCCGCTCCGGCGAAGCCCTCGAGGCCGGCCACCTCGGGGTGGTCCCGCTCTCCGAGGATGACCACCGCGTAGCCGGCCTCGCGCAGGCTGGCCGCCTTGCGCTGCGCGACGGCCACGAACGGGCAGGTCGCGTCGACCAGTTTGAGGTCCCGGGCGCGGGCGCCCTCGATGACCTCGGGCGGCACGCCGTGGGTGCGCACGATCAGGGTCCCTTCCGCCGCCTTCTCGGCGCCGTCCACGACCTTCACGCCGCGCTCCTCCAGCTGCCCGACCACGCTGGGGTTGTGGATGATCGGGCCGAGTGACGCCACGGGCCCCTCGGCGGCCTCCAGGGCCTCCTCGGTGATGCGCAAGGCGCGCTCCACCCCGTAGCAGTACCCCGCGAACCTGGCCACGACGATCTCCACGTCGCCGGCGCGCACTTGGCGCAGCTCGGCGCGCCGTTCGGACTCGTCGCCGGGTCCGCCCGTGATCCCCTCAGAGCTGCGCATACAGCCCGGCAACGGCGGCGTACATGCGTCGCGCCGCCTCCTGATACGCCTTGCTGTTGCGCGCCGTCAGGTCGCTGAGATCGAGAGGCGGCCCCATGCGCGCGCGCAGGGCGGGCAGCCCGGGCCGCCCGCCCGCCATCATGCGCTGGGTGCCGTCCATGGCCAGCGGTACCACCGGCGCGCCGCTGCGCAGGGCGAGCATGCCGACGCCGGGCAGAAACTCGTGTACGGCGTCGTCGGGCTTGCGGTGGCCCTCCGGGAACATCAGCAGGACCCCGCCCTCGGCGAGGATCTCGAGGGATGTGGTGAGGGCCGCCCTGCTGCCTGCGCCGCGGTCGATCGGGAAGGCGCCGAGCGTGACGATGAGCTTGCGCAGAGCCGCGTTCCCGAACAGTTCCTTCTTCGCCATGTAGCGCAGCGGGCGCTCGCAGATCATGCCGACGATGACAGGGTCGATGTTGGCCTTGTGGTTGGTGATCACGATCAGCGCGCCCTCCCGGGGGAGGTTCTCGGTACCAGTGACGCGACAGCGATACAGGCCCCCGAAGAGCGGCACAGCCAGCCAGCGACAGAAGGTGTAGAGGCCGCTGTCGCCGTGACCCGCAAGAGGCAGGCCCCAGAGCTTCACGGCCCGGCCTGCCTGCGAGCGATGCCGGCGACGGCTTCGACCACCTCGTCGAGCGTCATGCCTGAGGTGTCCAGCTCGACGGCGTCCGCGGCTTTGCGCAGCGGCGCGACGGACCGCGTGGAGTCGCGCCGGTCGCGCTCCAGCAGGGCGGCGAGCACCTGGGCCTCGTCGACCTCGTCACCTTTCGCCCGCAGCTCCGCCGCGCGGCGCGCCGCCCGCACGTCCGGGCGCGCCGTCAGGTACACCTTCACGGCCGCGCCGGGGAACACATTGGTGCCGATGTCGCGGCCCTCCATGACGATGTCGGCGCTACCGGCGAGGCGCCGCTGCTCCTCGACGAGGAGCCTCCGCACGCCGGGCAGCGCGGAGACCCTCGAGGCCGCCGCGCCTATCTCGAGGGTGCGGATGGCGTCGCTCACGTCGCGCCCCCCGGCGAACAGGCGGCCGTCGCCGTCGAAGCGCAGCCCGGCAGAGCGGGCCAGCGTGACCACGGCCTCCTCGTCGTCGAGCGCCACGCTCGCCTCCGTCGCCAGAAGGCCCACCGCCCGGTACATTGCACCCGTGTCGAGATAGACGTAGCCGAGGCGCGCCGCGACGCGGCGCGCCACCGTGCTCTTGCCCGAGCCCACGGGGCCGTCGACGGCCACGACGGTCATTCCACCGCGCTCCCGGTGATGACGTCGTAGCCCAGGCCGGCGAGGAGGTGCGCGCCGCGCGCGCTCGCCGCCTCGCCGAGGACGTACACGGTGAGCGTGCCGCCCAGTTCCGCGCTCATGTGATGCATCGAGAGGTCCTCGATGTTGATGCCGGCGTCGCCGAGGGCGACCATGATCTCGCTGAAGACGCCCGGCCTGTCAGGGACGCGGACGATCAGGCGGTGAAGTTCCCGCGCCGGCAGGCTGCCGGCCGCAAGCATACGCTCGCGCTGCTCGGCGGCCCGCCCGATGGCGTCGCTGAGGCGCGCGGCGTCGCCCGCGGCGAGCGCCTCCAGCACCTCCTGCAGGCCCTCCTGGAAGGTGGCGAGGGCGGCCAGGAGGGCGGCGCGGTTCTCGAGAAAGATGTCGGTCCACACGCGGCGGTTGCTCCCGGCGACGCGCGTGAGGTCGCGGAAGCTCGGGCCCGCGGAGAGCAACGCGTCGCGCGATCCCGCGTGCAGGCCCGCCTGCGTCATCAGCACGTTGGCCAGCACGTGCGGAAGGTGACTCACGACGGCCATGAGGCGGTCGTGCTCCTCCGGGTCGACGGCCACAGGCCGAGCGCCGATCTCGCTGAGGAATCCGTACAGCCGCTGGTAGGCGTCGCCGTCCACGTGCGCACCGGGGGTGACGAAGTAGGTGGCCCCCTCGTAGAGCGACGCCCGCGCGTTGGCTACGCCGGCCGTCTCGGACCCGCACAGCGGGTGACCGCCCACGCAGCGCCGCTGTTCCTCCGGCGAGAGCGCCCGCATCAGCGGGCCTTTGGTGCTGCCCACGTCGCTGATCACGGCGTGCGCCGGCGCCGCCGCGAGCGCCGCCTTGACGTGCGCCGCGATGAGCCGCACCGGCGTGCACACGAACACGAGGTCGGCGCCTGAGGCGGCCTCTTCGAGGCTGCCGCAGGCGCGCGTCACGGCGCCGCGCTCGAGCGCGAGGTCGAGGGTCGCTTTCGTCCGGCTGAAGCCGCGGACCTCGGCGACCCCCGCGCGCTCGCGCGCGGCCAGCCCGAGCGATCCGCCCATGAGGCCGACGCCGATGAGGGCGACGGAGTTGACGCCGGCGTCGCTCATCGCGTCAGGCCGTGGTCTTGCCGGCCCAGCGCGCCAGGTCGAGCACGCGGCCGGCGTACTCTCCGAACACGGCCGTGGGCAGCGACTGGGGGCCGTCACAGAGAGCGTGCTCGGGGTTGGGGTGCGTCTCCACGAGCACCCCGTCGGCGCCGGCGGCCACGCCCGCCAGCGAGAGCGGCAGCACGAGGTCCAGACGGCCGGCCGAGTGGCTCGGATCGACGACCACCGGCAGGTGGCTGGCGATCTTGATCACCGGCACGGCGCTCACGTCGAAGGTGTTGCGCGTGGCCGTCTCGAAGGTACGGATGCCGCGTTCGCAAAGGATCACGTCACGGTTGCCCTCCTTGACGATGTACTCGGCGGCCATGAGCAGCTCTTCGATGGTCGTCGCGGGGCCGCGTTTGAGGAGCACGGGCTTGGCGACCTTGCCCAGCTCTGCCAGCAGCAGGAAGTTCTGCGTGTTGCGGGCGCCCACCTGGAGGACGTCGGCGTACTCGCAGACGACGTCGAGGTCGCGCGGATCCATCACTTCCGTGACGATCGGCAGGCCGGTGTCGTCGCGGGCGGCGGCGAGCATCTTCAGGCCTTCCTCGCCGAGGCCCTGGAAGGCGTACGGAGAGCTGCGCGGCTTGAAGGCGCCGCCGCGCATCATCTTGCCGCCGGCCGCCTTGACGGCGCGGGCGGCGGCCAGCACCTGCTCGGGGGTCTCCACAGAGCAGGGGCCGGCGATGATCGCGAAGTGCCCGCCGCCGATGCGCGCGCCGCGCACGTCGATGACGGTGTCGCGCTGCTGAAACTCGCGGCTCACGAGCTTGTACGGGCGTAGGATGGCGACGACCCGATCGACGCCCGGCATCGCCTCGAGCGGCAGCTGAGTGATCTCCTCGCGGTCGCCGATGACGCCGATGACCGTCACGCGCTCGCCCGAGGAGATGTGGGCGCTCGCGCCGACCTCCTCGATGCGCGCGACGACGTGGGCGACCTCTTCCGCGGTCGCCGTCTCGTGCATGATGACCATCATGCTCAGCTCGGCCTCCCTTCGCCCTGTCCCGGCGCGCCGACCTCGAGCGAGGCCAGCTTGCGCAGGAAGAACTCGATCTCATCCTGTGTACCCACGCTGACGCGCGCCCAGCCGGGACAGCCCAGCGCGTTGCCGTCGCGGACGATCGCGCCCATCGACAGCAGGCTCTGGCAGACCTGGTCCTGCGGCTGGCACAGTTCGCACGTGTCGACCAGCATGAAATTGGCCTGGCTGGGGACGGTGGCGCGGCCCTTCGCCGCAAGCTGCTCGACCATGGCCGTGCGCAGCTCGGCGTTGACCTCGCGCCGACGCGCCACCTGGTCCTGGTGCTTGAGCGCCTCGACGGCGGCCACCTGCGCCAGGAGGTTCACGTTGAAAGGCTGCCGCACTTTGTCGAGCGCCGCCTTGACCGCGGGCGCGCAGAGCCCGTAACCGACACGCAGGCCGCAGAGGCCGTAGATCTTCGAGAAGGTGCGCAGGACGATCACGTTGTCGTGCGCCTTCTGCAGCTCCAGCGCGTCCTGAGAGTCGGAGGCGGTCACGAACTCGTTGTAGGCCTCGTCCACGACCACGAGCACGTCGTCGGGCACCACCTCGACGAGCCGCGCGATGTCGGCCACCGGCACGTACGTGCCCGTCGGGTTGTTCGGGTTGCACACTAGCACCATCTTGGTGCGCGGCGTGACGGCGGCCGCCATTGCCGCGAGGTCGTGCGTGAAGTCGACCAGCGGCACGGCGACGGCGCGAGCCTCGTGCAGCCGGCAGACGTCGTTGTAGACGACGAAGGACGGGTCGGCGAAGACGACCTCGTCGCCCTTTTCGAGCAACGCGTCGCCGAGCAGCATGAGCAGCTCACAGGACCCGCTGCCCACGGCGACCTGCTCCGCAACGCAGCCGTAGTGCGCGGCCAGCGCCGCGCGCAGGTCGGTGGCGTCGCCGTCAGGGTAGCGGTTCAGGTCTTCGAGGGCCTCGATGATGACGCGTTTCACCTCGTCGAAGGGCGCCAGCGGGAACTCGTTGGAGGCGAGCTTCACGACCTCGCTGAGGCCGTAGCGCCGCATGACGATCTCGATCGGCAGACCGGGGACGTAGGGGACGATGCCGGCGAGGGCGGGGACGAAGCGCATGGTCTACTCCGGCAGGTCGAGCCGCAGCTGCCGGGCGCCGTGCAGGTACACGTGGTGCAAGTCGGAGCCGGCCGGCAGATAGACGTGCAGCAGCACGCGCACGCAGCGTTCCACGGCGCCCTCCACGGGGATCTCCTGGCAGCACAGCAGCGGTGTGTGGGACAAGCCGATGCGGCGCGCCGCGACCGCAGGGAAGTCGGCGCGCAGGTCGGGGGTGGCGCTGAGGATCACGCTGACGATGTCGTCGATGGCGACGTCGTTGCGGTCGAGGACCACGCCGAGCAGCTCTGCCGTGCGCTCGGCGATGTCGTCGCTGGTGTCGCGCTCGACGGTCGTCGCACCGCGCAGGGCATACATCCGGGGGGTATCGTCAGTCATGAGGCTCCGCTCCGCATAGAGAGCATCACTCTACACTCCCTGCGCTTTCAGGCTCGTGTTCGGGCTCATCCTGCGCCGGCGTCGGGGACGCGCCCACCGTGTCCTGAGCGTCCTCGTCCGGATCGGCCGCCGGGATCGGCTCCGGCGCGGGCGGCGCCTCGGCGGCGAGCAGGAGCGGCTGGCCCTCGACTTCGCCGCCGACGGCCACAGCCACGTCCTCCCCGGCGCGGCGCAGCGCCTCGACCTCGTCGCCGGCCAGCTCGCGATACCCGCCCGGCTCGAGGCCCTTGTCGGCGATGGCACCGTACCGGCGCCGGTGCAGTTGCTCCACCGGCAGGCCGACGGCCGCGAACATGCGCCTGACCTGGCGCTTGCGGCCCTCGTGGATGGTGATCTCGACGAGGGCCGTCTTGGCGCTCTGCTTCTTGAGGTCGACCTCCGCCGGCGACGTGAGCCCGTCCTCGAGGTCGACCCCTTGCCGTAGGGCGCCGAGGGCGCGCCGGCTCACCTTGCCGCGCACGCGGGCGACGTAGGTCTTAGGTACGCCGTAGCGGGGATGCATGAGCCTGTTGGCGAGCACGCCGTCGTTGGTCAGGACGATCAGGCCCGTGGTGTCCACGTCGAGCCGACCCACCGGGAACAGGATGCGCCCGTTCGGCACCAGATCCACGATCACGCGCTCGGCGTGCGGGTCTCTGCGCGTGCTGGCGACCCCCCGCGGCTTGTTCACGAGGAAGTAGCGGAGCTCGCGCGCCTCCACGGGCTCGCCGTCGACGAGCACGACGTCCTCGGGCGCCACCTTCTCGCGCGGGAACGTCACCACCTCGCCGTTGACGATCACGGACCCCTTACGGATGAGCTCATCGCACGAGCGGCGCGAGCCAAGGCCCGCGCGCGCCAGATAGACCACCAGGTTCATAGGCTCGGTCACGCCCGCCTCCTCTCGGCGTTGGCGAGCAGGCGGGCGCGGATCTGATCTACCTCGGCCGCCTGCAGGGAGAACTCTTCCAGCGGCGGCAGCTCCTGGAGCGAGCGCAGCCCAAACAGCTTGAGGAAGCGTGCGCCGGTGCCGTACAGGATAGGCGCGCCGGGCGTGTCGGCGCGGCCCTGCTGTTCCACCAGGCCGCGCTGCTCCAGCGAGCTCAGCGCCCACTCCGAGGAGACGCCGCGCACCTCGGCCGCCTCCGCGCGCGTGACCGGCTGCAGGTAGGCGACCACGGCCAGCGTCTCGAGGAGCGCCGGCGTGAGATCGTCGGGGCGCTCGGCCCCGGTGAGCCGGCGCACGTCCTCGGCGCACTCGTCGGCAACGGTAAAAGTGACACCGCCGGCCACGTCGTGCAGCGTGACGCCATGCCGCTCGGCGGCGTATTCCGCGCGCAAGGCAGCCAGCGCCTCGTCGACCTCCGCCGTGGAGCAGCCGCACGCCGCCGCCATCTCGGGAGGCGGGAGCGGCCGCGACGATATGAACAGGAGCGCCTCGAGGCGCCGGGCGAGTGCGTGCATGAGGTCCAGGGTCCGCGGGTGACCGGGTGCAGTCGATGCTACCGCAGACAGGTGGCCGGCGTCATCCGGCCCGCGGTTGGCCCTGCGTGGCCGCAGACCGCTCAATAGCGCTGCGCCGATTAGTCCGGCGGCGGATCACGCCGCCGCGGCCGCCGCCTGTAGCGGCCGCATCACACGGGTGACCACGATGTCGCCCAGGTGCCGCTTCTGGCGGAGCACGGCCTCGCCCTCGGAGTGTAGCTCGAGCAACGCGAAGAAGGTGACGGCGCGCTCGAGGCGGTCGTCGGGCGCCACGGCCGCGAAGGTGAACTCCCCTTCGTCGCCGAGGATGAGTCGCAGGCGGCGCAGCTCCTGCACCAGCGAGACGGCGAGATCGGCGAGGTGGCTGGTGTCGGGCACAGGCGGTTCGCGCAGCAACGCCGCGAGGGCCGCCGGCAGGGCCGGCGCCGGCAGGGCCCCTGCGGGGGCCGGCCGGCGCAGCAGGGCCGGCGGCACCGGGACGCTGCGATACAGCCGCGCGCTGTGCTCGTCCCAGCGCCGGCGCAGGGCGCCGGCGACGTTCTTGAACTGGCTGTAGCGCGCCAGGCGCTCGAGGAGGCGCTCGGCGGCCTCGTCGGGGTCGAGGTCCTCGAACTCCTCCGCGACATCCTCCTCGAGCAGCAGGCGCGATTTCATCTCGAGCAGCGCCGCGACCAGCACCACGAACTGAGAGGTCGCGTCGAGGTCGAACTCGCCGCTGTCCGCAAGCTTCACGACGTACTCGGCGATGATGCGCGAGACGCGCACCTCCCAGATGTCGATCTCGTCCTTGAGGACGAGGGTGACGAGCAGGTCGAACGGTCCGTCGAACACGTCGAGGTCGAGCTCGAATGAGCGGTGTGCCTGCGGCGCCCCGCTCGCTAGCCCGCCTGCGGCGGCTAGTGCAACGGAAGGTGCGGCGACGGCGATAGCCTCAGCGTGCATCGCCGTCGCCTCCCGCGTGTTCTAGCGGTCGGCCTGCGCCATCGCTGAGCAGGGCTCCGATCGTCAGTCCTCCGGCTGGTTGACGAACGACGGTATCTCGAAGGTGCCGCTCTCCAACGAAGGCGCCGGTCCGAGGGGCGTGCCTTTGTCCTCGGGACGCTCGCGACGCACGTCGGCGCGCCCACCCGGACGCGCGCCTGCGGGCGCTTTGTCGCGGCCTGCGCGTGCCGCGTGCTCGCCGAACCCGGTGGCCACAACGGTGATGGAGATCTTGCCCTCGAGACGCTCGTCGACGACGGCCCCGAAGATGATGTTGGCGTCGTCGTCCGCAGCCTCGCTGATGACCCCGGCGGCCTCGTTGACCTCGTAGAGCGTGAGGTCGCTGCCGCCGGTGATGTTGAGCAGCAGGCCGCGAGCTCCGTCGATGGACGTCTCGAGGAGCGGCGAGTGGATGGCCATGTCGGCGGCGGCCTGGGCGCGGTTCTCGCCGCCGGCCACGCCGATGCCGAGGAGCGCGGTGCCGGCGTCCTTCACGATGGTGCGCACGTCGGCGAAGTCGAGGTTGATGAGACCGGGGACCGTGATGAGGTCGGTGATGCCCTGCACGCCCTGGCGCAGGATGTCGTCGGCGTGCTGGAACGCCTCCACGACGCTCGTGTTGCGCTCCACGACCTCGAGCAGGCGGTCGTTGGGAATGCTGATGACCGTGTCGGCGACGTCCCTGAGGGCGTCGATGCCCTCCAGAGCCTGGCGCAGGCGCCGGTTGCCCTCGAAGCCGAACGGCCTGGTGACGATGGCGATGGTCACGGCGCCGAGCTCGCGCGCGACCTGAGCCACCACCGGCGCGCCGCCGGTGCCCGTGCCGCCGCCTTCGCCGGCGGTGACGAACACGAGGTCGGCGCCGCGCAGGGCGGCCTTGAGCTGGTCGCGCGAGATCTCCATGGCTTCGCGCCCGACGTCGGGGTTCGCCCCGCCGCCGAGACCGTGCGTGATCTCCTGGCCGATGTGGATCTTGACGTCGGCGTCGCACACGCCGAGCTGCTGCACGTCGGTGTTCACGGCGATGAACTCGACGCCCTTGACGCCCGAGTCGACCATGCGGTTGATGGCGTTGGTGCCCGCGCCGCCGACACCGACGACCTTGATCGTCGTCACGTAGGGCCGTCCTTTGACGACTGCGTCATGGGCGCCGCTCTCGCTCGGCGCGCCACCACTGTCGGTGCGCCGAAAGAGCTCGCTCAGCCCATCCTTCATGCTAGGACGATCTGCCATTCAGCACCTCCCGCGCGAGGGCGCGGTACGATTCGGCCCCTCTGCCTTTGGGATCGTATTTCAACACCGAGGCCCCGATCACGGGCGCCTCGGCGAACTTGATCGTCTTGCGCACCACCGTATCGAAGACCAGCGGGCCGAAGTTGTCGCGCAGCACCTCGATGGACTCCTTGCCGTGGCTGGTGCGCGCGTCGAACAGCGTCGGCAGGATGCCCAGGATCTTCACGTCCGGGTTCAGGTTCTCGCGGATCATCTCGAGGGTCTTCTCGAGCTGCAGCAAGCCGCGCAGCGAGAGATACTCGCACTGCACGGGCACGATCACGCCCTCGGAGGCCGTGAGCGCGTTGATGGTGAGCAGGCCCAGCGAGGGCGGCGTGTCGATGAGGATGTAGTCGTAGCGCTCGCGCACGGGGTCGAGGGCGCGCTGCAGAGCGCGTTCGCGCCCGATCATCTGGGCGAGCGCCATCTCCGCGCCCGCGAGGTCGATGGTGGACGCCGCCACGTCGAACTCGCGCTCGTAGATGACGTCCTCGATGGGCGTGCGATGCACGAGGACGTCGTACATACTCTTGTCGAGCCCCTCCGTGTCGATCCCCTGGCTCATGGTGAGATTGCCCTGGGGATCCATGTCGACGGCCAGCAGGCGCAGGCCATGCTCGCGCAGCGCCGCGCCGAGGTTCACGGTGGATGTGGTCTTCGCTACGCCGCCCTTCTGGTTCGCGAAGGCGATGACATGCGCCATGGATGCGTTACCCCTGTGTCGACACCACGTCAGAACGCAGTTCGGGTCGCAGGCAAGAATCCCTGCATCCCCCGTATGCGACGAGCCCTGCAGGGCCGGCAGGGCTCGTCGTCCAGAGCTTCATGATGATGACCGTCGCGAGAGACTCGTCAGGCCCTGGGCTCCTGCGGCGGTTGCGGGGCCTCGGAGCTGGCAGCAGTCTCGGCGTCGGCGACCTCGTCGGGCTCGTCCGCGGGCGCCGCGTAGGTCTCGTCGATCACGTCGTCGTCGGCGGCCTCGATGTACTCGTCCTCGTCCTCCACGATGCTGGTGATCGAGGAGATGGCGCGCTTGAGGCAGCGGGCCTTGGTGCGCTTGGCGATCTCGAGCTCCACCCAGTCGTCACCGATCCTGGTGACCGTGCCGAAGATGCCGCCGATGGTGACGACCTCGTCGCCCTTCTTCAGCATCGTGACCATCTGCGAGTGAGCCTGGCGCTGACGACGCTGGGGCCGGATGGCCAGAAAGTAGAAGATCCCGAAGAAGACCAGGATCCAGATGATGATGGCCGCGCCTCCGCCCATGCGGCTCAACCTCCTGCGGAATACTGTTCCGCGACGTGATTGGCAAACTCTGCGAAACGCCCGCCGCGAATGGCCGCGCGGGCGTCTTCTGTCAATCTTATCAGAACCCTGAGGTTGTGTTGACTCAAGAGCTGCGCCCCGAGCATCTCTTTCTGCAGCACGAGGTGGCGCACGTAGGCCCGGGTGAACGTGCGGCAGGCGTAGCAGTCGCAGGCCTCGTCGAGCGGCCGCATGTCGGCGGCGAACCGCGCATTGCGCAAGTTGAGGCGACCCTCGCCCGAGAACGCCGTGCCGGTGCGCGCCAGGCGCGTCGGCAGGACGCAGTCGAAGACGTCGACGCCGCGGCGCACGACCTCGAGCATGCCCACCGGGTCGCCGATGCCCATGAAGTAGCGCAGGCGATCGGCCGGAAGAACATCGTCCATGAGCTCGACCGTGGCGAGCATCTCGTCGCCGCGCTCGCCCACGCTGAGGCCGCCGATGGCGTAGGCGTCGAAGCCGATGCCCATGATCTCGGCGGCCGAGCGGCGGCGCAGCTCTTCGTCCACGCCGCCTTGCACGATGCCCACGAGCAGTTGGTCCGTGCGCCGCTGGGCCGTCTTGCAGGCCGTCGCCCAGCGCGATGTGCGCTCCACGGCGGCCGCGATCTCGGCGCGCGCCAGGGTGCCCGGCGCGCACTGGTCGAAGGCCATGATGATGTCGGCGCCGAGCTGCTCCTGGATGTGCACCGCCAGCTCGGGCGTGAAGACGTGCCGCGAGCCGTCATACACCGAGGCGAACTCCACGCCGTCGTCGCGCACGACGCGGGTGCCCTCGAGGCTGAACACCTGAAAGCCGCCGGAATCGGTGAGGATCGGCCCGTCCCAGCGCATGAAGCCGTGCAGGCCGCCGTGCGCGGCGACGAGCTCGGTGCCGGGACGCAGATACAGGTGGTACGTGTTGGCGAGGACGATCCGGGCGCCGAGCTCGGCGAGCTCGCGCGGCCCCACCGCCTTGACCGTGGCCTTGGTGCCCACGGGCATGAAGCAAGGCGTCTCGACCTCACCGTGCGGCGTCGTGAGGCGCGCGACCCGCGCAGCTCCGTCGCGCGCCTCCACCTCGAAGGCGAAGCCCCGCGCTGTCATTGGCGCGCTCACAGCGCCAGCATCGCGTCGCCGAAGCTGTAGAAACGGTAGCGCTCGCGCACCGCATGCGCGTACATGCGCCGCGTCTGTTCCACGCCGCAGAAGGCCATCACCAACGCCAGCAGGCTGGTGCGCGGCAGGTGGAAGTTGGTGACCAGGGCGTCGACGACGCGGAAGTCGCAGCCCGGCGTGATGAAGAGACTCGTCTCGCCGCGGTAGGCGGCCGCGCCGGCGGAAGACCCGGGCCGCGGGCCGGCGGGCGTGGCCGCTTGCGGCGCGTGGCGCGCGAGATGCTCGAGGGTGCGCACCGAGGTGGTGCCCACGGCCACGACGCGGCGGCCCTGGGCGCGCGCCGCCAGCAGACGCGCCCACACGGCCGCGTCGACCTCGTAGGTCTCGCTGTGGAGCCGGTTCGCGGCCAGCGTCTCCGCCATCAGCGGCTTGAAGGTGCCGAGACCCACGTGGAGCGTGACGGTCTCGATGCTCACGCCGGCCGCCACCAGGGCGGCGTCCAGGGCCTGTGTGAAGTGGAGGCCGGCCGTAGGCGCCGCGGCGGAGCCCACGAGACGCGCGTAGGTCGTCTGATAGCGCTCGGGGTCGCTCAGGTGCTGGTGGATGTACGGCGGCAGAGGCATCGCGCCGGCCCTTTCGAGGAGCTCGAGCACCGGCCGCGCATCCCGGCTGGCCACCAGCCAGCGGCCGTCGCCGAAAGGCCGCACGGCGACCAGCAGCCAGCCCTCCCCGAGCGCCTCGCTGGAGAGCGTCTCGCCGGGGCGCGGGCGACCGCGCAGGAGCGCTTCCCACAGCTCCGCAGGATCGCCAGAGGCTGCGGCCGCGTCACGCACCCCACCCCCCGCCCCGTCCTCACCCGCGGCGGAGGGCCGCAAGAAGAGGACTTCGATGCGGCCGCCGGTCGCGCGGCGGAAGAAGCTGCGCGCCGGGAAGACGCGGGTGTCGTTGCGCACCAGCACGTCGCCCTCGCGGAGCAGCTCCGGGAGGTCGCTGAAGACGCGGTCGTCCAGACTCCCGTCGGCGCGGCGGCACACGAGCAGCCGCGACGCGTCGCGCGGCTCGACCGGCGCCTGCGCGACGAGCTCCTCGGGCAGGTCGTAGTCAAGGTCCCCGAGGCGCAGGGCGACCGGGGCCACCGGGCCGGCGGCACCGGAAGCGCGCCTCGGCCCGCTCACCCGGCCCTATTCCGCGCCCAGCGCCGCTCCCACGCTTCCCACTTGCTGGCCGCGCAGCCGCAGTACGGCTGGCGATAGAGGTCCAGCCGCCGGCTCTCGGCGTAGCTCCCGCGGAACGAGCCGCGCAGATCGAGATACACGAAGTCGACGCCGTGCTCGGCCGCGGCCGCTTCGCCGGCGGCGACGATCAGGTCGTGTCGCTGGTACGGGCTCACGGTCAGCGTGGTGCTGAAGCGCCGCAGGCCGCGGCCTGCCGCAGCCGCGGCGGCCTGCCGCAGCCGCAGCCCAAGACAGACCGTGCAGCGCTCCTCGGGCGCTGCGGCGCCGAGCCCTGCCGTCCACTCGCGCCACGCCGGCGTCTGCTGGGCGCGGGTCTCCACGACGAGCTCGAGGCCGGCCGCGCGGCTGAAGCGACGCATGCTCTGGAGTCGGCGCTCCACTTCGGCGGCCGGCTGGATGTTGGGGTTGTGAAACAACGCGAGGGGTTCGAGCCCGCGCTCGCGACAGGCGGGCACGGCGACGGTCGCGCAGGGGCCACAGCAGGCGTGCAGGAGAAGATCGTGCATCTCCGGATTCAGCTCTCGTCGAACAGCGTGCCCGGCCCGGCCGGCGACGTGAGGCCGCAGTGCTGGTAGCCCGAGCGCGTGAGCACCCGGCCGCGCGGCGTGCGCATGAGGAAGCCCTGCATGATCAGGTACGGCTCGTACACGTCCATCACCGTGTCGGCCTCCTCGCCCAGCGCCACCGCCAGCGTGTCCAGGCCGACAGGCCCTCCATCGAACTTCTGCGCGATGGTGCAGAGGATATCGCGGTCGAGCTTGTCGAGCCCTTCGCCGTCGACCTGGAAGAGTTCGAGGGCCGCCAGGCAGATGCCGTGGTCGATGACGCCCTCATGCCGCACTTCGGCGAAGTCGCGTACGCGGCGCAGCAGGCGGTTGGCGACCCGCGGCGTGCCCCGCGAACGGCCGGCGATCTCGAGGGTGGAGTCGTCGTCGATGCGCACCTTGAGGATCCCCGAGGAGCGCCGCACGATCTGCGCCAGCTCATCGATCTCGTAGTACTCGAGCCGCTGCCACACCCCGAAGCGGTCGCGCAGCGGCGTCGTGAGCAGGCCGGTACGCGTGGTAGCGCCGATGAGCGTGAACGGCTGCACCTGCATGCGGATGCTGCGCGCCGCCGGGCCTTCGCCGATCATGATGTCGATCTCGTAGTCCTCCATGGCGGGATAGAGGACCTCTTCCACGGCCGCGTTGAGGCGGTGGATCTCGTCGACGAAGAGGACGTCGCCCTCCTGCAGGTTGGTGAGCAGGCCGGCGACGTCGACCTTGCGCTCGAGCGCCGGCCCGGAGGTGGTGTGCATGCCGACCCCGAGCTCGGTGGCGATGATGCCGGCCAGCGTGGTCTTACCGAGGCCGGGCGGGCCGGCGATGAGCACGTGGTCGAGCGTGTCGCCGCGGTTGCGGGCGGCCTGCACGAAGATCTGGAGCTGCTCCTTGGCCACGCCCTGCCCGACGAAGTCGGCAAAGCGCCGCGGCCTGAGGCCAAGCTCGAGGTCGCGGTCGTCGGCGCGCTCGTTGGGGTCGCCGATGCGGTCGACGGGCGGCGTCACGTGGCGCCCCTGTCACGCGTGAGGGCGTACTTGACCAGGTCCTCGAGGGGGGCGCCCTCGGGCGCGCCGCGGAGCGCCTCCTCCGCCGCCCGCAGGCTGAGGCCGAGGTTCTGCAAGGCCGAGCGTGCGGCGAAGAAGGAGTCGGTCGGCGCGGGGCCGGCGGCCGCGCCGGCTTCGCCGGCCGGGGCCGGCGGCAGCTCCCCGACCTTGTCGCCGAGCTCCACCACGAGCCGCTGCGCGAGCTTCTTGCCGATGCCGGAGATGCTCTCGAACTTCTTCACGTCGTCGCGGGCCGCGGCCAGCTCGAGCTCCTCCACCGGATAGCCGGAGAGCACCGCGAGAGCCACTTTGGGGCCCACGCCGCTGACCCCGATGAGCCACTGGAAGAACACGCGCTCCCGCACGCTGCGGAAGCCGAACAACTGGAGCGCGTCTTCGCGCACGTGCAGATACGTGTGCAGGCTGACCTCTTCGCCGAGCCTGCCCGACAGACCGCCGAGGGTGCGCCCCGAGGCCAGGACCTCGATGCCCAGGCCCCCCACCTCGAGCACGGCGTGATCGCCGTCGAGCAGCTGCAGCTTGCCGCGGATCGAGGCGATCATCGCCGGCCTCCCGGGGCGCGGCGCACCGCCGCCGTGAACGCGGGGTTGTTGTGGTGGGTGTGGGTGATGGCGACGGCCAGCGCGTCGGCGGCGTGGTCGGGCTGCGGGATGCGCGTCAGGCCGAGGATCACCTTGGTCATCTCCTGCACCTGGATCTTGCTCGCGCGCCCGTATCCGGTGACCGCCTGCTTGATCTGCAGCGGCGAGTACTCGCGGGGTGCGGTCTCGAGCTCCGAGGCGGCCAGGTAGAGGACGCCCTTGGCCTGGCCGACCGCCAGCGCGGTCTTGACGTTGACGTTCACGAAGAGCTCCTCGATCACGACGATGTCGGGAGAGAAGCGCTTGATGAGCCCCCGCGCCTGGTCGTGGATCTGCCGCAGGCGAACGTGGGTGCCGTCTTTCGCGGAGGTGACGATGCAGCCGTAGCCGAGCGACTTGAGGCGGTTGCCCTCCTGCTCGATGACGCCCCAGCCCGTGCTCGCCGTTCCCGGGTCGAAGCCGAGGACGATCACGGTCTCCCCCCCACGCTGTGGATGTGCCCTTGGCTGGGCCCCGCGGCCGTCGTCACCGGCTAACCGGCCAGGCGTTCGAGGATGTCTTCGGGGATGTCGAAGTTGGCGTACACCTCTTGCACGTCGTCGCTGTCTTCGAGGGCGTCGACGATCTTCATGGTCTTGCGGGCGTCGTTCTCCTCGAGCTTGACCGTGTTCTTGGGGATCATCGTGAGCTCGGCCTGGTCGAACTCGAGGCCGGCGGCCGCCAGGGCATCGCGCACGGCGGCGAAATCGGCCGGCTGCGTGAGGACCTGGAACTCGTCGCCGTCCTGCACGACGTCGTCGGCGCCGGCATCGATGGCGGCGGCCATGACATCGTCCTCGCTGTACTTCTGCCCGTCGACGACGATGGAGCCGCGGCGCTCGAAGACCCAGGCGACCGCGCCCGGCTGGGCCAGCTGCCCGCCGTGCTTGCTGAAGGTGTTGCGGATGTCGGCGGCGGAACGGTTCTTGTTGTCGGTGAGGACGTCGACGATGATCGCCACGCCGGCGGGGCCGTAGCCCTCGTAGAGGATGCTCTCGTAGGCGACGCCGTCGGCGCCCCCACCGCCCCGCTGGATGGCGCGCTCGATATTGTCTTTGGGCATCGATTCGCTCTTCGCCTTCTCGACGGCGTTGGCCAGCGCGATGTTCATGGTGACGTCCGTGCCGCCTTCACGGGCGGCTACCGTGATGGCGCGGGAGAGCTTGGAGAACAGCTTGCCGCGCCTGGCGTCTGTCTTGCCCTTCTTGTGTTTGATGGTGGCCCACTTGGAGTGCCCGGACACGAGGACACCACCTCCTCTCTCAGCGGTTGGCGGGCGCCGCGACGGCGCGGCCCGGCTCGCCGGCGGCGCGCGGCTGCGCCGCGCCCTCGCGGCGGCGGATCATGGTGATGAACAGCTCGTGCAGGCGCGTGTCGTCGGTGAGCTCCGGATGGAACGCCGTGACGAGCACCCCGTCCTCGCGGGCGGCGACGATGCGGCCCTCGCAGGTGGCGAGTACCTCGACCCCGGGCCCGGCGCTCTCGACCCACGGCGCGCGGATGAACACGGCGCGGAGCGGCGCGGGGCCGATGCCTGCGACCGCCAGGTCGGCCTCGAAGCTGCGGACCTGGCGGCCGAAGGCGTTGCGTCGCGCCACGATATCCATGAGGCCGAGCGTGGGCGGTGAACCCTCGACGGTGTCGCGAGCGACGGTGATGAGGCCGGCGCAGGTGCCGTACACGAGGCCGCCGGCGCGTGAGAACGCCGTGATGGGCCCGGCAAGATCGTAGGCGTCCATGAGCTTGCTGATGGTGGTGCTTTCGCCGCCCGGGATCACCAGACCGTCCAGGCCCTCGAGCTGGTCGGCGCGCCGCACCTCGCGGGTGAGCGCGCCGAGCCGCTCGAGCACGACGCGATGCTCGCGGAAGTCGCCCTGCAGGGCAAGGACGCCGATGGTGAGACCCGCGCCGGGACCGAGCAGGTCCCGGCTGGGCTCGGGCGACAGGATCCAGTCGAGCCGGCGCGTGCCGTTGCTGCCGCTCATGCCGCCCCCGGGCTCACCAGCCGCGATGCTGGATCTTGGCTTCTTCGGGCATACGCGCCGCGTCGATGCCGGGCATCGCCTCGCCGAGGCCGACGGAGACCTCGGTGATGATCTTGGCGTCGCGGTAGTTGGTCGTCGCCTTGACGATGGCGTTGGCGCGCTTCTGCGGGTCGGAGCTCTTGAAGATGCCGGAGCCCACGAAGACGCCCTCCGCGCCGAGCTGCATCATGAGCGCCGCGTCGGCGGGCGTGGCGATGCCGCCGGCGCTGAAGTTGACCACCGGGAGCTTGCGGTTCTCGGCCACCCAGCGGACCAGCTCGTAGGGTGCCGGGAGCTGCTTGGCGGCCACGTACAGCTCGTCCGGGTCGAGCGTCGTGAGACGGCGGATCTCGCCCATGATGGTGCGCATGTGACGCACGGCCTCGACGATGTCGCCGGTGCCGGCCTCGCCCTTGGTGCGGATCATGCAGGCGCCCTCGCTGATGCGACGCAGGGCCTCGCCGAGGTTCACGGCGCCGCAGACGAAGGGCACCTTGAACTTCCACTTGTTGATGTGGTTGGCCTCGTCGGCGGGCGTGAGTACCTCGCTCTCGTCGATGTAGTCGACCTCGAGGCACTCGAGGATCTGGGCTTCGACGAAGTGGCCGATGCGCGCCTTGGCCATGACGGGGATGGAGACGCACGCCTGGATCTCAGTGATCTTGGTGGGGTCGGCCATGCGCACCACACCGCCCTGGGCGCGGATGTCGGAGGGCACGCGCTCGAGGGCCATCACGGCGCAGGCCCCGGCCTCTTCGGCGATCTTGGCCTGCTCGGCGTTGGTGACGTCCATGATGACGCCCCCCTTGAGCATGTCGGCGAGGCCGCTCTTCACGCGCATGGTGCCGATATCAAACACGGGAACCTCCGTTGGTCTGTCGTGCCGATCCTACCGCAGCCTACTCGCCTCAGCTCTTGTGGGCCTCTTCCTTGTCGGCCTTGGCCTGCTCGATGATCTTCTGCGCCAGGTGCGCCGGGACTTCCTCGTAGCGCAGGATCTCCATAGTGTAGTCGCCGCGGCCGCCGGTCATCGACGTGAGATCCGGCGCGTAGCTCAGCATCTCGGCCAGCGGTACTTCGGCGGCGACCACGGCGGAATGCCCGCGCGGCGTCATGCCGAGCACTCTGCCGCGCCGTGAGTTGAGGTCGCCGATGATGTCGCCGACGCTCTCTTCGGGCACGGTGACCTCGACGTTCATGATGGGCTCGAGCAGCGTGGGCTGCGCCTTCTCGGCGGCCGCCTTGAAGCCGATGGAGCCGGCGATCTTGAACGCCATCTCTGAGGAGTCGACGGGGTGATGCGAGCCGTCGTACAGGATGACGCGCACGTCGACCACCGGGTAACCGGCCAGGAAGCCTTCGCGCGTGGCCTCCAGGACGCCCTTCTCGACGGCGGGGATGAAGTTGCGCGGGATCGCGCCGCCGACGATCTTGTCGACGAACTCGAGACCCTCGCCGCGCGGCATGGGCTGCACCTCGATCCAGGTGTCGCCGAACTGGCCGCGGCCGCCGGTCTGCTTCTTGTGGCGCCCCTGCGACTTGGCGCTCGTCTTGACCGTCTCGCGATACGGCACCCGCGGCGGGTGCAGGTAGACCTCGACGCCGAAGCGGCGCTTGAGGCGCTCGCAGATGACCTCCACGTGCAGCTGACTCATGCCGGAGACGATGGTCTCGCCGGTCTGCGGGTCGCGGTGCTCTTCCATCATCAGGTCTTCTTCGCTGAGGCGGCGCAGCGCCTGGATGACCTTGTCTTCGTCGCCCTTGTTCTTGGCCTCGATGGCGAAGCTCATGAGCGGCGAGGGAAAGTCGATGGCCGGGAAGGTGACGCGCGCGCCCTCGGCCGCCAGCGTGTCGCCGGTGACGACGTCCTTGAGCTTGGCTACCGCGCCGATGTCGCCGGCGCAGAGACCGTCGGCCGGCTTGGTCTCCTTGCCCTGGTTCTTGAGCAGCTGGCCGATGCGCTCCTTGTGGCCGTCGCGACCGACGGCGACGTTGGCGTCGCTCTTGATGGAGCCCTGGAAGACGCGGAAGACGTTGATGCGGCCGCTGAACTGGTCGGCCATCGTCTTGAACACGAAGGCGACCGCCGGCTTGGCGACGTCGCAGGCGAGCTCGACCTCGGCGTCGTCCGCGCCGAGGGCACGTGGCGCCGCGACCGCATCGGGAGCCGGAGCCAGGGCGAGCAGGTCGAGCAGCCGGTCGACCCCGATGAGGTGCGTGGCGGAGCCGGCGGCGACGGGGAACAGCCTGGCCTCGGCGACCGCCTTGGCGAAGGCCGCCTCGAGCTCGGCCGTGGTGATCTCCTCCTCGGCGAAGAACTTCTCGAGGAGTTCGTCGTCGGTCTCGGCGACGGCCTCGACGAGCTTGCCGCGCGCCTCTTCGGCGGCCGCCGCTAGGTCGGCCGGGATGTCGCCCTGGGTGGCCTTTTCGCCTTCGTAGACGTGCGCCTTCATGCTGAGCAGATCGATGACGCCCCTGAACTCGTGCTCGCTGCCGACCGGGATCTCGACGGCGACGACCTGCGGGCCGAAGGCCTCGCGCAGGGCGCCGACCGCCACCGTGAAATCGGCGCGCTCGCGGTCAAGCATGTTGCAGAAGAGGATGCGGGCGAGGCCGCGCTGGTCGGCACGCTCCCAGAGCCGCTCGGTCTGGACCTCGACGCCGAGGACGCTGTTGACGACCATGAGGGCCGTCTCGACGACCCGCAGTGAGGCGATGGTGTCGGCCAGGAAGCTCGAGTCGCCGGGCGTGTCGAGGAGGTTGAAGCTGAGCCCCTGGCGCTCGATGTGCGCGAGGCCGGCCGACAGGCTGAGCTGCCGCCGCTTCTCGTCGTCGTCGTAGTCGGAGACGGTCGTGCCCTCGACCACGTGCCCCAGGCGATTGACCACGCCGGCCTTGTACAGCAGGCCCTCGAGCAGCGAAGTCTTGCCGGTGCCGCGATGGCCGACGAGGGCGATGTTCCTGATCTTGCCTGGGTCGTTCATCCGGGCTCTCCTCGTGTGTCGTCTCGCCGGCCCCTCGCGTGCACGCGAGGGGCAGGTCGCGTCCTGTCGGAAGGGTGAAGTCTAGCACAGGGCCCGGGTCTTCACGCGCCCTGCGAGCCCGCGGGAGGACCTGCTGCGGAAGGCGTGAAAGCGAGGCCGGGGCTGGGGCGCTCTAGATGCCGCTCGGCCACGGCGCCGCCGGCCAGCTTGAGTGCCTTGAAGCCGTACTTCTCGCGGACGCGGTCGACGGCCTCTCCGAGCGCCGCCTCGCGCCAGCCCTCGTCGAGCGTGAGCTGAAAGGCGTTGTGCGTGAAGCCACTGACGCTCACGCCGACGAGGCGTACCCAGCGGGCGCCGATGCCGAGCTCGTCGAGCAGCGCCACGGCCGTCTCGTAGAGAGGCCGCGTGGCGCTGACGGGGCGAGCCAGCGTGCGGCGCCGCCCCACGGTGTGAAAGGTGTTGAAGCGCACCTTGAGCGCGACGGTGCGCGCCGCCAGACCCTTGCGGCGCAGTTCGGCGACGGCGTTGTCGGTGAGCGAGAGCAGGGTGGCGCGCAGCAGCTCGAGGTCGTTGATGTCGTCGGCGAACGTGACCTCGCGGCCGACCGACTTGGGCAGCGGCCGCTCGCTGCGCACCGGCGAGAAGCTGCGCCCCAGGGCGAGCTGGCGCAGGCCGTGGGCGCCGCGGCCGAAGGCCGCGGCGAGCAGCGGGAAGGGGACGTCCTGCAGCATGCCGACCGTGGTGAGGCCGAGGGCGGCGAGCCGCTCCTGCGTGACCGCCCCGATGCCGCAGACCTCGCCGACCGGCAGCCCGCGCAGGCGACCGTGGACGTCGGCGTCGGTGAGCTCGCCGATACCGGCCGGCTTGTTGAGGCCGGCGGCCAGCTTGGCCAGCAGCTTGGTGGGCCCGATGCCGATGGAGCAGGTGATGCCGTGGGCGTCGTACACCTGCTCCTGGACGCGCAGGGCGATGGCCCGCGGCGGCCCGAACAGCCGCCGGCTGCCGGTGACGTCCAGATAGGCCTCGTCGATGGAGGCGACCTCGACGAGATCGGTGTAGTGCCCAAGCAGCTCGACGAGGTCGCGGTGTACGGCCACGTAGGCCTTCATGTCGACCGCAAGGAACACCCCCCGCGGGCAGAGACGCTCGGCCTGGAAGATGGGCATGGCGCTGTGGACGCCGAAGGCGCGCGCCTCGTACGAACAGGCGGAGACGACGCCGCGGCCGCCACGCTCGCCGCCGACGATCACCGGCAGGCCGCGCAGCGCGGGGCGCCGCGCCTGCTCGACCGAAGCGAAGAAGGTGTCCATGTCGAGGTGCAGGATTGCCCGGTGTGATACGAACATACGTTCGTATCTTACCCCCGCGCGGGACGGCTGGTCAATCGTCCGAGAGAGCAGAGCGGCGCCACGCGGACGCTACTGGCTGCGGCGCCCCACGTCGACCGTGTACATCCACGACCCGGATGCACCCTGGAACGTGCCGGAGATGCAGCCGACGCCCACGTCGCGCCAGCGCCGGCCGAGGATGATCGAGCGATGATACGCAGACCGCATCCAGGAACTGAAGACGGCCTGCGGCGTGCCGACCGAGCTCATGCCCCAGCCGATCACCTCAGAGACGGCCCAGGATCGACAGCCGCTCGTCGCATAGCCGGCGCGGCGCGCGCGGGCGGCGCAACTCGCGCCGCCCGGCGTCGAGTGGGAGAAGTAGTGACGGCGCATCATGTCGCGGGAGTGAGCCAGGGCGGCGCGGTTCAGCGCCGCCTGCACGTGCAGCGGCGCCAGCCCACGTTGCGTGCGGGCGTGGTTGATGAGCTGAAGCATGACGGCCTCGTTGGCCGTGCGCTCTGAAGCGGCGACCGGCCCGGCGGCCACCACCGTGACCGCGAGGACGAGGATCAGCGCGGCGAACAGCGCGGAGATCGGCTTAGGCATGTGAGTCCTCCCCAGTGCTCGTTCGGACTTACCCGGCACGTTCGCCACGCGCCTCGTCGGCCCTGCTTGCGAGGTCCAAGCGGGGGACGTCGCCCCACAGCGTCTCGAGGCGATAGAAATCGCGCGAGGCCGGCGTGAAGACGTGGACGACCACATCGATGAAGTCGAGCAGGATCCACTCGGCTTCGCGCTCGCCCTCCACGCGCGCCGCACGCCGTCGCGCGCGGAGCTTGCCCTCGATGTCCTCGGCGATGGCTTTGGTCTGGCGAGGGTTGGCGCCGGTGGCGATCACGAAGAAGTCGGTCCAGTTGACGGCGTCGCTCATCGCGAGGACGACGATGTTCTGGGCTTTCTTGTCGGCGGCGTGCCCGGCGATGTCGCGGGCCAGTTCTTCGGCCGTCGTGAGCTCTGCCTCGAGTGCTACGGCTGGTCCTTTGGCTCGGTGTGCTTGAGCTCGGCGTCGGCGCCGACGATCACCACGACCGTGTCTGGCGGCACGTCCGCGCCGTCGAGGACGACTCCGCCGCCGAGTATAGCACGGATGTCCTCGGCCACCGGGAGGGCTTGGCTGCCCGGCAGGATCTGCGTCTGGCGGTAGTCGAAGGTGTCGGCATTGGTCGGCGCCGGGAGGTTGACGTCCAGTATGGCCAGCCGCTCCGCGACGGCCGCGCCGACGCCCACGCGCCCGCTGCCGTTGCGCACGACGACCGTGTAGCGGCTGCGAAAACCCGGCGCCTTGCGCGTGATCTCCGCCATGATGTCGTCGGCCTTGGGGAGGAAGGCGAACTGACCTTCGGCCACCCGTGAGTCCGACGGGATGCGGGCCACCACGCCGGCGCCGCTGGTGAGCCCCTTCAGCGCGTCGCCGAGATACCACCTATCGGCGCTGCCCGAAGCTCGCCCGGCAGCAGCGCGGGCCGCCTTGGCGCGTACCTCGCCCGGGCGCAGGGCTGCGGCGTCGAGCACCGCCTTCCAGAGCGCCTCCTGCATGCGCGCCGCGTCATAGCCGCTCGGCCCGCTCGCGGCAAAGAGCGCGGGGACCTCCGAGGCGGACACGATGGCGCGGTCCTCGAACGTGCGTTTCGCGCCCGCCAGGTCGAGCTCCACCGGATCCGGCAGCGAGAGCTGGAACTCCCCGGTCGCGGCGAGGTCGCCGAGGGCGGTGAGAGGCAGCTGGTACTCCGCGTCGATCCTGGCGTCCACGACGCGCTGCAGATCCTCCTGCAACGTGCGCGCCGCCATGGCGTCGCCGGCGAACACGTACTCGCCGTTGGGCCCCTCGAGCAGCAGTTCCCTGGGGATCACGTACAAGGCAGAGGCGCCAGCGGCCGCGTCCTTGACGACCAGCGCGGCCGCCACAGGTCCGCTGGATCCCGGGGCCGTCAAGGTGACGAGCGCGAGGTAGCCGGACTTCGCCTGCTCCTCCGGCTTCTTCAGCCAGCGCGACCCGAGAAACCAGGCGCCGAACACGGCGGCGAAGGCCACGACACCGGCGAGCGCGTAGAGCACCCAAGCCTGCCAGAGCTCTGCCCTCGTGCGGTGACGCCGGCGTAGACGATCGACCCTGTAGCCTCTAGTTGCCCGCATGGTTCTCGTTGTACAACGCCAGCGCGTTCGCCACCACCCCGCGCCCTCGGCCGATAAGGTCGAGCAGGCTGATGCGGGCCGCGGCCGCCACGGCCGCGTCGAGCGACGTGCCCGCCAGGGTGCGCACCTCGTCGAGGCCGGGGAACTCGCGGCCCGGCTCGCAGAAGTCGGCCAGATACAGGCACTTCTCGAGCACCGTCATGCCGGGACCGCCGGTGGTGTGGCGGGCGATCGCCGCGGCGACGTCAGCGTCGAGGCCGGCCACGGCCAGCTCGGCGGCGGCAATAGGCCCGTGCAGGATCTTCTTGGGGCGCCGGGCCTCGACCGGCCCCACCTCGAGGCCGTAGCGCGCCGCGGCCGCCAGAGTCTCCGCGTCGGTGAGATCCCGGCAGTAGTCGTGCAGCAGGCCGGCGATCACGGCCGCTTCGGGCGCGGCGCCGAAGCGCCGCGCCAGCTCGGCGGCCGCGGCCGCCACGCGCTGCGAGTGCTCGCGCCGCTTTTCCGAGAGGCGCCCGGCGATGAGCAGCTCTGCCTGTGCGCGGTCGATCACGCGCGCCCGTACAGGCGACGCCCGGCGATGAACTCCTCGACGGCCTCCGGCACAAGATAGCGGATGGGCAGGCCTTCGGCGACGCGCGCCCTGATCTGGCTCGACGACACGCCGACCGGCGGGGCCTGGAGAAGCGTCACCCGCCCGGCGCCCCAGCGCGCCGCGGCGGCAGCGACGAGCGCAAGGTCGTCGCCGGGCCGCGGCGCCACGGCGAGGGTGCACCGCGCGAGGATGCCGTCAGGGTCGTACCACGTGTCGAACTGCAGGAGCGAGTCGGAGCCCATGATGAACACGAGGTCGCGCCCGGGGAAGCGTCCGGCAACGGCCGCCAGCGTGTCGCGGGTGTACATGAGGTCGCGCTCGATCTCGAGACCAGATTCCACAAAGCGCAGGTCGTCGGCGACGGCCAGCGCGGTCATCTCGAGACGGACGTCGGCCGCCGTGTGTGGCTCGAGGTCCTTGTGCGGCGGTGCGGCCGCCGGCACGAAGAGCACGCGCTCGAGACCGAGCCGCGCGTACGCTTCGGAAGCGATGACGAGATGGCCGAGGTGCGGCGGGTCGAAACTGCCGCCGATGACGCCGAGACGCGGGCGTGCCTTGTGCACGGCGCTAGGGGCGCACCTGCCCGTCGCCCCACAGCTCGTACTTGACGCAGGTGAGCTCCTGGAGGGCGATGGGGCCGCGCGCATGCAGCTTCTGCGTGGAGATCCCCATCTCCGCGCCCAGCCCGAACGCGCCGCCGTCGGTGAAGCGCGTCGAGGCGTTCACGTACACGCAGGCAGCGTCGACCTCGGCGGTGAACCGCCGTGCGGCCCCGAGGTCTTCGGTGACGATCGCCTCGGAGTGGCGTGTGCCGTAGGTGGCGATGTGCTCCAGGGCCTCGTCCAGGGAGTCGACGACGCGCACGGCGAGCTTGAGCGCCAGGAACTCCGTCTCGTAGTGCGTCTTGTTGGCGCGCTTCAAGGTCGGATCGCCCAGCACGTCGGCGCTGGCCTTGTCGACCACCAGTTCGACGCCGCGCCGCTTCAGCTCTTCGACGGCGCGCGGCAGGAGCTCGGCGGCCACGTCGCGGTGGACCAGCAGCGTTTCGGCGGCGTTGCACACGCCGGGGCGCTGACACTTGGCGTTGACGATGATCGGCACAGCCTTGTCCAGGTCGGCCGCGGCGTCGACGTAGACGTGACAGTTGCCGCCGGCGGCGTAGATCACGGGGACCTTGCTGCGCTCCATCAGGTAGTCCTTGAGGTCCTCGCCGCCGCGCGGGATCACGAGGTCGACGTAGCGGCGTTGCTCGAGTAGTTCGTCGAGCTCCCGGCGGTCTGGCGTGAGGTTGGAGACCGCCTCCCGCGGCAGGCCGGCCTCGATGACGGCGCCCTGGACGACCTCGGAGAGGATACGGTTCGAGTGCATCGCGGCGCTGCCGCCGCGCAGGATGACGGCATTGCCGGTCTTAAGACACAGACACGCCGCGTCGACGGTGACGTTGGGACGCGCCTCGTAGATCACGGCGACGACGCCCAGAGGTACGCGCACCTTGCGCAGCTCGACGCCGTTCTCGAGACGCCAGCCGTCGACCAGCTGCCCCACGGGGTCGGGCAGCGCCGCCAGGGCGCGCACGCTCGCCGCCACGTCGCGCAGGCGGTCCTCGTCGAGGAGCAAGCGATCGACGAGCGCGTCGGGGAGCCGGTTCTCGCGCGCCAGGCGCAGGTCTTCGGCATTCTCGGCGAGGATCTCGGCGGCGCGGCGCGCGAGGGCGTCGACGACGTTGCCGAGCGCTTCGTCCTTGCGGGCGCGGGGCAGGCCGGCCAAGACTCGCGACGCGCGTTGGGCGGCCGCACAGGTCTGTTGCACGCTCACTCGGCCTCCTCGCCGACCAGCACCAGGCAGTCCCGGTGCACTATCTCGTCCTCGAGCTGGGGGTTGAGCGCGCGCAGCTCGTCGCTGCGCAGGCCGCGCACTCGGCGCAGGTCGCGAGCGCTCATGGTGGCGAGCCCTCGCGCGATCTCGACGCCATCGGGCCCGACGATGGCGACCGCTTCCCCGGCGGCAAACCCCCCGTGCACGGCGCGCACGCCGACCGGCAGCAGGCTGCCGCCCCCAGACGCCAGGGCGCGCACGGCTCCGGCGTCGACCTCAAGGGTACCACGCACCGGTTTGGCATACCGCAGCCAGAGCTTGAAGGCCGACACGCCCGCCGGCCGGGGGTACACGATGGTCCCCACCGGATCTCCGGCGGCGGCAGCGGCAAGGACGCCCGGCCGGGCGCCGTTGGCGATGACGGTGCGCACGTCGGCGGCGGCGGCCATGACGGCGGCCGCCACCTTGCCACGCATGCCCCCGGCGCCCCGCTGCGACGCGCCGCCGACGTCGAGCGCGACGAGGTCGCGCGGGTGCTCGACGCGCTCGATCAGGCGCGCCTCGGAGTCGCGCCGCGGGTCGCTGGTGTAGAGCCCGTCCTGGTCCGTGAGGAGCACCAGCATGGAGGCGCGCAACATGATGGCCACTTGGGCGGCGAGCACATCGTTGTCGCCGAAGCGGATCTCGTCGGTGGCGGTGGTGTCGTTCTCGTTGACCACCGGCACCACGCCCCAGCCGAGCAGTCGGCGCAGCGTGTTGCGCGCATTGACGTAGCTCGTGCGCCGCGCGAAGTCGTCGCTCGTGAGCAGCACCTGGGCGGCGATGAGCTCGTAGTCGCCGAACAGCCTCTCGTAGTGGGCGAACAGGCGGCCCTGGCCCACCGCGGACGCGGCCTGCAGGGCCGGCACCAGGCGCGGCCGCTCGGTGACGCCCAGCACGTGCTGGCCACAGGCGATGGCGCCGCTGGACACGAGGACCACGCGACGCCCGCCGTGCACAAGCTCGGCCACGTCGCTGGCCAGGCCGGCGAGGAGGCGGCGGCGCAGACGCAGATGATCGTCGGCCACGGTGCTCGAGCCGACTTTGACGACGATGGTCTTCACGCGGGGGATTCTACCAAAGGGCGAGGTCGGCGCGGCGGGAAGCCGAAACGGCGCGGCGCGGCCACAGGCAGGCCCGCGCTCAGGAGAACTCGAACTCCTGCGCGCCCACGAGGACGGTGTCGCCGGGCGTCGCGCCGGCTTTGCGAAGGGCATCGTTGAGCCCGGCGCGCTCGATGAGCTGCTGCAGGTACGCGACGGCGTCCTCGTTGTCGAGGTCCGCTTTGGCGAACAGGCGCTCGATCTGGACGCCGCGCACCACGAAGAGCTCGCCGTCGCGCTCCACGGTGAAGGACTCGAGGCGCCCGTCCGCCGGGCGCAGCACGCTCGGCGCGGCCGCGTCGGCGGCGTCCGCCGCGGCCTGCGCTTCGCGGGCGCTCGCCATGACGTCGGCGAGCGCCGTGACCAGCTCCTTCAACCCGTCGCCACTCTGAGCGGAGATCAAGAGCGACGCCGCCGGCCACGCGAGGCCGGCGAGAAACCCGCCGGCCTCTTCCCTGCCCTCAGCGTTCAGCAGGTCGGCCTTGTTCACGACTACGATGGCGGGCCGCTCGAGGAGCTCGGCGCGGAAAGCGCCGAGCTCGCCGCGCACCGTGGCCAACGCGCCGGGCCAGGCCGCGGATCCGTTCCCTCCGTCGAGCACGTACATCAGCAGCGCCGTGCGCTCGATGTGCGCCAGGAAGCGGTGCCCGAGCCCGGCACCGTCGCTGGCGCCCTCGATGAGCCCGGGGATGTCGGCGATGACGGCCGTGCCATCGCCCAAGGAGAGGACGCCGAGGTTGGGCTCGATGGTCGTGAACGGGTAGGCGGCGATCTTGGGGTGCGCCCGCGTGAGCGCCGCGAGCAGCGACGACTTGCCGGCGTTGGGCAGACCGACCAAGCCGATGTCGGCGAGGAGCTTCAGAGAGAGCGTCAGCCAGAGCTCTTCCCCGTCCAGCCCTCTCTCGGCGAACTTCGGCGCCTGGCGCGTGGAGCTCTTGAAACAGACGTTGCCACGGCCGCCCTCGCCGCCGCGCACGACCAGCAGGCGCTGGCCCTCGATCACGAGGTCGCCCAGCACGCCGCCTTCAGCGTCGAGCACCTCGGTGCCCACCGGCACCTTGACCTCGAGCACGGCGCCGTCGGCGCCGCGTTTGTTGGCGCCGCGGCCTTGGCCGCCATCGGTGGCACGGAAATGGTGCTTGTGGCGGAAGTGACCGAGGTCGTGCAGCTGGCGCGTGGCCACGAGCACCACGTCGCCGCCGGGGGCGCCGTCGCCGCCGTCGGGACCGCCCTTGGGCACGTACTTCTCGCGACGGAAGCTCATGGAGCCGTTGCCGCCGTGGCCTGCGCGCACGCAGATGCTGGCCCTATCGAGCATGATTGGGGCCGCCGGCCGGGGCCGGCCGCGCTCAGGCCTCGGGGACGACCGAGATGAAGCGCCCAGCGCCCTTCTCGGTGAAGACGAGGCGTCCGCTCACCTTGGCGAAGATGGTGTGGTCGACGCCGATGCCGGCGTTGTCGCCGGGGCGGAACCTCGTCCCGCGTTGGCGCACGATGATCGATCCTGCCGGGACCACCTGGCCGGCGAACGCCTTGACGCCGAGGCGCTTCGCCTCGGAGTCGCGGCCGTTGCGGCTGGTGCCGGCGCCCTTCTTATGCGCCACCCTGCTTCTCCTTCGTATCCTTGAGGGTGATCGACTCGATGGTCAGCTTGCTCAGCCGGCTGCGATGACCCTTCGTCTTCTTGAACGTACTCTTGGGCTTGTAGGTGAAGACCTTGATCTTCTCGCCGAGCAGGTGCTCGCTGACCTTGGCCTGGACCTTGGCGTGCTTGGCGGCGTCGCCGTCGAACGTACCGCTGTCCGTGCGCACCGCAAGGGTATCGTAGGTGACGCTCTTACCTTCTTCGGCGTCGACGCGATCGACCACGATGGTGTCGCCGGCGCTCACCTTGAACTGCTGTCCACCGACGCGGATGACCGCGTAGGTGACATCGGACTTCGTCATTTCAACTCCCCACAAGACAACGGCAGATGATGATAGCCAATCGCAGAGGGGCCGTCAATTTGGCCCCTGCTTCAGGACGGTAGCGTAGGCGCCCGTGCGCGCGGTGGCCGAGATGCGCACCTTGCAGCGCTGGCCGAGGGACTGGCGGCCGCCCTCGACGATGACCATATAGCCGTCGATGTAGCCCACGGCGTCGCGCGGGCTGTAGGTGAGGCTGAACTCGAGGTCCAGCTCGACCTCCTGCCCCTCCTTCACGGGGATACGCTGTTCCTGGACGTGCGCCGCGGTGCCCTCTGACAGCACGCGGAACGTCTCCACGGGCAGGCCGGCGCCGCCTTCGAAGAACACGCGCCGGCCGACCTGCTTCTCGAGCTTCCTCAGCCGCTCGCCGCCTAGCCTCTCGGCGACGCCCCCGCTCACCTCGATGAGCCAGGCCTGGACCGCCGAGCGCCGCGCCAGGGTACGCACGCGGCGCTCGACGTTGAGCGCCATGGTCTCGTCGCTCGTCACGCGCGCCTTGCCGAGGCACGCGGGGCACGTGCGCGTGAGGATGCCGCGCGCCCCGTCGGTGGTGTTCTGGCGCGTCATCTCCACGAGCCCCAGCGGCGAGAGCTCGACCACGTACGTCTTGGTGCGGTCGGTCTCGAGCTCGGCCTCGAGGGTGGCGAGCACCATCTCGCGGTTCTTGGCGTGCGCCATGTCGATGAAGTCGATGATGATGATGCCGCCGATGTCGCGCAGGCGCAGCTGGCGAACGACCTCGCGCGCCGCCTCGAGGTTGGTCTTGGTGATGGTGTCCTCGAGGCCCTTCCCGCGCGTGAAGCGGCCGGTGTTCACGTCGATGACGGTGAGTGCTTCGGCGTGGTCGATCACGAGGTTGCCGCCGCTCGGCAGCGGCACGCGGCGCTCGAGAGCCTTGGCGATCTGGTCTTCGATGCCGTAGGCCTCGAAGAGCGGTTCGTCGCCGGTGTGCTGGTGCACCCTGGGCAGAAGCTCCGGCGCCTCCTTGTCGAGGAATGAGACGATGGCCTTGTGCCGTTTGGGATCGTCGACGATGAGGCTCTCGCAGGTGTCGTTGAAGAGGTCGCGGGCGACTTCGATGGAGATGTCGACCTCCTTGTGCACGAGCCCCGGCGCCTTGACCGTCTCCGCCTTCTTCTTGAGCCGCGACCAGAGTCGGGAGAGATACCGCAGGTCGCGCTTGAGGTCCTCCAGGCCGTGGCCCTCGGCGATGGTCCGCACGATGAGGCCCGCGTTCTTGGGCTTGAGCTCGCGCGAGACGTCGCGCAGCCGCTCGCGCTCGGCCTGACCGAGCCGTCGTGAGACGCCGGCGCCGCTGCCTCCAGGCACGTAGACGAGGTAGCGACCGGCCAGAGAGACCTTGGTGCTCAGACGGGCGCCTTTGCTGCCCATGGGGTCCTTGGTGACCTGGACGAGCACCTGCTGGCCGTTCTTGAGCGCGTCACCGATGCGCCGTGCCCGCTTCTCGCCCTCCGGCGCCGTCACCTCGTCGACGTAGAGGAAACCGTTCTTTTCGAGGCCGAAATCGACGAACGCGGCGTCGATGCCGCCGAGCACGCTCTCGACCTTGCCCTGGTAGATGTCGCCGAGATACGACTTCTTGTCGGGGCGCTCGATGTAGATCTCGGCGAGGCGGCCGTCTTCGACCAGCGCGACGCGCAGCTCCTGGCCGTCGTCGGTGACGAGGATGAGCTTGCGTTTGGGCTCGTCGGCGACCACGCCCAGGCGCCGCGGCGGCGGGGCCGTCATCGGCGTCGCGAGGCCGCTGCCCTCGTCCTGGCGCACGATGGCCTTGGGCCGGCGGCGGTCGCGCCCGCGAGACTTGGTCTCGCGGGTCGCCGGGGCCGCCGGCTTGGCGGTCGCTCCGGCCTGCTCGGCCGCAGGCGCCGCTTTCGGCTCCTCAACGTCGAGCGTGGGCGCCGCTTCATCGTCGCCGGCGCGCTTTTCGCGGGCACCGCGCCCGCCGCGCGCGCCGCGGCGGCGGCGCTTGGGCGCCGCTGCCTCGTCGCTGGTCCGGCCGGCCTCGTCCGACGCCGGCCCGGCATCTTCTTCTTCCGTCGCCGGCGCGGACGGCTCGGCGGGTCTCGGAACCGCGGCTGCGGCAGCCTGCCCTGACGCCGCCTCGGTGGGCGCGGCTGCCACTTCGGGCGCGGTCGCGACTGCTGCTGCCGCTAGCTTGCGGCGGCGGCCACGCCTCGCCGGCTGCGGCTCGCGCGGTGCGGATCCTTCGGAAGTCGCCTCTGGCGAACCGGAGGCCGTGGAGGGCGCCGGCGCCACGTCGGTCACCGCGTCCTCGGCCTCGCGCACGACTTCGTCGTGAACGGCTTCGGCCGCCTTACGGCGTCGTCGCCCGCCGCGCGAACCACGATGGCGCCGCTTCGGCGCCGTCGTGTCGCCGGCAGTCCCGGCATCCGCCTGTGCGCCACCGGTCGACGCGGCCTCGGGCGCGGGCGTCGTAGGCGCGGCCTTCCCGGGGGCGGACGCACGACCCTGCTTCGAAGACTCGCTCGCGGCGGGCGCCGGCTCCGGGGCCGATCCCGTCGCAGCCGCGGGCGGCGGCTCACCGGCGGCCGGTCGCCCTGCCCGCGATCTAGTCCTTCCGCGCGGCGGGGAGCCGGCCGACGGTGAGGCGATCGGGATCAGGGGCGTGGTCGGCAGTCCCTTCAGAGGCGCCGCGCCGCCCGCGGGCCGCGGCGGAGCAGGCTGACTCTCTTCGGGCTCGGTCCCGGCAGCCGCGGCTGCCTGTGGCTCGGCCGGCTTGCGCCGGCGACGGCCGCCACGAGAGCCGCGTCTGCGGCGGCTGGCACCGGCTTCACCGGCAGCGGCCTGTTCGTTGCCCGCCGCTGCTCCGGCGGACGTCGGTCCGCCGGTTTTCGGCTCGGGGGGCGTCGCGGACGGCTGGTCGCCGGCCGGCGCCTTGTTGTCTGCGCTCACGATGACACACTCCTTCCGGCCCCGGGGCTTGGCCCCGGCGGCAAATCTCTCCAGGTGACGCGGCGGCGCTCCAGGCCGCGCATCACAGGCTCGACCTTCGCCCACGCGGCGATGAGGTCGATGAACTCCTGCGGTCGCGCCGCGCCGTCGTCGCGGTGCCGGATGGCGAACGAGAGCTTCGTTCCCCCCGGCCTCGGCTCGGCGACAGCGTGGACGACGTACTCCTTGAGGTCGAGCGTGCGCCTGCCCTTGGGGGACACGCGTTCGTGGACGACCGATACTTCTGTGGCGTAGCGTTCGACGGCGGCCTGCACGGCGCCTGCGTCGCCTTCGAGCAGACACGCATAGCGAGCTTCGAGAGCTTGCGGTCGAGGGTGCTGGTCACCGACGACGACGATCGCGAGAGGTTGGAGGCCGGGCGGCGCGGCGGCGCGCAGCTCGCGCAGCGCCGCCGCCGGACTCGGCAGATCGTCCGGGACTTCGACGACGGCCAGTTCCTCGCAGCCCGCGGCGCCCACCGGCAGTGGCAAGGGCAGCGAAAGCCGCGGCTTGGGTCTCATGCCTTGAGACAGGGCGATGGGCACGCCGGCGCGCGCGAAGGTACGCTGCACGGCCCGCGCCGTGTCGAGATGCGACAAGTACGTGGCGGGACCGCCGCGCGAGAAGGTGAGCAGCCACCAGGTCACGGCAGCAGATCCATCTCGACGCCGTCGCCGCAGACCCCGCACGCGGCGCAGCGCCCGTCGCGGCAGTCGTCGGTGAGCTCGCCGCGCGCGCCGCGCGCGCACTCTTCGCTGAGGAAGGACCGCGTCACGCCCGCGGCCACGGCGGACTCCCACGGCAGGGCCTCGTCGCTGCGCAGGTCGGCCGCGCCCAGCTCGATCCCGCAGGCTTCGGCAGCCGCCTCCCAGAGCGGGAAACGAAAGTGCTCGCTCCAGCCGTCGAAGCGGGCTCCGCGTCGCCAGGCCTCCTCGACGAGCCGGTCGCTGCCCGGCCCGCCGCGCGCCAGCGTGGCTTCAACGAGGGAGGCCGCGACGTCGTGAAAGTTGACGCGCACGTTGCGCGGCATTGCGTCGCGCAGCAGCTGTTGCCGATGCCGCAGCACCGCCTCGCCCGCGAACGGCTCGAGCTGGAACGGCGTGTGCGCCTTGGGCACGTAGGACGACACCGCGACAGAAAGACGAGCCCGGCCGCGCGCGATCTCCTTCGCGAGACGCACGGCCGTGCCGGCCATGCGCGCGATGCCGGCGACATCGGCGTCGGTCTCGCCGGGCAGGCCGATCATGAAGTAGAGCTTGAGACCGGTGAAACCCCCGCCGAAGGTGGCCCTTACGGCCTCCTCGAACTGCGCGTCGTCGACGCCCTTGTTGATGGCGTCGCGCAGGCCCTGGGTGCCGGCCTCGGGGGCGAGCGTGACGGACCCACGCTGGTCGGCGGCGAAGCGCCCCAGGCTTTCCGCCGCGGAATCGATGCGCAGGGACGGCAGGGAGACGCGCACCCCCGGCCGCAGGGCGCGGATGCGCGTCAGCGCTTCCTCTACGCCCGAGTAGTCGCAGGAGCTGAGCGAGAGCAGCGAGACCTCGTCACAGCCGGTCTCGCCCAGAAGCTGCTCGGCCGCCTCGACCACGAGGTCGACGGGACGCTCGCGTACCGGCCGGTACCACATGCCTGCCTGGCAGAACCGGCAGCCTGCGGTGCAGCCACGCATCACTTCGACGATAGCCCGGTCGTGCACCGCCTCGAGCACGGGGACGACCGGCCGCAGCACCGGCGGAGTGCTGGAGAACGCCGTGAAGACCTGGCGCTGCGCCGGGTGCTCGCTCACCCCCGGCAGCCACATGCCGGGGACGGCGGCGAGCGCCTGGAGGCGCCGGGCGCGCGAGGGCGCGGCTAAGGCCTCCACGATCTCGCCCAGCCGGTGCTCGACCTCGCCGATGAAGAACGCGTCGAAGAACGGTGCCAAGGGCCAGGGGTCGGCTACGGCCGGCCCGCCGCCGAGCACGATGGGGTGCCCTTCCCCACGCTCGGCGGCGTGCAGCGGAACGCCCGCCAGGTCGAGCATCTCGAGCACGTTGGTGTACGTGAGCTCGTGCGGCAGCGTGAAGCCCCAAAGGTCGCAACCGGCGACCGGATCCATGCTCTCGAGCGTCCACAATGGCACGTCGTGGGCGCGCATCAAGGCGGCCATGTCGGGCCAGGGGCAGTAGGCGCGCTCCGCCGCCGCCGGCGTAGCGTCGTTCAGATGGGCATAGAGGATCTGCAGAGCCGGATTGGAGATGCCGATCTCGTACACGTCCGGGTAGGACAGTACGATGCGCGGGCTGGCCCCGGGCTTGAGGCGGAGGTTGAACTCACCGCCCGTATAGCGCCCGGGGCGCGTGACGCGCGCCAGCAGCCTCGCTACTTCATCCCGTACCCAGACCTCGCTGCATGAATCCAGGGAGCCTGGAGCGTGCGCGTTCAAGTTGCCGACTGATCCTTTGCATGTGCGAGAGCTGGAGCGGCGCCCCAGCCTCGAAATACGCGATGGCGGCCTCGCCCAGTGCCACCGTGCCGGTGAATCCGACGGCTCCCTTCAGAGCCCAGCCGAACCCCGGCACGAAGTCGAACGCCTGGCGCGCCAGCGTGCGGAAGACGAAAGCGGTGCCCACGACGGAGAGGATCTCGAGAGCGCGGTCGAGACCGATCTCCTCCCCATAGGCGGCGGCGATCTTGAGGACCATGCGGATCTGGTTGGCCGTCATCGCAGGCATGTCGGCGCCGGGGATGATGACCACGGCGCCGATCACGGCGTTCTGCGACGCGTTGGCCAGCACCACGCGGTCGCAGTACGCACGGCGCAGGGCGGGCAGGCGGACCGCCAGCTCGGCGGCGCCGTCGCCGGCGGCGCGCACGATGCGGTTCTCGAGGTTCGGCGCGCCGGCGTGATCGCCGCTGAGGCCGCGAGCGACCTCATCGTCGAAGACCCCCGCCGCGTCGGTCCAGTCGCCGTACGGAGCCTCGACGAGAGCGATGACCTGGCGCCCGGCGCCGCGCACCGCACGCACGATGGGCGCCATGTCCGCGGCTGCGCCTCCGGCCGCCACGAGAACGACGATGTCCCAGCGCTCCGCGAAGCGCTCGTCCACGGGGAAGTCGGCCGGCGGAAGGGCGTCGAGCGCGACGCTGATGCCGCCGCGCTCGTCGGCCGCCCCCGCCGAGAGAGCGCGGGCCACGCGCGATAGCTCCGGGCCGGCGCCGACCACGCACAGACGCGCGACCTCGGAGTCGCCGGGACGCGCGTCGGCGACGGCCCTGAAGATCTTCGACATGCTCACGCTACTGGACAAAGCGCCCCCTGTTGCTCGGCGTGGCGGTGGCCCGCAGGTGGATGGCCTCCAGCAGGCCGACGAGCATCAGGAACGCGATCATGGCCGTGCCGCCGTAGCTCACGAACGGCAATGGGATGCCCGTCACCGGCATGATACCAATCGTCATGCCCATGTTCACGAACACTTGGAACAGGAACATCACGGCGACGCCCCCGGCGAGGATGCTGCCGTACATGTCCCGCGACAGCGTGGCGATGCGCAGGCACCGCCAGATCACGACGCCGTAGAGCGCGATCAGGACCAGCGCCCCGAGGAAGCCGTTGCGCTCGCTGATCACCGCGAAGATGAAGTCGGTGTGGTGCTCGGGGAGGAAGTCGAGCGCGGTCTGCGTGGCCATGTCGCCGCGCCCCGTGAGCGCCCCGGAACCGACGGCGATCATCGACTGGATGATGTTGTAGCCGCTCACCCCGGGGTCGTGGCCGGGATTGATGAACACGAACAGACGGTCGATCTGGTACTGCTTGACAAGATGGATGCCGGCCAGGGGCAGGACCCTGAGGGCCATGACGAGGGCCACCACCCCACTCCCCGCCAGCACGGCAAGGTGCGTCCACGAGGTGCCGTAGAAGTAGAGCATCGCCACCGTGAGAGCGACCATCACCATGGCGGAGCCGAAGTCGGGCTCCTGGTAGACCAGCAGGGCGGGCACCGCCACCATGGCGAGCGCCACGAGCGTCACGCGTTTCGAGCCCAGCATGTCCATGCGATCGGCCAGATACGCGCCGATGCTCAAAGCGAGCAGCAGCAGGGCCAGCGCCGACGGCTGGAAGCTCTGGAAGCCGAGGTCGATCCAGCGCCGGGCGCCGTGCACCACCTGGCCGAAGGGCAGCACGACCACGAGGATGAAGACCGCGAAGGTGTACATCACCCACTGGAAGCGGCGGTAGATCTCGTAGTCGAGTAGTGCGATCACGACCGCGGCCACCAGTCCGACCGCGACGGCGACCAGCTGCTGGATGACGAAGTGCAGCGGCTGCCCGTCGATGTCGTGACGCGTGGCGAAGTAGATCATCGTCACGCCGTAGGCGATGAGCCCGAGCGTGGCGGCGATGAGGATGTAGTCGAGGTGCCTGAGGTAGGCGCGCCAGTCCACGCTCAGTCGCTCCTCACGGCGCCGGGGACCTTGGCGCTCTTCATCTTGAAGAGGGCGTCGTAGATGAGCCGCGTCGCCGGCGCCGCCACGGAGCCGCCGTGCCCGCCCTGCTCCACCATGACGACCACGGCGTACTTGGGGTCGTTGGCCGGCGCGTAGCTCGCGTACCAGGCGTAGTCGTCGGAGCCGAAGACCTCGGCGGTGCCGGTCTTGCCGGCGACCTGCACCGGGTAACCGGCGAAGACGGCCGACGAGGTGCCCGTCACCGAGTTGGCCGCCTCGTAGAGGCCGCGGCGGACGACGTCAAGCGTGCTCTGCGAGATGTCGACCTTGCGCGGCTTGGCGGCCTGGAGGTCGCGCACCATCTTGCCCTGCGCATCGACGATCTTCTTGGCGACGTGCGGCTGCACGATGTAGCCGCCATTGGCGATGGCGGCGTACGTCACGGCCAGCTGCAACGGCGTGGCCTCGAGGTCGCCCTGGCCGATCGCCAGGTTGATCGAGTTGCCCGGGGTCCACTGCTGGTCGACTTCGCTCTCGAAGTAGGAGCGGCGCCAGGCCGGCGTGGGCACGCGCCCGGCCACCTCGCCGGGCACGTCGATGCCGGTGGGCTTGCCCATGCCGAGGCGCACCGCCCAGTCTTCGAGCTCGGTGCCCTTGCGCTGATAGAAGAGGTAGCCGACGTTGTAGAAGTACACGTCGCACGACTGGGTGATGGCCTGCAAGAGGTCGAGGCTGCCGTGGCCGTCCGGCGCCCAGCAGTGCCAGACCGTGTTGTCGTAGGCGATGGGCGCCTTGAAGCTGCCGTCGCAGAAGAAGCTCGTGTACGGCGAGATCGCGCCCTCCTCGAGGCCCGCGATGGCATCCACGACCTTGAACGTGGAGCCCACGGCCTTCTGCTCCTGGATGGCGCGGTTGAGCAAAGGTCGGTTGGCGTGGGGGTCGGCGAGCTGCTTGTAGTCCTTGGTGCTGATACCCCCCACCCACACACTCGGGTCGAACGTGGGGAAGCTGGCCATGGCGATGACTTCACCGGTCTTGACGTCGAGCACCAGGGCGGCCCCGCCGGCCGCCTTGTAGCGGCCGTCGCTGTGCGCCAGGTCGATGGCGTACCTGAGCGCCTCCTCGGTCTTCGCCTGCACATTGGCATTGAGGGTCGTGACCAACGTATCGCCCGGCTCCGGCAGGCGGCCACCGGGCACGGGGTCGCGCTGTTTGGGCCGGCCCAAGGCGTCGACCTCGACCTTGGCCACGCCGTCGCGGCCACGCAGCCAGCGGTCGAAGCTCCACTCGAGGCCGCCCTGGCCGACCACGTCGCCGGCGGAGTACCCCTTGAAGCGCTGCTCCTTGAGCTGTTCCTTGGTGACCTCGCCCATGTTGCCGAGCAGCTGCGCGGCGAGGTCGCCTTGGGGGTAGTCGCGCAGGTAGTTCTTCTGGATCTCGACGCCGGGGTACGAGAGGCGGTGCTCGAGCAGACACGACACGACCTTGCGGCTCGCATCCTCCTTGACGACGACGAGGTCGAGAGACGCCACCTTGCCGCTCACGACGGCCGTCCAGCCGACCGGCACGCCGGTCGGCCAGCTCGGCCGCAGGTGATCGACGATGTCCCTGCGCACCTTGCCGGGCTGCATGTGGAGCACGCCGGCCAGGCCGACGACCTCGCTGTCGAGCTGCCCGGTGGGCACGTCCATCAGGCGCACGCCCACGGCGAGGCCGGGGCGGTTCTGCACGATCACCTCGCCGCTGCGGTCGGTGATCGTGCCGCGTGGCGCGACGATCTTCACCGAGCGCAAGCGATTGTCATTGGCCTGCGCCACGAACTGCTGCCCGCTGAGGATCTGCAGGAACCAGAGACGGAAGAGGATGATGCCGAACAGCACGACGGCGATGCCGAGCATGACCGCCACCCGCAAGGCCACGGAAGGCAGCTGGATGATGGGCTTATCGCGCCGGCCGGTGCGGATCGGCCGGCTCCTGCGCCCTTCGTCGTTACCGGGCCCGAGCAACACGCAGATCACCTGCCCCTCGCAGCCAGAGGCGCACGACCAGGTACAGGGGCGCCGCCAGCAGCGTGTTGAGGACGAGAGAAGGCACGAGCACGCGGCCCAGGAAGAAGCCCAGCGGCACCTCCCGCGCGAGCAGGAACTGGGCCATGGCGAGAAGCACGTCGGCGAGCAACGTTGCCGCAAAGGCGCTGACCAGCGGCGCGTAGCCGGCCGAGAGGTCGGCGGTCTCGGCGTAGCGCCCGGCCAGGAAGCCGACGAGCACGAAGACGAAGGCGCTCAGGCCGAGAGGCTCCATAAGCGCGATGGCCACGAGCGTGCCCGTGAGAAAGCCGAACACGGCGCCGATCTCGGAGCCCTTGAGCAGGGCGACGCAGACGACGATGATCAGGGCGAAATCGGGGTTGGCGCCGAGGATGCGGATGTTGGGCGCGACCGTGGTCTGCAGGAGCGTCGCCACCACGAGCGTGACCACGAGACGGGCGATCTCGGCGCCCGCCGGCCACTCGCGCTGCTGGCTGTCGGCGGCGGTGCGGGCGAGCCTCATCGTACGACCACCTGGACGAGGTCGAGCTTGCGGAAGTCGACGAACGGGTCCAGTGAGATGCTCTGGTACAGCTCGACGTCCTGGCTGCCGACGCTCTCGATCTGGCCGACGGGGATGCCGCGCACGAAGACGGAGCCCTGGCGACCTGAGGTCACGACGTACTGGCCCACCTTGACGCGCTCGTTCTTGTCGACGTATTGCAGCGTGACGTCGCCGGTGACGCTGCCGGAGAGGATACCTTGGGCGCCCCCGGGCTGGACCATGGCGTCGACGAAGCTCTGCTGGTCGGTGATGAGCGTGACCTGGGCCGCGTTCGCGTCGACCTTGGTCACGCGGCCCACGAGGCCGGCGCCGTTGACCACGGGGTCGTACACCTCCACCCCGCTGCGGGTGCCCACGTCGATGGTCACGGTGGAGTACCAGGCCGTAGTGGAGCGCGCTACGACGCGGGCCGTGACCAGCTGGGCGTTGCCCGGGAAGATGTTGTCGTTCTTCAACGCGACCAAGGCGCGCAGCTGCGCGTTCTCGTCCTGCGTGGTGAGCTCCTTGGCGAGGCCGGCGCGGAGTTGCTCGAGCTCCTTGCGCAGCTGCGCGTTCTCGGACTTGGCGCTGAACAGGTCGCCGGTCCAGTTCCAGGCGTCGCGGAAGGGCTTCGTGGCGCGCGCCGTACCGTTCTGCAGCGGCGCGACGACCCGCAGCACAACGCTCTGCGTACCGTGCACGAGACCGCTGTCGGACTCACGGAAGTACAGCGTGAGCATGGCGACACAGAGCAGCAGCAGGACCGCCACGACGATCCGCCGCCGGAGTACGCGCCGGCGATTCACGAGTCAGCGAGGGGCGGGGCTACCGGCCCCGCGGCCGGGAGTTGCGCTTGCTCTTGACGAGGACATCGAACTCCTCGAGGTACTTGCCGGAACCTACGGCCACGCAGGTGAGCGGCGACTCCGCCAGATGCACCGGCATCTGCGTCTCATCGCGCAAGCGCTCCGTGAGACCCTGGAGCAACGACCCGCCGCCGGCCAGCATGATGCCGCGGTCCATGATGTCGCTGGCGAGCTCCGGCGGCGTCTTGTCGAGGGTCGCCTTGATGGCGTCGATGATCGCCTGCACAGGCTCTTCGATGGCGGTGCGCACTTCTTCGGACGAAAGGACGATCGTCTTGGGAAGGCCGGTGACCAGGTCGCGGCCGCGGATCTCGGCCTGTTCCTCCTGCGGCAGCGCATGCGCCGAGCCGATCTCGAGCTTGATCTCTTCGGCCGTCTGGCTGCCGATCAGGAGCTTGTATTCCTTCTTCACGTAACTGATGACGGCCTCGTCGAGCTCGTCGCCGCCGACACGGATGGACTGGCTGACGACGATGCCGCCGAGCGAGATGACGGCCACCTCGCTGGTGCCGCCGCCGATGTCCACGATCATGCTGCCGGTGGGCTCGGCGACGGGCAGGCCGGCGCCGATGGCTGCCGCCATGGGCTCCTCGATGAGGGTCGCCCAGCGGGCACCCGCGGAGTAGGTCGCCTCTTCCACTGCTCGCTTCTCGACGCCGGTCACGCCACTGGGGACGCAGATGACCACCCTGGGGTGCGCCCAGCGGTTTTGCATGACCCTGCGGATGAAGTGCCGGAGCATCTGCTCGGTGACGTCGAAGTCGGCGATGACGCCGTCTTTGAGCGGGCGCACGGCGCTGATGGTGGCCGGTGTGCGTCCCAGCATGCGCTTGGCCTCAGCGCCCACGGCGTGGACCTCGCCGGTGCGGTGATCGATAGCGACCACGGAGGGCTCGGAGAGCACGATGCCTTTGCCGCGAAGATAGACCAGCGTGTTGGCGGTGCCGAGGTCGACCGCCATGTCACGGGCGCCAAAGCCCGTCAGGAATCCGAGGAAGCTTATGGCGCGCTCCTTTCGGTGAGATGTCGAACGGTCATTGTATACGCTCGCCGAAGGCATGACCAACCGGGGCGACGGCGGCCACGAAGCTCGGCCAGGCGGCCGCTCACGGGGGCAGGGAGCCAGCCGGCAGCCACGAGAACGGCGCCGCGCCGAAGGCGGCGAGCGCCGTCAGCAGGGCCGCCACCGGCAAGCCGACGACGTTGAAGTAGTCGCCGTCGACACGCTCGACGAGCGCCGAGCCGACGCCCTGGATGGCGTAGGCGCCGGCGCGCTCGCGCCACTCGCCGCAGGCGACGTAGCGCGCGACGTCCCCGGCGCAGAGCGGCCGGAAGGTGACGCCGGTGACGGCGTGCACGGTCTCGGCGCGCGCCATCGAGCACAGGTGCAGGCCGCTGTAGACCTCGTGACGGCGGCCGGCGAGCAGGCGGAGGTACTCCGCCGCCTCCTGCTCGCCGGCCGCCTTGCCGAGCACGCGGCCGCCGGCGACGACGACGGTGTCCACGCCGAGGACGAGCTCGCCGGTGTGGAGCCGCGTGCGGGCGAGCACCTCCTCGGCCTTGCCGCGGGCGTTGCGCTCCACGGTGCGCACCGGGTCGCCGTCATGCAGGTCCTCGACGTGCTCGCTGACGACGACGCGGAACGGGATGCCCAGCTGACGGAGCAGCCCGTCGCGCTGCGGCGAGCGCGAGGCGAGGACCAGGCGCAGCCCCGGTGCGCCAGGCGCTCCGCCGCTAGACGAGCTCGTCCTCACGGAAGAACAGCCCGATCTCGCGGGCCGCGCTCTCGGGACCGTCGGAGCCGTGCACCACGTTCTCTTCTTTGCTCAGCGAGAAGTCGCCGCGGATGGTGCCCGGAGCGGCCTGCGCCGAGTCGGTGACGCCCATCATGGCGCGCGCCACGGCGACGGCCTCACGGCCCTCCCACACCATGGCCACGACCGGGCCGGAAGTGATGAACGCGGCCAGCGACTCGAAGAACGGCTTGCCGATGTGCTCGGCGTAGTGCCGCTCGGCGAGCGCGCGGTCGAGGCGCAGCGCCTTCATGCCGCAGAGCGTAAAGCCGCGGCGCTCGAAGCGCGCGACGACCTCACCGACGAGGCCGCGGGCCACGCCGTTGGGCTTGACCATGACGAACGTGCGTTCCATGGGAGTTCCTCCTGAGGATTCGCAGCGGCGCCGGAGCGCCGCGGATCGGGCTGTCTGGACGAGCGGCGCTCAGTCGCGATCGTAGACCGACACCGGGGGCATGGCGCCGTGGACGTCGGTCTCACAGTACGGACACACCCGCCAGCTCGGTTCGATGGGCTTGCCGCACGAGGCGCAGGTGGTGCGCAGCCGGCGGCCGCAGGTGGGGCACACGAGGAAGTCGTCGCGCACCGGCATCTTGCAGAACGAGCAGCGCGACTCCTCGCCCAGGCGCTGCTCCATCATCTGCATCTCGAGCTCCTGCTCACGACGGTCGGCGAGGAGCGCCGGAGGCCGGACGATGGCGTAAACGATGAGGCCCAGCGGCCCGAACACGATGCCGGTGAGCACGCAGACCGCGAGGATGATCTTGTCGTCGACGCGCCGACGAGCGTCCTTGAACACCCAGTAGGCGCAGGCGATCCAGAGCACGACGAGCAGGAAGTAGGACGTCAGGGTGATGAAGTGCCAGGTCGGCGACTTGAAGAAGTCCAGCGCCGACTGGAACGGATTGCTGTCGCTGCTCGCCGCTGCAGCGAGGATCCAGTGTGGCAACGTCTCTCCTCCTCAGGAGCGCATCGACGACGACGCCCGCGGCATCTCGCCGGGATGGCGACCGGTCATGAACTGGATGACGCGACGCCCCCATGGCGCCCGGCCGGCCGGCCGGCCGCGGCGGCCAGCGCCGCAATCATACCCGAGAATATCGCGCCATGGACAGGATAGAGGGAGTACCAGTAGAGAAGCCCCGGCAGACCCTTGGGCGCGAAGTAGGCCGTCTGCACGAGCAACGTGCCGCCGGCCTGCGGCAGCGTCTCGAACTGCAACCAGGCGCGGCCGGGCACTTTCATCTCCGCGCGGAGACGCAGCAGCCGGGCGGGCTCCACGGCCTCCACGCGCCAGAAATCGAGAGCGTCGCCGACGCGCAGGTCGTGGGGGTCGCGGCGGCCACGGCGCAGCCCGACGCCGCCGACCAGCCGGTCCACCGCCCCCCGTACCTCCCAGGTCCAGTCGGCGTAGCCGTAGCCGTGCTCCCCGCCGATGCCGAGGCAGACGGCGAAGACGTCCGCCGGGTCGGCGACGACCCGCAGCTGGCGACGCTCGATCATCATGCCGGCCTGCTGCGTGAGCACCTTCGCAGTGGCGTCGCTGCCGCTCGCTACGAGAGCGTCGGCCCAGGACGTCTCGACCTCGCCGCTCTCGAGAGTCGCAACGGCAGCGCACACGGCGGTCATGAAGTCGACCGGGTGGATCTGCGGGAACAGGCGGCGCGCCGCGTCGTCGCGCACGATCACCTCGCTGCCGAGACCCTCGATGAGCGGCCGCGCGATGGTCGACGGGATCGGTGTCACCAGATGGACCCAGTACGACGACAGCACGGGAGTGAGTACCGGCACCGGCTGCAGACGCCGGCGCAGACCGCGTGCCTGAGCGTAGCCGAGCATCATGTCGCCGTAGGTGCGCACGTCGGTCCCGCCCACCTCGATCACGCGGCCGGCGCTCTCGGGCACGTCCAGCGCCTCCACGAGGTACCTAAGAAGGTCGTCGACCCCGATGGGTTGCACCTTCGTGTACACCCACTTGGGGCAGATCATCACCGGCAGACGCTCGGTGAGGTAGCGGATCATCTCGAAGGAGATGCTCCCGGACCCCACGACGACGGCGGCCCGGAACTCGGTGACCGGCACGCCGGCCTCGCGCAGCGCATCGCCGGTGTCCTGGCGCGAGCGCAGGTGATCGGAGATGTCCGCCTCGGGGTCGCCGAGGCCGCCGAGGTAGACGATACGACCGACGCCGGCAGCGGCAGCGGCGCGGGCGAAGCCTCTCGCCGCCACGATGTCGCGTTCGTGGAAGCCGCTCCCGCCGGCCATGCTGTGGATGAGGTAGTAGGCGACGTCGACGCCGGCCAGAGCCTCCGCGAGACCGGCCGGCCGCAGCACGTCGCCGGCGGCCACCTCGACGTGTGGCAGCCAGCCGCGACCCTGCAGGCGGGACGGGTCGCGGACGAGGCAGCGCACGCGCCGCCCGGCGGCCAGCAGCCGCGGCACCAGCCGGCCGCCCACATAGCCGGTGGCGCCGGAGACGAGGATCAGTTGCTCGTGGGATGCCCGCGACGACGGGTCCGTGGCGCTTGCGTTCATCGGTCCTTCCTGCGGCTGCGGGCCGCCGCGACGGACGGGCAGAACGCCTTAGAGCATACCCACAAGCGGGGCTGGCACGATGGCGATGCGCATGCCGAGGAGGTAGCCGACGAAGAAAGCGACGAACGCGACGGCGATCACGATGAGAAACGCGACCAGGAACCGCACAGCCGGGTGCGCCTTCTTCTGTGCCATTCGACCCTCCACGAGTTTGCGCCAGTATATCGGACGCGCCTGGGCCGACAACCGCGCGGGATGCCGCGTCAGCCGGCGCCGGCGAGCACGTCGCGCAGATCCTCCAGCAGGTACAGAGAGCCGCCGACGAGGACGGAGCCGTGCGCGCCCGCGAGCTCGCGCGCCAGCGTCAGGGCCTCGTGCGGGTCGGTCTCGACGCGGATGTCGGTGAGTGCGCGGCCGCGGCGGGTGGCCGCCGTCCGCAGGGCGGCGGCCAGCTCCTCGGCCGTCAGGCTGCGCGGCTCGCTCGCCTGCGTGCACACGGCGGCGTCCAGCAGCGGCAGAAAGCGCTCGAGCATCTCGTCGTAGCCCTTGTCGCGCATGATCGCGAGCACGCCCACGGTGGGCCTGGGGACGTCCGCGGCCGCCAGGCTCCGGGCGAGCACGCGCACGCCGTCGGGGTTGTGAGCGCCGTCGGCGAGCACCAGCGGGCGCTCGCCCACCTTCTGCAGGCGGCCGGGCACGGCGGTGGCGGCCAGCGCCTCTCGCGCGGCGGCCTCATCCAGACGGCCGAGGAGTAGCCGCACCGCCGCCAGCGCCAGCCCGGCGTTCATCACCTGATACAGGGCCGGCGTCGGCACGCTGAGGCCGGCCCACTCTTCAAGGGCGCCGTCGAGCGTGAGCGCAACGCTGAAGTCCGACGGAGAGCCGCAAACGTACAGATCCGCCGGCTGTGGGGCTGCGCCCCCGCCGGCGGCCGTCTCGGCGCGCAAGAAATGGGGCCGCGCGCCGCATGCGGAGCAGACTCGGCGCGCCTCGCTTTCGAGACCGTCGATCTCGCCGAACACGACGTCGCCGCCCTTGATGACCGCCGCCTTCTCCGCGAAGATCAGCTCGCGCGTGCCGCCGAGCACCTCGGTGTGCTCCAGGGCGATGTTGGTCAGCACCACGACCGGCGCGTCGACGACATTGGTCGCGTCGAGGCGGCCGCCGAGCCCGGCCTCGAGCGCGGCGGCCTCCACCCCGCTCTCGGCCATCGCCAGGAGCGCTGCCACCGTCAGCACCTCGAACTGCGTGGTCTCCCCCACGTACTCCGGCAGTGATGCCGTGGCCGCGCGCACAGCCTCGACGGCGGCGGCCAACGCGGCCTCGTCCACGGGGCGGCCGTCCACCACGACGCGCTCGGTCCAGCCCGAGATGTGCGGCGAGAGGTAGGCGCCGGCGCGCGACCCGTGGGCGCGCAGCAGAGCCTCGCAGTACCGCGTGGTGGAGGACTTGCCGTTGGTGCCCACGACGTGGATCACGCGGTAGGCGTCCTGCGGCCGGCCCAGAGACTCGAGCAGCGCGCTCACGCGCTCCAGCCCGGGCCGCATGCCGAAGGCGGCCAGCGCCTCGAGGTAGGCGGCCCACCCGGGCGCGTCGGCGCTCACGAGCCCTCCGCGCCCCTCACGGCGCCCGCCTCAGGCCCCGCACAGGTGCGCGAGGCGCGCCGCGAGCTCGTCGCGGTCGGCGACGTAGGCGGCGAGCTTGTCGCGCTCCTTGGCCACCACGGCCTCGGGGGCGCGGCCCGTGAAGCCCTCGTTGGCGAGCTTTGCCTCGCCGCGCCTGATCTCGGCTTCGATCTTGGCGAGCTGCTGCTCGAGGCGGGCGATCTCCTCGGCCGTGTCGACCACCGCGGCCACCTCGAGGCGGCCGCCGGGCACCAGCACCACGGTCGCGTCGGCGTCTGGCGCGCCCGCGAAGCGCACCTCGGTACGCGCCAAGGCGCGGAACGCACCGGCGTAGGGCGCGTAGCGCCCGGCCGCGCCGCCGCCCTCGGCCACGAACACGGCCTCGAGCACCTTGCCCGGCGGCACCTCGGCCTCCGCGCGAAAACGCCGCAGCGCGTCGACCACGGCCTGCAGCTCGCCGACCGCCGCTTCGTCGTCCGGCGACAGGAGCGCCGCGTCGTGCAACGGATGCCGACGCTCGAGGAGCGGCGCCTCGCCGTACTGCGCGGCGACCTCCTCGGTGACGAACGGCAGGAAGGGATGGAGCAGGCGCACGATCTGGGCGAGCAGCCAGCGCGCATGCCCGCCGGCCTGCGCCTTCTGCACCTCGTCCTCGCCGTACAGCCGCACCTTGACGAGTTCCAGGTACCAGTCGCAGAACTCATCCCAGACGAAGTGGTACAGCGTGTCGACGGCCGCGGCGAGATCGAAGACCGTGACCGCCGCCTCCACCTCGGCCAGGCAGCGCTGGAAACGGCTCGTGATCCAGCGGTCGACCAGATGGGCCTCGCTGCGCTGCGCCGGAAGCCCCTCGCTCGCCAGCAGCACGAGCCGCGACGCGTTCCAGAGCTTGTTGGCGAAGCTGCGGCCCATGACGATCTTCTCTTCGCTGAAGCGCACGTCCTGGCTGCTGCTCATCAGGAGAAGAGCGAAGCGCGTGGCGTCGGCGCCGTACTTGTCGATCATCTCCAGCGGGTCGATGCCGGTGCCCAGGCTCTTGCTCATGCGCCGCCCGTCGGCCGCCTGGATCACGGAGTGGATGTAGACGTCGTGGAAGGGGATGTCGCCGACGAACTCGAGGCCCATCATCACCATGCGCGCGACCCACAGGAAGATGATGTCGCGGGCCGTGCTCAGCACGTTGGTGGGATAGAAGTACGCGACATCCGCCGTCTCGTCGGGCCAGCCCCAGGTGGCGAACGGCCACAGCGCTGCGCTGAACCAGGTGTCGAGCACGTCGGTCTCGCGCGTCAGGGCCGCGGAGCCGCACTCGGCGCAGGCCTGCGGCTCCGTCTCGGCGACGCTCACGTGGCCGTTATCGCAGTACCACACCGGCAACTGGTGGCCCCACCACAGCTGGCGGCTGATGCACCAGGGGCGCAGCTTCTCCATCCAGTCGATGTAGACGCGCCCCCAGCGCGCGGGGGTGAACTTCACCCTGCCGTCGCGCACGACCTCGGTGGCCGGCCCTTTGAGCCGATCCATGTCCATGAACCACTGCTCGCTGATGAGCGGTTCGATCGAAGTACCGCAGCGGTCACAGGTAGCCACGCTGTGCGGGTAGTCTTCGACCTTCTCGAGGGCGCCGAGCGCGCGCAGGTCGGCGACCACGCGCGCGGCGGCCTCCTCGACCTCGAGGCCGGCGTAGGCGCCGCCGGCCGCGGTGATGCGGCCGTCCTGGCCGATGGCCTGGACGGCCTCCAGCCCGTGGGTGCGGCCGATGTCGAAGTCGGTGAGGTCGTGGGCCGGCGTGATCTTGAGGGCGCCGCTGCCGAACTTGGGGTCGACGCGCTCGTCGGCGACGATCTTGAGCTCGCGCCCCAGCAGCGGCAACGTCGCCGTCTTGCCGACGATGTCCTTGTACCGCTCGTCGCCCGGATGCACGGCCACAGCGGTGTCGCCCAGCATCGTCTCGGGGCGCGTGGTGGCGATGGTCACCGAGCCGCCGCCGTCCACCTGGTAGCGGACGAAATTGAGCGTGCCCGGCATGTCCTTGTAGGCCACTTCGAGGTCGCTGATCGCCGTGCCGCAGCGCGGACACCAGTTGACCAGGTAGCTGTCCTTGTGGATGTAGCCCTTCTCGTACAGCGCCACGAAGACTTTGGTCACGGCCCGTGCGTAGCCCTCGTCGAAGGTGAAGCGCTCGCGGTCGTAGTCGCACGAACAGCCCAGGCTCTTGAGCTGCTCGATGATCGTGCCCCCGTACTGCTGGCGCCACTCCCACACCCGTTTCGCGAACTCCTCGCGGCCCAGGTCCTCCTTGGTGAGGCCTTCGGCGCGCAGCATCTTCTCGACCACGTTCTGGGTGGCGATGCCGGCGTGGTCGGTGCCCACCAGCCAGCAGGCGTTCTCGCCGAGCATGCGGTGGTAGCGCGTGAGCACGTCCTGGATGGTGTTGTTGAGGGCGTGGCCCATGTGCAGGACGCCGGTGATGTTGGGCGGCGGGATGACGATGGAGTAGGGCTCGCGGGCCGAGTCGGGCTCCGCGTGGAAGATGTGCGCCTCGAGCCACTCCTTCATCCAGCGTGCCTCGACGCCGGCGGGCTCGAAGCGCGTGGTGTCGCGGAGGTAGTCGGTGCTCTGCGCGTCGGTCATGGGGCCTCGGTACTGGCGGATGTGGACGTGACCCGATCGATCGCGGGTTCGGCTACGACCGCCCGCGACCACGCGAAAGTATAGCGGGCAGCGAGCGCCGCCGCCCTGCCGCTCACTTCATGCCGTCGAGCTCCGTCGAGAAGGGACTCCCTACGAGGCGTCCGCAGTCGGCGGCGCGTCGCCGCCGCTGGCCTCGATGGCGCACGACTGGCAGAACTCGTGCGATCCCTCGATACCGACCCCACATTGCGAGCAGTGCTGCTCGAGCCGGCCGTCGCCCGCGTCGACCGCGGGTTCGAGGCTCGAGCCGCGCGTCTGGTGATCGTGTTCCTCGCTCATCTTCAATGCTCCTTGGAAGCGGCTGTCGATCGACGTGTGTGGCTGAGTGTACCCGACGGAGGCGCGGCCCTATCGAGCGACGGAGGTCCGTGCGGCCTGGCGCTAGCTCCCGGCGGGCGCCCGGCGCCCGCCGAACACGTGCGGCAGCGCGTCGGCGAACTTGTCTACGTAGACAAGTTTGAGCCTGCCGACCACCTCGGGCGGCAGCTCGGCGACGGTGCCGCGGTTGCTCCCCGGCAGCAACACCGTGCGGATGCCGCTGCGCGCGGCGGCCAGGAGCTTCTCCTTGAGGCCGCCGACGCGAAGGATGCGCCCGCCCAGCGTGATCTCGCCGGTCATCGCGACGCGCGGCTTCACGGGCAGGCGCCCGAGGGCCGAGAGCATCGCCACGGCGAGGGCGAGGCCGGCGGACGGGCCGTCTTTGGGCACGGCGCCTTCGGGCACGTGCACGCGCACGTCCTGCGTGGCCAGATCCAGGCCCTCCTTCGTAAGGTACGGCGAGCGGCGCATCAGCGCGCGGAGCGCCGGGTCGCGCTCGACATTGGCCAGCAGGTGGCCCCAGGCCGCGGAGGCCGACTCCTGCATGACGTCGCCGAGCTGGCCCGTGAGCACCAGCTCGCCGCGGCCGCGGGCGATGATCGCCTCTACGGTGAGCACCTCGCCGCCGTCGGAGGTGTAGGCGAGGCCCAGGCTCTCCCCCACCCTCGCCGTGCGCCGCAGCTCGGCGTCCAGCCAGAAAGCCTCGCCGAGATACGCGCGCAGATCGTCGGCCGCGACGGTGAGCGGCAGCGCGGCGCCGTCCTCGAGGTGCTGGCGCGCCACCTTACGCTCGATGCGCCGCAGGGCGCGCTCCAGCTCGCGTACTCCCGCCTCGCGCGTGTAGCCACGCACGATGTTCTGCAGGGCGCCGCGGCCGAGCTTGACGTCGCCGCGGCGTAGGCCGGTGTCTCTGGCCGTCCCCGGGATCAGATGCTTGCGGGCGATCGCGAGCTTCTCGGGCAGCGTATAGCCGCTGAGATGGATCACTTCGAGGCGGTCGTACAGCGTGTGCGGTATCCCTTCGATGTCGTTGGCGGTGGCGATGAAGAACACGCGGCTGAGGTCATACTCGCACTCGAGGTAGTTGTCGCGGAAGGTCGTGTTGTGCGCCGGGTCGAGGACCTCCATGAGAGCCGCCGCCGGGTTGCCGCGCCAGTCGCTGTCGAGCTTGTCGATCTCGTCGAGCAGCACGACCGGGTTGTCGACGCCGGCCTTGGCGAGGCCCTCGAGGATGCGCCCGGGCATGGCCCCGATGTAGGTGCGGCGATGCCCGCGGATCTCGGCTTCGTCGCGTACGCCACCGAGGGCGATGCGCGCGAGGGGCCGGCCCAGGGCGTCGGCGATCGACTGAGCCACGCTGCTCTTGCCGGTGCCGGGCGGGCCGGCCAGACACAGGATGGTGGCCGGATGACCGGCGCCGGCCGGCGCGGCGGCGGCGCGGCCGCCGGCCGCGCCCGCTTCCGCGCGCATCTTGCACACGGCCAGGTATTCGAGGATGCGGTCCTTGACGTCCTTGAGGCCGTAGTGCGTGCGCTCCAGATGCCGGGCGACGGCGGCCACGTCCACGTCGGCGGGCGCCAGCCTGCCCCAGGGGAGGTCAAAGATGGTGTCGAGCAGTCCCCGGATCACGGCGACCTCGGGGCTCATCGGCGACGCCTGCCTGAGCTTGCGCAGCTCACGCTCGACGAGCTTGTGAGCCGCCGGCGACAGGCGCCCCTCGGCCAGCCTCCGCGCGTACTCGGCGGCGTCCTCATCGGGGCTCTCGCCGGCCTCCTCGATCTCGTCGCGGATCACGCGCAGCTTCTCGTGCAGGAAGAGCTGGCGCTGCGCGCTCTCGATGCGCTGCTGCACCTTGCTCACGATCTCGTGCTCCATGCCGAGCACCGCGTTCTCCTCGGCCAGGGCCTCGATCAGGGCGAGGAGGCGCTCCTGCGTGGTTTCCATCTCCAGGAGCGCCTGCTTCTCGGCGGTGTCGATCTGCAGGTGCGCGGCCACCACGTCGGCGATCTCCTCGGGGTCGTCGGTCTGACTCACGACGTACTGCACCTCGTCCGCGAGCTGCGGGTTGAGCTGCACGTAGCCGGCGAACTCGACCGCGACGCGGCGCGCCAGCGAGCGGCAGCGCACGAACGCGCGGTCGGGCGGTGCCAGGGGCGTGGAGCTGACGAGGAAGAACGGAGAAGTGCTCTCGAAGCGCACGATGCGCACGCGCTCCTGGCCCTCCACGAGCGCCTTCACGCTGCCGTCCGGCAGTTTGAAGAGCTGCAGTACGCTGACGCGCGTGCCGACGGGCATGATGTCGTCGGCGCCCGGGTCTTCCACGGACGCCTCGCGCTGAGAGCAGAGGATGAGCGGGGTCTTCTCGTTGAAGGCCGTCTCGATGGCCTGGATGGACTTCTCGCGGCCCACGAAGAGGGGCGCGACCATCTTGGGGAAGACGACAAGCTCGCGGGTAGGCAGCAGCGGCAGGGCCGCCGCGTCGCCGTCAGGCAGACTCGGCGTCACGCTGCGGCGCCGCCTTCTCCGCCTCGGTGACCAGCGTGGGGTCGATGCCTCTCTCGATGCTCTCCCGCGTGATCACGCATTTGCGCACGTCGCGCCGCGAGGGCAGGTCGAACATCACGCCCATCAGCGACTCCTCGATGATCGAGCGCAGGCCGCGCGCGCCCGTGCCGCGGCCGAGCGCCTTGGTGGCGATGGCCCGGAGGGCCTCGTCGGCGAACACCAGCTCGATGCCGTCCAGCGAGAAGAACTTCTGGTACTGCTTGGTGAGCGCGTTCTTGGGCTCAATGAGGATGCGCCGCAGGTCGGCCTCGTCGAGGCTGTGCACGGCCGAGACCACCGGCAGACGGCCGATGAACTCAGGGATGAGGCCGAAGTTGAGCAGGTCTTCGGGCAGGGCGTGCGTGAAGATCGTGCCCGGGTCCTTGTCCGCCTTGCTCGCGATGTCGGCCATGAAGCCCACGCCCTGGCGGCCCATGCGGCGCTCGATGATCTTCTCGAGGCCGGCGAAGGCGCCGCCACAGACGAACAGGACGTTGGTGGTGTCGATCGAGAGGAACTCCTGGTGGGGGTGCTTGCGCCCGCCCTGCGGCGGCACGCTCGCCACGGTGCCCTCGAGGATCTTGAGCAGGGCCTGCTGCACGCCCTCGCCCGACACGTCGCGGGTGATCGACGGGTTGTCGGCCTTGCGCGCGATCTTGTCGATCTCGTCGATGTAGATGATGCCGGTCTCGGCGCGCTTGACGTCGAAGTCGGCGGCCTGGATGAGCTTGAGCAGGATGTTCTCGACGTCCTCGCCGACGTACCCGGCCTCGGTGAGGGCTGTGGCGTCGGCGATGGCGAACGGTACGTTGAGGATGCGCGCAAGGGTCTGCGCCAGCAGCGTCTTGCCGCAGCCGGTGGGGCCCAGCAGCAGGATGTTGCTCTTTTGCAGCTCGACGTCGGTCTCGCCGGAGGTGACCGCCTGCACGCGTTTGTAGTGGTTGTACACGGCCACCGAAAGCGAGCGTTTGGCCTCTTCCTGGCCGACCACGTAGTCGTTGAGGATCGCGTAGATGTCGCGCGGCTTGGGCAGGCTCTCGAGATCCAGAGCGACGGGCGCCGTGAGCTCCTCGTCGATGATCTCGTTGCAGAGGTCGATGCACTCGTCGCAGATGTACACGCCGGGGCCGGCGATGAGCTTCTTGACCTGGCGCTGCGACTTGCCGCAGAAACTGCAGAGCAGCTGATCGTTACCGTCGGTCGGTCCTGCCACCTCTCGCTCCTTCTCGAAGACTCGCCGCGCCCGCGCTACCGGTGGGCGATGACGGCGTCGATGATGCCGTACTCCTTGGCGTCAGCCGCGCTCATGAAGTTGTCACGCTCCGTGTCCCTGCGTACCTGGTCGACCGGCTTGCCGGTGTGGTCGGCGAGGATCTCGTCGAGCCGCTGGCGCAAGCTGAGGACCTCCTTGGCGTGGATCTCGACGTCGGTGGCCTGGCCCTCGAAGCCGCCCATGATCTGGTGGATGAGGACGCGCGCGTTGGGCAGCGCGAAGCGCTTGTCTTTGGCGCCGCCGGCCAGCAGCAGGGCGCCCATGCTCATGGCGCTGCCCACACAGATGGTGCTCACGTCGGGCTTGATGAACTGCATGGTGTCGTAGATCGCGAGGCCGGAATACACGGAGCCGCCCGGGGTGTTGATGTAGAGGCTGATGTCTTTGTCAGGGTCGTCGGACTCGAGGTGGATCAGCTGCGCGACGATGAGGTTGGCGACGTCGTCGTTGACCGGGGTGCCGAGGAAGATGACGCGCTCGTTGAGCAGCCGGCTGAAGATGTCGAACGAGCGCTCGCCGCGACTCGTCTGTTCGATGACGAACGGTACAAGTGGTGTCACGTGCTCACCCTCTTCTGCGTTGATGGCGTCTCTGCGTGTGTTCCCATGGCCGAAACGTCAGTCGTCGGCCGCCGTGTCCGCGGCGTCAGCCGCGTCTTCGGCGGCGGCCTCGTCGGCCTCGGTCATCGCGACCGGCGCCGACGCGTCGGCGACGAAATCGACGGTCTTGGCCAGTAGCATTTCGTCGCGCACCGCCTCTTGCCTGCCCGATTCGCGCAGATCGGCGATGAGCTGCAGCGGGTCGCGCTCGAGCGCCGCGGCATCGGCCCTGATGACCTCGAGCATCTCGTTGTCGCTCACGGAGAGGTCCTCAGCCTTGGCGATCTCCTCGAGCACCAGGCGACGCTTGATGATGAGCTCGGCCTGCGGCCGCAGCTCTTCCTCCACCTGCTCTTCGCTCTTCTCGAGCACGCCCAGGTAGACGTCCATGGTGAGGCCGCGCTCGCCGACGTTCTCCTCGAGCTCGTGATAGAGGTGGTGCGCCTCGCGGGCGATCATCGAGGAGGGCACCTCGACGGCGGCGTTCGCGACGGCCTTGTCGACGGCCGCGGCGCGGAACTCGCGGCGCACGCCCGCCTCGGCGGCGGCCTCCATGCGGGTGCGGATGTCGGCGCGCAGCTCCTCGAGCGTGTCGAACTCGCTGACGTCGGCGGCGAAGGCGTCGTCGAGCTCGGGGACGACCTTCTCCTTGATCTCCTTCACATTGACCTTGAACGTGGCCGGCTGACCGGCGAGCTCGTCGGCCTGGTAGTCCTCGGGGAAGGTGACGTCGAAGGTCGTCTCCTCGCCGCGGCCCACCCCGACCAGAGCTTCTTCGAAGCCGGGGACGAGGTTGCCGCGGCCGATCTCGAACATCTGGTCGGCGCCCTGGGCGCCGTCGATGAGCTCGCCGTTCTGGGAGCCTTCGAGGTCCATGAGCACGAAGTCGCCGGTCTGCACCGCGCGTTCCTCGACCGGCTCGAGCTTGGCGAGCCGCTCCTGCAGCATCGCCAGCTGCGCGTCGATCTGCGCCTCGCTGACCGCGACCACGCGCTGCGGCACCTCGAGTCCCTTGTACTCGCCCAGCTTGGGCACCGGCATGGTCTGCACCTTGAGCGAGAACGTGTAGTCGGCCGCCTCGTCGAGCGGGCCGGCTTCAAGGTCCGACGTGCCGACCGCGTCGTCGTACAGGCCGGCCTCGCGCAGGGCCGCATCGCCCCACTCGGGGATGGACTCCTCGAGCGTCTCGGCGCGCAGGTAGTCGGCGCCGACCTGCTGGATCACAAGGGCCATGGGCACACGGCCCTTGCGGAAGCCGGGGAGCACCATCTCGCCGCGGACCTTGGCCACGAGGCGGTCATAGGCCGTCTGGACCGCCTCGGCGGGGATCTCGACGGTCAGCTGGACCTCGTTCTCGGCTGTGGGATCGACCTTCGTCTTCACTATCGGCTCTCCGTCTCTGCGATTGGCGGCCTCCGGTGCGTCGCGCGCCGGCATCCGCTCTGTGGTCCGTGCGGGGGTCAGGCCGAGGCCTGTGGTGCGGGTGAGAGGACTTGAACCTCCACGAGCAAGAGCTCACCAGATCCTAAGTCTAGCGCGTCTACCAGTTCCGCCACACCCGCACGGCGTTAACGTCGACGGCCGGCGAGCGCGCCGGCCGGTGCATCGCGTAGATGGGGTGAAGGACGGGATTCGAACCCGCGACCGCCGGGACCACAACCCGGAGCTCTGCCAGCTGAGCTACCTTCACCACCGGTCACCGCTGACGGAAGGCGTCGGGGTAGCCCCGGCGCCGGACCGCGCGGTCGACGTAAAAGGATACCACGAGCGCGGGCGGGCGTCACACGGAGGGCGCCGGCTCGCCTGCGGCGGCCGGCCTACCGCACCGTGAGCGTGGCGGAGCCTCTCCTGGTCTGCTTGTTGCCGGCCTCGTCGACGGCACCGACGCGGATGTGGTACTCGCCCTTCTTGAGGCCGACGCGGAACGAGCGCGACATCTCGGCGTTGGTCGGCACACCGCTGAAGCGATGCGTGCTCAGCGTCTTGCCGCTGCGGGAGCGCAGCTGGATGACGACCTGCGCCGTGGGCGTGACCGCGGTGACGTTGAACGCGAAGGTGGCCCTGTGGCCCTTCTTCACGCTGGTGCTCACGGCGGTCACCGTCGGCGGCGTGGAGGCGACCTTGACCGTGATGGTCTGCGTCGCCGACACCAGGCCCACCTTGTCGACGCCGCGATAGGAGATCGTGGTCTCGCCGTCGCCCCCGATTTCGGCCACTTCGCCTTGCGTCCAGTTCACGCCGTCGGTGCTCCACTCGGTGTAGGCATAGCCGGCACCCACGTCGGTCCCGCTGAAGTTGACGATCGCCGGACCCTTCTGCCAGGCGCCGTTGGTGGGATCCATCGCCGCGACGACCGGCGCCGTGACGTCGAGCATGACCGTGCGCGTCTTGTAGCCGGCGAAGACCTCGATGAACACCTGATCTTTGGTGCTGTTCCAGACCCAGCTCGTACCCTCGAGATTGCCCCAGTGGTAGCTCGGCCCGATCCAGAACAGGGGGTCGTAGTCGAACGGCAAGGCGGCGTCCACCGACCCGAAGTCGATCGTGTGGATGGCGCCCTGGACCGGCGTGCCGCCTGGCGGCGTGAGGGCTATCTGGGTTGCGAGGGTGGGGGTGACAGTGGCGGCCGCGTTGACCAGCCAGGGTGTGGACTGGTCGACACGGTAGGCAGTCGCGGCCACGCCTGAGCCCGGGACCTGGTCGACGGCGGTGAGCGTGTACGGAACGAGGCCGTTGACCCAGCCGGCGGCGCCGTCGGTGACCGGCGGCCGCGTGTCGATCTTCACCGGCAAGCTGGTCGACATGGCGTTGCCGGCCTTGTCGGTGGCGCGGTAGTCGAGCGTGAAGATGCCGTCGGTGGCGTGCGTGGCGCGGTCGACGAACAGATCGAAGCCGTTGCCGTCGTGGAAGTCACCGAAGGCCTGCCAATCGACATACCAGGCGGGTACCCACGCCGGCACTCGGAACTCGATGCCGGGGGGCATCAGGCCGCTGTTGTGATCGCTGGCCGAGAGGACGACGGCGAAGAACTCGATGGCCGGGGATGGCGGCAGCAGGTGGGCAGGCTGTGGGACCGCTCGAACCTGCGGCTCACCGCGGTCGATCCACCAGGTCGGTACGTTGGTCGCGCCCAGCGCGGCGCCGGCCAGCAAGAGGCACGTCGTCGCGCTCAGCGCCAGTGTCGCGAGCAGTGCAAATGTCTTTCTGTTCACCGTGCGCCTCCTACCACATCTGGGAGAAGCGCGACAAGCCGTCGACGGCCATGGGGTCGCGCTTCACTCCGTACGGCGCCCGCGTCGCGGTGACACGCGAGCCGGATCTTGGTACGAACATGGTACACCCTCGCCGGGTCCGCGCACTGTGAGCGCATGTGAAGCGCCTCGCGGCGCCCGGACTCGCGACCCCCGAGGCATCTGCGCTCTCGAAGCCGCTGAGACACGTCAGTAGAGTTGCGGCCAGACTCTCGTCGCGAAACCTTCAAGCATAGAGTTCAGAGCATCGGCGGTGGACACCGACACAGCCTGGCTCACATACCCGCTCGGCCAGAGCGCCGCAAATTCGGCCGCTCCATCGGCGTCGGCCATCGCCTGCTTGAGGCTGATCGTGTAGCCGCGGGCTGCTCCCTCGTCGGCCGACGAGGCTAGCTCGAACAGACACCCCATGCGCTGGAACACCATGCCCGGCACGCCCAGATCGACCAGCTCTGCCATGTACTTCGCCAGCTCCTCCTCGGTCGCGAAGTGACTCCCCCCGCAGGTCCAGATCGGTCGCGTATCCGCGCTCATGTCGCCCCTCCTTGGCCGTCTTGGCGTTGTCTTGGCGCCGCGAGGCTATCACCGGCCTGCTGCCGCGCACCGTTGTCGAGGCGCGCGATTCGCATGCTGCTTCGCTTGCGGTTGTTCTGGCGCGCCCGGCAGGATTCGAACCTGCGACCTGAAGATTAGAAGTCTCCTGCTCTATCCAACTGAGCTACGGGCGCGGGAGATGACTGCTGCTTGGCGATAGGGCGTCTGTGGCGATCACGGCGACGAGAAAGCGGACAATGGAGCGGGAGACGGGTCTCGAACCCGCGACCCTCAGCTTGGAAGGCTGATGCTCTACCAACTGAGCTACTCCCGCCCAGAGAGATGTGCTGGTCGGGACGGGCGGATTCGAACCGCCGACCCCCTGCTCCCAAAGCAGGTGCGCTACCAGGCTGCGCCACGTCCCGGCGCCGAGCAAGTATACCGCACGCGAAGCTCACCCCGTGCGACGCCTGAGGTCGGGATTCGGGCCCGGCGCGCGAAGCCCTGCGCCCCTACTCCTCGAGGTAGGGCAGCGTGAGACGTTCGCCGGGTGAGACGGTGGACCCGTCGAGGTGGTTGACCTCGCGGATCTGGTAGACGGCGCGCCGCAGGTCGACGTCGGCGCCGTACTCGTGACCGGCGATGCTCCAGAGCGTGTCGCCGCCGCTCACGACGTACCGTTGACCCGTGTACACGCTCGCGTCGGTGCCGGCGTGGGCGACGCGCACGCCGGCCCACACCGCCACGAAGATGAGGAGCAGGAAGACGACGAAGCGCAGGAGGCCGGCGAGGCGGCGCCGGCCGGCCCGGCTGCTCGGGCGCCGCCCGGCGCCGCAAGACGCGACCGCGCGATGCTGCGCCGATCCCACCGGCGCGGGTCCGCGATAAGCGCGCCCCGCGCTCACTGGCGCATCTCGCGCAGATGGCGTGGCACGACGCCGCTGAGCTCGCTGCCGCACTCGTGACAGCGCACGGTGACCTGACCGCTCCAGATATCGGCCCTCACGACCGTGACCGACGGGCCGCCGCACCACAGACACGGCTCGCCGCGGCCGGCGAGCGCGGCGGCAAGCGCCTCGTCGACGGTGTCGGCGAGCGTCGGGCAGGCGACTGTGGCGAGAGGCACGGTACTCATAGCCGGCGGAGGACCCCTACGACTCTGCCGACGAGTTGCACTTCGTCGGCGTTGACGATGATCGGCTCGTAGGCCTCGTTCTCGGGCTGCAGGCGCACGGTGCGGCCCTCGTTGAAGAAGCGCTTGGTGGTGGCCTCGTCGCCGACCAGCGCCACGACGATCTCGCCGTTCTGCGCCTGGTCCTGCGAGTGCACCACGATGAAGTCGTCGTTGAAGATGCCCGCGCCGGCCATGGAGTCGCCCCGCACACGCAGCACGAAATCGTCGTCGTCGCGGCGCAGGAAGGCCGGCACGTCGATGAGCTCCTCGATGTTCTCCTCGGCGAGGATGGGCTCACCGGCGGCGACGCGACCTACCAGCGGCAGCGGGCGCCGCGGGCGCAGGTCTTGCACGACATCGAGGGCGCGCGGCTTGGTGGGATCGCGCTTGATGAGCCCCAGGCGCTCGAGGTTGGCGAGGTGCGCGTGCACGGTCGACGGCGACGAAAGGTCGAGCGCCGCGCAGATTTCGCGCACCGTCGGCGGATAGCCATTGGCGCGCACGCTCTCGCGGATGAACTCGAGGACTTGCTGCTGTCGCGGTGTGAGACCTTCCACCGTTCCTCCCTTTGTTGCGAACACATGTTCGTATGGAGCTTAGGGCGAACTCATGTTCGTGTCAAGGGAGATGATAGGAAAGGGGGCGGACGGAAAACCGTGCAGGCGCGGCCGTCCTACCCGCTCACGACCCCGTGAGCAGATCCAGGACCCGCGCCTCGAGCACCTGCTGCTGGGTGAAGCCTGTGGCGGTCAGCGCCCGCCGGGCGACATCGACCAGCGCGGCCTCCGGCAGCAGGCCCACGACCTCGCTCTCGCGCACACGTACTCCGCGCGCGACGGCGCGGCGCGCGACCTCCTCGTAGACGGTGTGCATGGAGGTCACGCGGTAGTCGACGAGGTTCATGGACACCTGCACGCAGTCGTCGAGCGCCAGGCCCATGGCCTTGACCTTGGAAAAGCCGCCGTCGCGCTCGCGGATGGCGACGGCGATCTCGCGGGCCAGCTCGACGTCGTCGCTCTCCAGATTGACGTTGTAGGCGATCAGCGGCGGGCGGGCGCCGATGGCCACGGCGCCGGCCGTGGGATGCAGGCGCCGGGGGCCTTCGTCGGGCGCCCGCCGCGGATCGCTGAGGATGGCCTCGCGCAGGCCCTCGAACTGGCCGCAGCGCACGTCGGCCAGGTTCTGGTGCTCGGGCCGGCGAGCCGCGTCCTCGTAGAGGTACGCGGGCAGGTCGAGCTCCGCGCCGACGCGGGCGGCCAGCCCGCGCGCCAGCTCCACGCAGACCGGCATGTCGTCCTCTTTGATGGGCACGAACGGGACGACGTCGGCGGCGCCGAAGCGTGGGTGCGCGCCTTCGTGCTGCGTGAGGTCGATGAGGCGGGCGGCCGCGGCGATGCCGCCGAAGGCGGCCTGCGCGGCCGCCTCGCCGGGCCCTACGAAGGTGATCACGCAGCGGTTGTGGACGGCGTCGCTCTGACGGTCGAGCACGTGCACCCCGTCGACCGCGGCGATGGCAGCGACGATCTGGTCGATGACCTCGGGCCGCCGGCCCTCGGAGAAGTTGGGGACGCACTCGACGAGCGTCACGCTGTGCCTCCGGGTTTGCGGAAGATGTCTCGGGCGAACTGAGGCACAGGCTCGGGCGCCGGCGCGCCGTGCGTGGCGACCCCGCCCTGCACCACGACCCGGCCGCCGACCACGACGTCGCCCACCAGGTTGACGCCGAAGTGATACGGCAGCTCGGTGCGGCTTGCGGCGACGAGCACGCTGAAGTCGCAGCGCTTGCCCACCTCGAGGCTGCCGAGGTCGTCGCGACGCAAGGCCGCGGCGCCACCGACCGTGGCCGCGTAGAGCGCCTCGTCCGGCGTGAGCTTCATGCCCTGGCACGCCAGCGAGATCATCATCTGCGGGTTCTCGCAGTCGCAGGTGCCGGGGTTGAAATCGGTCGCCAGGGCGATGGTCACCCCGGCCTCCAGGAACGCCCGCGCCGGGGCGAATTCGACGCCCAGCGTGTAGCTGGTGCCGGGCAGCAGGACCGCGACCACGCCGGCGGCCTTCATCGCCTCGATCTCCTCCCAGGTGGCGTGGATCAGGTGATCGGCCGAGGCGCAGCCCAGCTCGGCGGCCAGCATCGAGCCGCCGGAGCGCGCCAGCTCGTCGGCGTGGATGCGCAGGCCGAGCCCGGCGGCCCGCCCCGCCAGCAGCACGCGCCGGGATTGATCGACGGTGAACGCGCCTTCGTCGCAGAAGACGTCGCACCAGCGCGCCAGAGGCGCACAGGCGGGGATCATCTCGTCGCAGACGAGCCGGACGTAGTCGTCGGCGCGACCGGCGTACTCGGGAGGCACGAAGTGCGCCCCGAGAAAGGTGAGCTCGCGGCGCAGCGGATGGGCGGTGGCCGCGGCGCGCAGTTGCTTGGCCTCGTCGGCCACGGTGAGGCCGTAGCCGCTCTTGACCTCGGCGGTCGTCGTGCCGTGGCGCAGCATGCTGTCGCAGCGCAGGCGGACGAGGCGCGCCAGCTCCTCTTCCGTGGCCTGGCGCGTCGCCTCCACGGTGACGTTGATGCCGCCGCCGCGGGCGAGGATCTCGCCGTAGCTCACCCCGGCGAGCCGCTCGCCGTACTCGGCGGCCCGCGACCCGGCGAACGGCACATGAGTATGCGCGTCGACGAAGCCGGGCAGCACGCAGCGCCCCTCGGCGTCGATGTCGAGGCCGTCGGGCGCGAGGTCCACTGCCTGCGGCAGCTCCGCCTCGCGCCCCACCCAGACGAGCACGCCGTCCTTCGCCGCGAGGGCGCCGCCGGCGATCGCGCCGAGGCCGTCGGCCGGCGGGGCGCTCATCGTGACCAGTTCGCTCGCGCCGCGCAGCACGAAGTCCGCCGCGACGGCAAGGCTCGAGTCACTTGTGACGCTCATGGTCACCTCCGGAAGGACGCGGCG
>Ga0315281_10000343_pt1 | contig 63693 bp, 47 predicted proteins | sample YL17G07_0_MG_FD_204540 | JGI IMG/M metagenome (GOLD analysis project Ga0315281, IMG submission 204540) | Sediment microbial communities from Yellowstone Lake, YNP, Wyoming, USA - YL17G07_0 | ecosystem: Environmental > Aquatic > Freshwater > Lake > Sediment | place: USA: Wyoming | collected...
CACTAAAAAGAATTTGATTAAGATTTCTCTTTTTACTATTTGCGGCTTAATACTTGCACTTCTTATCTGGATTCCGCTTTGGAATAAGCCATTTGCGAAATTGATTGATTACTTTCGTACCTATACCGCCTCAACTACCAATATGCCGGTTCTTTATTTTGGAAAAGTCTATAAATCAGGCCTCGATATCCCATGGCATTATCCAATAGGATTGCTTTTTGCCACATCTCCTATGCTTGTCGTCTTCACTTTTATTCTGGGTACTTTTGTAATATTTCAGAAGTTATGGCAAAGAGATAGCAGCTACTGGTTTATTTTTCTTTGGTTTGTGATACCGCTGTTGCGCTTTTTTAAACCTCAAGTTCTGGTAATTGATGATATCCGCCATTTTATGGAAGTGATTTTCCCTTTTGCTGCGATTTCTGGTATAGGAGCGGCTAATTTTTTAAGTCTTCTGGGAAAAAGAATTGGTAAGTTGTCTGGAAAGATTATCACCATAATAATAGGTTCTGGATATATTGTCTATCTTATCTATCAAGTCATTCAAATACACCCGTACCAAACAAGTTATTTTAATGAAATATTAAATCCATATCTTCGCCGGGCGAACTTGTTTGATATCGAATTCTGGGCGAATTCTTATAAAAAGACAGCACAGTGGCTCAATCAAAATGCACCTCAAAATGCTAAAATTACCGTAGCTATGGCTCCTGACATTGCCAAATTATATCTTCGCCCTGATCTTTCGGCCAACCTTCATTACCCCAATCCTAAATATGATATTGATTGGAAAATCTACACCGAAGGTGATTATACAGTTATACTTAACAGATTATCCTTCTTTTGGGGATACTCCATCTTTCCTTATATTAATAATAGACAACCGGTCTATACTTTATCTGCTAACAATCTTCCTCTTGTTTATATATATAAAAATAATTAAAACTAGTAAGGAAATAACACTGATTGAAAGTCCTATATAATATACCTCAGGAAAATAATAGAACTCTACTGAATGATTACCCTTGGGTATAAAAATTGATCGAAAACTGGAATTACTCGGATAAATTTTTGTCTCTAAACTATCGATCTTGGCTTTCCATCCCGGATAATAAACCTCGCTTGTTGACAAAAAAGTATTGCAGTCGGAACTAATCCTCAATGAAATTTTATTTTCCCGATATTCAACAATTTCTACCGCACCTTTAGAATTATTGCTGCAATCTAATTTAAATCGGGAAATATCGCCAATATCACTCTTTTTGAATAATACAGTTTTAGACAAATCAGCGTCACTTCTTAATGCATCTTCTAAAGATTGGTTCGAATCATAAACGGATGCATTTCCCACCAGAAAAAATCTAGGAAGATTAGACAGATTCTGATAAAGTCTGTAGTTTTGCCCATCAAGTAATAACTTGAATTTATTTTTATTTCCTCTGTCAACAGCATCAAAATTTTTATCGCTTAAAATATATTTCACGTTCAGAAAATCTATATAGGAAGAATTGGGGTTGGGAGGAGGTATCTCAACATTGCGGTATTGGATGGAGGAGATTGGAGATTTATTAAGTAAATCAATAAAATGATAATATCGCCACAAGACCATGGCTTCATACTCACTAGTTGAAAAGATATGATACATAGTTGCAGCGTCGAATTCCAAATCTCTTCTAACTGGCGAAACGACTGTAAAATCCGGTAGGAGTCGATATACACTGGTATCAGCTTTAAGGATAGAGATTAGTTTTTGATCAAATGTGGCTTCTGGTATATCAGATAGACGCATAAATTGCTTGGAAAAGCTCAAAAGATCTACCAATATTAAAATGATCAACACCACTCGGACGATATTGTTCTTTAACCAACCAATAATAAGACCCGAGACAATGCTTAGAGAAAAATAAACCATAAATAAGTGTCTTGCTGGCAGTCTAATTTTTTTATAAAAAGGAGTAAACTGCCATAAAATCTCATGAAAATTGGGTTTCATATATATGCCAAAACTGATGATTAAAAATATTGGAATGACAATAAATAGATAGAACCAAATGTCGGAATTAATTTTGGGTAACTTTATTTTCCTTATGATCTTGGATATCAAGGTCAAAAGTAAAAAAGAAAAGATCAAAAGTATAGGCAAGGTGCCTACATAATAATTGAATTCCCCATGTCCCGGCCATGGCCCCCAATAGGTATAGTTATCCCAAAAAGGTAATCCCCAATGGAAGGGATCTACAAAAAGTATGAGTCCTTCAAACGGCATTGAACCAAGACTGGCAGTGGGATACGGAAAACCCTGATAACGAAGAGACAAAAATAGAAATTCGAACCTGGGCAAAATGGCAATTGCCGCCAGTCCCAAAGCCAAAAGCAATTGGATTATTATTGTTCTAACCGCAATAAAAATATTGTTTAATTGTCTTATTCTTTTATCTGTCAATAGTAAATAAATAAAATAAAGAAATATCGACTCTATAATAAATAACAGAAATAGCTCATTTCCAACCAATAGAAGCATGAAAAAAACCAGGGCCGAAATTATAATATTTTTATAAGAAGGCTCTATCAATGCCTTTCTGGTTATACCAAAGGCAAGAGGTACCCAAGCAGCAGCGTCGATAAATTTTGGATGCCCTAGGTATACTCTTGCGACAAAATAGCCTCCTAGAGCAAAAATTGAGGCTCCCGCAAATGCTCCCCATTTATTAGTGTATTGCCGTAACAACCAATACATTGAAACAGCCGCAAATACAATATGGATGAAAAAGTAGATGGAAAAAGACTGATTTAACGGAAGGAGGAAAAAGAGCCAAAATGGCGGATAGAAACCGGTTATTTCAGGATTGGCTAAAAAAGGAGTTCCGGAAAAATTATAAGGATTCCAAAAAGGAATCGTGCCTGTCTTTATGCTTTGGGCAAAATAATTAAACCGGAAATAATAATTACCCGCGATATCCCCCTCACCGTAGATGATTTTACCCTTTGGAGGAAGAAGTGTGTTTCCAAATAAATAAATAACTAATAAAAAAATGATTCCCAGCGGGATGATGCTGAAAAAATATTTTTTCATTTTTTAGACAATTCATCAATCAATTTTTCTGCCTCACTTGCTGCATTTTTGTCCATATCAACCATTTTTTTCTCACTATCGTCAAGCCACTGGTTATCCTTCATTTTGGATAAGACTCTTTGAGCATTTGTAAGTCTTACCTCTAATATCGAAACCAGTTGGTCCACTTTTCCCCTATCAACATCCTCTTCTTCTTTCAAACTTCTCCATGAGGGCAAGACATCTTCGAGATTCTTAACTAATTTCTCCCAGCTTTCTATTTCCTCTTTAGTATAATTGGGCGGCACATAACCTCCCAGATGGGCAACCACTACCTGGGTAGGACATCCAAAAACCTCCCCTATTACCGGAGCAATACCTATGTCTTGATATTCGGAAGAATAAAGAATTTTTCGTGTCTGGGGAAACTCTAAAAAGTTCTCCAAAAGTTCGTCTGCCTCATAATAGCCGCGGGTTGAAACTTCGGCAAAAATAATATTTTGATATCCTGATTCTTTGATGGCCTTTGAGAGTGTTACACCGCTTCTTGTGGCTTCTGTGGAAAAATCATTGGTCTTAATCATCGCGCTTCCTCTTATTTTTCCTGAATTGGAAAGAAGAACATTATATTTAAAAGCTTGGAGGCCTTTTTCTTTCCTTTTTTCATTTAAAAGTCTGACAAACTCTGTTGGATCAAGAGTTACAGTGTAAGCCAAAGATTTATCACTAGTAGTATCACGCCATGATTTTTTATACTCCTCCTGTTTATCCCAGGGAATAACATCATGCACACTAGAAATATCCACTAACCCCAATTCAAACCGTGAATCAAGACTGGCTTTTCGATTGTCTCCTAAAACAAAAATACTATTTTGAGGAATAGACATGACTTTACAATCAGGTAAAAAATCTCCTCCATAGGTGGATCTGGGTTTGGCTATGTAGGGTTCATCCAATATTTTTCCATTAAGAAGAAGAAAACCGTCGCGCAATTCTACGCTGTCTCCCGGAAGCCCTACTGCCCTCTTGACAAAGCCTGCTTCTTCTCCATATTTTTCTTTGGAAAGCGTTTTGGTTCTACTGTTTTCAAACTCGACTATGTCTCCATGGGAAAGAGCATAGGAAAAGAGAGTCAACCCAAACAGATTTAAACCCGAGGGATACTTTCGCATTTGCGGGAAGGCTACAGTTTCTGCGGCTCTGATAATATCTGTTGAACCGCTGCCTTTGGGAAAAGTGGGATACATACTGCCTGTTCCGGCAATGGAAATTTTTTCCTCAACTAACCCCGTCTGCAGAAAAAGAAGACGAAGATATGGAGATAATTGAACTGCGGCAAAAAGAATAGCAAAGATAAATAAAAGAAATAAAACAACTTTTTTCAATATCTTCATACACTTAGATTAGTATAGGAGAAAAAAAGGAAAAAGGGAAGGAATTAGTGGTGTGCTGATTTGGGATAGAAAAGCACCAACAAAATACCAACTCCCAGAAGAATAAAACCAAGATATTCCAGATATTGGGGTAAATAAACAATAATTATCGTGTTGTTTTTGTTATCAGTCAAAATCCAACCATTGGCCCAGTTATTCACTAGAACGTGGTCTTTAAGCTCTTTACTGAAGAGAAACGGGAATAGATAATTGATAATCGTTAATTGTGAATTGTTAAATTGATAAGCGTGCCAACCGGAATCGTAACTTTGGGATAAAACAAGAGTGGTTGTAGGTTGTCCGCCAGCTGGCGGATTGTAGGTTGTAGGAATAGTAATCTTATAAAGACTCGGGTTTGGATGATCCACAACTAATCCATTAATAGTAGTTTTTGACTGACTAATTAATTGATCTTTAACAATTTTCAGTCCTGTTAAAAATTTATACGGAATTGGGCTGACAGTAATTTTACCCAGATCGTTTACGGTTTTGACTCTGCCAATCGAGATGTTATCAAAATGCAATGTATAGCCTAACCCATATTGTTCCATGGGAGGAATAATAAAGTAAGACTTGTTGATACTATTTGTCATTCTGGCTTGTCCAGAATCGATTCTGGAGTCGCTGCGCTCCCCAGAATGACGTTTAGGCAAATAAGTCTCTAAATCTGCCCTTTGGGAATTTTTATTGATAACTGCAAAAAGCAGGCTTTTGCCTTCGACATTTCTATTCTCCATAGTCACCAAATATCCCAATCTCTGGGTTAGACGCGGCAGAGCAAGATCTAGACAGTTGCTGGACCCGATGCTGGAGAAACGGAGCAACGTGGTGTTTTCTTCATCAACTATTTCTCGTGTAATATCTCCTTGATTAAACTGGTCACATGACTTAGGTTGTAGGTTGAACGTTTCCTGTTGTAGGTTGTAACTGTAATAACCTTTTATTTTTGGTACTCTTATTTCCAAGTTTCCTTCTTTAATATAAGACAGATCGATGGTATTGCTTGTCATTCTGGCTTGACGGGTTACCAGCTGGTACCCGTCTTGTCCAGAATCTGATTCTGGAGTCGCTAACGCTCCCTGGAATGACGACGTATCTATAAGTTCACCATCAAGAAAAACCTGAGGAGGAAGTTCTCTTTCTTTTGATAAATCACTTTCATCAATCTCTTCTATCTCTTGTTTTTCTATAGGTGGTATAACCAACTGTGAACCGGTCAATTCCTTAGGTATCGTTGTCTGAAATGAAAAGTAATCACCTTTATCTTCAAGCTTGAACTCTAACTCATCCGGTTTTCTTGAGCTAAAAATAGAACGAAAAGGATAATATGCACTAAAAGTCTTTCGTTCATCTGTCAAATAATCCTGATAATCAGGATATGCTTTATCATCAGCAGTCCAATTATATTTGGGACCAACATTCTGTAAATTGCTTTCAATCTTAATGAATGTATTAGTTCTACTGCTTAAATTCTCATATATTCTTATAGGGGAAACTACGTCACTAGAAATAGTTTTAACTAACCTATATTTTGCTGATCCATCCAGATATTTAATAAAATCATCATAGCCTAAGAATCCTCTTGCAGTCCGGCAGTGAATTAGGTTCGGATCATATAAAATCCACTTCGCGTCATACTTTTGCATGAGTTGATCTACTTTGCCGTAATCCTGACTTCTTATAGCCTGTACAATCTCCCAATAGTAATTCTCATTATTCGGACTCCAGACATCAAAAGTTCTGGCTAGTATGGGTTGTTTTATCCCATACCAGTAAAAACCGGATCCAAAATAACCCCATTTATAACCATACCAACCCTCCGGACAATCTTGGGGAAAATCAGCAATCCTGCCATCTTCTTTATCCTTGAAAAAATCCATTACCTTAAAATATGCTTGTGGGATATTAACTTGGAGTTTTTTATAGAGAAGATTACCTTTGAATACAGGAAAAGCATAATAAATTATAAGAAAAAATAATCCTAAGAATACAGATAGACTGATAAGTTTATGTTTCAATAAGCGGTATGAATATCCCAGAAGAATATATAATCCCAATCCCAAAAATAAAGAAAAAAGAAAAGAGTAACCCAAAGCAAATTTGGTAAATGCTGTCCGGAATGCCTCGTAATATGACGGAGATATTGTTTGCATGACTTGGGTAAATTGGGAAAATACGGGTGAATCCGTGGCAAGACTGGTTAAAAAATAAAGGAAAATGACGGCGGAAATCTTTACCAACACATGACGTATCAGAATAAGACTTACCAAAGCACTCACCAAGACAAAGACAAAAAGACTATACCCAATAATCTTTGTTTCGACTTTATCGTAGTGCTCAATCCACGGTTGGAAGACATATCCTCCCAGCTCCTGCATGTCAAAAGAAAATCCTTTCATCAAAGCTACATTCTGTAAACTACCGTACTTTTTGTTTTTGAGAATAAAATCTTCGGTAGTCATGAGATTGTTGTAAGCGTTTTGTGTTAATCCCCCTTTTGTGATTTGGTAGTAGCCAAAAGGCAATAACCAGTAAGCATTGACTAGAAATGTTAAAAACAGTAACAATAGACTTTTCTTAACTACTGCTAAATTAAATCTGTTTATTAGCATATATACAAAGGCAAAAAGAGAGAGTGAAATAGTATAGGCCACAAAAAGCGACGGGATAAACCCTTGAATTGAGGCAAAGAAATTGATAATAAAAAATAGGATAAGATTTTTTCTGTTCGTTTTTCCGGCAAGCCTGAAAATGATCCAGAAAAGCCACGGCAAAGCGGCAAAGTGGACAATAAATGCTTCAAGCTGAAGATAGAACATCTGGACGGTAGCCAGATTGAGAATATAAAACAGAGCGGTAAGTAAACAAATATATTCAATTGCTGTTGAAAATTTCTTTTGATATTCCTCAACAGTAATTTTATAAAATATAAGTCTTGCCAAAAAATACAACCCCAGACCACCCAGATAGAGACAAAGGAAGGTAAAAACCGATCTTACCGCCCACATGGGGAAAAACAAGGATAAGATACTAATTATTGTGTTGTGAGGGAGTTGAGTGGCAAACCCATGACCCGCAAGTGTTCCCAAACCATAATTCTCCTGCCATGAGGCAAAAAAAGACCTTTGAAAATTAAGGCTTAGGTTAAACTCAGGATTTAGAGCATCCCATCCAATAAAGAATTTACCCCATGGGAAGTTGGCAAAAACTATCACCGCAAATACCGCGTGATAGAGAAATAAAGGTAAGTATCTAAGAATAGTTTTGACTTTAATAGTTAACATAAATTCCCTCGAATTGGTTTTCATATCCTTCGGGAATAAATCCGCATTTCTTCCTCACGTACTCTATATCTTCTTTCAATATATATGCCTTCTTGCATAATCCGTTAGAGGTGTAGATCGCCGAGGTTATGTGATCTAAATCAGTATGGTTTGTTCTATCAACAAATATCTCAGGAGTTGGATTGTAGAACCTAGGATACCTGTCTAAAATAAATGAAGCATAAGGACTGTTATAAAGTGTATTTTCGAATTTAGGAGTAATAAAACCATTAAGTGAAAGAGTAAATACCTGACTTATGACAATAAGAGATAACAGCGCTAAATGTGTGAAAGAAGCATGAAGATGCATTACTATAAAATAAATCAAAAATGGCAAAACAAAAAGTATATGTCTCGTTGGCCCATAACCGGCAGTTCCATAGTGCCATGCCGGATTAGTCTGATAAAAAAAGGCAGTTACGATAATAGTTAATAGAACTAATAATTCTTTTTTATCTTTTATTGCTGATTTTAAAAAATAAAAACATCCTGCGATAAATATCAGCGGTGCATACCAGAAAAGACCCATATTGAGATCGAAAAACTGCTCAAAGAATTTCTGTAGGCTCATATTCTGTACCCCAAAACCATTAAGTGTAGTCCAACTGTTTGCAATAATTGTCCAGGGAGTTAAAAGACCAAAAAGCGCGAGATTAAGAAGATAAGGAATAAAAATCAAAGCAAGAAGTAACCCGCTAATTATTGCTATCCTCGAACTCAAAGCCAGATAGTACTTATCATCTTTTTTGTGTAAAACTTCTGAAATAAAATAATTGGCTAAAGCCGCAAGAGCGATAATTATCAAGGGCTGGCTATGCCATGAAGCAAGTATGGAAAACATTACTACTGGAAGATACCGCTTTTTATAGAAATAAAAGACGGCAAGAAGTAGCATACAGACATAAAATAAATCCGGTCCCGGCCAAGTGATAAAAGAAAGAATTGGTGAAAGGTAAAAAGTGGCAAGAAAAACGATCTTCTGAAACGGTGAAGTCAAAAACTTCTTTAATATCCAAAAACTGATGATAGTTAATATCGCAAGATTAGTTATTGCCAAAGTTTTCAACTCATCAAGTTGCAGTAAAATCAACACAATCCTTATAGGTAAAGCAAGAAGTGAATAAAAGAAAAAATGCACCGGATAATGATTGTCATCTTTCCCTTTGATATAATACTGCGGATCCTGAAAATACTCTGGATGAAGGGCAAAAGAGAGATTGTTCTGATCCTGAGAAGTTAAGTTAATACCTCCGTGGTTAAGAATCGACTCGGTGATACCGTAATACTCAACAATATCCCCAGCCGGCTGCAATTTGGTAAAAATTAGTATGTATCCAAAAAATAGAGCCGTGGTAGTAAAAAATATTCCCCATATGATTTTATTGCTCATAGTTACCAGTATAACTCAGTGCTAGAGATTCTTGCATATTGAGTACCGGTTGACCAAAAAGAGTCCTCTCATACAAAAGTGAGATATTTTTATATGATCTTTCATTTCGTATAATCTCTGCCATGCGTACCATTTTGGGCTTTAGTCCATCTGTCAGTACTTTTTCGGTAACATTCAAGCAAGACTTTTTGTTGAGCTTAAAAACCAGATCAGATGTGCGAAGTCCTGCTGATTTTAATGCATTGTGTAAGTCTGGTGCCTGAAACATTCTGCCCAGTTCTTCTGATAAGATAAACGGCTTTTTATACGAGAAAACAAGAGAAAGTACACCTGATGCGGTCATAAAATTGCGATAGGGTAAAACCACAATATCACAGGCAGAGAAATACGCTGCTATCTTTTCTTGCGGTACATAACCTGTAACTTCTATACACTTTGAGACTTGAACACTTTTTACTACTTGAGAGTAGTATTCCTGATAAAATTCTCTATCTTTCAGTGTCGGACTTTCACCACCGGCAATGATAAAACGTACCTTTTTACCTAAGAATTTTTCTGTGTCTTTGAAAGTATCCACGAAACAATCGGCTCCTTTAAACCAGTTCACAAAGCCGAAGAATAAAACCACATATTTATTTTGACTGATACCCAAAAGTTTTTTTGCCTTCTCTTTTTGAAGAGCATTAAGTTCATTATCTACTCCATGTGAGATAGTGATAACTTTGTTATGATTTACTACTCTACTTAACCTCTGTCTTAACACCTCTTCAAGGACAATGATTCTTCCTGTCACTAGTCCTAAAATTATGTAAAACAAGTGAAAGAGAATGTTATAAAGAAGTCCTTTTATAGTATCAACCGCTCCCTCTTTCAATCCCACATGTCCTTTGAGCTTAAAAACATTTAAAACCACATGATGCATGGTGACAGAGGATTTATAGCCTAAAAGTTTGAGAATAGCCAAAAATGGTAAAACACATGCAGTAGCCAGTACACTACCGTATACAGCAAAATCCAGTTGGACAAGCACATTTTTGATACTAGAGAGTTGTAAAAATGTTTTGAAAAGAGAAATCCACATATGCGGCGTATTTTTTCTAAAACAGCGATACACCAATACATTATCCTCTTCGTACATTTCCTTTTTACCCTGATAATCTGCCAATACAACCACTTTGCGGTTCATGTGTGAGACCACATTTTTCGCATACGAAGCCACTCCGCTTGTTCCTGCAGAGTAAAGTTCTCCCTTTTTCGGATAAAGAGAGATTACAATCAGATTATCCTGATGGTTGTATTTTTGAATCAATTGTTTCATGCTCCTCTGACCTTAAATTTCTTTAAAGTCAAGGGAACAACGAGAAACGCAGTAGAAACAGCAAGAGAGTAGCAAAAAGCTACAATGATAAGCGCAATGCTTATCTGTCTCTTTTTTCTACTTCCGCTATTCCGTAGTTGTGCGCCCATGCGCTTTTTCTGGGGGGTATTGTCCCAGAAAGGTTGAACTACTTCAACCTTTTTCCTACCCCTTCGGGCGGGATCCTTACTGTCTATCCAGCGAAACTTATGCTCTTTTTTGATTCCAGAGTGCCTGATTCCCTTGTTCTGCTTGTGCAGACTGGGAGGCTCTCGGAAGAAGTTTAGCAACTTCGTCTTTTGAGCATGTTCGCTACGTGGATTAGACGGCGGATCCCGTCCTTGGGATCGGAAAGAGAGCAGTACGCTTACCGCACCGCTCTCCTTAGTCGGGTCACGCGAATGAGTCGCCATAGCCCCTCCGAATTCTTACTTGTTCGGGTCGGAATGGTAGGTAAACTCATCCACGTTCAGGTTGCCCAGCATCAACTGCGACAGACTCGCGGCGAAGAACTTTTTCGAACCACCCTGATACCAGAGTTCGATGTAGCCGCGCGAGTTCGGCGGAATGTAGGTTGTTTGCCAACACGGCATCCCAGTTGGGCAATAGCTATCCGAGCCAGGTACTTTTCCAGAATAACGCCATGTCCAGTTCAACTTGTCGGGAGAACTTTTCCATTCGTTCTGGTTAGCCAACCCGCCAAGCATTGCTGCCGCCTGAAGAAAGTCTTTCGGCGTTATCTGGTCAATCTCCGGCGGAATCCACCCTGGGCACACTACGTTCCCCGGCTGGGTCGAATAGGGTCCGACCCGGTTGTAGTACGGAACTTCCGGGGGAACAAGCCCAAGGTTCGGCAAACGCCAATACCGTCCGAAGCGCCAGTCGCGAACGAGCCATTCGCAAGGGTTGCTCTGGTTCAACCACTTGTAAGCCAACCCCTGGTACGATGGTCCCCAACGCGCGCTAAAACCCCATTGCAGGTTCGCGTTCGAAACGGAGCGATCCCCACCCCACATGCTAGACACGCTCGAATCAACGAGCGCTAGGGTGTACGCGTACCCCAATTTCAGCGGGATCGTCACCTTGCCGTAGTAGGGTTCTTTGAATTCAATCACGTACAAGCAAGGTTCCCAACTAACCGACGGGGCTGGGTGAAAGATGACTTGCGACTCATTCAGCCCATGCGCGGTCAGGAACGACGTTCGATCCGGACAACCACCACTCAACCCGCCCCAGTCGGGAACGAATCCACTAACTGGTCCTCGCGGACTCTGAGATGGATTCGGTGCCTTCGTTGGCGGTGGCGTGCCAGTGGGCGGTGGCGTGCCGGTCGGCAGCGGGACCGCGGTCTCACGAACCACGACGGTCTCGCGAACGACTGAGGTCTGAATCGCCACGACAGTCTGAGGGACCGCTACGGTCTCCTTGACGATCGTCTGCTTTGCCGGCACCTGAGAGGTCACGAGACCAATCAGCGCCAACATTACGATGGCGAACAGCACGAACAAAACGATTCTTCGCATTTCATTTCCTCCTGTGCGAAATTCAAAACGGCGTTGATTCTTAGCCGAAGATCTGAATCAACGCGATGACGATGAACACAACGACAAGCGTGATGCCGGCGCCGATCATAATGCCGGTTCCGTGGCGCTGCCACCAAGTCAGCGGGATTGGCGCGGGCGGCGGTGTGAATGGCGTATCTCCATACGCGCTTGTGTCAATGCGAACGTAGCCCAACGGCATGTTGCTGTTCGGGAATGGACCTTGCAACTGAAGCCAGTGGGGATTGCCAACCTGATTGTCCGTCACAAGCATATTGACCGGAAGAGTAGTAAAAACTGGAGAACTATCATCCGGAGTTTGTCTAACCTGTAACGGCTTCCAAACGAAAAGTTGACGTGCCATTTTGGCACCTCCTGTGAGTTTGACCTCATCTCATGCCGGATTTTCCCAAACGAAGGGAGTTTTTCCGACAAGAATTTCGGTTTTGTTTTTTGTCTGTTCGTACAGTACCTCATCTTCAGTTTGTCCGATACGAAGAGACAAATCAGAAGACTTGGCGTTCCATGATCCGCATTACCCATCCGGGAAAGTTTGCGAATCGCCGATGCTAGCCGATTTTTCAATACCAATCAAATTTTTTATCCGGAATCGGCAAAACCTTGGTAGAACCAGTTCTAGATACATTCTTTGTGAAATATACCCAAAATTGGTCCTACCAATTGTTGGTACCGATCCCAGAATATATGGAGAATAAATTTTTCTGCTCCACCTTTCGGTGGATAAGTTCCGAGTAATTTCTCGTCTTACGACTCGAAAACTCGGTTCTTAGTTTCTCGTTTGTTAAAGAGCTCTTCACTTCGTTCAGGTTAAACTGGCATTTCTAGTCGCCTAAACTCAGCGAAGATAATTTTATTTTTCAGAACTTACTCAAACGCAATTGTTTAAGGGGTTCCAAAAAATACCTAAGTTCTTAAACTCAGGATGAAGCGCTGGGTAGAGAAATTATCCAACGCTTCATTCTAAGCTCAAAAAAATCCTCCGTCTTCTGAGAGTCTGGAGGAAATTTCTTTCCCTGTTCTCTACAGCAAGGAGAATAATAATTAAGTTACTAACAAACTTTAATTTTTAAAGAACAGACTTGATAAATATCTAGCAGATTGAAGTCAAGAGGATCAATGTCTACTCCTGGCTTATTCTGCCAGAAGAGGAATTATTTTTATCTGTATGCTTTTTTTCTCAGATATAAACCTGACAGCATGGATGCACCAAGTGAGAGTAAAATCCAGCTTTCGGGACCTGCCTTTGGAACTGCAGGTACAACCATCTGTTTCTCTATACAAAACTGGCTTTCGTCATGATCGGTCTGGGAACCGGTAGTTGCATCTATCACGTTTACCGGACAGATGATTGATTTCCCATCGGGTAAAAGAAGAGGATGAACAATCCTTCCTTTAATCTCAAAAGTTTGGGAAGTGCCACCGGCTAAATTGTTGACAGTAAAAGTAAGGGTTTTGGTGTTGCTGTCAAAACTGCCGGGACCTGAAGCAAAATCTACAAATTGTGGAAGTTTATCAGTCACGCTGATGGTATCCAGCGACTGGTCACCGGAATTCTGAACTGTGACTTGAAAGGTTACAATCCATTCGGGACGGTATTTGGGATCATTTAATCCTAAATTGTCTACAAAAATACCGCTTGAAGGATTTTGAACAGTTTTATTTATCAGTACTTGACCTGTTTGAGGACATTGGACTCCGCCTCCGTAGACCGGTACACAAACAGATGAAATAGGAGTAGGTGTAACTTCTGCACCACCGGCGTAAACATTTTTAACACCGATAAAAGTGGTTATAGATAATGCAGACAAAAAAAAGACTGCCTTTATAAAGTTCTTCATAAATCTCCTTATTATATCGGGCAGAATTAATAAGTGAGGGATTATATCATGGGAAAAATACCTTGTCAAGTACTATAGGTCACGATGGTTGTTGGTTGTCAGTTATTAGTATAAAATTAAATAATCTTTATTATTATGAAGCCGAGAATATCGCCTTTTCATGCTTTGAAATTCCGTGATTTTAGACTCTTATGGTTGGGACTCTTAATATCAAGGATCGGTTCAGAAATGCAGGTGGTGGCTATCAATTGGCAGATTTACCTGATCACAGGGTCAGCATTATCACTTGGCATAATCGGACTTTCCAGATTTTTGCCGGTTGTTTTATTTTCACTTTTGGGAGGAATTGCCGCTGATATATTTGACAAAAAAAAACTGATGGGGGCAGCCCAGGTAGTGATGATTGCGACCTCTCTCATCCTTGCTCTTGCTACCTTCTCTGGACACATTAATCCGCCTCTTATTTACTTACTGATAGCAATTCATTCGACTGCCTCAATTTTTGATACTCCCGCAAGACAATCAATCGTTCCTTCTCTTGTGCCAAAGAAGTATTTTATGAATGCAGTCGGACTTAATACTATCATGTGGCAGACGGCGGTAGTTCTGGGACCGGCAATTGGTGGCTTTCTGATCGCGATGCATGATGTTGGAATCGTGTATCTTTTCAACGCCTTGTCATTTTTTGCTGTTATATTGGCTCTCCTTTTGATGGAAAAAAGCGCATTGAAACCGAAATCTGCTTATTTTAATCTGAAATCCCTAAAAGAAGGCATTTGTTTTGTCAGAAGAACTCCAATGATTTACTCCACCATGTTTTTGGATTTCTTTGCTACCTTCTTTGCCTCTGGTACTGTACTTCTACCCATTTTTGCCAAAGATATTTTGGCTGTGGGTCCGAAAGGACTGGGAATCCTCTATTCTGCTCCGGCAATTGGAGCGGTTATGGCAGGACTGCTTGTTTCATCTCTTGGACATTTGAAGAATCAGGGGAAAATCCTTTTGGGAGCAATTGTGCTCTACGGACTGTCAACTATACTTTTTGGTATTTCCAAATCATTTTATCTCTCGCTTTTCTTTCTGTTTCTGACAGGGATTGGAGATGTAGTAAGCACTATTATCAGAAATACAATCCGCCAGCTGACAACTCCCAACTATCTTCGCGGGCGTATGGTTTCAATCAATATGATCTTTTTTTACGGCGGACCGCAACTCGGAGAAGCTGAGGCAGGTATTGCTGCGGCAGCCTTTGGGGCACCAATTTCTGTAGTCATTGGAGGAGTCGGCACAATTGCAGCTGTTGTCATCCTCTCTGCTCTTGTTCCAAAACTTAAGAATTATCAGGGAGATGAACTCTTGGTCAGTGGTTAGTAACATTATAATTTACGGGTCCTGCCGCTTGCGGTTCCCATACAAGTGCTCGAAACCTATATTCTGCGCGCTTGATGGGATGCCCTCGCTCGCGTCACCCGTAACTAATAATAATGATAAGTGAAAATAATTTAAACCATAAAATATTATTAGCTGATTCATTAAAAGATCTTCAGGATGATTTTGAGGAACTCGAATATCTCACCCAATCAATCTTGTCGTCTCTCCATAAGTTTCTAAAAGATCTCAAATATGTACAAAACATGATCCGGCCGGACACCCAACAGTATATTTTCAAACAAACCGTCAGTTTGGAAAAGAAGCTTTCGAGTCAAATTAATCATATAAAACGATTTAAAAACAAAACTATCTCTTCTCATCCTTCAGAAAAATTATTATTGAAACTCTCCGAACAAAAAGAGGTATTGTCTGATCTTGTCAGAAACCAATACTCAATAGTTGCGTCGCTTATTACCTCTTTGGATTGGCAATCGCCGTCTTTTGCCTATTCTTTATATTCCCAGGCAGGCAAACAAACCGGCAAAATCCAAGGCACCATAAATGATTATAAACGGGATACTCATCTGGACGAACAATCATATGAGAAATTGTTTATCAGGGAATATATTGATCTACGTTTTAAATATGGCCTCAAGGCTTTAATGACCTCAAGCGGCCAGGCAGCTTTTACCACTATCCTCAATTTCCTGATCATGGAAGAAAAAACAAAAGGGAAAATATTATTGGGAAAGTCTTCATATTTCCAATATAAACAACTGGTCGCCGGAGCTTTTAAAAACCAAATTATTGAATTTGATGAAATGGATCCGGAAAATCTTATTGGTTTAATTAAAAAATATACTCCTTCTGTAGTTTTTATTGATTCTCTCTGTAACGCCAGAACCATTCCCCTACCAGATATTAATGCTCTTTTGGATTATTTAATAAAAAATGTCAGTCGGGAAATATATCTCGTTATCGACAATACCGGTTTGGCTTGTCATTTCCAACCATGGAGCCAATGCAAAAGAAACAAGTACATCCATCTTTTAGTTTTTGAAAGCCTGATGAAATACCACCATTTCGGGCTGGACCGAGCCACCGGCGGAATCATTGTTGCCGGTGGTCGTGATGCCGTCAAACTTTTCGAATACCGCAAACATTTGGGTACCAATATCGCTGATACCTCAGTTTATCTCTTTCCGCAACCTAACAGAAAAAGACTAGAAACAAGAATTATTCGCCTGGAAAGAAACGCTTTTTTACTGGTAAAATATTTGCGAAATTATCTGTCGGACAATAAGAACAAAGTTGAAAAAATAGTCTATCCTGGATGTGGAACTTTTTTTAATCTAGATTTCAAAAGAAAAAGCATAAGACTCTATGGAAGATTTATCAATATTGTGATTAATAGAGCAAAGAGGAAAAATGTCCAGCTTGTAGGCGGAACCAGTTTTGGCATGAATCATACCAGAATCTATCTTACTTCTCTGTGGACAAAATATGGGCAACCTTTTGTAAGGGTTTCTGTCGGGACTGAAAACAGACGGCAAATAGAGACAGTGAAAGAGGTTTTTCAAACCGCAATAGATCAAATATGAAGAAAGTTGCCCTTGTTACTTATAGCAAACAACCAAAACTTTTTGATGGTGACAATTTATTAGTTGATCCGTTTAAAAAACATGGATTTTCCGTCAAAGTCACCCCGTGGGACAAAAAAAATATATTATGGGAAGACTTTGATCTGATAATTCTTCGTTCATGCTGGGATTATCATCTCCGAACCAAAGAATTTCTTAACTGGCTGGAATATCTCGAAAGTCGAAAGGCAAAACTTTGGAATCCCGTCAGTATCATCAGGTGGAATATGAATAAGAAATATCTTATCGATCTAGAAAAAGAAGGATTTCCCATAATTCCCACAGTATTAGTAGAAAAAGAGTCGATAAAAGATATTCAAAAAATAGCATCGGATAATAAGTGGGAAGAAATAATTGTTAAACCTACGATTGGTAATTCTGCCTATAATACCCATAAACTAAGACTTAATGATCTAGAATCGGAGTTACCGCAATTGACCAAGATGTTACAAAACAACGAGCTAATAATTCAACCATTTATGGAAAAAATCAATCAGGAAGGAGAATATTCTTTTATTTTTTTTAACAAACAATACAGCCATACTGTATTAAAAAAACCAAAAGAAAATGAATTTCGATCGCAACGTGAATTTGGGGGCAAAGAGTTGAAAATGGAATCCAACCATCAACTTATTTCTCAAGCAAAACGGATATTGAATAAAATCAACTCTCCGATTCTCTACGCAAGGATTGATGGTCTAGATATAGATGGACAACTCAAGTTTATGGAGCTTGAACTGATAGAGCCTTATTTATTTTTTGAGAAAGATGAGGCCGCAGCGGAAAAATTTGTCGAGGCGGCTGTTTACCTTAGTAATACTTCCTATTTTGGCTCCAGTATTATTCCCATAAATAATATCTCGGAGGTTTGATTATCGGCAATAGCAAAGTAAAATGGTCTATTGATTTCCATATAAAAGGTTTTTTTCTCCTGAATTGCTACTGTTTTTGCCATTCCCACCTCGGTGACCGCAGCTGCTTCTGTACCCTCTTCATTCACATCAACATATGTTTTATGTATTACCTCACTGATATAAAGATCCTTCAGTTTGGGATTTTCTCTCATCCTGCTAAAATCGGCCTGAGAACTGAATGCCACTGCCATTCCTAGTGATTTAAGAACATCATTGAGATTCTTTTTGTACTCTATCTTATACTTGGGTAGAATGATTGTTCCTTCTTTTTCCTTATACTCAGTCAACCATTTTTTCCAATTTTCAATACTTAGTTCGTTGGTGAAATTCTCCAAATTCCCTTTGGGCAAAAACACATGCATTCCTAACCTTTTATTTTTTCCGTAGGGAATATTAACCGATTGAAATTGATCGTTTTCAAAATAAAGAAAATTTCCTTTTTGCTGCATCATCGGATACTCTTTTTGAGATCCGTCAGTAAGAGTGAACAGGCGCTCGGTTGTTAACTTTTTGTCAAATTCTACCGTCCAATTCCCCTTGAAGTAAACAGCATTTATAAGATACATCACCATGTCCGGCGGTATCGGCGGAATAATAATCGTAGGAATTTTCCCTTTAGTATTATTGCTTACCCAAGAATTAATAATATCTGCCGATTTTGGATCATTAAAATCCAACGAATCTAATTTAGCCTTATAATAAGTCTGGTTTGCTGTTAAAAAATCCGGATTAAAGTTTTCTCCTATTCCCATCCAAATGGAATTGGCAATTAAGATTTCTACTTTGGGATCCGGATTTTGCAAAAGGTCTATTAGGGCACTACTGTCTTTATTTAATTGATTAATATCCATTTGTTGAATCTGTAATGTTTTAGCCATGGCTTCTTTTGTCGTACTATCTGCTCCGTTATAGGTCATCGATAAGGCCAAATGTATGCTTAAGGGAGAAATAAAGATATTTTTTCCTTTATCTTCATTTAATAACTGATGAAAAATATTGAAACCAAAATAATTATGTGCCTGGGAAAGTTGCATCGAGGGTGAAGCCTCTAGAATATATGGTGCAGGCGACAACTCCGCATTTGGAGTTGGCATGGTTGTGGGAACAGGTATAACTTCTGGAAATCTGTATTGTTTTACTAAGAAAGCACCCATTATACCAGTAATTAAAATAAAGAGAATAAATAAAAATGCTATGATCTTCTTGTTTGAAGATGATTTTGGCATTTCTGATTGAGTTTTTACCTCAGATTTACTCTGATCTAAGTTATTCTGAGTAATTTCTTCAATCATAATTCAATCATATTTCAATATGAGTACTATGTCAAAAGTATCACGGGGAAGATAACATTAATCAACCTAGTTTAGGATAATGGCAACGTTTGAAATGCTAGTCAGATAGGGTACCATACAAGATCAGAATTAAATTTTCTTAATGTGTCTTCGTGTATACCACCATTCTTGCGGACATACCATTTTTTATTTCAGGATACGAAGTTGAATCAAATTTAGCATAAACAGTAAATTGCTGTGTAGGACGTTCTGTTGAGGTAGAAAAAGAAAATACCTGTGTATTTGCGCTTGGTGCTATTTCATCAATATAGCCCCAAAATGTTTTGCCTCGTAATGCATCAATAGTAAATGACACTATTTGTCCGATCCGAATATCACTTAATCCTTTATTTTCGTCAATTGTCCCTACAACACGCAGGTTAACCGGCCGAATCATTTGAATAAGTTGGGTTGCCTGATTTATGGTTGATCCTGTTAAATCACTGGCTGAAATAATAATGCCGTCTGTGTCGGCACGAAGTGTTTCGGAGCCAACAACAGCCAATGCATCACCGACCTGCACGGTTTGTCCTTCTTTGACATTAATTTCCTGAACCTTACCTGACGTAGAAGTAGAAACTACTATAATTGGTGCTTGTATTTGTGAATGATCAACAAATATTCTACCAGTTCTTTTTTGGAAAAAAATATATAAACCGGTAAGAATAATAAGTATACATATGCTACCTGCAATTTTCAGAAATTTCCGATTTTTAAACTTAGAAAATGTTTTTCTCATAATATTTGATATTTTAAAGCAGGTATATATTTAGGATCTATGATTATTTTGTCACTGTCGGATAATCCACTGGTGATCTCCATTTCGTTTCCATGGATTTTTCCCGTCTTTACTTGCTTTAGCTCAGGAACGCCGTTATTGTCAATCCAGATATATTTGCCATCAAGAATTGTCCAAGCTGGAACAAGAGCTACATTTTCAGAATTTGTGCTTATTATGGCCGTACCCGCCTGATCAAATTTTGCCAGTTTTTTTAATTCATCACTTTCAATATCAACCTGGTAAACTGTCTGACCGTTAGGCAAAGTGACTTTTGACGGAAATATTTTTACAACTGTTCCATTTATCTTATTTTCTAAGCCGTCTATTGCAAGACTGACAGTACTTCCCACAGAGATGTAGTAAATATTTTGTGTCGGTATATTTGCACGGAAAACTATAGAGTCGGGATCCGCAACTGTGAAAGTGGTTGCCGGAGTAATATTTGTTCCGGCAACTGTAACACTTTCATGGGTGATGATACCATTTAACGGTGAAGTAAGTGTTGCCAGTTGCATAGCATAATTGGTCAGTTCCACATTTATGACTGAATTATCCAAAGTTGCCTGATTCTGGTCCAATATTCTTTTTACTATGTCCCCAATAACATCAGCAACTACAAATCCTCCTTTATTGGTAACCGATAGGCTGTATTCTTGTGAACCCTGAAGGACTCTGGTTTGGGCATTATCCTTTGTCTGATCGAAAGTATCTCTTGTAATACGATATGTATTTAGAGCTGATGAGAGCTGCCGCTTTAATTGGTAAGTGTCAAGCCGGGCAATTGTTTGTCCTGCTCTAATTAAGTCACCTTCTTTAAAAGGAAGGTACGTTAGTTTTCCCGATGTTTGGAAATTTAATGTTGCCTGGTCCTGGGCTGTCACTACCCCATTGGCTGTAATTGTCGAATTGATAAATCTTACCGATGAAGTGGTTGTCGATTCGTGATTTAAATTAGAGGATGGGGATGTCAAACGTTTATTACCTATCACTATTCCGGCTACCACAAGTAATGCAATTAGACAAATCGATAGCAATTTACGTTTTGTTTTCATCTTATTTTTGCAATCTGTCGATTAAAGTTTTTAATATATTTAATAATTCTGTTTTTTCTTTTTCGGACAAATAGGACAGAAATTTTTCCATTTTATTTTTTCGCTGGTATTTCACTTGTTCCAGGAGTTTTTTTCCATCAGTGGTTACTGCAATCTTTACCAATCTTCTGTCTTTTTGGTCTTCATAACGTTTTACGAGCTTCTGGTCGCATAATTTATTAACTAGACTTGTGGCAGAAGGCAACTCTATGCGGAAGTAGTCCGCGATATCGCTCATCGTGGCTTCTTTGTTGTAATTCAGAAACATGAGGGCATGAACTTGCAGTGCGCTTAAGTGCATGAGGCTATTTGTAAAAGACATCTTTTCTTTCATAAGACGGGAAATCTTAAACATTTCCTCTATAAGTTCAAATGTCGTGTTTTTCATAATTGGTTAGATTATCTAACTATTTTATAGTATAATAAATTTCTCTGTCTATGTCAATTTATTATGATTAAACTTTTACGGTTTTTCAAACCATACACAGTTTATTTGGTGCTTATTGTTGTTCTGGCTGTAGGTCAGGCTGCGGCTAACCTGTATTTGCCCAATTTGATGTCAGATATTGTCAATAAAGGTATTGCGGCATTTAATACAAACTATATATGGAGAACAGGCGGCATAATGGCTTTAGTAGCAATCGGAGGCATGGTTTGCACTTTGATTGGCGTTTATTTCTCATCCCAGGTGGCAACAGGCATGTGCAAAACTCTCCGTGGTGAAATATTCCACAAGATCCAGCTTTTTTCACTGCATGAATTTGACGTATTGAGCTCCTCGTCCCTTATCACCCGTACCACAAACGATACCACACAGATCCAGCAGGTAATGGTGATGATACTGAGCATGTTAATCACTGCTCCGATCACTCTTGTTGTTGGTATAATTCTAGCCTTAGACCAGGACGTTGAACTTTCCTGGATTCTTGTTGCGATCATGCCCGTACTTGTTGGAATTATTCTTTTCCTTCTTGTTAAAGCTGTACCTTTGTTTTCTATCATGCAGATGAAGCTTGATAAATTGAACCTAATTCTTGATGAAAACCTGACGGGAGTACGGGTGGTGAGAGCCTTTAACCGTATAAGACATGAGGAGCAGCGTTTTGATGTCGCAAACCGGGACGTGACTGACCTCGCTATCAGAGTCAACCAGCTGGTGGCGACTATGATGCCGGTGATGATGTTTGTCATAAATATTTCCAGTCTTGCAATCATCTGGTTCGGCAGTAAGCGTGTTGCAGGAGGTCATTTGCAGATGGGAGCAATGTTTGCGTTTCTGCAATATGCCATCCAAATCCTTTTCTCACTTCTTATGGTTGCGCTGCTCTTCATTATGATACCCAGAGCTGAAGCTTCAGCAAAAAGAATCAATGAGGTTTTGGAAACGAAACCGGAAATAAATGATGCAGAAAAAGTAAAAAAGGCAACCGGGAAACGTGGACATGTTGAATTCCGTAATGTCACATTCAGTTATCATGGTGCGGAAAATCCGGCTCTGACTAATATTTCCTTCCGTGCTGCGCCAGGCGAGGTAACAGCAATCATTGGTGGTACCGGTTCCGGTAAGTCGACATTGGTTAACCTCATTCCCCGTTTTTACGATGTGGATCGCGGTAAGATTTTTGTTGATGGAGTAGATATACGCGAGATGTCGCAGGAACATTTGCGTGCAAAGATAGGCTTTGTACCGCAAAAAGCTGTACTGTTTGCTGGAACAATCAATGAAAATCTGCGTTTCGGGAAGGAGGATGCAACGGATACTGAAATAAGGCACGCAGCTGACGTTGCACAGGCAAGTGAATTCATAAAAAAAATGAAGGACGGTTTTAATTCAATGGTCGCTCAAGGAGGTACAAATGTGTCGGGCGGCCAAATGCAGAGGCTGTCAATTGCCAGAGCATTGGTCCGAAAACCGGAAATTTATGTATTCGACGATACATTCTCGGCGCTTGATTTCAAGACTGATGCCAAATTACGTGCTGCTCTAAAAAGGGAAACAGGTCAGTCTACAGTTTTGATTGTAACCCAGCGGGTAAGTACAGTGATGGATGCCAATAGAATAATTGTCCTTGATGATGGAGTCATTGCAGGCATAGGGATCCATCGGGAGTTGATGAAAACGTGTGACGTATACCGGGGAATTGTATCTTCACAACTTTCAGCAACGGAAATTGAAAAGGAAAATATATGAATTCAAGTAATGAAACAAGAAGAAAACCCAGTCGAAGCGGTATGAGACATGGTCCTATGGGCAGGGGCGGTTTTGGCGCAATGGGCAGGCCTGTTGAGAAAGCTAAAGACTTCCAAGGAACACTTAAAAGGCTGTTTAGATATTTTATACCAGAAAAGATTCGTCTGACTATAGTGCTGACAGCAGCAATCTTCGGGACGGTATTTAACATCGTCGGTCCGAAAATTCTGGGAAAAGCAACAACTAGGCTTTTTAATGATCTGATGGCAAGTTTCATCGTGCAAGCTAAAAATCTGACCATAAAAAAAGCATTATTACAAAATCCCATGCTTTCCCTGCACACGTCACCGGTTCCCGGAATATCGTTCGGTTATATAGGAAGGATCATGCTGATCCTTCTTGGGTTGTACATTTTCAGTGCAATTTTCATTTATATCCAGCAATACCTCATGGCCGGTGTGGCCCAGAGAACTATCTACAAATTAAGAAAAGAGGTTGATGAAAAGCTTTCACGACTGCCTCTTAAATATTTCGACGGACGTACACACGGAGAGATCCTCAGCCGGGCCGTCAACGACATGGACAATATCAGTTCCACACTTCAACAGAGCGTATCTCAGCTCATTACTTCATCTGTTAGCATTATAGGAGTTTTAGTAATGATGCTCTCCATCAACGTTTTACTTACCCTGATAGTGCTGATAACTCTTCCGTTAAGTATGATTATTGTTGCAGGAATTGCCAAACGTTCACAGGATTTCTTCAGAAAACAGCAACGGTCGTTGGGCGATCTGAACGGGCATGTCGAAGAGATGTATACCGGACACAAGATCGTTAAAGCTTTCGGGCATGAAGGCAAAGCGATTGCTCAGTTTGATGAACTCAATGATAAACTTTACGATGCCGGATGGAAGGCACAATATGTTTCCGGAATTATCATGCCGCTTATGAGATTTGTCGGTAACATAGGTTATGTATTGGTGGCTGTTGCCGGTGGTGTTATGGCAACCCAGAATGCTATCACGATCGGAGATGTGCAGGCATTCATTCAATATTCATCCCAGTTCACTATGCCCATCACTCAGCTTGCCAACATTGCAAACGTAATCCAATCAGCCATTGCTTCTGCTGAACGGGTCTTTGAACTGTTGGATGAAGAGGAACAGGTTCCAGAGGAAACAAATCCCGTGATAATTAAAAACCCAAGAGGTGCAGTCAAGTTCCAGCATGTACGGTTTGGTTACAGCAAAGATAAAATCCTGATGGAGGATATGAATATCGATGTGAAACCCGGCCAGATGATAGCTATTGTTGGACCGACCGGTGCAGGTAAAACAACATTGGTCAATCTATTAATGCGGTTCTACGAAGTCAATAACGGCAAAATTCTTATTGATGGTGTAGATATTACCAAGCTCAGACGGGGTGACTTACGGCGAATATTTGGTATGGTACTGCAGGATACCTGGCTTTTTCACGGAACATTACGTGATAATATTGCATATGGACGTGAAGATGCCAGCGAGGAAGAAATCGTACAGGCTGCAAAAACAGCTTATGCTGATCATTTTATAAGGACGATGCCGGAAAGCTATAACATGGTTTTAAATGAAGAAGCATCTAACATTTCCCAAGGCCAGAAACAGCTTTTAACCATCGCGCGTGCGTTTTTGGCTGATCCTCAAATTCTTATTCTTGATGAAGCTACCAGCAGTGTTGATACCAGAACTGAGCTACTCATCCAAACTGCTATGAGTAAACTTATGAAGGGAAGAACTAGTTTTGTGATTGCTCACAGGCTTTCAACTATCCGTGACGCTGATCTTATTCTGGTAATAAATCACGGTAGAATCATTGAAAAAGGTACCCACGAAGGGCTCTTGTCACAAAACGGTTTCTATGCCGATCTGTACAATAGCCAGTTCCGGGGACGGAATATTAATGTAGAAATTAAGTAACTGCTAAAAAATTTTTTAAGAAATAGATAAAAGAAAAACCATATGGTACCCGGTTGTTACAAAATTGGGCTTATAGAGATTTTTGGGAATTATAATGATAAAGATTTTTACTAATTTCTACGAGGCTAAATATTGCTATTATTGTGGTACAGAAAATAATAGTTTAGCTTGTCCTATCAAGCTGAAGTCTGCGGATAATGACAGCGTTTCCACTTCTTTCCGCTGCCGCACCAACAAGGATCATTCCTACCCAACTTCTTATCGCTTGACTGCTTGATAGCTTGTTTGCTTACTTGCTGTTGTGCTGACTTGGTAATTACCGTTTGCTGCTCCTGTTGCAGCGCCCGAAGTTGATCCGGGGAAATCTGCACTTGCACTTTAAAAATTCTATGTGTAATTTCATAATCGATCGCAGAAACCAAACGCTCAAACATAGAATAGGCTTCGTTTTTATATTCAACCAGCGGATCAAGCTGACCATAGCCACGAAGGCCTATCCCTTCCCGCAAATCATCAATTGCATCCAAATGATCCATCCATAAATTATCAACAACAGAAAGTGCTACCCACTTTTCCACTTGCCTCATCACCTCAGAAGTTAACTGTTTTTCCTTCTGGCTGTATGTATCTTTGACTACTCTGCCAAGAAATTCAGCAATGTCCTGCGCATTGTGTCTTTCTCCAATTTGGCCGTGTAGCTGTCTTTGGGAATTGGGATCAAAAGGAATGATGGAAACAAATTCCTGAATAATTTTTTCTTTTTCCGCCTCCACTATTCCTTCTGCGGCATAAAGATTGACAAAGTTTTCTATTTGACTGTTTAGTTTTTCCAAAATCAATTCTTTTAAGTTCTCTCCCATCATAATCTGACGACGCAGTTTATAGACAATTTCTCTCTGTTTGTTCAAAACGTCATCATATTCAACCAAATGTTTTCGGCTGTCAAAATGAAATCCCTCTACCTTCACTTGAGCCTGCTCAATGGCTCTCGTGACCATAGCGTGTTCCAAAGGTACATCTTCAGGCAATTTAAAGACGGTCATCAGATGCGCCACCTGATCTCCACCAAAAAGCCGCATAATATCATCATCAAGCGCGACAAAGAAGCGGCTACTCCCCGGATCTCCCTGACGACCAGATCTTCCTCGCAGTTGATTATCAATTCTTCTTGATTCATGACGCTCGGTGCCTATGACGTGAAGTCCACCAATATGAACTATTTCTTCATGGTTTCTCCTCCATTCTCTAATTAATTCCTCGTATTCCTTGTTTGTTGTTTTCTGTTCTTTGTTATCTGTTAATTGATATTTAGTTAGAGGCTGTCCTCCCAGGTTGATATCAACACCCCGACCCGCCATGTTGGTGGCAACCGTCACTACTCCCTTTTTACCAGCATTGGAAATTATGGCCGCCTCGCCGACGTGATTTTTAGCATTTAAAACTTCATGAGGGACTCCTTTTCGTTTTAAAAATTCTGACAATATTTCATTTTTTTCAATTGAAGTAGTTCCAACCAAAACCGGCTGTCCTTTTTTATAACAAGCTTCAATCTCAGAAACTACTGCGGCAAACTTAGCCCTCATAGTTTTATAGACCAGATCAGGCCGATCATCTCTGACCATCGGTTTGTTGGTAGGAACCATCACCACATCCAGTTTATAAATCTTGTGGAGTTCCTCCGCTTCTGTAGCTGCAGTACCGGTCATGCCGGCTAATTTTTCATACATCCTGAAGTAATTCTGCAGTGAAACTGTTGCCAGTGTTCTTGACTCCTGCTGAATTTGTGCACCCTCTTTTGCCTCAATTGCCTGATGTAATCCTTCGGAGAATCTGCGTCCTTGAAGAAGCCTTCCGGTAAACTCATCAACTATGATTACCTGACCGTCCTTTACTACATAATCTTTATCTCTGGTAAAAAGCGTTCTGGCTTTTAAAGCAGCCTCAATATGGTGCACTGCAGTAAAATCTTTTTCATAAATATTATCCACTCCCATCATTTTTTCTACTTTTAAGACACCGTGCTCGGTGAGATGGGCGGTATGCAATTTTTCATCAACTGAAAAGTCCATTTCTTTGGTCAATTTTTCCACTATCTTGGCATAGTCATAATATTTTTTCGTCGGTTCCATGTCGGGAGCAGAAATTATATGCGGAGTCCTGGCTTCATCTATTAAGACAGAGTCAACCTCATCAACGATAGCGTAGTGGAAACCCCGTTGCGCTGTCTGCGATATGTCTGAAACCATATTGTCACGCAGATAGTCAAAGCCAAATTCACTGTTTATGCCATAAGTAACATCTGCCAAATAAGCCTCACGTCTGGTTATAGAACGAAGATGAATAAGTCTCCAATCGAAAGCACTTTTATCCTCAAAGGCAGGATCATAAATAAATGACTGGTCATGAATCATGGAGGCAGTTTTTAAACCTAAAAGATGAAAGATTGGTCCCATCCAACCACAATCCCTTCTGGCCAAATAATCGTTGACGGTAACAAGGTGTGCTCCACGCGAAGAGATGGCATTCAGGTATAGAGCTGGAATGGCAGAAAGAGTTTTTCCTTCTCCGGTCTTTTGTTCAGCCACGGCTCCTCTATGTAGTACTATCCCTGCTATAAGCTGAACATCAAAATGCCGCTCACCTATTTTACGAAATGCTGCCTCGCGAACAAGGGCAAATGCCTCAGGTAAGATGTCGTCGAGAGTCTCACCCATGCCAAGTCTTTCCCTAAATTCTGCTGTTTTCTCGCTAAACTCTTCGTCTTTGAGCTTTTTGACCTTTTCCTCAATGGAGTTGATTTTGATAACCAGCGGTCTCATCCGGACTAATTCCTTCTCGTTGGCGTCAAATAATTTACCTAAAAATTTAAACATAGAAGCTCAATTGTAACACGAAATAATAAAGGACTTAATTCGTAAGTTTCAATAACCGACTTAAAGGATACTTTGCTTCAGTTTTTACCTCAGAAAAATTTTTCTGAAAATACTTTATAAGTTTATTATACTCTTGCAGTTTTCCTTCGTTATAATGACTGTTGAAAAGAATTATTCCTTTTTTAGTAAGTAATTTTTTAAGTCGGATAAGAAAAGATTCTTCACGCGCTTCTGCTGGATTGAGTCGGCCAATATAGAGATCAATAATAATTAAATCAAATAATAAAGCTTTACTCTTATTCTCTAACCAAGAAAAAGCATCAGCTACAATAATATTAGTGGAATTATTAGGAATAATATCAAAATACTTCCTGGCAATCTTTTTCATTATTGGATCGATTTCAATACCGGTAATGTATATATCAGGAAAATATTTCTTTAATATATTTATGACTGTCCCCCCGCCAACTCCTAATACTAGACAATTTTTAATCTTTAATTTTTCATTTTTAAATTTTTTAATCGCTTTTTCCCACATCGATAAAGTAAATCCCCCGCTTTGAGTAGCTCCGCCGACTATGAGAGTCTTTTTGCCAAAAAATGAAAAAAGCGTAATGCTTCCATTTATTTTTGAGTGAAAGAAAATCTTTTGGGGCAAAAGAGATGAATACCAACTCATTTTATAGCTTGCCTATTTCGGTGAAACGTTTCACCACTAAACTTTTATCAAGCGATAAGAGAAAAGGCGAAGCCTTAGGACCCGCAGTTCTTCCAAGTAAAGAGAGATAGATGGCGCAAAAGGCTTGCGGGGGAGAAATTTTATGTTTTTTTGCCAGCGTATATAAATTTTGTTGCAGTACTTCTGCTTTTACACTACTCCCAATAATTTTGGCTAAATCCAATAAATATTTCTTCTGTGGCGGGGTTAATTTTTTTGCTTCTTCTGGAATATCATCCCTCACTTCAATCTTAAAATCCGGCGGTGCAAATTTTGTCAGCCATAGCTTGGCAAAATGAATCCTTTCATCAACTATTCTTTTTTCATCTGGTGTCAAATCTTCTCCTTTGTCTTCTTTTAATCGAGTTAATACGGCAGTGCCTGGTTGCTGAAGATAGGAAATAATCGTCCGAAATCTGGGAAGATAAAGGTGTTTTTTGGGCAGGCTATCTACTTGAGAAAGAACGAAAATCCTAGACAAAAGCTCGTCGCCGCTCTCAAAATAAGCCTTGGCACACCGATCATATTCATCAAAAAGACCAGGAATTGTATCTCCCATTGGGTCAAAATCAATTGTCTGGTTATAATGTACCCGCACCATCAAAAAACGCAAAAGCTCTGGCGGTAAAATTTCAGATACTTCTTTTGCTGAAGCGCCTATTCCTTTTGAGGAGGACATTTTTTTACCGCCTATCAATAAATGTTCATACGACTTGGCATGTGGAGTGGGATAATGAAAAATCGCCTCTGAAATTTTTGCAGCAATTTCATGGGACCCTCCTTGAGTCATATGGTCTTTGCCAGACCACTCTATGTTTATACTCAAAGTTTTCCAGTGAGCCGACCATTCAATCTTCCATGGCATTTTTCCATTTTGTTTTTCAGGAATAACTCTACCTTTAAAACCGCAGCCTTTTGTATAGACAACATTATTTTCCCTGCATTCAAAATAAACATATTTACCATCCCATTTATAAATTTTTGTGGTAGAAATTTTACCGCAATTTGGACAAATTGGCTGATAGGGAAAATAGTCTTTTTCTTTAAAATTTTTATATTGTTTTTCGAATAATTGACGAATCTTATCTGTGTTATTTAAACAAATTTTAATTAAATTATCGAATTTTCCCTTGGCATATAAATCAGAAGTCCAAATAATTTTTGGAAAACAGCCTATTTTATTAAACACGTAAATAAACTCTTTGGCGAAATACCGAGAAAAAGAGGTAACACCTTTTTCCGGAGAAGGAATCTTAAAAAGAGGCCATCCCATATACTTGTAAAACTTCTCTCGGTCAAGATATACAGGAAAACCGTCCATTGGATCCATATCATTAATACAATAGGTATAGGTTACTGTTTTTCCCTGTTCTAAAATTGCCTTATATAGAAGATCATGGATAACAACACCTCTTAGTGAACCGACGTGGACACGACCGGAAGGAGTTTTCATATCGTCTACCCAATACGACTTGTATTTTTTAGAGGAAATAATTTCTTTCGCAATTCTATCAGCCCAAAACATACAATAATTATTCTAACACAAATAAAAATAATTCGGGAAAAATAGTGATACGAGGAGTGCAGAATCCTTAAATTATTATTCTATAGACAAAATTTTATAAACAACTTTTCCTGCCGGCGCTTCTACCTCAACTTTCTCTCCAATTTTCCTGCCCAGTAAGGCTTTTCCCAGTGGTGAGGAATGAGATATCTTTTTTTGCACAGGATCTGCCTCCCATTCGCCAACAATAATAAATGTTTCCCGCTTGCCGTTGACATGAAGGGTGACTTTACATCCCACATCCACTTTTGATTTTGAATGTCCTGAAATAACTTTGGCTTCACTGATAACCTTCTCCAGCTCAGCGATACGGCCGTCAATAAATGCCAAATCTTGGCGGGCGGCGGTATATTCACTATTTTCCGCCAGATCGCCCTGACCGCGAGCCAAAGCTAACCGTTCCACCACCTCTGGCCTTTTTTTATTCACCAGCTCCAGATATTCTTTTTTAAGTTCAGATAGCCCATCACGGGTTAAAACTACTTTTTGTATCTGTGTTTGATCCATAGTCAGTCCTATTTACAATAAAATCCCCCGCTTTTAATATATTAGGAAAAGGTGAGGGGAGATCCTTTCTTTTAGATTTATAATATATCTCAATCTTTCTCGTTTGTCAATAACCTATAGGGAGGGCCGTAAACCAGAGCGAAGCACGGTTTACGGTCATGAACCGTACTTGTTCTGGTTCATGATATAATCAAAATTACGGCGCGTTCGTCCCCTGTACCAGAGCGAAGCACGGTACAGGGCCATGAACCGTACTTGCTCTATGAACCTATTTTCAATCTGGTTCATAGCTATGCATCGTATTTATTCTGGTGCATAGTTCTGGTTCATGGTAGTGGCCGTATAAGGAAAGAGAACAGTTAGATTAATGTTGAAGAATAGTCTTGCCGCGTTCGTCTAGTGGTCTAGGACGGTACCTTCTCAAGGTACAAATCGCGGGTTCGATTCCCGCACGCGGTACTTTTACCAAAACCGTGCCTAAAAGAGAACCGTCCCCTATTACTCAAAAGTTATTATTTAAGAAGATTTCCCTGATACAAAGGACTGGCCACTACTTGCTTCCAGGCGTTCAGGGAGTTTTGCGAAGTGTCAAAAGCCCAGTTCACTATAATTTTATTTGGTTTATTGGGGTTTGTATCACTGGGGCCATTGAACCAGTTGACAATTTTGACGTCAGAGAACACCGTCGGGATGGTCGTCAGGAATCCCTGGGTGATCCAGTTGGCCTTGGCCATCGGATCGTTAGGATTTTCCGTCGCCCCGACTTCAAAAAACATCATTGGCCGGTGCGTAAAAGTTTTTATAAAGTTGTAAGTGGGCTGGAAATCATTCTGCAGAGCCCCCTTATTAGTCGATGCCAGATTGCTATAGCCGTCCAGAGCGACCCAATCGACATAATCGTCCCCGGGATATAACTGCTTAAGAATATTACCGTATTGATTTATCGTGTTGGAATCAAGGACACTGGCGGCCAGACACCAGGCGAACTGGACGTTGGCGGCTCCTTCCTTGCGGAAAATATCTACGATGTGCTTCCAGGCAGTCACAAAATCGGCCGGATTGGTGTTTCCATTCGCGTTATATCCCCATGGATACCAAGAACCATCCATTTCTTCAAAGACGCGCATGATAAAAGGATAATGATAAGCGGCGACTGCCTTAGCAGTCTGGGTAATATAGGCATCATGTTTTCCGGAAGAAATTGCAGTCCAGGAAAAATCAGGTTGATCCTTATTAAGAGCAGGTCCCTTTGAAGCGTCCCAGGTTATCCCGGGCATGATCCCCCGGGTTCGAAACTGATCCGGGAGACGGGGATCAAATTGCTGATAGGCACCGGTATTGGGATTCTGCCATTTGACCGAAAACCAGGCAAAAGCGGGTTTCTTCCCTACCTCTTCAGTGTACTGGTCTACGGCAGTTCCGTGACTGAAGGGGTCTGCGGCTGGTTCGTAGACGCCAAGCGCTATACCGGAGGAAGGAACTGTTGGAGATTGAGTTGGACTTTGCTGATTGTTTGTGTTGGGCACAACGCTAGTATTAAAGTGAGATTTGAGTAGGTTAAAAGGGTGATAAATCCTTATCAAGTAAAAAATGATAAAAGAACCGGTTATTATTACCAAGGCAATTAATAGGTATTTAAACATAGATTTTATTTAAGTTCATGCTTTATTGGAAAAGGCTACCCTGATACAAGGGACTGGTAACAACTTGCTTCCAGGCGTTAAGGGCATTTTGTGAGGTGTCAACAGCCCAGTCCGCATCATTTTTAGTTCCGGGGTTGATCCAACTATTTTTGGCGTTCATCCAGTTGACCGCTTTCACAGCGGGAAACTGGGTCGGGATGGTCGTTAAGAATCCCTGAGTGATCCAGTTGGCCTTAGCTATGGGATCAGCAGGGTTTTCTGTAGCTCCCACCTCATAGAAAATCATCGGCCGGGCGGACAAATTCGTCAGCAGGTCGTAGCTTGGCTGAAATTCATCCTGGAGGGAACGCCAGTTATTTTTGTAACTGACATAGCCGTCCAAGGCAATCCAGTCAACGTAGTCATCTCCGGGATATAGTTGTCTTAGAAGATCACTGTTTTTTTGACCGTTAGTGTTACCATCAATTATCTTCTGGTCATTTGCTCTCTGGCACCAAACAAACTGCACTTTGGTAGCTCCTGCCTTTCTGAAGATATCCACAACGTGTCTCCAGGCTGCTACAAAATCTGCCGGATTGGTGTTCCCGTTCGCGTTATATCCCCACGGATAATAGTTGCCGTCCATTTCCGCAAAAGGACGCATAAGAAAGGGGTAGGGATAGGAGGCGGATACTGAGGCAGCCACCTGGCGGATATAGGTATCTTGTTCTCCCGAGGCAATGGCCTTCCAGGAAAATTCCGGCTGATCCGTATTTTTCAACCCCTCTCCCTTTGAAGGGTCCCAGTTTAGCCCAGGCATAATTCCCCGGGTGCGATACTGCTCCAGGATAGCCGGATCAAATTGGTTGTACTGGCCGGTATTAGCGTTTTGCCATCTCACCGAAAACCAGGCAAAGGCCGGTTTCTTCCCTAGCTCTTGAGTGTACTGGTCTACGGCAGTTCCGTGAGTTAAGGGATTCCCGAGATCTGCTGCTGGTTCGTAGACGCCAAGCGCTATACCGGAGGAAGGAACTGTTGGAGAAGATGAAGATTGAGACGGAGATTGAGAACGGGATTTAAATAAGTTAAGAGATTGTAAAAATCTTTTAGGGTACAAAAGGATAAAAACACTAACTAGTAATACAAAAGCAATTAATAGGTATTTAAGCATAACTTATAGAGGTAGTGTAATATATTTAAATAGCGCTATCAACAATTAAGAGGTTCAAAGCGCTGCACACCCATGATCTCAATTTGTAAACAATGTAATCCTTCGATCCGCCATCTGGCGGACTCAGGACAAGACCCTTGCGGAGTAGGATAGGACTGTGAATTTGAAGCTAAATTCGCTCCGTGGGACGAACGATGTTAGAACCTATTTTCTTATTTAGAGCAAATTTTATAGATAGGTCTTATTGCAAAAACGATGAATAATATAAAATAATACCATGGGTTTACAGAGTATGCCCAAGATGCAAGCGCTGGCCAGATTGTTAGGACAAATAATGTAAAAGCAATTACAGAGAGTTTAATAAGACTGTAGTCCCAAATTTCTAATTTTTTTATTTTCTCTTTTAACATTCTTCTCACCTCCTTGATCTAAGTTAGATATTCTAGCTTCAGTATTTCACTAAATAAATATCCTGTCAATTTATTGCTGAATTACAGAGATCCCCCTAGTGGACTGTGTTGGAACCTATCTGATGTTAAGCCATTCCTAAAATCTATTGTTCATCAATTGGCTGCCAAGTTCCTATCTTTTTTTCACAATCCTTCAGAAATTTTTCATTTTCTTCTGCCCCTCTCTGATTTTGGGCAACCATGACTTGGCATAAACCCTTGAAAAGGAAACATTTCTTACCAGTTTTTTGCTCGCACTTTTCTTGAGAAGCAAAAGGTGTCGGATTTTTATTAAAAGCAAGATAACCAATTATGCCAATAGCAAGGATTATTAAAAGAATAATGAAAATTGTTTTTTTATTCATATATTTATTATTGTATTTAAATTTTATCACAAGAATCTCTAATCAGGCTTCTGGTATATAAAATCAAGGCTTAAACATGACTTGAAAAGTTTGACTCCCACGGGAGGATTCGAACTCTTTTTAATTAGCCTCAATTCTCAAACAATGTAATCCTTCGATCCGCAATCTGGCGGACTCAGGACAAGACCCTTGCGGAGTAGGGATTTACTTAATTATCACAATGAAATTCTTATTATATCTGTAAATAATACGTTCGAACATCATCCACTTCATGCTTCAGTGTAAACATCAGGGGGTGCATTTACGGTAACTTGTTTATATCATTCCCATCATGAGGAAATTTCTGCGCTTCCGGATTATTGATTGCCCATGAAAATGATGCTTTCAATATTCCTAGAGAGTCAGGCGGTAGCTGTACTTGACGCATACCCGGCATAGCGTCTCTCCATACTTGATCAGCACTTAAATCAGTAATCACGGAAGTATCCGTCTCAAAAGCCTTTTCAGCAAGTAATTGACCTGCTATATCTAAACAAGCTTGATATCTACCATGCTTTACTTGAATATTATTCAGCATCTGACTAACTACCTCTACTGGAATACTTTCTGAACCTCTTTTTCCTTTAATTGATGTACGAAATCCTAAATCAATCATTTTTTTATATGTTTCATCTAAATACATATCTGTGATAAGTAGCGAGCATGCTTCTTTTATATAAATAAATCGACCGTAAGTTTTAAGAAATTGGCTCCATTCCGGTCTGACTACCGACTGATTCGGTAACAGAATTGTTATTACGGGAGCTATCCCTTGATAAAAGGTATCATTCAAGGGAAATCCACCTTCAAAGTATGGAATCCCATCATTAGTTGTTTTAATGTTAAAAATGCCAAACTGACCTTTATCTTGTTCTTGAACAGTAGCAATAAGAGGAAACTTAATTGTAGCGTTTTCTTGTGAAGTAAATGGTTTTGGCGCAATGTTACCTCTCATTGCAAAAATACCCTGAACATTTGCAATATCCATTGTTTCTTCAATAACCGATGCGCTATTTACCATTAATTTCCATCCGCTTCGAACAAGTTCAAAAGGAGTTCGCCTTTCGAAATAGGGAGCTACACGAATTTTAAGTAAAGATTTTATTATAGAATCAGGAAGACTCTCTATTTCCGCAAGTAATCGATCCCTTCCGTGTAACTCTTCTAACTTTTGTGGGGCATTTGACTTTTGAGGGGCACAGGCTGCAGTGAGTGCAGCAAGTGTAGGACCACCAAATACTACACCTGCTCCAACAGCTGCTCCCCGTAGAAATTCTCTTCTGGTTAAAGATGCTTTAAAATTCATCTTAAGTGGGCCAGTGTACTATTTCTTCCTCATAAAGTCAACTATAGGCTTATATAAGACTAGAAAAATGTTTACTGCCATAATTTCGCAAAATTTAACAGAACGCAGATTTTTTTATTTAGTCAGTTGATGATATAATACCTCGTCAGACTGCTCTGAATTAATATTATTATGAGTGCAACAAATCCAGAAAAAATTGATGTAGAGCTATTATCGGCTGAGCGGATGGATGCAGAAGAAATACAACATTACGTTCGCAAAGTATTTGATTACTTTAAAGCGAAAAATCAGGATAGGGTTTTAGATGCTCTTAAAGGAGTACCGTGTACAATAATTCAAGTGAAGCACCATCCTTGGTTTGGCGCAGCGGTACTTGTTGGTTATGAAGGTGATCAGATTGAATTAAAAAGCCATTGGTCTGGTGGAACAGGACATAATGCAAGAACCATAATTCCATTTTTGACTCCTGAAGATAGAGAAAGAGGATATGGTTGGAGCGAATTAAGAGTCGATGGTGAAGCTCCAAGAATTATAGATACGTCAGGCAATCAAAATTATTGGCTTTGGACTGGGTCGTCCCGATACAACGAGGTTAGGGTTGGAATTAATCTTGCATTAAAGGTGCCGGGGACTTCTCCATTTATACTTCCAGGAATAAAATTACCAACGAATTTGGGACCTGAAAAAACATTAGAAGTGCCGGTAAAAGATGTTGTTTTAATGAAGTTTTCTGAAGAAACTCGGAAATCAATATGGGGGCAAATAGGTGTTAGTCTTCATTCAGTAGCTATTATTTCTGAAGTAGCCGCTAATTAATTTTCTCCGATGAACATCATCCACTTCATGCTTCAGTGTAAACATCAGGGGGTACACATAAACGATTAGCGCCTTCTAATAGTCTAAAGCATGTAGTCTTCGTGTAGCGTCAATTCCTCGGGCAAATATATAATTATTATTTAATATCAATATTAATAATTAGTCACTACAGATATAGACCGTTAGACTATAAATATTTGACCTATAGACAATCGTTATAGTACAATCCCGTCTATACTCTAGCAATTCAATAACGATATGGATCAAAGCCCTGTAGTAGTAAAAGATATAGACCCACCTAGATGTGGTAGAACAGGCGAAAAATTCTACCCGGACATTAGTATGGAAACATTAGCCAGAAAAGGTGTTGTATTTGTAAGGTGTTCCGCTGGAGTAGAGAGTAAGATTCATTCAGGTGAGGCTGATGGTGAACCTGTCACAATTCACGATTGTAGTCATTGTCGTATGCACGAATTTCTTTAATTTATAATTATATTAAGATAAACTAAGTGGAATACAATCTATCAAATAAAGTTCGGAAAACTTCACATAACTAAGAAAATTATATCTGCAAATAAAAAATTCCAACTTCATCTATTAGGGAGTACCCAAGTTTAACGCGGTTTTATCCGCGTTGACGAAAGCTAAGTCTGAAATGTGAACAGTAATGTGTTATACTTCTGTTACAGAAAGGAGATACTATGACCGGAACTATTAAAACAAAAACCGATAGAGGATTTGGATTTATTAGCCGCGAAGGTGAAGTAAAAGACCTTTTCTTTCACTCGAAAGATCTGAGTGGCGTTACCTTTGATGAACTTAAGGTAGGCGAAGCCGTTACCTTTGATGTTGTGGATGGTCCAAAAGGCCCAAGCGCTAAAAATGTAAAACGGAGCTAACGCTCATTTTGACTCAATAAATATGTATAAAAAGCCCCACGTTAGTGGGACTTTTTTGTTGGTGTCTTCCTATATTAATAGAAACTTTCAACTTCGTCCAGTAAGGTGTACTGATATAGTTTTATATACTCACTGAAGCAAAATAAGTTCCAACTTCATCCAGCAGGGGGTGCAGAATCGTACGAAGAAGAGAATCAGAGCCTTCTAGTGTTTTATTTAAGATATAACACTTGGCAATTAAAATCCGTTCCCAAACATTTATCAAACATATCATTATTTAAATCGAAAGGTCCGTCAGATGGCATTGGTATTGAGGCTTTTAATACTGTACCTAAACAGATACATCTTTGACCCATATAATTGTGATAGATTCTTTTCCCTACAAAAAATGAAATTATTGGAAAGATAACAAGACTAATCAGAAGTATGGAGAAGCTGATATTTCTAAGAATGATATTATTTCTTTTTTTTATTACAAATCTAGGAACAAGGAAACTGTTTAAAGTATATAACAACATAGAAAATCCTAAAAGTCCAATAAAAAAAGGCGGAGGGGTCTCTATCATGGTTATAATGTCAAACCCTCCATATCCTAGGGATATAGGGATTTGATAAATGAAGTAAAGAAAAAATCTTATTCCTAGATAGATAATTAAAAGCTCAACTATAACGAGAGTGGTATTCCAACCATTCGGACGGAGTTTAGCTAGCATTTCTTTCATTACATCATAATTATTACACACCTACAGAAATATACAACATTTACTCCTGTACGAGTTATTTTAGCCTCAATTCTAAAACAATGTAAAGCCGTGCAGATAATATGTTCGAACATCGCCCACTTCATGCTTCAGTGTAAACATCAGGGGGTACTTTTACTAAATCCGAGGCTAAAAGAGAACCGTCCCTATTATATAGACGTTAAAGAAAATTACCCCAATGGTGGCTTAATGGGAGAGCCGGGCTCGTACCATCCTCTATCCGTATCAAATATCTTACCATCAGAGACTCGCCATTGACCTCCTGAATCACCACCTGGATCGTAATATACCTCTCCCTTTTTAAGTACTGGTCTTTGTTCACCAAAAGGAGTCCGTGGACCCTGCACAGGAACAGGGAAAGGAGCATAGATTGTACCTGAAATACTACTCCTATGATAAATATCATGATGCTTTCTCATCTCATCAAGATGCTTCCTGTATTCTTTTTCGTAATCCGCAGAATGAATATCAGTAAAATAACGTAATACATTCTCTCCTGTTCTAAATTCAAAACTGTTGGGTAATTTACCGATATAATAACCAAGCTTTAAATCTCCGATTTTATAGGTAACTATTTTTAGTAATGGTTGCCCCCGATACCTTATCCTTCCGTCAGGATGTTCAATCCTGTCACCGGTTTTTTCCAGAATTTTTAGACCGTCTGCTCTAAATTCACTTACTGGATGTATTATTATGCGGCCTTCTTTTTGCAGTCTATCAAGATCGTACGAGGAGTCTATATCATATGAATGGTCACTTTCTATAAGTTGATTATAAAAAAACCCCCAATCGGGTGTTTGCCGACCGCAGGATTCACAAGGGGTTAAATACTCTACAACGAAAGAAAATGTTGATGTCCTACTGTCAACTGTTACGTATCTTGTCTCGGGATTATCTGTTTCTCTTAAATCTTTTTTAATTAGCGTTGGCATCCCTATCGGCTTTGTAGTTTCGGTAGATGGCAAAGTAGGTAAGATAGGCGTGAGGTTTACCGAATGCTGGGTCCGGTTTGGCAAAGTGGGTAAAATTGGAGAAGGTATGGTGGGAAGAACAGATCTATGTAAAAGCTGGTCTAGTAGTCTTTCCCTTTCCCTTTTCTGCTGATCTAAATAATTGTCTATTTCAGCTCGTTGTCTCTCAGCGCGTATATGAATAGCGTTAATGGGTTGTTCTCGCTCAAGCTTAATTTGTGCTAATAACTTGTCTAACTCGGATTTTTGTCTTTCGGAATGGGCACGAATATCATTAAGAAACTGTTCGCGTTTGAGCTTCTCTTGTGCTAAATAATTCGTTACCCAGTCTCTGCCGAAAAGAGGTTGTATAGGTGAGGGAGTTTCTGGGAAAATATTTACGGGTGTTTCTTTTGACCGTTGTTGCTCCAGGTTAATTTTAATATTACCATCTGTTATATTTTTTTTGCTATTTTTTCCAGACTTTTTTCCTGCTTTAATCCGCTCTTTTTTACCTGGGTGGTTCTCTTTGGGTATTATTAATGGAAGAATCCAAACAGAATAATCGTTGGGGAAAATTCTGTCGCTCCAAACCCCCAACGTATCTGCGAAAACTCCATTAGCTTGATCTGGAACTCCGGTACATCCAACACAAATTAAAATTAATGCATTACCTAAGTCGGCCGAAATCGGAGTTTTTGTTCTTACCAATTTATTTCCAATTATGGATTCACTTTTTGTATCAAAGTGGGCGTAAAAAAGCTCTAGATAATCAGCCACCTCTCCAATAACTGCCTCTGCGCCTCCTATACTTTTTTGAAGTTGTTGAGAAAATTTCTGAACCATTTGTTGTTGCTCTTCAAATGTCCTTGGATCACTTCCTGCTAAGAATTGATGGTCAGGATTAATTGCAACCTCAGATAGTCTTGAATGCTGTGATTCGAGAGCAGGATAGTTTATGTGCCAATTTGATATAAATTTTCTGCCGCTATTTCGCAAGGATTGAAGTGTTTGACCGGTAAGTTCGTAAACTGAATAACCGGCCACTTTGAGTCTTTGTCTCGCTTCCGGAGAAAATCTCTGTACCTGCAGATTTAAAAATTCATCTGGTAATGGTACATCTTGTTCTAACATGTAAGCAAAGCATAGCTAACTATAGGTTATTTGTCAAATTTTTATGAAGGGTATTAAATAACGTTAATTTTCCGACGTTTGGTAAATCAACAATACCGATAGAGAGTTTCATCGAAGAATATTATATAATTATTTTTGGGACGCTTTGCGTGCTAAATAAATTTTAAACTCAGCAAAAATCAGATAATAATAGATTTCGAACAAAGATTGACTAAAATATCTTTTTATGTTTAAATAGAGTGTATTACCAAAATGTTTAACCGGCCCGAGACCGGTTTTTTTTATTTAAAAAAGGGAGGAGGTGAAAAAATGAAAAAATTTTTAATGATATTAGGATTGGTTTTAGTTTCAGTTTTTGCAGGACAAGTTTCTGCAGCAAAACCCGCTACGAATCTAGCTGGAGCACAGAAATTTTCTTGGAATCTCTCTGGAGCTGTTATGCCCATTCCCCCATATGGATCATTAGATATTCCCGGTTCTGATACAGCATCGAAACTGATTGTTAATCAGCCAAATGGCAAGGTCGAAGCCACAATCACTGGAGCAATGAATGGTTTGCATCCAGACACAACCTACACTGTATATCTATCAAATGGATACACACCGTATGTCTACACTGGTTGGGATTTGACGGGTAGTTATCTCGTCATGTACGCAGTTGATGGTGGTGGCCAAAATCCAGCACTCTATGATATGACACTCACTGGGTTAGGTGGACATGGTGGCTATCCTTCACCAGGGCCATATGGTTATGAATGGACTGTATCAAATGTTGTGATAACTGGAAACACTTTCTCTTTCACATGCACTTATACAGTCGGAGCTGTAGGGACAATAATGCACATGTCTGGTACCATAGCTGCTAATGGATCTCTCAGTGGTATATGGGATGACAATTACGGTGGTGGTAGGACAGGCACATGGAACACCACAAGCGGTAATGCTGTAAAAACTTCCACTGGTAGCACAGGTTGGCCAGGACTATTCACAAGCACAGTACAACCATTCACATTCACAACTGACGACAGTGGTTCAGGAAGTTGGCACGTAAACTTACGAGCTAGCGACTTTCCACGAGGAGAAGGACTTTACACTCTTTCAGTGTGGATCAATGAAGCTGGTGGAACAATGCTGATAAGCGATAATTTCACATTAGGAAAATAAATTGTTGCTTTTTCCGTATGTAAATGGATGTTAATCCTTAACAACCCATCGAGAAATCGGTGGGTTGTTTTTTTAACTGACAAGATATTAACATTTATCTAGAAAAATGTTTACTGCGGAGTTGGTAAGAAGATTATCATTCTTTCGAACCATTGATATATTTACGAAGTAATTACTCTTATTTAATCATACTTGACTCCTTACTTATCAGGGATAAAATAAGTTAGTTCTTTTTTTGATCCACTGCTCACAGAAGTCAAAAAATACCTTACCTGCCTATGATATTTTTTGGTCTCAATATTATGTTTCCACTCTATGAAAAGAGTGGTTTTTTATTTTTATAAAGAAAGGGGGTGAATAAAATTGAAGCGTTTAAGTATAATTTTTATTACACTTATCCTAGTATCATCTTTTGGTTTCGTAGACAAAGTTGCAGCTCTAGATTATCCAATACAGTCCAATAATTACTCCTTTTTTAATAGTTTCATCTGTTCTCAATTTAACAAATGTAATATCGGGGGAATTGGTCCTACAGGTGCAACTGGTGCAACAGGTGCAGTTTTAATCGGTGCAACCGGTCCGAAAGGAGCAACTGGGGTAGCTGGTGTTGCGGGACCAACAGGAGCTACCGGTAAAATTGGTTCAACCGGTGCTAGAGGTCTACAAGGATCAACTGGTCAAATAGGACCAACAGGAAATCAAGGTCCGACGGGACCAGAAGGTTTGATTGGAGAAACTGGTTCATCAGGCCCAATGGGAGCAACTGGGGCAACTGGTATTCAAGGTGAAAAGGGAGATGTTGGTTCTGCAGGAGCTACAGGAGAACAAGGACCGATAGGAGCAACAGGGGCTACCGGAATTCAAGGTGGCAGAGGAGATAGTGGAGCAACTGGACCTCAAGGACTTCAGGGAGTAACAGGTCCCGCAGGAGTTGGCGAACAGGGTGTTAAAGGTGACACAGGTGCTTCAGGTCCAGCAGGATCAGGTTTTAGCGGTTGGGAGACAGTCTCTTCAACAAGTTCTAGTAATAACACTACTCCTAAAACTCAATCGGTTTCATGCACATCTGGTAAGAAATTACTAGGTGGCGGAGGAGTATCGAGTATAACTAATGGTGATGTAGTGTTATTAGCTAGTTATCCAAGTTCTGATTCAGAATGGACAGTAATTGCAGATAGAACTAACGGAAGTAGCAGTTTTACGGTAACTGCATGGGCAATCTGTTATACACCGTAATTGTTCTATAATCTTAATACCTTTTGTCCGGTATTCATGGATTAATGGGAATACTTTCAAATTTCTAACATCAGGTAATACGTTCGAATCTACCCCAGGTCAACTCGTATGAAAGCGATTTAAATTGAGGATGTTGGGAAGCAGTTACGCTGTGTCTTACTTGCTATGAACAACTACATTTCCGCCGCCGAGGGTAATCGGACTTCCAGCCGTTCCGACTTGCTTCCAGATATTGTTGCTAGAGTCAAAAATAGTTATGGCGAATGTATCCGGTGTCTTGACCGGCTTGACATTGTAGTCAAGGTCCTGGATATTCACAACGAATGTGTAATTTCCATCTGAACTTATAACCTGTCCTGTGGCTCTATCAATCTTTGAGAGTGTGGCTTTAGCAGTGAAGAAAGCTGTGTTATCGCTTGTGAACGATAAGCCTCCCTTTGCCCAGCTATTGCTCTTCAATTGATAATTGTAGCCGTCCGTTCCTCTGAACATGAAGAGGAAGTTACCTTTTGGAGCGCCGTTCTTGTTGTAATTCACAGTAAACCCAAAGTTATCTTTACCATTAGCGCTTTTAGCGTCCGAAATCCACCCGCCACCGGTTACTCTCTGTTCATTGCTACCCAGAACGACATCCAATATCCCTTCTCCATAAGGGTTTTGCGTCCAGTACAAGTTGCCAGAACTGATGGTGACATTTACTGAATAAACGCCTACTGGCACTTGTTTAGTTGTAATGACATCTCCTACAGCGCTAACTGGGATGTTATCAACAGTTATTGGTGATCCCCCACCAGCTGGAGTGAGTACAAAGGTTACCTTTGCAAGGGTCAAGTCTCCTAAATTGGTATCAAGTTGATCAAGGTGGGCTGACAGACGGATTGGCGCCGATGTTATTGTCGGACCGGCCGAGAAGACAGAGGTATCACCATTGTAAGTTATTGCCGCATCTTCCTTCGTCACGCTTAGCGTACCAGTGCCCTCATTACTAGCAAAATTGGAATTGGTGCTGGTAAAAACAGCTTTTACACCGTAGTCATTGGCGGCACGGGGATTGGATATTCCGGATACTGTAGCCACGCCGGTGCCATCGATTGTAGACGAGCCGACCGAAAGACCGCTGATGAAAAACTCAACAGAACCACTCACGGTTTGATCACCGATGGTGACTGGGGACACTGTTGCTGAAAGTGTTATGGGGTCACTGTATTGTACAGAGGGTGCATTAATAGAAATTGTTGTTACTGCAGGACTGATTTTGTCATTTATCGCACCGCTCGTATCATTATAATTTCCGGTTACATCAGTGAATATCCATGCATCATCGTTGTACGTTCCGGCGTACGTATGCGTTGTTCCGCTGAGATCAAGACCACTTAAACTTTCACCCTTCACACTAGTTGCTGATCCGGTTGCAGTATGACTGTTGCCATCATAAATTACATCGTAGGGAGTGACGCTAATGGTCGCATCGGCTTTCTTGATATTGTTATCAACTTTGCCACTGGCGTCGTTATAGTTGCCAGTAACATCGGTGAACGTCCAAGAGTCATCTTTGTAGAAACCAGCATTGGTATGAGTAGTACCGGAAAGATCAAGACCACTAAGTATTTCGTCTTTAACTCCTGTTGCTATTCCTGTTGCAGTATGAGAATCACCATCATAGGTCACATCATAAGGTGTGACAACAATTTTCGCGTCAGCTTTGCTGATAACAATCGCTGCATCATCACCCTCGTCTAGATAGTTGGTACCGCCTGTGAAAGTCCAATGAGCAATTCCACCAGGAACATCAGTAAAGGTTGCGCCAAGATTGAGTCCCGCTGAGAGATCTACACTACCTACGCCAGTAGCAGTGCCGGTTGCGCCATGAGCGTTGCCGTCATAAACGCCAGTGTAACCGTTGACGGTAACTATCGCGTCAGCTTTGGTGATTACGATGGAGACACTTCCACTGTCGTTGTTATAGTTTCCTATCGCGTCAGTGTACGTCCAGTCTGCGGTGTCTCCGGGCACGTTGGTGAAGCTTGCTCCAAGATCAAGACCGCTGAGTGTTTCTCCTTTGACACCCTTGCAGGAGCCAGTAGCTCCGTGGGAGGCTGCGTCGTAAACACCAGTGTAACCGTCAATTGAGCAGGTCGCGTCTGCTTTCTTTATGTTGTCATCCACCTTGCCACTGGCATCGTTGTATTTACCTGTTATATCAGTGAAAGTCCAAGAATCATCTTTATAGAAACCAGCATTGGTATGAGTAGTACCAGACAGATCAAGACCACTCAAAACTTCATTTTTCACGCCTTTAGCTGAGCCGGTTCCTGTGTGTGCATTCCCGTCGTAAGTTACATCATAGGGAGTAACCACAATGGTTGCGTCAGCTTTGGCAATATTAAACGATTGAGGAACGTCTGGAGCTGGATTGTAACTACCATTACCAGCCTGTTGAGCAGTAATTGTGCAACTGCCGGCACCGGTAATATGGACGGTATCAGCATCAGCCATAGTACAATCACCAGAAGCAATAAACTCTACCGTTAAACCAGAGGTTGCAGTTGCTGTGACGTCAAAATCAGGATTGCCGTAAGTTTTGTCAGACAAAGATCCAAAGGTAATGGTTTGGTTAGCTTTAATTACGTTTACAGTTCTTGTGACTTGAGTTGCGTGATTTCCATTTGAGTCAGCCACATCGTAAGTAACAGTGTATGAACCAACTGTATTTGTATCAACTGCAGTCTTATTAATTACAATGCTGCCCGTAATATTTCCATCATAATTATCCGAGGCGGTAGCTCCCAATTCGGTGTACGCATGAAAAACCTCAATCGTTTGGGGATTTGCTCCTACAAGTAAAATAACTGGATTTGTTGTGTCGACGACATGAACAATTCTGGATTTCTGAACAGCATGGTTTCCTGCAACATCAGCTGCATCATAATAAATAGTGTAATCTCCTACGATATCTTTATTTACGGAACCACTGGATGTGACTGTAACGCTTGGATCCAAATTATCAGTAACAGTAGCATCTGCATCCGTGTAAGATGAATGCACTTCAATTGTTACAGGATTAGTTCCTGTGACAGATATGACTGGGGCAGTTTTATCAATTTTGAGATTGACGGAGTCACTTGATGAACCTCCAGCGCTGTGTGCAGCGCAAGATGAAGTAACACCTGTCGTTTCACTTGTAAATGTTTGAGTCCCGCAGCCAGAATCAATCACCACGCTGGATTCCGGGTCTGTAACAGTCCAAGCAACAGTCACGTCGGAAGTGTACCAGTCATTGCTACCAGAGGTACCGGTGACTACTTTCGAAATAACTGGCGAAGTTGTATCTGTTGGAGCAGCACTTACAGTTCTTGTCTGACAAGCTGAGCTTGATGGGTTGTGACCAGAATTGCCTACATAATATGCCCAGAAATTATATATTCCTGCGACTGGTGCGGTAAATGTTCCGCTAAAACTACCAGCGCTAGCTGCAGTAGCCAATAGAGTTCCCGAGGAGCCTTGACTACATGTATTTAATAAATAACGTAATTCGACGTTACCGGTCGGTGCATCACCACCTGAATCTTTTGTAACCTGACCAGAGAACGCTACACCAGTTTGCCAAGCTGTTAAAGGAGTACTTATATTATTTAGCGTCGTTGCTGTGTTAACCTTGTCTGTAAAACTCGTCTGTGCCACTTCTTCACCCGAAAGCGTTTTGGCTACTATCGTGTAGTTTGGGCGGGAAGTGCCGTCCAGCTGATAAGCATACACAAATTGCCCGTTTTCATCAGCAGTCACTTCCACCTCGTGAGTTACCGGAGGAGTATCGGTGGAAAATATTTTCAATATATAGGCTTGACCAGCGATAAAACCGGTGCCGCTGATGATAGCCGTATCCGTCGGCGCATAATCTGCTTTGTCGGTCGCCAGCTTGGCAGTCTGTTCAACATTTTCCGGATCAATAGCCTCAAGGTCCACTGAATCTGCTTCAATATTTTGTGCCACGAAGGTATTGAGTTCCCCGTTTTCTTGAGGAGTTGGAGTCGGAGGAGGAGTATTCGTGACTGATGGTTCCGGCGTCACTTCCGGTGTTATCGTTATGGTCGGAGTTGGGGCTGAAGTTTCTGTTGGTATAGGAGTCGTTGTTGATTCTGCCGTTACTGTTGGAGTTGGTGTCGTCGAACCGGTTTCCTCCTGAGCAAAAACTACTGCCGGAGAAAACAATAGAGCCGGTCCAAACGATTGAAACAAAAGCATCGCGCTTAGAATAATTCGAAGAATTTTATTTATGCTTGTACTTTTTAAAGTCATATTACGTTTATTATTCCGGACAGTTTGGGCAGAGGATGTTAAAAGCAAGTCTTAATAAGTTGGTATTGTTTTTAGTCCAGCTATGTCACCCTTTGTAAGGGTATCTTTTTTTGCTTCTTTTGTGGAACCCCAACCATACATGGTATTATCAACAAATTCATCCGTCTTCATATCATCCATTCCCATCCAATGACCCAGTTCATGAGTCAGGATATTTTGTGCATCATAGGAGTCGGGATAAGCACAAGTTTCAGATCCTGACCAGCTCCAGGGAACACTATTATTCATAATGGTATCAACATCGACAAATTCTTTTGTGTAGGTATTATACCAGGTATAAGTTACAGCCAGAGCAGAACTTGAAGTCCTTCCCCAGGCAATAATATTTTGCCTGTCAAATTTTGCCCTATTTGCATCTGTATCAGCTCTTTTTGTAATTGTCATTGTTCCGGGAATTTCATTTGTCCAAGAGGCAAAACTGCTTGTTGCTATTGCTTGCAAGTTACTACTTCCAACTGATGAAGGTACACTGCCAGGATTGAGATTGTATTTCCAGGAAGTTGGCAAATGATAACCGGTTATTCCATCGGGGGCACTTGAATTCGGGTCGTCGAGACCACAAACAGGTGTCGTAATTGGTGTTGGAGAAGGAGAAGGTCTCCCTCTTTCTTTTATACGATAGATAAACACCCGCACCTTCATATTCGGATGTCCGGGCACATCATATGTGCCTTCTATTTCAGGGGGAGAGAAAGATTCATCATCTTTATTTTTATTTTGGTTTTCAGCCAAGACAGGACGTAAACTGAGGGTAAGCACCAAAGCAAGAAGGGACAGCAAAACCAAGAAAAACTTTTTGTACATAATATAAAAAACAATTATAGCCTTTGGATGGGTAAAAGTCAATATACAACCACAAAAAATATAACTTCTCTTGTCCACCCCGAAATATTTATCTGCTTACGTTGGCAGGGAATGGAAATAAATACTTACTATAAGATATTCGATTTTATTGACTTTGGGATATTTTATTGTATAATAGCCCTTCTAAATAACATTATTCTGTTTTTTAATCACATGAGGTTTTTGAAACGTATATTTTATTTTGTCTTTTTTGCCGCTTTGTCGGTATTTATTTTAAGTTTTAAAACTACAGATATTAAAGGAATAAAAAATTCCTTTCAGGCATATGCTGTAGCATCCTATAATCTATTATTTTCATTTTCTAAAACAAACAATACATTTCATTTCAGTATCGATACAGCTAACAAGGTTGATTATCTTCTGGTATATCGTGCAAATTCCAAGAACGAAGGCATATCAGGTACAGGACAAAATGACGAAGGTCATTTTTCCAGGGATTTATATGCAGGTACATGTTCTTCAGGAGGAACATGCATAGACCATAACGTTATCAGGGGTATTTTAAAAACACAGATTTCCGCAAACAATTTCATTTATACCAAAATATTTAGTGTATCTCACGGAGAAATGACGATAGAAAAAGAAGGATTAGATACACAGTATGATATATCGTCTGAACAATCCCAATGGTTAAATTCGGGTAAAAATAAGGATCTTGACAAGATCAACTTAACCACGCAGTCTGTAATATTTGCCACACCTGTCCCTACCGAAACTCCCACCGTTGTAGAAATGGGAAATAAGCCTGTAGAGCCAACTATAACTCCAACACCTACTTTTACCTGTTCGGTAGGTACTTATAACCTGGAAGGTCAGGTAAAAAATGACGGATATACGAAAGGTAATTTATGTGCTGGTTCAGGAGATTGCTGGGCGGAAGGCGAAGATGTTCCTGTCAGACTGAGTATGACAGGTCTTACTGCAGGACACACATATTCCGGTATTGTCCAGCATGATTATACAGACAGCGGTATAATCGGATATTCCTATTTTCATACCCCGGGAAGTTTAGACGGAACAGCGGGAGGAGTCCAATTTAATAATCCGGCGACAGCCGTACCTTGCGGAACGGGAATAATTTGTCTTGAATATGTGATTACGTTTACAGCTCAAGCACAAGATGTCCAGCTTGACTGGTTTTCCCACATTGCCTCCGGAGCCTCCAACTGGCCTGGGGCTACATTGCATTTCAGATTGGTACAAGGTCTTTGCGATGAAAATATAGGCAATAAAGAAGTACCCATAAATCCAGATAAGATCGCAGTACCATCACCAACACCAACTGAAACACCAACAGAAACTCCAACGGTGACGCCAAGTCCTACTCCAACTGAAACACCTACCATGACTCCGACAGAGACTCCTACACCAACTCCTACTCCTACTCCAACCGAGACTCCTACTCCTACTCCAACCGAGACTCCGACACCAACTCCTACTTCTACTCCTACTCCTACCGAGACTCCGACACCGACAAGCACACCGACTGAAACACCGACTCCAACTCCAACAGACACACCGACTCCAACAAATACGCCTACTCCTACTGATACACCAACGCCTACACCAACTAATACACCAACACCAACTGAAACTCCAACGGAGACTCCAACACCTACCCCAACAAATACGCCTACTCCTACTAATACACCAACGCCTACACCAACAAATACACCTACGCCAACAGAAACTCCAACAATGACTCCCAGTCCAACATTGACATTGACACCGACGGCAACTCCTACTGGAAGTCCCGGAAAGCTGACTATTGCCAAATATAATAAACAATGGCCGGCCGGCCAAGCCGTGGGAAGTGAAGTAGAATACACCCTGATTATCACGGCAACAGAGGGCAACGTTTATGATGTAACCGTATGGGATCTTCCTCCGGGAGGATTCAAGTTCAAACCCGGTTCTGCAAAAAGTCTTAAAAATAATAACGATTTTACCGTGCCTGATCCTCATTATGCTTCTCCGGGAAAGTGGGAATTAGGAGACCTTAATGAAGGAGATGTTGTGGAACTGACCTATCTTACTACAATTGGAGAAAACCGTAAACCCGGTCTTTATAAAGATCTTGCCTGGGCATATGGTTGCAGTGGACCCAAAGAGAACTGTTCTCAAACAGATACTGATGCAGTTTTGGCAAGTTCGGTTGATTCTGCCAAAAGCGATCCAGGGATAATTACTGACAATTTTGTCGGTAGCAAAATATATCTGGCTCAGGATACGCAAAACAGTACTAGTATAAATGTCGTAAAAGAAGAATCAGATACAACGGAAGTTCTGGGGACATCAACAGACAGAAACGGACTTCCAGCAACAGGAGCAAGTATATTTTGGGTGATTCTCGGCAGCATCACCTTTGTTTTCGGAAACATAATGTTACTGATAGGTTTGTCGTTGAAACGCAAAGAAGTTGGTTTTCAAAAATTAACCATACTTTTGTTGCTGACAACATTGGCTTTTCTAATGAAGCCAGTATCTGTTAATGCGGCAAATATCACAATCAGACTCGAAGAACCCAAAACACCTACCAATCAGAACACTTTAAACGTCAATTATGTGGTTCTGGATCCTTTAGTGAGACAGTCAAATGTGACGTGCTATCTTAAAAAGCTGCCGTACGGATCTCAAAAACAGCTTGGAAGTAGTCAAACATTAAGTGCCGGAGGAAATAGTGGTGATTGTACTACCGGCTCAAGCGATATAAATGAAGGAAGCTTTTATGAATTGACTGCAACAGTTGAGGCCGGAGGAGACAGTGCGTCCGACACAGTCAGTTTTGAATATTACAATTCCGGGCCATCTGATCCTGTTTCTTATAGCCGACAAAATGTATCTTCATGCGAAAACAAAATTACGTTCAAAACTGCCAACGATAACGGTAAAACAGTTAAGGTAGAGTTGTATCGATCTGAAAAAACTGATTTTAACGTTGACAGCGGCAATAAAGCGGATTCCCTAAACATCGGTTCAGATAAAGAAGGGACTTTCACAAATAGCGTTCCTGACTGCCAGAAATCTTATTATTATGCCATAAGAAGCTTCGATCAAGCCGGTAACGGTTCAGGAGTGATCGGAGACAGTGTAATCAATAAAGTTACCACAGTAATTACCAAAACACCTGCTGTTATTCAACCAACAGCAGCAGCCCTACCAGTGGAAAACGTTACTCTGCCTTCCCCAATAAATGAAGGAAATATTATGGGAGTCATGACAACTCCATCAAGCCCTACTGCTATTTCTGAATCTACTTCAGAGGAAGGAGAAGTCCAGGGAGCAGCAACAAATATTTACGAGAAAAAAATATATCTTATTTCAATTATAATATCACTAGGATTTGCCTTAATATTTATGGCCGGAATTATGTATTATGTTCAAAGGAAAAAAGAAATCTCCAGATATTCATTCCGATAAAATTTCCCGATTATTTATCAGATTGGGACTGGCTTTCGTCATTTTTTCCATTCTCATTTTCACTCTAGTATTTGCACCCGTTATCACTGCTGAAATAGGTTATGCCTTTTTTTCCTCAAAAAATCCGGCAGTTGTTTCCAGATCAGCAATTATTTTGGATTATAATAACATCATCATTCCTTTAGACGAAACTTTTGGCATAGTCATTCCCAAAATAAATGCCAATGCCAGAATCATAAAAGATGTGGATGCTTTTGATAGCTCGATTTACCAAAAAATGCTTATGAAAGGGGTAGCTCATGCCAAAGGTTCGGCATACCCTTCTGACAACGGTAACGTCTTTATCTTTGCCCATTCTTCTGACAATTGGTATCGTGCAAACCGTTACAATTCCGTATTTTATCTTCTTCACAAACTGGAAAAGAACGATGAGATCTATATTTTTTATGAAAACCGAAAATATAAATATCTTGTTACCAAAAAAAGTATTGTTGAGCCACAAAATGATAAATATATGAAAGCAGATTTTATCGGCAGTAATTTAACTCTTATGACTTGTTGGCCTCCGGGTACTACATTAAAAAGGCTTCTTATTTTTGCCGTGAAGGTATAAGAAGTCAAAAAATTTTAGATATTTTCAGGAAACCGGTGTTTATTTATTAACTGACAAAATCTTTTACCGGTTCAAGCTCCTCCGTTATCCTATTTGTAGCTTTATCATAGTAACTTAATAGCAGACCAATTATCAGAGGAAAAATAGGCAGTATGAAAAGTGACTGCTTGGCAAGCTGTATTTGATCACCATACCCAATAATGATAAAAAGAAAAATATAACTAAGTATTCGTGCAGACATTAGAGAAAAGGTTGATTCAGCTATAAGATGATATTTCTCACTAAAATGACGACTATCCTTATCCATCGCTTTGAAATAGACAGTATTCATCCAAGTATTTAAGAATGGGGCAGTAATACTTGATAAAATATAAAAAATAATACCTAGGAAATTTTGGTTCAGTGCAAAAAGTAACATACCTGCCGCCTGACCCAATGCTCCAACCCAAAATCCTTGCTTATATTTCTGCAGTACTCTGATGGCGAGAATACTCCCAATGATACTGGCTGTAAACCCTAAAGTCTGTACTGTACCGAGATAAAATTCTTTTTTTACAATGAGGAACATGAGGACTCCTAGCATAGTTGAATACAAAACATCATATAAACCGAAGGCAATTTGCTGGCCCAATATATTTAACCAGGACTTTGATCTTTTGTGGTCAATGATATGCTGGAGTGAAAACGAAACCATTTCGTGCTCTGGTAATTTTTCAATAAAGGTAAGCACTGCCAGTAAAATCAAGCCAACAATAAGAAATAAGACAGAATAACCAGCTTTTACCCCAAATAACATTTGATTACCAGTAAGAGCTACTATCGCTCCACCCAGAATTGGACCGATTGCTCGAAAGACATTTAATACTGCCCCAGCCCACCCAAAGTATTGGACACGAGACTCACTACTGCTAAACACATACTGGTTCAGGTTAAATCCAGCCCAGTATAGACCACCGCCAAAACCATCCAGAACGGCAAGTGGAATAAGAAACTGGATAGCTTTTTCCTTTAAGATAAACAGTAAAAAGAAATAAATCGTCGCAGTGCCAAGACTTAACTTTAAAAGAGTTCCTGAAGGGATTTTTTTCATAACCCATCCTGACAGCATATAAAAGAAAAGAAACGATAAATTCATTACGATACAATAAAAGAGTGTAGTCTTGAGATCACTATTTATAAATAAAAATACCGTGACAAAAATACCTGCAAGTGAAGAAGCAAAGAAAGTCAATCCCTGGATGAGTATCATATTCCGTTCTTCAGGGTTTAATGTAGCCATATTCGATAATTGTATCAATTATAATGGTCGAATAGAAGAATACCTTACCCGAAATGTCAGGGGATTAAGAGATTGTTTGCTAAAAACAGATATATTTCTTATTATTGATTTATTATCATTTGTTTCTATAAGAAGGAGGATGTGATGGATCTTCTTGAAAAAATTAAAAAGTCAATCGCTTCTTTGCCCGCAAAGCTGAAAGAAAATAAAGGAATCTTTACCGTGGAAAAAATAATTGCCCAGCGGAAGGCATTTCTGACAAGTCAGAAACTGGTGTATATCGCAAAATTCAGAATAGTTGACGACAAAAAAGAACTGAAGTTTACGGAAATGCTCAAAGAAACAGGATTTGGACTCTCTATGGGCAGCATCTCGGAGACAAGTCCAGGTTTCGGATTCAAAACTGAATCATATAATACTCTCGGTGTCGCACGGGAAGGAACGATTCAGGAACAGTCAAATCTTTTTGGGAAAAAGTATTCCTACACATTTGACTTTGAGGAATTCAGGAAGGAATTGGAGAATCTGGCAAAGGAAGCGGGGCTAACTTTTAAATATCAAATAACCAGTATCGGTTTATAATTTCATCTAGTTTTTATAAAATCCGAGGCTGTTTTTTTAACCACCCTTTTTTCTTTTCTTGTTTAATTTTTAAATTAATTTGCTAAAATAGGAAAATGAGAGATTATTCAACCCATAAACTGCCAAGATCCCTGGGTACTAATATTAAACCAGTGATTTTTGGGGTTTTTATTGTTTTAACAATAATTTATTTCATAACTAATTATCTCCCCAAATTATCTTCTCCAAATATAAAACCCGATCCTTCAGTCTATCCCTCTCCGAGCGAAAAGAAAAAAGAACCACTGATAAAAAATAATATCTCTTCACAAAAAGAACTTATTGCCAAAGTCCAAGATATTGCCAAAAATACAGGTGGTACTTCCTCCGTCTATATTTATGATATTAATAAAAAACAGGGCTTTGGTATCAACGAAAATATGGTTTTGACTGCCGCCTCGGTAAATAAGGTGGCAATTCTTGCCGCCCTCTACTATCTTGCCGGACGTGAAGAAATTGATTTGGAAAAAGAAATCATCTTACAACAAAAAGATATACAAGACTATGGGACTGGAAGTATCCGCTATGACCTTCCCGGAACTCCCTACTCCTTAAAAACTCTCGCCAGACTGATGATGGAGAAATCTGATAATACTGCCGCTTATATACTGGGAACTCTAACTTTAGGACTGGATAAAATTCAACAGTTAGTTACCTCATGGGGACTGACACAAACGAATCTGGCAGACAATAAAACTAGTGTCAAAGATATGAGTATTCTTCTTTCTAAAATGTATAAAGAAGAAATAACGACCAAACCTCTGACTTCAGAAATGTTAGACTTTATGGATAAAAGCGATTTTGAAGACCGCATCCCGGCAGGTATAGATGAGGGAATAAAAGTCTATCACAAAACAGGCGATGAAATAGGCAAGATCCATGATGTAGGAATCATAGATCTGCCGGGAAAACCATATTATATCGGTATCATGACTACCGATATGACCGATGATGAAAATACAAAGAAAGCTCTTGCCCAAATCTCCTCTCTTGTATTTTCTTATATGAAGAATCTATGAGGGAAGTTGTGCAGTCAGAGTTTGAGGAATTCGAGAATGTATAACTTCCTCTTCAATTTTACTAATGGAACTAACCAAAGCTACCTTCAGCACCTGATCCATATGATCAACAAAAATAAATTTCAAATCCGAAAGTACTTTTCTGGGAATATCCTCTAAATCTTTCTTGTTGCTTTTGGGCAAAATTATGCTTTTGATACCAGCCCTGTGTGCTGCAATCACTTTTTCTTTCACTCCCCCAATCTCAAGAACTCTTCCGCGAAGTGTTACTTCACCGGTCATAGCGACATCTTTTTTAACCGCAATTCTAGTTAAGGCTGACACCAATGCGCTGGTGATGGCAATACCGGCTGACGGACCATCTTTTGGCACTGCCCCTTCCGGCACATGGACATGAATATCCAAATTCTGATAGAATTTTTCCGACAGTCCCAACTCTGTTGCTCTAGCTCGCACATAAGACAGAGCCGCTTTACATGACTCCTGCATTACTTCACCAAGTTGTCCGGTAAGCAGGAGATTTCCTTTGCCTTTCATCAGTGCCACCTCAATAAATAAAATATCTCCTCCTGCCTCTGTCCAGGCTAGACCGGTCGACATCCCTACCTCATCTTTTTTCTCGGCCAGGTATGCTGTGAATTTGGCAGGACCAAGAAATTTGGGGAGAATGGAGGTGGAAATTATTACTTTTTTCTTTTTCCCGCTGACTAAATTTTTGGCTACTTTTCTAAAAATTGTGGCAATTTCCCGCTCAAGATTTCGTACTCCTGCTTCTCTGGTATAACGTCTGATAATTTCATGAAGTGCATTATTGGTTATTTCAATATTCTCTTTTTTCAAACCGTGGGCTTCCAACTGTTTATCTATTAAAAAATCTTTGCCAATATGAAATTTCTCATCCTCGGTATAGCCGGGGAAATGAATTATTTCCAGTCTGTCTTTCAAAGCTGGAGGTATCGTATCTAAAACATTGCAGGTAGTAATAAACATCACATCGGACAGATCAAATGGAACCTCGAGGTAATGATCTGAAAAAGCATAGTTTTGCTCAGGATCAAGTGCTTCCAGAAGCGCGGCGGATGGATCTCCCCTAAAATCAGTACCCACTTTATCTATCTCATCCAGCATAAAAATGGGATTTTTTGTTCCTGCTTGTTTGATTCCTTGGATTATCCTTCCGGGAAGCGCTCCTACATATGTCCGTCTGTGTCCCCTTATCTCTGCCTCATCTCGAATACCTCCCAGAGAAACTTTAACAAATTTTCTCCCCAATGCCCTGGCGATCGATCGTCCAATCGAGGTTTTTCCTACACCCGGCGGTCCGACAAAACAAAGAATTGTAGGAGTGTTGGCTTTTTTTGCAGGTTTATTTTTAGATTCTTCCATTTTATGTTTTAATTTCATTACTGCTAAGTATTCCAGAATTCTCTCTTTTATCTTTTTCAGCCCAAAATGATCCTCATTCAGAATTTTCAAAGCCAAATTAATATCGACATTATTGGGAGAGGACACCGCCCAAGGCAAATCAGTCAACCAATCAAGATAGGTGCGGATATAAGCTGCTTCAGGATTATAAGACGACATTTGGGACAGTCTTTTTAACTCCTTCTTTGCTTTTTCATCAACATCAGCAGGCATTAAAGCTTTCCTTATTTTTTCTGCAAGTTCTCTTATTTCTTTTGTTTCGCCTTCTTCACCTAATTCTTTTTCGATCGTCTTGAGTCTCTCCCTCAAAACTGCCTCTTTGACGCTTTTGTCAAATTTTTCTTGAGTTTTGCTGGCAATTTTTTTCTCAATCTCGAGAATTTTTACTTCGTGGGTCAGATATTCAGCTATTCGTACAAGTCTGTCCTTTACATTTCTAGTCTCCAGAAGCAACTGTTTCTCTGCGACTTTAATATCCAAAATGGCTGAAACGTGATTGGTAAACTCGCTCGGCGTGAGTCCTGACATGATATTCATAAAAGAAAGAAAATCTACCGATTTGCCGAAGTTTACTGCTTTTTTTAGTTCATTGGTTATGTGATTAACTAGGGCAGTAATTTCATCAGATTGCTGTAATTCGTCAGGTACTTCAATCACTTTTGCCAAAAAATATGGGTCACTTGATTCAAAGGAAAGAATCTCGCATCTAATAATTCCTTTTACCAGGGCATTAATCTCGCCATCTGTCTTTAGAAGTCTTTCAATTCTGGCAATAGTAGAAATTGTATGCAGCTCTGAAGGATTTGGATCATGGATATGAGGGGTCTTCTGCATTGATAAAACAACCAGTCTATCAAAAGAATTAGACGCTTCAATTGCAGCAAGTGATTTCGGTCTGCCAAATGTCAAGACAATCTCGGTATTGGGAAAAACTACTCCATCCCGAATCGGAATAACCGGCAAAGTTTTAATTTTAGGTTGATCAGGTATCTGCATAAGTATTTAGCAGTTTAACAAACTGAGTGCTAATTGTCAACCCTTCGACTCTCCTTCGATAAACTCAGGATCGCTCAGGGTAAACTTATTATACAAATTCTGTAGCGAAAGTATCAATATCGATATTGAGATCTGCATCCACCAAAACTCCTTTTTGCAGTTGTGGCAGACTCTCGGTATATGTTGGTCGATCTTCCTGGTAAATTACACCAATTGGGATTTTCTCTCCGAATTCCATTGATTTTTCCAAAGCCGACTTCAAATCGTGAGTATCGTGATTTTTATCTGACAACTTATATACTCTCTTGTTATACCAATCATAAGTGGTAATGGGATTAAATGTCACACAGGGTTGGAAAATATTGACCAGAGAAAATCCCTTATGGACAATCGCCTCTTCAATCAAACCGGTCAAATGATTAATATCTCCTGCAAAACCCTGAGCAACAAAGGTTGCGCCAGATACTATGGCTAGTGCTATTGGATTAAGAGGTATTTCAATAATTCCAGATGGAGTAGATTTTGATTTAAAACCTTGCAATGCAGTTGGAGCTACTTGTCCGGTTGTCAATCCATATACTCTATTATCGTGTACTACTGTCGTAATATCATGATTACCGCGTGCTGCATGGATTAAGTGATTACCTCCTTCACCATAGCAATCTCCATCTCCAACAATTGCAACAACCGGTAATTTATGATTGGCTATTTTTACTCCAACTGCTACAGGAACTGCCCGACCATGCAACGCATGAAAGCTGTTGCCCCAGAGGAAGTCATTCATATTGCCAGAACAGCCTATTCCAAAAATAACTGCCACATTATCGGCAGTAATGCCCAGATTTTTAAATGCCGACTTTACCCCCGCCCAAATGCCAAAATTACCACATCCAGGACACCAAGTGGGAAAATATCCTTCAAAATTCATAATAATTGATCAACTTTCTCCAAAACTTCCTCAGGATATATGGGCCTGCCGGAATATTTTAATAATTTATTTTCAATTTCAACTCCCGTAACCATCCTTAGCAGTTGACCTAATTGGGCAGTGGAATTATTTTCCACCAGCAATATAGATTTCAAACTGTGAATAAGTTTTGTTAATTCCTTCTCCGGGAGTGGGAAAAGGTAAGAAAAATGCAGATAATTAAATTTCTCTCCACCACTTTTCATTGCTTGCAGAATTGGCGCCTTCATCGATCCCCAGGAAATAACGGTTATTGGCGCCTCTTTTTTCCCATAAAATGTGGGTAATTTTGCATCTTTTGCTAAAAAAGTCTTGACTTTTCTGTTCCTTTTTTCAACCTGCAGGCAGCGCTGCCTTGCATCCTCTGTTGTATGACCGTCTTCCAAATGCTCATAAGAATTGGCTTGGTGCAGACTATTTTTCATCCCGGGGATTGCTCTTGGTGAAACACCATCGTCTGTATCTTGATAGCGCTTATAATCTGCAATCTTAATCAACTCCTCCTGAGTCAATAACTTCCCCCTATTAATTTTTAACTTTTCACTTTTAATTTTGGACTCTTCAATACTTTGGTGGCCTTCCAATATATATTTATCTGTTAATAAAAAAACGGGTGTCTGATAAATATCTGCCAGATTAAATGCTTCAAGAGTTAATTTAAAGGCTTCTTCCATATCTCCCGGAGCAAGAACTATTTTCGGAAATTCACCGTGTCCTGCGTGCAAAATAAAAAGTAAATCCCCTTGTTCCGTCCATGTAGGCATTCCTGTTGCCGGACCCGGTCGCTGTCCCATCAGAATCACTATTGGTGTCTCGGTAATACCGGCAAGAGACACCCCTTCAACCATCAGGGCAAAACCGCCACCGGAGGTGCCAACCATTGCACGTACCCCTGCCCAGGAAGCGCCAATTGCCATATTAATTACCGATATTTCATCTTCCGCGTGTTTGACTACCATTCCTGATTCTTCTGATTTACTTGCCAGATAGTGAAGCAATGTAGAAGCCGGCGTCATCGGGTAGGCACAATATAATTTGCATCCAGAAGCAATCGCCGCCAAACCCACCATTTCATTACCGGAAATATACAGTTTTTCGGGAGTCTCTGGTTTTTTAGGGATTTTGATCTTATAACCCAATGGATAATTCTTTTTTGCATATGTATATCCAAGATTTGCCGCTTGAATATTTTTATTGATCACTTCCTCGCCTTTTCTGGCAAAGTTTTCCGAAATTAATCCTTTTAAGACTTCAAAATCCGCTCCAAGTATATGCATCAAAGCTCCCAAAGCGATATTATTCATCATCACCAAACTCAGAGAGGCATCTTTTAGAATCTTGGCAAAGGGAAGACGGAGATAAGAAATATTCTTGTTGGCAGTTTTTGCCTCTCGTATATCCACTTTATCCTGATCAAATATAACTGCACCTCCCTCTTTAATTTCATCTTGATGTAGTTTAAAAGTCTCTTCATTTAAGCAAATTAAGACATCCGTCTTTTTTTCTTGAGAATATACTTTGTCATCTGAAATTCTTACTTCAATCACATTGTGGCCGCCGCGGATAAGAGACGGGTATTCTGAATATTCAAAGGCATGATAACCGCTCCGGGCGGCAATCTTCCCAATAAAAAGTCCGCAGGTCTGTATGCCAAATCCGGCTTCTCCTCCAATCTTGACAGTTAAATCTACCATATCTCTATCTAATGAATGACGGGTGACGCGAGCGAGGGCATCCCATCAAGCGCGCAGAATATAGGTTTCGAGCACTTGTATGGGAACCGCAAGCGGCAGGACCCGTCATTCTTTTATGGATAAATCTGCTTACCTGTTTCATCTTTAATAATAATCGCTGCCACCGGACAAGCCTTGGCTGCATCGATAATTGTCTCAGGCACCTCCCGGTCTGCTGTATCCAAAAAAATGGCTTTAGCTTCATTATCCAAAACAAAAGTCTTCGGAGCTACAGCCACACAAGTAGCAGCACCGATACAAAGATTCCGGTCAACGACAACGGTCAATTTTCCAATTTTTTTAGGACCAGACGGACTGGTATTTTTTTTAGCTTGATCCATAAAATTTCCTCCTTATATAAATTAATATCTGGAGTTACGCACTTATTTACGATTTAGACCGCCAAACCGTCATTCTGGCAAGTGATTCGCCGATTGGCGAAGAACGCGTCCAGAATCAGATTCTGGAGTCGCCCCGATTTAATCGGGGCTCCCCAGAATGACGAACTGCGTAACTCCCCCTGTTAATATAATATCCTTTTATAAACCATCTGACTTAATTTTAGCAAGAGAAAGAACTTTATGTAATACTTCCAAAGGAAGTAAGGCACATTTCAGTCTGGTTGGTGAAGGATGAATTCCTAACATATTAATAATATCACTAGTATTAATTTTTTCTACCTGGGTAAAAGTTTTGCCGATTACTTTTTCAGTCAACATTGATGCTGAGGCAATCGAAATGGCGCAACCTTCCCCAGTAAATCTTATTTCGTCAATCCTCTTAATTCCTGATTCCTGCCTGTCTGCCGGCGAGGCAGGATTCCTGATTCTTATATCAATATTAATTCTATCCCCGCAGGCAGAGTTATATAAACTACAAGTATAATCTGGTTTGATTAACTGGCCGAAATTTCTGGGATTTTTATAATGATCTAAGATTGCTTCTCTGTATAGATTATCCATTTGTTCAAGCACTAAATGTTTTTATTGCCAAGTATATTGCCGAAACTAATTTATCAACCTCGGAAGGTATATTATAAATATAAAAACTGGCCCGGCAGGTGGCCGGCAGTTTTAATTTCTGGTGTAGTGGCATGGCGCAGTGGAATCCGCTTCTTATGGCAATACCCTCTTTATCTAAGATTTGTGCCACGTCATGAGGATGTACTCCTTTAATACTAAAACTTATTACACCGGTTTTTGCATCTGTATTTTTCGGACCATAAATTGTGACTTGAGGTATTTCTAACAATCTTTTGAGTGCATAATCTGTCAGTACTTTCTCGTGTAGAAAAACGTTTTCCATCCCTAAAGTATTTAAATAATCAATTGCCACGCCAAAACCTATTGCGTCTGCAATATTTGGTGTTCCTGCTTCAAATTTGTATGGTAAATCGTTCCATTTTGAGTATTCCAGATACACTTCCCGGATCATATCTCCTCCACCCATAAAAGGAGGCATACTCTTCAATAAATCAAGTTTTCCGTATAAAAATCCTATTCCAGTTGGTCCAAGCATTTTGTGAGCAGAAGCAGCAAGAAAATCACATTCCAAATCAGATACTTTAATCGGCATCCTTGGAACACTCTGGGCTCCATCAATTAAAAATAAGGCACCAACTTTGTGAGCCATTTTGCCAATTTCAGAAACCGGATTGATAGTTCCTAAAACATTGGAAATATGGACAATGGAAACAAGTCTTGTTCTACTGCTTAGAAGTTTTTTATATTCTTCTAAATTCAGATAACCATCGGGATCGATAGAAATAAATTTAAGTTTTATATCCTTTTCTTTAGCGATTAATTGCCAGGGAATGAGATTGCTGTGATGCTCACTCTCCGAGAGAATAATCTCATCTCCACTTTTTAGGCTTGCTCTTCCCCAACTGTAGGCAACTAAATTAATTGCTTCGGTAGAATTTCGGACAAAAATAATTTCTTTACTGGATTTAGCATTGATAAATTTGGCAATTCTTTCGCGGGCTTTTTCATACATGACAGTTGCTTCTTCGGCCAATGTATGAATACCACGATGGATATTGGCGTTATGATTGGTGTAATAATCAACTAAAGCATCAATCACCTGTTGCGGCTTCTGAGTGGTAGCCGCATTATCCAAATAAATCAGTGGTTTACCGTTAATTTTTCGTTTTAAAATAGGAAAATCTTTGCGGATTTTAGCGACATCAAACATAGTTATACCTCTACTAAAATATTTTCTCCTTCAATCTTGACATTATATACTTTTAGAGGTAAAGAGGCGGGTGGAGCAAGCACTTTTCCTGTTGAAATGTCAAATTGAGCACCATGACAATAACAAGTGATTGTTTTCCCTTTCAACTGTCCTCCCGCTAAAGAACAATGCATATGAGTACAAGCATCCTCAAAAGCAAAATATTTTCCATCAATATTTGCCACAGTAATTTGTTTTTCTTCCACATTAAAAGCTTTCATTTTGAAATTTGGAACCTCCGATACTTTTCCCGCCTTTACAAATTCTGCCATATCATTTTCCTTTTTATAAAAGTTTATTAACCTGGAAATCTATTTTCTGCGCCAAAGTATTTTGCACTTTTTGATCCGGTATCCGATCTATTACTTCCTGCAAGAAACCGACAGTTATCAACTTAGTCGAAGTCTTTTCATCCAATCCTCTGGTTTGCAAATAATATAACAGATTTTCGTCTATTTTACCTATTGTTGCTCCGTGTGTACAGCGGACATCATTGGCTAAAATCTCAAGGTACGGTTTTGAGTCTGCCCAAACTCCTGTCCCCATAAGCAGAGTCTGATTTTTCTGATAAGCATTTGATTTTTGTGCGTTTTTCTCTATCTTTATAAGTCCTCGATAAAAAAGTCTTGCTTCGTCAAAGAGAACCGATTTGATTAAGAGATTACTTTTACTTTCTGGATATTGATGATCCTGGATTGTTGCAAGTTTTATTTTTTGTTGTCCTGATCCAATAATAATACCCAATATTTGAATATTCGCCTGTCTGCCTTTTATTTTAATAATAATCTCTCCGGATTGATTCTGTTTATTATCAAGAAAAATCACAAAAGTCTTTTTTCCCCTATCACCAACAATAAATTGTTGATCTTTTTTAAGATTCTCTATAATAATTGTGTCTTTCATATTTATTTGCAAGCTTTATTATCCGACTGAGCCTTCTCTCGTACAACGCTTACTTCGTCTCGTGGTTTACATCCACGCAGCCGAAGAGCGCGTATACGGGACTGCGGCTCAGCCGACTGAGCCTTGCATTTCCAATTGTATTAAACGATTTAACTCCACCGCATATTCAAGCGGTAACTCTTTGACTATCGGTTCTATAAAACCATTAACAATCATTGCCTCGCTATCTGCCTTTTTCAGACCGCGACTCTGAAGATAAAAAAGCTGTTCATCTCCTATTTTTGATACTGTTGCTTCATGTTCCACCTGCACATCGCTGCTCTTTATATCCATGGTTGGATAAGTATCGGATCTGGAAGCGCTGTCTATAATCAGTGCATCACAGGAAACTTTAGTTTTAACCCCTTTTAGATTTGGAGAAACATGGATTAAGCCTCTATAAGAAGTTCTTCCTCCCCC
>Ga0315281_10000344_pt1 | contig 63681 bp, 66 predicted proteins | sample YL17G07_0_MG_FD_204540 | JGI IMG/M metagenome (GOLD analysis project Ga0315281, IMG submission 204540) | Sediment microbial communities from Yellowstone Lake, YNP, Wyoming, USA - YL17G07_0 | ecosystem: Environmental > Aquatic > Freshwater > Lake > Sediment | place: USA: Wyoming | collected...
CGTGCGTGGGGAACACACAAGGTGGGCTGTTAACCCTGAATCCGACGCCGGTTCATCCCCACGTGCGTGGGGAACACTTGCGGTTGCTTTGTCACGCTGCCGGAAGGAGCGGTTCATCCCCACGTGCGTGGGGAACACCTATACCTTTTTTGATTTAATTGTATAGAACGCGGTTCATCCCCACGTGCGTGGGGAACACTTAACTACACATCCTAGGGTAGCCCATGAACCCGGTTCATCCCCACGTGCGTGGGGAACACACTTCCTTCATCTCTTTGACTTACCAAAGATTTTTACCAGCCTCCAATTCTACCGAATTTAGCGGCTGCCAAACCACACCATTCAAGCATGCCCGACAGCCATCCAGCAGAGCACATTTTCAGATTGTTAAAGAACCGTACCATCATCAAGCGGGAGAAACGACACCAGCTTTACACCATCCATTTCCACGGGGATGCGCCGGTTCGAGCCCAGGGTCACAAAATCGAAGCCGGCTTCGTTGCTGGTACGCCATGACATCACCGCGTTGCCTTCCTCTATCCCGTCCTCAACCTGCTTCCAAATAAAATCCCGCACCTTCGCCGAATAATTTCCAACGTAAACACCTGCACGGATTTCCAGCAGCCACACGGCGAGGCGGCCGCGTAACCGGGGCGGCGCGTTTTCAAGAACGATGACCAGCATCGCCCAGGCTTTCAGGATTGGGAATAGCGGGAGCAACAGATTCTTCGGGCGGTTTGGGCGGGGCGATTTCGCCCGCAGCAAGCATCTCTTCGATGGTGGGGATAATTCGTTCCAGCAGGCGCGTTTCCCGGAATGCATCACGGCATCCGAGGCGAACCTGCTGTTCGGCATTGTGCGGATTTTTTGCCGCGATGCGGAAGGCCACAGGGACAACCGTCTCGAATTTGAACACATCGGCCACATCGTAGATGAACGACAGCGGCTTCCCCGTATGGATGAACCCTACCGCCGGGGCATAGCCTGCCGCGAGAACCGCCGCTTCGGTCACGCCATAAAGACACGCGGTGGCCGCGCTAAGGCAGCGGTTGGGGATGTCCGCCTTATCCCATTCGCTGGTGTCGTAATTGCGCGCCTTCCATTCAACGCCGTATTTTTTGGCCAGCAGTTGGTAGGTTTGCCGCACGCGCGCGCCCTCTATGCCGCGCAACTGCTCCACACTACGCCTTGCGGGTGGTTCTTCTCCAAAACGCATGGCATACATCTTACGCACCACCTTGAGCCGCAAGCTATCGTCCAGTGCCAGCTTGGCCTGGTAGAGCAGCCGATCCGCACGCGCCCCACCCGGCTGACCGGAGGAATATAGCCGCACGCCCGCCTCACCCACCCACACCAGCAACGTACCGACGCGGGCGGCCAGCGCCACTGCGGCATGGGAGACTCGGGTACCGGGTTCGAGCATCAGGCAGGCGACACCGCCCACCGGCACATGGGTGCGCACCCCATTCTTGTCCACCACCACAAAGGCACCGTCCAGAACATCGAGATTCCCCCTTTCGATAAACAGGATGGAAAGCCGCTCCTTGATGGCGATGGGTTTGAGGGGTGGAAGAAGACCGGCCATGGAAGTTAAAAGAAATCTTCCTCACGTTGACGGCATATAGTCAGCACGGCCACTCGTAGCGTATCTGACATACTTTATAATTCACTTCCCAACGCCTTGCTAATCCGCGCAGGATTTTGCCGGCAATCCAGCACGCGCCAGACTTGAATCGTCTCAGCGTTCAACCGGTAATAAATAGCGTACGGAAAGCGTTTCGAGAGCGCACGGTAATAGCCGAAAAATTGTTGATGGATGCCCGCGTAGAGCAAGAGCGAATCTATATCGGAAAAAAGCGCATCCATAAAATAGATGCCCAATCCATCCTGTTGCCGCTCGTAGAACTGCCGCCCGGCAGCAATATCTTGAATCGCGAGGCTCAGTACCTCAATCTTCATGCCTTGCTATCGCGCATCATTTTTTTTGCTTCTTCCCAATCAACAAAACCGGCTTCTCCAGAAGCGTGCGCAAGCTCGGTTTTTTTTAGCTCGTCACCATGCCAATCCGGGGACGCCAGCATGGGCGTACCACGAGCCAGATCATCCCAAAGCAACTCCATCATGCGTAACTTTTCCGTGCGGGAAAGATTTTCAATGCCTAACATAATGTTTCTCCTGATGTGGGATGAAGATAATTCTAGCGGCTATTCAGATGCCAGACCAGCGCTATGCATCTCGTATACAGGCTTACCAAGCCGCAAGTATCCGCTCAAACCCGCCGGACCAGCAAGAGGCCGCAGCCGAAGGCTTTGGCGTGGTAGAGCAGCCGATCCGCACGCGCCCCACCCGGCTGGCCAGCGCTACCGCCGCGTGGGAGACACGGGTACCGGGTTCGAGCATCAGGCAGGCGACACCGCCCACCGGCACATGGGTGCGCACCCCATTCTTGTCCACCACCACAAAAGCGCCGTCCAGCACATCGAGATTCCCTCTGTCGATAAACAGTATGGAAAGCCGCTCCTTGATGGCGATGGGTTTGAGGGGAGGAAGAAGACCGGCCATGGGGATTTAAAAGAAATCCTCTTCACGCTGATGACGTACAGCCAACACCGTCACGGTCTGGCTGTCTTCGATTTCAAACAAGGCGACATAGCCGTTTGCACCAAAACTGATAATGAGCTCGCGCAACCAAGGGTGTTCCGGCGATGCCTTGCGGCAACTGAATGGAAAGGTGCGTAAGAATTCGAGTCCTTTGGCAATGGCGGAGCGGGCACGTCTGGCGGCTTTTGCATCCCGTTCCGCGAGAAAATCGAACAAACGCTGCAAATCTCTAGCGGCAGCAGGTGTAAACCTGACCGTGTAATTCACTTGTGCGTAGCCGCCTTGCGCGAACGTGCCAGCGTTTTATCCAGCCCCGCCAGCACCTCATCTGTGGAAAGATATTTTCCCGCTTGACGCGCCTCATCCCGCGCCGCCAACCCCCGCGCAACAAATTCCTGCTGCATCGACCTGCGCTGGATGTTGAATTGAATCGCCTCCAGCACAAAACTGGAAAGCGTCTCACCTTCCATCAGCGCAGCCTCGGCAGCGGCGCGCACTTCCTCATTTACCCGCAGCGGCGGAATCGTGGAGGTTTTAGTCGCAGCTTTCATCATCAACTCCTGTTGCATTACAGATGCGATGCAGTATCGCCCCAGTCGGCATTAAATGCAAATTGCTTAATAACCGCCGCACCAGCAATAGGCGGTGTCCTTATTCAAAAGCCGCCAACTCCTGCTCCAATTCCTCCTTACCGTAACGAACCACGGGGATTTTCAGCGCGCCGAGATGGTCAATGAATTCACTTTGGATCATCCCGGCAAGCTTCGCGGCCTTGCCAAGACTAACCACTTCATCGTCAAAGAGCTTGACGGCCAGCGCAACACGCACGCCCTCCCTGAGCAATATCTCGTCAAACGGCACCGCCAGAAACACCGGCTGACCATGCTTGGTAATGATCGACAACTTGCCCGCCTCGGCACCCCGAACCAGATCGCCGGTACGCTCGCGCAAATCGCGGATGGTGAAAGTGTCCATGTTTGCCCTCCTTAATTGTGCCATCAAATGATAGCACAATATATCAGATACACCGGACAAGCAGGAGGCCGCAGCCGAAGGCTTTGGCGTGACCGGCACAACAACTTTCTCATGCTATCGGCGCCACCGACATAAGCCCAAGCCCCATGGTCTTGCCATGCCCAATACCGGTTTGCAGCGCGATCCTGAAATTGTCTGGTTCGGTAACCATGAGAATGCCGTCATACAACACAGAATAAATCCGGATACCATTACCCGTATGTTGCTTTCCCCGGAGCATCTGCTCCTGAGAAATCCGCACATCAATACGCTCCTGTGGCGCTTCTGAAAAATCGAAGGAGGCTAATTGAGGTAGCGAAAACCCGTGCTGTTTTCCTTTTCGTTCAAGCCATGTTTCCTGCTCATCCGTCCGCATTAACCCCAGCCGTTTACCATCGCGTTTCACACAAGGGTTGGCTCGCAGCCTGAAACGAAAGCGCTGCCCGGCTTTGAGTGAATCTAGCTTGAGCCGATCCTTCAAATCAATAGCCGAATCGGAATTTGCCAGCCACTCCTGCACACCAACGCCAGCCCAATCCGGCATTGACTTACTTTGCACAAGAATGCGCGGGCACCCAGCGAGATCAGTCTCTGGCTCAAGCCTCCACAGGAATTCACCTTCAGGGCATTTTTTGTCCGGCGTACTGAATGCCCGACATAGGGTGGAATGCAACTGATAAGGATCGGATAAATCGCGTCGAGCCTCCCGACAACGTGGATCAAGGTGAATTCTATGCAGAAACATGCGTCACCTCCTGAGGGAAGTCGATCAAATCTGACCGCACAAATCGCGTTCCGAAACGACGTTCAGCAAATGAAGACAACGGCTGATCCATCTTGAGCACACCTGATCCGTCGTCGGACTCAAAGGAAACCAAGAGCTGTTCAGGGGACTTTTCCCATTTTCGTGTCGAGCTGATCCACGGCCACTGCGCCAGAACTTCACGCAACGGCGCATCCTGTAATCCATGTTCAATCCAGATGGACTCGGAAGGCACATAGGATTTTCGTCCCAAGGCCAAAGTCCACACCGGATTTTGCAAAGCGGCATAAATCCGTTCCAACAAAGAGCGATCCTCGCATTCCAACCCGACAAGAAAAGCCGCGTCAGCAAGATAATCGCGATGAGAAGGGACTCCATCTTTAGATGGTTTTCCATCCGCCTTGATGATGGTATCGGTTGTAGCACACCCCGCTGTCTGATAGTCCCGCTTAGGCACTCCAGGTCTATCGTGACGTATCCCCATGGACAGACGCGTCAGCGGTTCGAGATCAATCCAGTTCTCGCGGTCGATCCCCATGGCTGCGGCTACGAGACCGATGACACCCGACTTGCTCGGCTCCTTCCCAGTATCGCGCTGGTCAAAGCGACTGGTGGTTCCCCACGATTGCATGGGCCCCATCAGGCGAAGTAACAAGGTAGGCATGGCTTACTCCTGTATGTTCGCAAGAACTCCATTCAGAAGTTCCGACAAAGAAGCGGCAGAAATTCCGTATCCTTCCAGCTTGGCATCCGTCAAATTAAGCACCCAAGTTTTTTCATCACCACCAAATGCGGACTGCAAAACTTTGGCTTTTTTGGCAAGTTCCTCTGCCGATCTTCTGGTTAGCGACTCATCCTTTTTTACACGAATAGCTGTTTCAAATGCATTAGCAAAATTGCGGGGGGCGGTATTGCGGCGTATCGAAACAGCCACAAATTCCGGTGGATTGTGAGCAGCGAAGGTGTTCTGCTTGCCGGTGGGTTCGGCCACCACAAAGCCTTCAAGAAATGCCCGCAAACCCTTGTTCGCCAGTTCTGTGTCGTTCTGGAGATTTGCCACCAGCTTGTCCCAGTCCACCACCGCATAGCGGTAGAAACAAGCCGAATTGAATTCCACAGTGCCCATCATGTCGGCACCGGCGGAATCCTCGGGCTTGAGGTCGTCCACTGCGGTATAGAAGTCGAACTCCCTCTCCACGGAATGGGTCGAAATGGCGTGAGCCACTTGGCAAGCTGCGTTCTGGTTCTTCTCGGGCATATCGGCCAGCATGCGTCCGAAGAGCGCCACATCCACGGCTTTGCCACCATTGAAAACTTTGTCGAGAGCTTTCTTCAACTCGGGATCAGCATTCTGGGCGGCTTGCTTCTTGGCTTTGCCTGGCTTTTTCCCCTCGGCTGGAGCCGTATCGGATGCGACAATGGAATCCCACTTCTCGTCGATGATGTTGGCGATACTGGAGACCTCTCGCTGCCCCAAGAATAGAAGATACTCACTTTTCCCATCCTCTTTCACAGTAAGCTCCATGGCTGCCAACGCTAAGCGAACCTTGTCGGACGCTTCCGGTTCAGCTCGCCCCTTTGCGATCAAGACTTTTGTGAGGGTATCCAACACGCGTTTGGTACGCACGGCAACATCATCCGATGCCAATGCATTTTGTTCCACCAGTTCCGCAAAATGCTGGCGCACGGCTCGCTTGAGACACTGACTGGAGACGCGGGCACGGCGAGTGCCACCGAAAAGAGCGTCTTTTGGAGCACCCGTGTCGTCGCGGTTCAGGTTCGATGGTGCAAAGTTTTGCAGGGCATGAATTTCGATAATTGTTTTCATTCGTTAATCTCCTTATCTGTGTGATGTTCTGTATCAGCTCGTGATTCAATCTCTGTAGAAGTCTCGCGCCCAGCCGTTCTGGGTGCTCTTCTGATCGTCATTCCAGTACAGAAGTCCCTTCAAGAGGGCATCGAAGTCGATGACTTGCTCCTTGAGGAGAGCAACTATCTGGCGCAAACGGTGTGACAACTGGTCTCGGTCGGCATCCAGCAGATTGATGAAGCGGCGCTCGGTGCTTGAGGAGCCGCTTGCCGCCTGATAGGCCGCACACGCTTTCCCGATGGATAACGGCGTACCGTTCCGGCCTTCTCGCCAATGCGCGGCCCAGATGCCTGCCACCAGATAGAATATTTCTCGTCGCCAGGGGTTATCCTCACCCTTCAGAAAAGGTTCAACATAGGGATAGGCGGGCACGAATGCTCCGGGGTCAAAAGCGAGACTTCGTCGCAGCACCGCTCTCACCTTGGTGTCCTTTTCGTTTAAGCTTTCCAGCCATTCAATGAATCCGCTCATGCGCTCTCCTCCTGTGGTTCAAGTTCCATAATCTCAACGTCCATCTCTTTCAGTTTGTCCTCTATCGTTTTCTCGGCTTTCACCAGAGCTCGGATGGTCCAAGCATCGCCCATGGAAACCGATGCGCTATGCTGCGCCCACGCCGACCTCAAAGTGTCCCGAACGGATTTCAACCACTGACAGCGGATATCCTCGGAATCTCGGTCGAGAGTGTATTCGCGCAGAATTTCGTGGAAGCGTGACTCCAAGGTTGACCAGTACCAGGAATTTGCTGACATTTGCTTTACGAATTTCTTGATGTCCTTGCTATCAGGATTTCGATCCCCTAGGCTCAATAAATCTCGTGCGAACGAACTACAGGCTGACCATAATGATTTTTGGGCATCCTCTGCCTCGCTGAGAAGTTTCTTGATCTCCACCCGGACATAGTGCTCCCCAGACAGCGCTCCAGGTAGGGCATAGCGTTCCATACGCCAGAAGTCCACGTTTGCGCTCGGCGGCTCATATCTCAATCCAAGCACCATAACCGATTGCGGCATTGAATCTATTCTCCTGCCTGACAATCGAATGGCATTCTGAATCGTCAAGGGAGCAAGGGCAGCGTCATCAGGTAGTAAAGAGTCGAAGTCTCTCCATGTACCACGATCCTCCCTAAACTGGACTGGCAACTTTCCATGAGTATTATCAGTTTTGTAGGGCTGCATCGGATCAGGATTTCTGGATGGATTGTCGAAACCTTGCCCGGCAACAAACCTCGTAACAGCCACTTCTCCCGAGGGCAGCTCCTCAAGGAGGATCATCCGAGATTGCCATGAGTAGAGGTCTGCATATCCAGATGCCATCTGCTTTGGAGTGCCCAATGGAAGCGTCTTTGGTTCACGTTCCCACAAGGCTGAATCCCCGCACATCACATCCCGATTAGGGTAAGGAACTAGGCTGTAGCAAAGCGTTTCATGGAGATTTCGCCCTAGCGGAATACACATCATGGCGTTCGGTGATGGTGACGGGTAGTAGCCTCTTCCGCCACTGAGAGAAAAACTCATGGTAGACAATAGCCAGCGCGCGCATTCCTTTGGCGGCCTCGCACCGGGGTTCTTCGTGTCAGTGTGGTCAAAGAGGACTTTGTTAGATGTCGCGTTGAATTCAGCGGTCAGCTTTGTCCAAGGCTCGATTTCATTCTTCGGAACATTCGGGTTTTGTCCGAACGGATATTTCTCATCAAACAACCAAAACCTATCCCGCCACTTTTCCAGATAAGCTGTGATTTTTTCGCCGGGCAATCCTGCCTTGAATAATGCCTTGGCCTGATCTATGTCAGTCGGCCCTTCCAGAGCGCGGTACAACACCGCGAGCAAGAAACGGTGAAGGGCTGCCACCACCAACGGTGACGAGTCCTCAATGGCGGCGATCTCTTTGGCTCGCAGCAGGGTTTCGCTGATGCCCAGCTCTTCGTCGCGAGTGCCATCTAAGAATCGCACCGGAATCCATTTCTCGTCTATCAGGTTGAATCGGCTCATTCGGCCTCCTTTGGTTCGTACACTAATCCCAAATCGTCATCCAGTCGCACCTTCGCATCCTCTGTCCAGCGACCTAGCGTGTCCAGTGTAAGCGGAAAGCAATTGCGCAAGAGTGGCGATTTCTTCCATCCTTCCGGCACACCAAGACCCCGAAGTTTATTGACTACACCTTTGCGCGAAATGCTCACGGCTTGCAGAAACCATCGTTTTGCTTGGTCGAAATCCGGCGTCGCTACGGAATTGAATTCGTCATTCGGTAATATCGGGATGGCGACAATTGAGTCTTCGCCGAGCCGAGTCTTGACCATAAGTGTTCGATGCACACCGGGTTCGTCTTCATCGTAAAGAACGAATCGCGCCGGATCATTCCACGATGCATCGTCGGGAAAGCCTATGATCGCTTGATTCGCCTGCCCCCTATGGGCGATAACTTCCCCGTCTTCGGCTACCAAGGATTTCTCCAGCCGCTCCCGCAGGAATTCCGGTACATCCACCTGCTCTTCGTACACCGCTTGCACCAAGGTGTCGATTTCATCCGGTAGTGACAGGCTCTGTTTCGTCTGCAAAAGAACCCAGGTACGCAACAGAATATCCTCGCGGTACACAGCGCCCCACCAGAGAGGCTTCCCGAATGAAGGAGGTTCGTCGTTAGCAAGTCCTGCAATCAGGAGGATCGGTTCCGAAACAGGCCTGGATTTTCGCGCGTGACGCCACAAGCGGCCTGCCCTTTGTAGTACGAGATCAATCGGCGCAAGGTCGGTTGCGATCAGGTCAAAATCGAGATCCAGACTCTGCTCCGCCACTTGGGTAGCGATGAGAATTTTCCGGCCTGACCGATTCCCCGCCCCCCCGAATGTCTCCAGGGCATGATCTTCGCGTTTCTGCCGCCGTTCAGCAGGGAAGCGGGCGTGAAAGAGATACACTTCCGTTCCATCGGCAAGGCGTTTGCCAATACGCTGGCCTTCACGCTCCAGCGGTTCGCCTTCGGGAAAAAGCCGATACAAGTCTTGGGCTCGCTGCACCGTATTAACAAGCGCCAAGCCCATACCGCCATTGGCAAGGTGTTCTTCCAGCGCAGAACGTATGCTGGGCAAATCCGCAGAGATACCTTGTAACTTTAGCGTCAGTCGCCGTGCAGGATCGGCCTCGAAATGTTTTTGAGTCGCCTCTTCACCGGGACAGAACACGGTGAGGCGCGGGTACGCTTTCTCTTGTTCAGGCAACTTGCCACCCACCGCTTTTGCTAACGCTGCACGGATTGACGGTGGCAGCGTGGCCGATAGAAGAATGACCGATGAGCCTAATGCCAGCAGCCAGCGCAGCAGATGAACCAGAAGTGTGCCGGTGTAAGCATCGTAAGCATGTATCTCATCGAAAACCACTACGCGGTTTGCAAGACCCCACATGCGAACGAAGTTGTGTCGCACGGGCAAAATAGGCAGCAAAGCCTGATCAACAGTCCCTACTCCGTATTCAGAAAGGAGCGCCCGCTTCTTGTTGGTAAACCATTCTCCCGCACGAACCTCGCCACCCATGCTGGAATCATGGATGCCGGAAAGACGCAAATTCTGGAAGGTGTCGTTGAGTAACGTTCCGCCATGCAGCAGTTGCAGGTCAAGCTTTCGAACCGATCCTTGGTCGCGCAGGAATTTAAGGGTTCGCTTGAACATGGCATTACCAGTGGCCTTGGTTGGTAAGGCCACATACAAACCACGATGCCCGAAACGACGTTGTAACTCCAAGTGCGCGAAATAGGCAGCCTCGGTCTTGCCCTCGCCCATGGGAGCTTCCACCAGCAAGATAGCGGGTTCCTTCAGGTCGGCCACAACATCAGCGACCGCTTGCTGCAAAGGTCGGGGGGCAAATTTAAAAACCTGCTCGAAGGATTTTGGTTCTAAAGAAAGTGGTGTGCGTGGCTCCCATCCAATTGCATCCAATGCCTGCTCAGCACGGACTCTGCGATTTTGGAACCATCCCTCCAGATCATCACAATCTTCGGAGGTACCGAAGGGGAATCGATCTTCGTTGGAACCAATCCAGTCGGCAAAGCTGGTGAGACCCGACAGCAACATGAAGTCGGGGCCAGTGAGAGTTTGTTTGGTTGGAATCTTGATGGGCTTGAAAACTTCCATCATCGCTTCCACAAGGCCTCGGCGAACTTGCGCCCAATCGTCCTTGCCAATGGCACGCCTATCGCCTTCCAAATCATTGAGGGTTATTGGCGAAGCCCTGCTCCCGTGGTGACACCCCACCGCATCGGCCACCAGTTCCGCCATTTCATCTGGCCAGCCCATTTCCCGCAATAACTCCGTCAGTGCAATCTGGCTCACAAAGGCGTGGTTGATCTCGGTATTCGGACTCCGAGTTGGTTGCAGGCCAGTCATGTCCAACCACTTGCACTGGAAACCCGGACAGGCCTTCCCCAGATCATGGCAGGCGGCCACAAGCAACAACCATGGTCGAGCATCCTCCCACCCCATCCCCAAACATGCCGCCATCCTGCTACGAGTCGATTCCGGTTCGCGCGCCAAGATGGCGTCTACAGTGGCCGCCACATCCAGCATATGGAGAATGAGGGGATGCCATCGTGCGTCCCCGTCCTTGCCCGTTTTTGCCCAGAGGTTTGCCAATACCCTATACATCGCCCACCCACATTAGCCTTCGTTGAAAATCAACTGCCGCCACATCAAAGCAGAACAACCGGATGCCATTTCGGCTCGCCAGGGTATTCCGGACTAGCCTTGCCCCAGTACCGAAAAAGCAAATTTTCTTCCATGAACTCTTAACTTCCGAATGAACAGCTATTCTTGTATCACACCCACTGTCTCAAAACCTGAGTCTGCGAAGATAGTCGATCACTAAAAAATGCTGTCCCCTGCCTCATCTTTACTCAGGCAGCACTTCTTGTATTTCTTGCCGCTGCCGCACGGACAGAGATCGTTGCGGCCAATTTTTGGCTCTGGACGGACATAAGTCGTTTCGTCATAGCCGTAATCACCACCCCTTTCTCGCGCATCGTTTTCCGCGTCTTCTTTTTCCCAGCGTTGCTGGCGCTCCGCGATCTCGCTGGGCGAGTAGAATTTCCACGGGTCGTTGAAGCGCTCCCTATCGGCTTTATCCTGCATGGTCACATAAGTACGTTCCACTTCTTCCTGAGAAAAATGCACGCCAAAGCCGCTTTGTCTTACCACCATATCTTCCAGCATCGACCGATATTGAATGCGCGGAAAATCCAGCAGGGTGTTACCGGTACACAGGCGCAAGTTCCAGTCTTCTTCCTCGTTGGCGACAATTCCCGCCAGCCATTCCAGCGCCTGCTCCAATGCATCGTTTCCCCGGCGGCGTGCTGCGGCCACCACTGCATCAAATGCATTCACCCGGATATACCAATCCACGGCACGGTCTTCGCAAAACGCATGCAGTGCTTGCAGCACACTTTCCGGCTTGTTTTGAAACAATGCGGGCCAGCAACTGGCCAGCCAGTCTTGCAGGTCGTGGTCTTCCTCGCGCGACATGCGGCGCATGAATTTCACCAGCAACAGCCCGGCGCGCTCGGTTGGGATCAGGCCGAGAATCATGACGGCGTGCAGCTTCAGCCACCATTCGCCTGACGATTCGCCATACCAGTCACGACTGTCATCGACCTGTCTGCTCAAATGATCGACCATGGTGTCGCCACGCCGTGCGCATTCGTCGATTACGTTGCGCGGTACGCGGTCCTCGTCGACTATCATCAGATTGATGAGGCCGGGCAGGTCGAGGTTGGCGAGTTCGTCGTTGGGGTAGGCGGGGAGTTGGGGCAAGTCGTTCATGGTGTTTCCTGTTTGGTTTCAGTCTGGATGCTGCGATATTGGGCCAAAGCTGACTCCAGCCGTTCATGGATCAACTGGCGAAATTCTTTGGGCTCCACCACTTCCACTTCCGGCCCATATTTGAGGATGTCCATCACCAGTTCACGCGGGTCGGAATAGGGTATCCGTAATTCGTAACAGCCATCTTCCAGAAACTGTCCATGCTGCTCGGGATGCCACTGTTCATCAGCCACCCACCGGGCGCGTTCCGGGGTGAAGCGGAGGATGGCGGTGTTTTGCGGTGCGCCGGCAAAGATGCCGTAGCTGGAGGCAAAATGGGTATCGAGTTCGGTATCTGCAAGCTCGGTGGTGGGCTGGTCGATGAGTTGGGCCGCCTTGATGTTCTCAACGGCGAAGCTGCGCAGGGCGTTGCGCTGGTGGCACCAGGCGTCGAGATACCAGTTGTCGCGGTAGTGAATGAGGCGTTGGGGGGAAATTTCGCGCTGTGTTTCCTGGTTGGCTCCACGCCCGTGGTAGTGGATATGCAGGCGTTTTCTTTGGAGTAGCGCGCTCACCACGGTCTGAAAATGCTCGCCCGGGACGTTGCGCCCTGCCATGCGCAGGATACGCACGCGCTTGGCAATTTGGCCACTGCCGAGTTGTTCGGACTGAAGAATTTTTTCGATGCGCTCCCTGAGCGGCTTGAGGTGGCTGTCGAGCAAACCGGGGTGCACACCTTCGAGCAGTTGCTGCACGGTCAGCAAGGCCTGGAGTTCAGCTGCGCTGAACCAGACGCCCGGCAGTTCGAAGCGCTCCCCTTCTTTCAGCGCGTAGTGATAGCCGTTGCGCTCACGGTCGTATTCGAGAGGCGCGTTAAAGTGGAGGCGGAGCTCCTGGATAATGCGGTTGACGGTGGCACGGGAGCATTCGAGCTTTTCCCGGAGGAGTCGAAGTGGAACGGGGCAGCGGTGGGCAACAATAATTTGGTGCAGCCTGTAGATGCGTTGCAGACGATCCATGGCGCGAGTTTTTGGTAGTTGGACAATGGCATCCTATTACATCGCCCCGGCACTGGAAAGGCTAAGGCTGCAAATAGACACACCGCACAAGGGTGGGTTAGCGTCTTTGCGTAACCCACCAAGCGTTGTGTAGCAACACAATGCATTACGCAATGAGTGCCTGGCGGCACAGTTGGTGGGTTACGGCACAAACCCCGTGCCTAACCCACCCTACATTAACTACGCCGCGCGAGACATGCGCTTTCGGTCGTTTTGGCTACGGCATAACATTTGCCTGCGGCAAATGTTAGCCTTCACCAAAGCTCGCTCAAGCCCCTCTGGACATGCGCTTGCGATCGTTTTCCGTGAGGTAGCGTTTGCGGATGCGGATGGACTTGGGGGTGATTTCCACCAGCTCGTCGTCGGCAATGAATTCGATCGCGGATTCCAGGGTGAGCGGGATCGGCGGGGTCAGGCGTACGGCTTCGTCGGTGCCGGAGGCGCGCACGTTGGTGAGTTGCTTGCCCTTGATCGGGTTCACTACCAGGTCGTTGTCGCGGGTGTGAATACCGATGACCATGCCTTCGTACAATTTATCGCCGGGGCTGACGAACATGCGGCCACGGTCATCCAATTTCCACAGGGCATAGGCCACCGCTTCGCCGTGCTCGGCGGAGATCAGCACGCCGTTGTGCCGCGCCGGGATATCCGGCTTCATAGGACCGTAGTCGTCGAACACGTGGCTCATCACGCCGGTACCGCGCGTCATGGTGAGGAATTCGGACTGGAAGCCGATCAGGCCACGAGCAGGAATACGATAGTCCAGACGCACCCGGCCCTTGCCGTCGGAAACCATATCCTGCAGGTCGCCACGACGACGCCCCAGTTCTTCCATCACCGTGCCCTGATTCACTTCTTCAACATCCAGCGTGAGCATCTCGAACGGCTCCTGCTTTTCGCCGTTGATTTCACGGATCACCACACGTGGACGTGACACGGATAGCTCGTACCCTTCACGCCGCATATTTTCCAGCAGGATGGTCAGGTGCAATTCACCACGACCGGACACCAGGAAAATATCGGCGTCCTTGGTTTCTTCAACGCGTAGCGCGACGTTGGTCAGCAACTCTTTATCCAGACGCTCGCGCAACTGGCGGCTGGTAACAAACTTGCCTTCCTTCCCGGCGAAAGGCGAGTTATTGACCTGGAAGTTCATGGTCAGAGTCGGTTCGTCCACCATTAGCATTGGCAGTGCTTCAGGTTTGGCCAGATCGGCAATGGTGACGCCGATACCGATCTCGTCGATGCCGTTGATCAGCACGATGTCGCCGGCCTCTGCCTGATCCAGCAGTACGCGCTCCAGACCGCGGAAACCCAGCACCTGGTTGATCCGCGCTTTTTTCACCGGGCTGCCGGGGCCGGTCAATACAGCCACGTCCTGGCCCGGCTTGATGCGTCCGCGCGAAACGCGACCGACGCCGATGCGGCCGACGAAACTGGAATAATCCAAGGCGCTGATTTGCAGTTGCAGCGGCTCATCCGGGCTTCCGCTCGGCTCCGGTACATGCTTAATGATGGTTTCGAACAGGGCACGCATATCTGTTCCGGGTGTCGCCAGATCGAGCATGGCGTAGCCGTTCAGGGCCGAGGCGTACACCACGGGGAAATCCATCTGATCGTCACTCGCGCCTAACTTGTCGAACAGATCAAAAGTCTGATTCACCGCCCAGTCTGCACGCGCGCCGGGACGATCCACCTTGTTTACCACTACGATAGGGCGGAGGCCAAACGCCAGCGCCTTCTTGGTCACGAAACGGGTCTGCGGCATCGGGCCATCCACCGCGTCCACCAACAACAGTACGCCGTCCACCATCGACAGCACGCGCTCCACCTCGCCACCGAAATCGGCGTGGCCGGGGGTATCGACGATATTGACGTGGATACCGTTATAGGTAAAGGCGGCGTTTTTCGCCAGAATGGTAATGCCCCGCTCCTTCTCCAGATCATTGCTGTCCATCACCCGCTCGGTGACATGCTGATGTGAAGCGAAGGTGCCGGCCTGCTGCAGCAACTTGTCCACCAAGGTAGTCTTGCCGTGGTCAACGTGGGCGATGATAGCGATGTTGCGAATGGCGCGTGACATAAGATTCTGCTCTTTGAAGTATCTGAAAAGGGCGCAATTGTAGCACAGACACTTGCAATTTATTTAATCATCCGTATAATCTCGAAGTCTTGACTACCCGGGCTGTTTGATTTGGCCCGCGTCAATACCGGAATTGCTTACAAGAGAATTCCCTGAGTCATCGATCTCTGACCCTCCTTATAGATCCCAGTAGCTTTCACCACTTGGAATCTCAGTAACACTGCTTGGTTAGCGACGATGTTTTTTGCGCTAGCAGTGGTCTATCTAAGATTCCAGGCATGTATTGCCTGTCGTTTCCTGCTTGCGCTTGATTTATCCTTCTATATAAGGAAATTTAGCGTGTCTTTTGAAAATCTAAACTTAAATTCATCCATTCTGAAAGCGCTGGAAGATGCTGGCTATACCACGCCTACTCCAATCCAGGCACAAGCCATTCCGGAAGTCATGGCTGGCCATGACATCCTGGCCTCAGCCCAGACCGGCACCGGCAAAACCGCCGCTTTCATTTTGCCTGCCCTGCAACGCCTGAATGAGGCTTCAGAAAGCAAAAGCCGCGGCCCACGCGTACTGGTATTGACCCCGACGCGCGAATTGGCACTCCAGGTTACCGAAGCTGCCAGCAAGTACAGCAAGCACATGCGCCGCATCAAAGTAGTGAGCATTCTGGGTGGCATGCCTTACCCGCTGCAAAACAAATTACTGTCACAGCCTATCGACATCCTGGTGGCAACCCCAGGGCGCCTGATCGACCATCTGCAACGCGGCCGCGTCGAATTCTCACGACTGGAAATGCTAATTCTGGACGAAGCCGACCGCATGCTGGACATGGGTTTTTCCGAAGATGTGGATACCGTCTGCGCCGCCACACCGGCTTCACGCCAGACGCTGATGTTCTCCGCCACCTTCGAAGGCAACATTGCCAAGCTGGCTCAACGTCTGCTGAAGACCCCCAAGCGCATCGAAGTCGCGCACCAGCAAGCCAAGCACGAAAGCATTGAGCAACGCCTGCATTATGTAGACGACATGTCGCACAAGAACAAACTGCTGCAACATCTGTTGTCGGATGTAGATCTGAAGCAAGCAATCGTGTTCACCGCTACCAAGCGCGATGCCGATCTGCTGGCTGACGAACTGTTTGCACAAGGCCATGAAGCCGCAGCATTGCACGGCGACATGAATCAGGGCGCGCGTACCCGCACCCTGACCAAAATGCGCCGTGGTGGAATTCGTGTATTGGTAGCCACCGACGTTGCCGCACGCGGTCTCGACGTACCCGGCATCAGCCACGTCATCAACTACGACCTGCCCAAGGCTGCAGAAGACTACGTGCACCGCATCGGGCGTACCGGACGCGCCGGTGCCACCGGCATCGCTGTGTCATTCGCATCACCACGTGATCGCGTCAATCTGTCCAAGATCGAACGTTTCACCGGCCAGCGCATCGAAGCACACGTGGTCCCCGGTCTTGAGCCAAGGCGTTCGTCGTCTTCATCCGCGCCTAAAGTGACGCACCGCAAGAGCAGCCCTTACGACAACAACCGCAGCAATGCATCGCGCAGCAATACCGGCGCTCCTGGACGCAGTTCTGCTCCGGGCCGCAGTGCTGCCCCTGGTCGCAGTACCGGTGGTTACGCAGGGAATCGCACCGAAGGTGGGTATGCTGGACGAAGTGGACGTCCCGACACCCGTAGCGCTCAAAGCAACGGCCCACGGCGCGAGGCTAACGGCAACACCACTCGCAGCAGCAGCGGGGACAAGAAAACCCCGTTCCTGTTCGGCTAAGCAGTCGCAGTAAACAAAAAAGGCGCTTCGAATGAAGCGCCTTTTTTGTTGGTAGGTCGGGTTTCAACCCGACATGTCGGGCTAAAGCCCGACCTACGCCTGAGTTTAAATTGCTTTGTTCCTCATAAAATCGGCTGTTTTGAAGAAAGCTTGAATCAGCTCCTTACGCAATTTTTCCTCCACGCCCACCTCTTCCATCGCACGCACCATACACGCCATCCACTGGTCGCGCTCGCCCTCGCCGATGGGAAACGGCATATGTCGCATGCGCAACTTGGGGTGGCCGAATTGGTCGGTATACAAAGGCGGGCCGCCCATCCAGCCGGACAAAAACATGAACAGCTTTTCGCGCGCCTCGGCCAAATCCTTGGCGTGAATTTTGCGTATACCGTAATAGTCTGGGTCGCTGTCCATCAGATCGTAAAAGCGCTCCACCAAGCGGTGCACTACTGCCTCGCCGCCCAGCCGCTCATAGTGTGTTGGCATCATCTCATTAACCCTTTATTGGTTTCACCAAACTCGCCGCCAGTTTGGCTCGATTGCGGGCTTCATCGCAGTCTCGTCCGGTGGCCAACGCTACCCCCATGCGCCGGCGTGTGAACGCCGCTGGTTTGCCGAACAGGCGCAGGTCGGTGTGCGGCACGCGCAATGCTTCGGCCACGCCTTCAAAGGCAATGCCTTCGGCGTCCATACCACCGTAAATCACTGCGCTGGCTCCGGGGGCCCGCAGCGCTGTATCCACCGGCAAGCCCAAGATGGCGCGGGCATGCAGCTCGAATTCATTCTGCACCTGGCTGCACATCGTCACCATGCCGGTATCGTGGGGACGCGGGCTGACTTCAGAGAACCACACTTGATCACCTTTGACGAACAGTTCCACGCCGAACAGGCCGCGTCCGCCCAAATTGCCAGTTACCGCCCGAGCCATTTCCCGCGCGATGTTCAGAGCAACCTTGCTCATCGGCTGGGGCTGCCAGCTCTCCACATAATCGCCGTGCACCTGGACATGGCCGACCGGCTCGCAGAAGAAGGTTTCCACCGCACCGGAATCCCCCACAGCACGCACCGTGAGCAGGGTAATCTCGTAGTCGAAATCGATAAAACCTTCCACGATCACTTTCCCCAGCCCCACCCGGCCACCGCTGGCGGCATAGTCCCAGGCAGCGCGCACGTCCTCGGCGCTATCCACTTTGGACTGCCCCTTGCCGGATGACGACATCACCGGCTTGACCACGCACGGGTAGCCAATTCCGGCATCAATCGCGGCTTGCAGTTCGGCCAGACTTTCGGCAAAGGCGTAGGGCGAAGTGGGCAGCCCCAGCGTTTCTGCCGCCAGACGACGGATGCCCTCGCGGTTCATGGTGAGTTGGGCGGCACGCGCGGTCGGAATCACTTCTGCGATGCCGGCGGCTTCGATTTCCACCAGCATATCGGTCGCGATCGCCTCGATTTCCGGCACGATCAGGTGCGGCCGTTCCTGTTCCACCAGCGCGCGTAGCGCCTTGCCGTCAGTCATGTCGATCACGTGCGCGCGGTGCGCTACCTGATGGCCAGGCGCATTGGCGTAGCGATCTACCGCAATCACCTCCACACCCAGGCGTTGCAGCGCAATGATCACTTCCTTGCCCAACTCCCCTGCCCCCAGCAACATCACCCGGGTGGCGGTAGCAGATAGTGGCGTACCGAATCTCATGAAATCCCCCTCGAAAGATGTAATTTTACCACTGTGCCTCCTCGCCAATTAAGGACATCAAATTCTTTTTAGCTCAACGTTATCAACTTGAAATTCCTGACCATTCGTCTATGTTGAAATTGGTAGCTCCGTATAACGTGCTTTGCCATTCCTTTACTCAAACCAAGAACTCAGGAGGAGATCATGAAAGTCATTCTGGGCAATCCCCTTTCGATCCTTAGCGGTGCGGTGTTATTTGCCTTCGCCCTATCCGCGCATGCGGACGTCGACAAACACGCACGCAACATTTCGGCTTCCTGCGCCGCCTGCCACGGCACCGACGGCAACAGCGTGGGCGGCACGCCGGTGCTGGCCGGGCTAGACAAAGCCCATTTCATCAAGCAGATGCAGGACTTCAAATCAGGGGCCAGACCCGCTACGGTCATGCACCAACATGCCAAAGGCTATACCGACGAGGAATTCGCCCTGATGGCGGATTTCTTCGCCGCCCAAAAACGCGCGCCCACCAAATAAAAGAGGAGACTGCCATGTTTATCGATCGTCGCGATATATTAAAATTGGTGGCTGCAAGTGCCGCTCTGAACGCCTTTCCCGGAATCGCCTGGGCGGCCAAGGAATTGCTGCCGAAGAAGGGGCCACGGGTAGTGGTCATCGGTGCCGGTTTTGGTGGCGCCACGGCAGCCAAGTACCTGCGCATGTGGGGTAAGGACATTGAAGTCGTATTGGTGGAGCGCAATAGCGCTTTCATTTCCTGCCCCATGAGCAACCTGGTGCTGGGCGGCAGCAAAACCATCAAGGACCTCACCTCCAGCTACGATACCCTGCAGAAAAAATACGGCATCAAAATGATCCATGGCGAAGTCACCGCAGTCGACTCGCAGAAACAAATCGTTTCACTGGCGGATGGCCAACTCAGCTACGACCGGCTGATCATCGCCCCCGGTGTCGATTTCATGTTTGATCAAATCGAAGGGTTAGGCAGTATCGAAGCACAGGAAAAAATTCCGCACGCTTGGAAAGCCGGCCAGCAAACGGTGACCTTGCGCAAGCAACTGGAAGCCATGGCCGACGGCGGCGTGGTAGCGATCAGCATCCCCAAGGCACCGTATCGTTGCCCGCCCGGACCGTATGAACGCGCCTGCCAGGTTGCCTTCTATTTAAAAAACAGCAAACCAAAATCGAAGGTACTGATCCTGGATGGCAACCCCGACATCGTGTCCAAGAAAGGCCTGTTTACCAAGGCCTGGAGCGGGCTGTATGCGGGCATGATCGACTACCATCCCAACGCTTCCGTGATCAAGGTGGATGCAGCCACGCACACTGCCAAAACCGAGTTCGAGGACATCAAGGCAGACGTGCTCAACGTCATACCTCCGATGAAAGCGGGCAAGGTTGCAGAACTTGCCGGTGTGATCAACGTGGACAACCGTTGGTGCGCAGTGGACTTCCTCACCTACGAATCCAAGGTGCACAAAAACGTCCATGTGATCGGCGATTCGGTCTCGGCCGCGCTACCCAAGTCCGGCCACATGGCCACGTCGCAGGCCAAAATTGCGGCTGCGGCGATCATCGAGCTACTGGGCGGCGGCCAGCCAGACGCCAGCCCGATCATCGCCAACACTTGCTACAGCATGGTCAGCGACAAGGAAGCCATGCACGTAGCCAACGTCTATCGGTACAACGCGGAAAAACAGGCGATGGTGGCGGCAGATGGTGGTGGTGTATCACAGCAGCACTCGGATATTGAGGGCATGTACGCAGGTTATTGGGCGCAGAATATCTGGAACGACGCGCTGGGGTGATAGCAGGCTTGGGAATTGAAACGCCCCTCCTGCATTTGCAGGAGGGGCGTTTCATTGGAGCCTGAACATCATGGCACTAAAGCAATCGTGTCTGAACATCCCATAGTTCGTAGTTCCGCGACATTTCCCACCCGCCCCCCCGTTTTCCCCTTAGAGAAATCAGTGCAGGTGTATCATTGCAACAGTTAGTTTGTTGATTGGGGGGATTATGAGCGAAATTTTATTTCTCGTTGAGCAAGATCCTGAAGGCGGCTATACCGCGAGGGCGTTGGGCGACTCCATTTTTACTGAGGCGGATACCTTGCCGGATTTGCGCCGGATGGTGCAGGACGCGGTGCATTGCCATTTCGACGAAGGCAATATGCCCAAGGTTATTCGCTTGCATATCGTTCGTGAAGAGGTGCTCGCTGCATGAGGTTGCCACGTGACCTGACCGGCGTTGAACTAGTCAGGCGCCTGGCCAAACTGGGGTATCGGCAAACGCGCCAGACAGGCAGCCATGTCCGCCTGACTTGCGATAATCCACATCAGCATCACCTCACAGTGCCGCTGCATGATCCGCTACGGATCGGCACGCTTTCCGCCATTCTCGGCGATGTAGCTGTAGCACACGGCGTGGAGCGTGACGTGCTGCTGGAGCGGCTGTTCGGTTAGAAGGATGGGCCGCACACGCCGAACGGAGGTAAATGTGAGCCCCCTATTATTGACGTCTATCGGTACAACGCGGAAAAACAGACGATGGTGGCGGCAGATGGTGGTGGTGTGTCACAGCAGCACTCGGATATTGAGGGCATGTACGCAGGTTACTGGACGCAGAATATCTGGAACGATGCGCCAGCAGCCTGTCGGACTTGAAGAATCGAAGCGAGAATTCGGCTGGGCGAGGACAGATTTTGTCAATTTTGCAGGTCAATAGTCATTCTATTGACCAAAAAAGCGGCGAAATATGGACCGGCCAGGCGGATTTGTAGCCGATTTCCTTTAAGTCCGGCAGGCTGTTAGGGTAACAGCAAAACGCCCCTCCTGCAGATGCAGGAGGGGCGTTTTAGTTAGACTTAAGGTGCATCCTTACTTGGGTGCATCCTCCCCCGGTTTACCCTTATACAGCCACATCTGGTACATCGACACCCCCCACTGAACCGCGAACGACACGCCCATGAGCGCGCCGCCAATGATTACGAAATAGGCGAAGGGCTCGGACACCTTGGTGATCCACCACGAACCGACGTCGAGGAAGATCGCCAGGAACGGTGTTGCCATCACCAGGCATTTCATCCAGGCTTTAGGAAAGTAGGCATGACTGAAAATCGTGCCCATGATGAAGAAGATGAAGGTCAGGCCAAACAGGTGAATGTGGGAAACCCGCACCAGTGTGCCGATGCTCACGCCGGTATCCACGTCTGCCACCTTCTTGATTCCATTGTAGGTGGTCAAGTTGGGAAGATGCGGGTTGGACCCATCATGGCAGGCCTTGCAACGCGCATCCACAATCGGCGTCACTGCTTCCTTGTACTTCTTCTCCTCAGCACCGCTATGCACCCAATCGAGAATTTTTGCTTTTTCGTCGGCCGGCAACATGCTGGACATGGGACCATTCAGCGCCGATTCCAGCTTGGTGCCGGCCTTATTGCCGCTGTAAGCAATCTGGATGTCTTTCACCGAGATCCCACCCTTGCCGTCGCGACCGGAGTGAACTTCGTAAATCTGGATCATGGCGAAAACATAGCCTAGTCCCATAGTAAGAAGCACCATGGTGTAGAGGACTTTCAGGCTGCAGGGTAATTGATAGAAGAAGGGATACTGGTTTTTGATACAGCTCATGTCCATGGGAAGTTACCTTCAATTTAGGTGCCGCACACCCTTATAAAGCGCAAGGGAACAGCGCACGACTATATCAGCTTGATGTGTTAACAGCGCGTCAGAACAGGCTTCGGGGCAGCATGATGTCACCCCGAACCCAGGCCTGACAGGCCGCTTACTTCAAGGTGGCGTAATAGGCCGCCAGGTCGGCAGCATCCGCATCGCTCACCTTTTTGGCCATCATCTCCATCATCGGGTTTTTGCGTTTGCCACTTTTGAAGTCGGTAATCGCAGCGACAAATTTTGCTTTATCCAGTCCGGCAATGGATGGATTGGCTCCGCCCCCTTTACCGTTGGCACCGTGGCAAGTGGCGCACTGGGCCGACTTGGTTTTTCCCGCAGCCGCGTCGCCGTCCGCATGGACCAAGCCAGCCACGGCAAGCAGTAAGGATGAAGCAATCAAAGCTGTCGTTTTCATAATCAATCTCCCAATTTAAAGTTAAACATACTGCTAAAACAACCTACAGACACATGCTATATAGCCATTCACAGGTGATAAAACAGAACACAAATGTCCTGAATTAATATTAGTATAGTAGCAACTAGTTACATTCGCCATGTAATATTTTCGTCTTCCCCACGATCCAGAATAGCCGCTCCTGATTGCAAAGAAAAGTTTCTCACGCCGTTTCGCGGATGATGCGCAGCGGCGGCTGGCCCAGTATGCTGCGTGTACCCAGCAATCCCGCCAGCGCCACTCCCAGCCCGCCCATGCCTACCCCGGCGACCCAGACCCACGGATTGAGTCCATAGTGCAGATGAAACACTTGGCTGCTCAGCACATAGCCCATGGCGCTCGCCCCCCCGGCGGCGATCAAGCCAGCCAATAAACCAATCCCGGCGAACTCGGCAAACTGGCTGAGCAGAATCTGGCGTCGGCTCGCCCCCAGCGTGCGCAAGATCGCCGCCTCGTACAAGCGCTCGTCGCGAGTCGCCGCGATGGCGGCATACAGCACCATCAGCCCGGAACCCAGGGTGAACAGGAACACGAATTCTACCGCGCCGGCGACCCGATCCATGATGGCGCGAACTTGAGCCATGATCGCAGCCACGTCAATCACGGTCAGGTTAGGAAAAGCTTTGACCATGACATTGAGGGTACCACTCTTGGCCTCAGGCAGATAAAAACTGGTGATGTAGCTGGTGGGGTAGTCGCGCAGCAATCCGGGCGGACCGATCACGAAAAAATTCACCCGGAACGAATCCCACTCCACCTTGCGCAAATTAGCCACCGTCCCGGTAAACTCCGCGCCGGCGACGTTGTAGGTCAAGCGGTCGCCCAAGCGCACGCGCAACGTCTTGGCGATGCCCTGCTCCACTGACAGTAGCGCACCCCGCTCCGCCTCGCCCCACCAGCGCCCGCCAACGAGAGTATTGTTGGCAGGTAGGGTGCTCGACCAGGACAGATTGAATTCCCGCTCTACCATCCGCTTCGCCTGCTCTTCCGGATAATCCGCGGGAGAAATGGGGCGACCGTTGACCGCCATTAAACGCCCCTTGATCATGGGGAAAATGACAGGCGCAGCAATCTGTTGCTGCGCGAAAAACGCCTGCAGCGGCGCCACTTGATCCGGCTGGATGTTGATCACGAAGCGGTTCGGCGCATTCTGCGGCAAAGTGGTGCGCCAGCTCTCCAGCAAATCCCCACGCACCAGAGTCAGCAACAACAGCGCCAGGATGCCGAGGGCAAACGCCACCACCTGCACCATGCTGCCGCCAGCACGGCGGCGGATATTGGCCAGCCCGTAACGCCAGGGCGAAGCGAAGTGGCCTTGCACCCCCGTCACCGCAAAAATCAGCCCCCAGGCGAATCCGCCCGCCACCAGCAGAGTCGCGACCAGTCCGCCCAAAGCATAAAGGCCGAGGCGCAAATCCCCCGCCTTCCACAACAGCAACGCTGCCAACACGCCGAAACCGAGTACATAGCCAGCCAAGCTGAAACCGCGCGGCGCGCCCAGCTCGCGCCGCAACACTCGCAGCGTTGGTACCTGGCGCAAGGCGAGCAGGGGCGGCAAGCTGAACCCCAGCAGCAGAGCCATGCCGACCAACATGCCCTGCAGCGCCTGCAGCCAGCTCGCTGAGGGTAGCGCGTTCGCCACAAGTACCGCCAGCCATTGCGCCAGCAGCTCCTGTGCAAAGAAACCGAGCACGCAGCCGAGCAGGCTGGCGATCAAACCGAGCCACACGAATTGCAGCAGGAACAGCCACAGCAGCAATGACTGGCGCGCGCCCAAACAGCGCATCACGGCGCAGCTATCCAGGTGGCGCTGCATGAAGCGCCGCGCAGCCAGCGCCACCGCCACAGCGGCCAGCACTACGCTCAGCAGTGCGGCCAGCCCCAGGTATTGCTGGGCTCGTTCCAATGCGGCGCGCACTTCGGGCCTGGCATCCTGCACCCCCTCCAGGCTTTGCCCGCGCCCCAGGCGCGGCTGCGCCCAGGAGCGAAAGACCGCTACTGTCTTTTCATCTCCGGCCAACAACAGCCGGTAGCTTACCCGGCTACCGGTGCGGATCAAACCGGTGCGTTCCAGGTCCGTCTGGTTCATCAGCAGGCGCGGCGCAATGCTGAAAATACTCCCCATACGATCCGGCTCGCGTGCCAGCACTGCCGCCACCGTGAGGGTCATCGCCCCCAGCTCGATGCGCTCACCGATACGCGTACCGAGCTGGTTGTATAGCCTCTCGTCGAGCCATACCGTACCGGATTCCGGAATGCCGGAGGCTACGCGATCTGCTGCGAACGGTTGGGTGGCGATACGCGCTTCTCCGCGCAACGGATAGCCCGCACTCACCGCCTTGATCTCCGCCAACTGGCTGCGCTCGCCCCGCACCACCATGCTGGGGAACGCCGCCGTCTGTGCCACCTGCAACCCGCGCCGGGTGGCTTCAGCACCGAACGAAGGCTGCGGCGGCTGATCCGAGGCCAGCACCAGATCTGCCGCCAGCAGCAGATTGGCCTGACTGCGCAAAGCGCGCTGCATGCGGTCGGTGAAAAACCCCACCGTGGTCACCGATCCCACCGCCACGATCAGCGCCAAGGCCAGCACCCGCAGCTCCCCCGCACGCCAGTCGCGCAGTAGCATGCGCCAGGAGAGTTTTAATGCGATAGAGGGCATTTCAGGAAGCCCCTCCGACCTTGGCGTTGGCAAATTGGCGTGGTCACTCCTGCCAATTCCGACTCTCTCCCAGAAGAAGAGCGTGCGATCGTCCCTTCCCCTTCAAGGGGAAGGTTAGGATGGGGATGGGGCCCGGTGAGGGCGGGAGAGGGAACATGAAACAGCAACCTTCTCGACATTTCGGCCCCATCCCCACCCCGGCCCTCCCCTTGAAGGGGAGGGAGTTTTGCAGCAAGAACATTATTCATGTGCATTTCAGGAAGCCGCGCCATCCGGCGCTTGCAACACCCCCGCCACCAGACGCAAGCGCCGGGCACATCGCGCCGCCAGCACTTCATCGTGAGTCACCAGCAGCAGCGTGGTACCGTGCTCGCGGTTGAGATCGAACAACAGGTCGATCACCCGCGCGCCGGTTTCCGTATCCAGATTGCCGGTCGGCTCATCCGCCATCAGAAGTCGCGGCCGCATCACGAAGGCACGCGCAATCGCCACGCGCTGCTGCTCGCCGCCGGAAAGCTGGCGCGGGTAGTGTTCAAGCCGTTCCGACAACCCCACCCGCTCCAATATCTCCAAAGCCAAGGCACGGGAATTAGACATGCCCGCCAACTCCAGCGGCAACATCACGTTCTCCAGGGCAGTGAGGCCCGGCAGCAATTGGAACGACTGGAACACGAAGCCAATCGACTTGCCGCGCAGGGCGGCCCGTTCGTCCTCGCTCAGAGCGAACAGATCGGTACCATCGAGGTAGACCTTGCCCGCGCTGGGGGCGTCCAAACCCGCCAACAATCCCAACAAGGTCGATTTGCCGGAACCCGAAGCACCCAGCACCGCGACCGCCTGCCCTGCTTCCACCACCAGGTCGAGCGGGTGCAATATGGTCAACGACCGGTCGCCCATAGGCACTTGCTTGGTAAGCCCGACCACCTGCACAATGGGTCTATTGGAAACTTCTGCCATGCTCAATAAATTCCTGTTCGTTCTACTGCTGTTAATGTCCAGCCACGCCGCAGCGGCGGAGCCGGTGATTCTGGTGTTCGGGGACAGCTTGTCTGCCGGTTACGGCCTGGGCCGCGACACCGGATGGGTGAGCCTACTGGAACGGCAACTCGCTCAAGAAAAGCTGGGCTACCGCGTGGTCAACGCCAGCATCAGCGGCGAAACCACCGCAGGGGGAGTACGCCGCATCGAAAGCGCCCTTGCTGCGCACCACCCCGCCGTGGTGATCCTGGAACTGGGCGCCAACGACGGGCTGCGCGGGCTCCCCAACGAGCAGACCCGAGACAACCTGAACGCCATGATCGCCGCCTGCAAGAAACAGCGGGCACGGGTGCTGTTGGTGGGCATGCAATTGCCACCCAACTACGGCATAGCCTATACAGAAAAGTTCAGGCTGATCTATCCGCAACTCGCCGTCCGCCATAATAAACTGGCGCTGGTGCCTTTTATGCTGGAAGGATTGGCTGATCAGCGCGACTTGTTTCAGGCCGACAACTTTCATCCTAATGCAGAAGCGCAGCCGCTGCTGCTGCAAAATATCTGGCGGCACCTGCAGCCCTTGCTTAACGTAAGGAACTAACCCTTACCAAGCTCGCAATAAGGAGAGGGGGCAGGCAACTTGATGTTGAACGCTGCGCCGCCCAAGCGGCTTTCGGTGATGCTCACACTGCCCCCATGCAACTCCACAAATGCCTTCACCAAGGCCAAACCCAAACCGCTTCCAAGCGTGGTACGGCTCGGGTCAAGACGTATAAATCGCTCAAAAATCTTTTCACGCATTTCTGGAGGGATGCCTGGGCCGCTGTCTTCAACCGAGATCTCGATCCAGTTACCACGAGGCGCGGCAATCAACTCCACCTTACCGCCGCTCGGAACATATTTGATCGCATTATCCAGCAAGTTGGAAAACACCTGAGCCAGCAATTGCCAGTTACCTTCCAACACCAGGCCATCTGAAATTTGGCTGGAAAGCTGAAGCCCGCTGTCCTCGGCACTGGGTTCGAACAATTCCAGCATTTCCAACAGCAAACGGGACAAATCAAGCCGTTCAGTTTTCATGACCGCGCGGCTTGCCTCTGCCTGACCCAGCGCCAACAGCGCAACAATGATTCGTTGCATGCCATCCACTTCATTTTTTACCCGCTCCAGCGATGTCCGCCAAGTTTCGGCGTCGCTCCCATTACGCAGCGCCATTTCCACACCGGCGCGCACCCGCGTCAACGGCGTGCGCAAATCATGGGCAATATTATCCCCCACCTGCCGGATGCCCTGCACCAGCCCCTCAATACGATCCAGCATGGCATTCATATTGACCGCCAGTTCGGAAAATTCATCCTGACCGAGAACCGGCATGCGCCGCGATAAGTCTCCCGCTTGCACAATTTGTTTGGTGAGCGCGTTGAACCTGCCAATTGAGATACGAAAGCGGTTCGCCAGCCACAACCCCATTGCCACGCCAAGCAAGGCAATGAGGGCCTCGCTTTTAATAAAAATCTGCCAGAACTGCTGTTTGAGTTGCTGCGTCTGACGCCCACCTTTGGCAACAAATACCACAACCTTTCCGGGCAGCTCGAAACTCAGCACCCGTGCAAGCTGCGTTGGCTCCCCCGGCTTAACAGGTGACAGCGTCACCTCTTGAATCGTCTGGTCCAGTTCAAGCGGCGGCAGCGGCATTTTTCCAGCTTCAAACAGCACCTTGCCATGTTGATCGCGCACCCGATAAGCAATTTGTTCTTCGCCTTCGCGGGATATCTGATGGACCATCGCGGTGTATACCCCGTCCATGCCATGCTCCAACTGCTGCAAAATCATGGCAGTTTGCTGATCCCGCAACTGTTCGTCGATCTGCTCCTCCAGCACCGTATCAAGGTGATGGTGGAGAAACACAAAGATGACCAGCAAGCCCAGCGTAAACATCGACGCAAAAGCCAGAGACAGCCGCAGAGGGGTGGTCAGATTTGCTTTATTTATTCGCGCCGAATACATAGCCCTCGCCTCTCACGGTATGCAGCAGGGGGGTTTCAAACGACTTGTCGATTTTGGCTCGAAGCCCGCTGATATGGACATCCACCAGATTAGTATGAGGGTCGAAGGACAAATCCCACACCTGCTCCAACAACATGCTGCGCGTCACAAGTTGCCCCGCGTGACGCATTAAATATTGCAGCAGGCGAAATTCACGTGGTTTGAGGGAGATCTCCTTGCCGGCGCGAGTGACGGTGCGATTAATTAAATCCAAATGCAGATCTGCCACTTCCAGCGCCGTCTCGTGGGCGCTATCAGCAGTACGTGACCGCCGCAACAGTGCTTCGATACGCGCCTGTACTTCGGCCAGAGCATAGGGTTTGACGATGTAATCGTCACCACCGGCATTCAATCCACTCACCCGATCTTCGACCGTTCCCCGGGCGCTCAATATCAGGGCTGGGGTACTATTCCCCTCTTCGCGCAATATCTTTAGCAGTGCCAGACCGTCCAGCTTGGGCAACATGACGTCGACAATCCACAAGTCATACGGTGTGCTGTGCGCCATGGCCAAACCCTGCTCGCCATCCGGGGCAAGGTCCAACTCGTAACCCAGGCTAGTCAGCCCCTGCTGCAAATAACGTGCGGCAATATCATCATCTTCAATTAAGAGAAATCTCATATCAACACACCATTGCTGTGGAAGTTGAATAATTTTGGCAGCGCACCGGAGTCCACGATAACAAAATTCATTCGCAATATTCCAACAAGGATTGAGGGAAACAATTTGCCACAAACTTAGTATAATCAGTTACGATTGCATCGTAGTGACTAATAATCGCTTCAAAAAAATCGAAGGGCCGGTTAAGCGACCTCAGCAATCCCACCTGAAAAAGGCGGCTATAAGAATGAAAAAAGAAACTGCAATTCCATCGTATGAGGTCGAATTCATTCCGGCTGAACGGCGCCTTTTGCAAAGGCGGAGCCCGATTGCCCAGATGAACCGTTATGCGATGGAGAGCGACCGTCGCCAGTCTCCCGGGCGTCGTAACGAAGATGTTCTGGCCGCTCAGGCTGCAGGCTGGCAGTTACCGGCTTGAAATGAACCGCGTCTCCGCAGTGAATCAACTTACTGCGACCTTGCTTTCTCCTTCACGCAGCACGCCAATTTCGCAGGCATAAGCAAACCCCTGCTGCTTGAACAGCTCCAGCACTTGCTGCGCTGCTTCAGGGGCGCACGCCACCAACAACCCGCCGCTGGTTTGCGGGTCGCACATCAACTTGCGCTGCCACTCGGCCATTTCTGGTGAGACGCTTACATCACCACCATAACTGGCCCAGTTACGCTCAGCAGCCCCAGTGCTGAAACCTCTTTGTGCCAGATCCAGCGCCACGGGGAAAATCGGCAAGCGAGCAAAATCGAGTTGCGCCGCCAAGTGCGAACCACGACAAATTTCCAGCAAATGGCCAAGCAGGCCGAACCCAGTCACATCGGTCATGGCATGCACATCTGCCATTTCTGCCAGTTCCATCCCCGGCGTATTGAGCTGGGTGGTGCTGGCGATCATGTCTGCATAACCCGCCTCTGAAAGCTCCCCATTTTTCAAGGCCGCACTCATCACACCAATGCCTAAAGCTTTGCCCAGAATCAGCACATCCCCTGCGCGCGCCCGGTCATTGCGCTTAACCTGACCAGGGTGCATCAAACCCAACGCCACCAGGCCATAGATCGGCTCCGGGGAGTCGATGGAATGCCCTCCCGCGATAGGAATACCGGCCGCCCGGCACACCGCTTCACCGCCAGACAAAATAGCCTGGATGGTTTCCACCGGCAGCTTGTCGATGGGCATGCCCACCAGCGCCAGTGCCAATATCGGTTTGGCGCCCATGGCATACACATCGGAGATAGCATTGGTCGCGGCGATACGCCCGAAATCGAAGGGGTCGTCCACAATCGGCATGAAAAAATCGGTGGTGACGACAATCGCCTGACTGTCATTGAGACGGTACACCGCCGCGTCGTCACTGGTTTCAGGACCGACCAGCAAATCCGGGCAAACAATAGGCAGCGCACACTTGGACAGAATTTCACTGAGCACGGCCGGAGCAATTTTGCATCCGCATCCGCCACCGTGAGAGAATTGGGTCAACTTAACTTGTGTCATGCAGGGCAAAATCCCATTGAAAAACAGTACGCGAGAAGATCAATCCGGCCATCGCAATGAAATGTCCGATGCGCCGAGACTGGCTATAACCCTAGCACAGCTGGCCCAATTTGACGAGATTATCGACGCGCGTTCGCCTTCCGAATTCACCGAGGACCACATACCCGGCGCGGTTAACTTGCCAGTGCTCAACGACGAAGAGCGGGCACAAGTGGGCACCCTGTACAAACAAGTCTCACCATTTGCGGCGAAAAAACTTGGCGCGGCGCTGGTGGCACGCAACATCGCAAGCCACCTGGAACATTATTGCCTCGACAAACCCAAGAGCTGGCGCCCGCTGGTTTATTGCTGGCGCGGCGGTAGCCGTAGCGGCGCGATGGTGCATATTTTCAGCAAAGTCGGCTGGCGCGCAGAACAATTGGACGGCGGTTATAAAGCCTATCGGCGTGCCGTACTGGCGGCGCTGGAAACTCTGCCCGCGCAGTATCGCTATCGTGTAGTGTGCGGCCTCACCGGCACGGGAAAAAGTCGTCTACTCTCAGCCTTGCAACACCTGGGCGCGCAAGTTCTTGACCTGGAACAGCTCGCGGCACACCGAGGCTCGCTACTGGGCAATTTGCCGGACGCCGCCCAACCGCCGCAAAAAATGTTCGAGAGCCAACTGTGGGCCGAACTACAAAAATTCGACCCCAGTCAGCCGGTATACATCGAGGCGGAAAGCAAAAAAATCGGCAACCTGCGCGTGCCCGACTCGCTGCTGGACAATATGTGGCAAAGCCGCTGCATACGCATCGAGGCCGAGCAACAGGCGCGCGTCACCCTGCTGAAAGAGGAATACACCCATTTTCTGCAAGACCCCGCCGCGCTCAACGCCAAGCTCGAATTCCTCACCGGCCTGTACGGCCGTGAAATCATCTCGCGCTGGCAACAGCTCGCCCACAGCGGCGAGTGGAACACCCTGGTCGGGGAACTACTGGAACGCCACTACGACCCCGCCTACACCAAGTCGATGTTGAAGCACTATCCGCGCTATGACGAGGGCTTGATCCTGCAAACGGACGACTTGAGCGAAGCACGCCTGGCCGAACTCGCCGCCCGCGCCATTGCATGGCCATAGCGCAGCACTACGCATTTCAACCTTGACGCCCTCCAAAAAGGTGTTAGGCTTAAATTGCAGGGCACCTCTTAAAATCCAGAGTTCGCCCAGATGTAAAGCGCGGAAAAAAGTTTGAGCGCATTCGCTATGCGGATTGCCTGCTTACCCTGTTTCACCGCACATCATAGGGTGATACGTAAGCAAGAAATTTTTTCCACTACGCAGCAGTTGGGATGAATTCTGGATTTTTAGAGGTGCCCTGCAGTGTTTCAGATATTCCCTTCTTCTTTGATCGGGCAAAAAAATCATGAGCACAACCTGGATACTCGTCGCAAACGCAAGCAAAGCACGCCTGTTTTCCAACCAAGGACCTAAAAAAGGACTGCAACTCATCAAGGAATTCGCCCACCCGGAAAGCCGGGAAAAAGGCTCCGACCTCGTCTCCGACCGTCCCGGCCACAACCAGGGTTCCGGCGGTGGTCACGGCTCATTTGTTCCTGCCTCTACACCCAAGCAAAATGAAGTTGAAAAATTTGCGCTGGAACTCGCCAAAGAACTCGACCAGGGACGCGCCAGCAATAGTTACGCACGCTTGATAGTGGTCGCCTCTTCACCTTTCATGGGAGACCTCAGCAGCCGCCTGACCAGCCACGTGCGCAGCATGGTGAGCGAGAGCATCGAAAAGGACTACACGCGTGCCAGCGACAAGGAATTGACTGGGCATTTGGAGCATTGCATCTATTTGTAGCCTCAATTTAGCGAATAAACCATCATCACCCTGCCAGCCTAATTGCCAACCGATCCTGTTCCTCCCCCTTCAAGGGGGAGGCTAGGTGGGGGATGGGTTTGGTATCCATAGAATCTAACCCATCCCCACCCTGGCCCTCCCCTTGAAAGGGAGGGAAATACACTCTAGTGCACTTAGGCCGCTACTTACCCGCCTTTGCAGGAGAGAGAGAGAGAGAGAGAGAGCAATTCTCAAGATAGCAACCAGCGACCAATAATTTCATAAGCCGCCCCCTTCTCATCCAGCACCGAACGCACCAACACGAACTCCGACACCTTCCACGGAATCGCCTCCCCAACCAACTCCACATGTCGGCAATCGGCCTTCCTCAGCAAAGTCGCATGCGGCGAATAGGGCCGCTGGTCGAATTCGAACCCCGCCTGCTTCAACCCACTCTGCAGTTGCTCCACCAACTGCGTCAGCGCCGGCGGTATCGCATCCGGCCCCGCCCAGGCGATGCGGTTATGGCGCCACCAGCCGAATTTGGCTAGGCTCCACTCAAAACCCTGCGCACGCACCTCGCCCGCCACGGCTTGCAGCGTCTTCAGCTTCTCCAACTCCACCTCGCCGAGGAACACCAGCGTGATATGAATCGTCTCAAGCCGAGTCTGCCGCCCACCACATTTAGCATGCAACTGACGCGCTGCCAGATCGAGCGCAGACTGCACCTTTGGATCGGGCCAAAGGGCGAAGAAAACACGTGTGGTTTTGGCTGGTTCACTCACTTCGCGTAACCCTCATAAAGCGCATTACCCAATCGGTATACGCCAGTTCGGTGCGAATGCTATAGTGCTTTTGGTGACTCATGTCCCGAATCTGATCAACAGTTTCAGGGCTTCGAAGCTGACTGTAGTGGCAGCAGTTGATTGAGGCATTATATTTCCAGGATCAGAACAAAAAAATTGAGGGGCAAATGATTTTGAAAATTTTATTTACTCTTCACTTTTTACTTAACTTTGACGCATTATAGTTCGTCTTTTGGATAGCCACTTTACGCTAGGTGACATAATGGACCCAATTGAAATTGCTACCCTCATCGCGTTAGTTTTCTTGGCCGTATTTCACGCTTACGCCGCAGCGTTTACTTCCTGGCATGTGTCCAAGTCAGCCTACTTCGAACCAAAGCAAAAATATGCTCAGTACGCCATTATTTGGCTACTTCCAATTATTGGCACAGCTATCGTGTTGCACGTTCTCTCGCCAGAAGTTCGGCACCGCCGCCCCGGTTGGATTCCTTGGATCGACTTTTTGCTGATTGCCGCTTTCGTATCTTCCGCATCCTCAGCGATTGAAGACGCCACAACCCATGCCGTCGCTAACCACACAGCTCCCCCAATACCAGATGGTGGTGGCGATGATTAAGCAATTATCGTCCAACACCACGTTCGAGTCGTTTGCTCCATACGCGGGGACTGGCCACCTGTGATGTCCAGCCTTTCATTCAAACGTTAATTCTTCCAAACCCATGCTCCAATACACCCTAAAAATCCTCCTTTCCGCAGCCATACTCGTCACCGTCGCCGAGGTAGCAAAACGCAGTTCTTTCTGGGCGGCGGCGCTGGCCTCTTTGCCGCTCACTTCGCTGCTTGCGTTCGTCTGGCTTTACCTAGACTCCGGCGATACTGAAAAAGTAGTCGCCCTTTCTCATGGAATTTTCTGGCTGGTGTTGCCATCGCTGGTGCTGTTTATTGTTTTGCCGCTGTTGCTGCGCGGCGGCCTTGGGTTCTGGTTAAGCCTGGGTGCGGCTTGTGTTGCGACTGGTGTAGCTTATTTGGGTATGATTAAGATATTGGGATTGTTGGGGGTACGCATTTAACCTCCCTCCCTTTCAAGGGGGAGGCTGGGGTGGGGATGGGGTCGGAATGCTGATGTTTCCTCATACTCCCCATCCCCCTCCCAGCCTCCCCCTTGAAGGGGGAGGAGCGTCCATGCCACCTTGTTTGAGAATAGCCTGTAGGATGGGTTGAGCGTAGCGATACCCATCATTGTGGCAAACAGGACTATTGATGGGTATCGCTACGCTCAACCCATCCTACAGGTTATAAAGCCGGCATTTTTCAGGATGACCATGGCTAATTGTTGCAACGACAAAGCTTGCGAAATTGATGCGCTGCGCAATCGCCAAAGCGCAACGCTCAAGATCGTGCTGGGCATTAATGCTGTGATGTTCGTCGTCGAACTCACCGCAGGGCTGATCGGCGGTTCCGTCTCGCTGTTGGCGGATTCGCTGGATATGCTGGGCGATGCCTTGGTGTACGGCTTCAGCATTTACGTTGTGGCGCGAGGCGCAAAAATGAAGGCCCGTGCGGCCTTATTCAAAGGCGGCATCATGGCGGCCTTTGGATTTTTCGTTCTGGGGCAGGCAATTTACCGGGTCATTTTCCCGCACGTTCCCCTATTCGAAGCCATCGGCGCCATTGGCCTGCTGGCGCTTGCCGCGAACAGTGTTTGTTTTATGTTGCTATGGCGGCACCGGGCCGACGACATCAATATGAGTTCAGTCTGGCTGTGCTCCCGCAACGACATTATCGCGAATGTCTCGGTGTTGTTTGCCGCTGTGGGCGTATGGCTCACCCATTCCGGTTGGCCCGACATTGTGGTTGGCTTTGCACTTGCTGCGCTCTTTCTGCGGTCAGCGCTTTTCGTTTTGCGCGGGGCGATTACGGAGCTTCGGGCAATCAATGCTTAAACCCGGATAATCCATTAGGCGTAGGTCGGGCTTTAGCCCGACATGTCGGGTTGAAACCCGACCTACAATCCATTAGCACCGCCCATTGAACAATTCAGGTTAAATTGAATGGAAGGAGAGGCAATGCTCGAACTCAGACCAACCTGTGAACACTGCAACAAGGCGCTGCCCCCCAACTCCCTTGAGGCGCGCATCTGCAGCTATGAGTGCACCTTCTGTGCCACCTGTGTCGATGGCATTTTGGAAAATGTCTGCCCAAATTGCGGGGGCGGATTTGTTCCCCGACCCATCAGAACGTCGAAGAACTGGAAAGGCAACAACTTTCTTGGCAATGATCCGGCGAGTACCCAGATCAAGCACAGGCCGGTTGATATGGCAGCTCACGCTCAGTTTGCGGCCGCCATCAGAACCATACCACCAGAGAAGCGGTAGCAAGGACCAATTTCAGCAAACTTTTATTGCGCGTGCAGCTTGCCATAAGCGACAAGCAGTCGCTGGTGCATGTCGCAACCCTGTAGCGCCATTCCCGGCGAGTGCAAGCCGAAGAAACGTTGCTCACGCTTGAGCAGCGCTTTGGCTTGTTGTAACGTTTCTGCGCCGTATAATTCCTGCAAAGCGTAGTCGTACGGAGCGGCATCCCCAAGATTCAGCATGCTTTCGATGCACAGGTAAACACGGCGCCGTTGTTCGTTCCACTGGGCGAAATGACGTGCCCAATCACAGCCTTCGCGGATAGCTTCTTCGTCGCCGATGGCCAAGGCCAACAGGGCTTTTAGCTCGCCCACACGCAAGTCTTTCCACACCGAATCCGCATCGGGTGCCAGGCCAATCAGCCCCGCGACCGGGCGCTGATCGGCGAGTCCGAGTTCGTTCAATGTCTCCAGCAGGTCTTTGCATTCGTCGTCGTCCAGATCCGTCAGGTGCAGAATGGCGGAACGGATGTCGTTGCCGACGCTGTTGTTTTCGTATTCCAGATCATCAATCGGATAAATCTCGGACATGCCTGGCACGAAGATGCGGCAGGCATAGACGCCCAGATGGGTGTAGTCGGCGATGTAGATATCCCGCTTGTCAGCGTGGATGCGATCGACCAGCCACGCATAATCTTCCTCGGTGGTGGTGCTGAAATTCCAGTCGCTGAATTCGAAATCCGGCGTGGCACGCAGGAAATTCCAGCTGATGTTGCCGCTGGAATCGACGAAGTGAATTTCCATATTCTGTGGGTGGGCGATTTCTTCCAGATCGAATCCCGGCTCGGGGAATCCGCCCAGCGCATCCAGCGCACGACCCTGCAGCAACTCAGTCAGCGCACGTTCCAAAGCAATTTCAAAACGCGGATGAGCGCCAAAGCTGGAGAAGCAACCCTGGTCGTGCGGGTTGAGCAGCGTCACGTTCATGACGGGATATTGCCCGCCCAGGGACGCGTCCTTGACCAGAATTCCGAAGCCAGCAGCGCGCAGTGCGCTAACACCCGCCTGGATGCGTGGATAACGCGCGATCACGTCCTCCGGCACATCCGGCAGACACAGGCCTTCGGCAATGATGCGGAATTTGACGTAGCGCTCGAAGATTTCCGACAGCGCCTGGGTGCGCGCTTCGGCTTGTGTGTTGCCCGCCGACATGCCGTTGCTGACATACAGGTTGCCGATGATGTTGACTGGGAACCACACGCTGGCACCGTCGCGTTCGCGGATGTAGGGCAGCGCGCAAATACCGCGCTCAGTGTTACCGGAGTTGAGGTCTACCAGCGCGCTGGCATCAACTGCGCCTTCTGGATTGTAGAATTGCTGTAGTTCCGGCGTCAGTAATTCCTCCGGCCATTTTCCGTCGTCGCCCGGCTTGAACCATTGCTCGCGCGGGTAATGCGTAAATGCACGATTCGCAAACGTCTCGCCCAGATAAAAATGGGTCCAGAAATAATTACAGGACAGCCGCTCAAAAAACTCGCCCAGCGCACTGGCCAGCGACGCCAGCTTGGTTGCACCCTTACCGTTGGTGAACATCAACGGACAGTCACGGTCACTGATATGCACCGACCAGATCCCTTCCACCGGGTTCAGCCAGGAGCGCTCTACGACGTGGAAACCCAGGGCTTCGAGCTTACCTGTCATGGAAGCGATGGATGATTCGAGGGAGGCGTCTTTGCCCGGGATAAAGCTTTCTGTGTTCATGTGGGAACCTGCCAAAAAAGATGTAGGATTATCGGGAATATGCGTAGCGATAGATTTAAAGTTCGCCCATTATCGCAGAAGAGACCGCCCAATGATTGGTCGTTAAAAGGTATCATCCTGTCAGAATTAGTTCATGTGAAAAACCATCCCTCACGGAACCCCTATGAAAAACCCATTCAGCAACGCATCCCGCAAGGAAATACTGGTCGTGGGCTTACCCGCTCTGGGCCTCATCATCGGCCTGTTCTGGATTGCCTCCCAATTCGTTCAACCGGCACCCCCCAAACACCTCTATATGACCACGGGGTCTGAGAGCGGCGCCTATCACGCCTATGCCAAACGCTATCAGGAAATTCTGGCGCGCAACGGGATTATGCTGGAACTGCAAACCTCCTCCGGTGCGCTGGAAAACTTGCAGCGCCTGAAAGACAGCAATGCAAATATTTCAGTCGGTTTTATCCAGGGCGGTACAGCCACGGCCAAGGATGGCGAGGGGTTGATTTCTTTGGGCAGCATGTACTACGAACCCTTGTGGGTGTTCTACCGCAGCAAAGAAACGCTGGACCGGGTTTCTCAATTGCAGGGTAAAAAACTAGCGGTCGGCGGGGAAGGAAGCGGCACTCGCAAACTGACGTTGCAGATACTCGCTGCCAACGACATGGATAAGGATGCTGGCAGCCTGATGCCACTCGGGGGGGATGCAGCAGCGGAAGCCCTCAAACGCGGCGAAGTCGATGCGGTTTTTATCATCGCCGGTTCTGATTCGGCTGTGGTGCACAAACTGCTGGGCGCGGAAGGGGTGCGCCTGATGAATTTCACACAAGCCGGTGCTTACGTGAAACGCTTCCCGTTCCTGTCCAGGGTGACCTTGCCGCGCGGCGCAGTGGATTTGGTGCGGGATATCCCGGTACAAGAGATCACGCTAATCGCTGCCACCGCCAATCTGGTGGCGCGCGACACCATCCACCCCGCCCTGGTGAGCCTGCTGGTGCAAGCCGCATCCGAAGTGCACAGCGAACCCGGCATGTTCCAGCAGGCACATGAATTTCCTGCGCCCAAGGACTTGACCTTCGAAGTCAGTAAAGACGCCGAACGCTACTACAAATCCGGCCCCCCTTTCCTGCAGCGCTACCTGCCCTTCTGGGCTGCCGTACTGGTAGACCGCATACTGGTGATGATCCTGCCATTGCTGGTGCTCATCCCCATCCTGCGCATCGTGCCCGCCCTGTACAAATGGCGGGTCACTTCACGCATCTATCGCTGGTATGGCGAACTGTCACTGCTGGAGAAAGAGATCAAGGGTAATTACGACCACGCCCGCTACACCGATTACCTCGCGCAGATCGATAGCATGGAAGACCGCGCCAACAACCGCCCGGTGCCGATTGCCTACGCACATCTGCTGTATACGCTACGGGAGCACATCAATCTGGTGCGGGTATCGCTGGAACGGAAAAAGACGGAGAGTAAAGCGAGCTGACTGGGGAGTTAAATTGATGCTGTTTGCGGTAATAACAAACACACCGCTTCCGCCGCAATCCCCTCGCCGCGCCCGGTAAAGCCAAGCCTCTCAGTAGTCGTCGCTTTGACGTTGACGCACTCCACCGCAACATTCAGATCCGCTGCAATATGGGCTGTCATGGCGGGAATATGCGGTGCCATCTTCGGGGCCTGGGCGATGAGGGTCGCATCCACATTCCCCACGGTGTAGCCTTTTGCCTTGATTAACCGCCCCACTTCGCGCAGCAGTTCGCGGCTATCTATGCCTTTGTAACGTGCATCGCTATCCGGGAAATGCCTGCCGATATCGCCAAGCCCGGCGGCCCCGAGCAACGCATCGCAGATGGCGTGCAGCAGTACGTCCGCATCGGAATGGCCGGCCAATCCCATGTGCCAGGGGATATCCACGCCACCGATGATCAGCTTGCGGTTTTCCGCAAACGCATGCACGTCGAAACCATGGCCTATTCTCACGTTATCGCTCCGCCAAGTGGGTCAAAATCAGTTGCGCCAACTGCAAATCCTGCGGGTAGGTCACTTTCAGATTACGGCTGTCGCTTAGTACCAGCCGCGGATGCAATCCCAGCATTTCGACCGCCTTCGATTCATCGGTCGGCATCTCGCCACCCATGGTTTGCAGGGCTTCCAGCAACAGGCCAAAACGAAACATCTGCGGGGTCTGGGCTTGCCACAATCCTTCCCTGCGTTCGGTTTGCGCCACCCGATGGACGTTGTCTTCGCGCTTCAAGGTATCGGCAACCGGCACGGCCAGAATGCCGCCCACCTTGTCTTCGGCCACTTCGGTAATCAGGCTGTGCAGATGTTGCTCGGTGAGGCACGGGCGAGCCGCGTCGTGCACCAGCACCCAATCCTTGGCATCCAGCTCATTCTGCAGCGCCAGCAAGCCGTTCAACACGCTTTGCGCACGGGTGTCGCCGCCGCAAAACAGGGGGCGCAGTTTAAGCGCGAAAGCCGCCCAATCATAATGCAGCCAGTGCGTATCTTCCGGCGCCAACACGACATACACTTTATGAATTTCCGGGGCATCGCACAGACATTTGATGCCGTGATAGATCATCGGTTTACCGAGGATATCCAGATATTGCTTGGGCAATTCCGCCTTCATGCGCGACCCGGAACCCGCCGCCGGAATCAACGCCACATATTTCGCCATAAGACTCAAACATTCAATTAAAGTGGGCATTATCTGGCGATGCTGCCGTTTATCGCAAGCTTTCGTTCAAGCAAGGTGGGCACCGCCCACCAATAACTTTTGATCTACTGGCTTATGGTGGGCGGTGCCCACCCTACCAGTCAGATACCCGCTTTCGCCAGAATGGCGGCATTTTTAATAAAAAAACGCCCCCTCGAAAGGGGGCGCAAAGGGGAAGATTAAGCTTAAGCTGCTTGGTGGAAATCCCTGTCGTTGGTGCCTGTTTTGGCTTCAGGAATTTCGCCAACTGTGTGATGAGCCACCGGTGTGGTCAACTGCACTCTTTCGACAAGTTTCGCAGCGCTGCTCACACCCAGCAATTCATAGATTGGATCCCAGCCCATGACCGCAGTCACGAAGGTGTAGACGCTCAACAGCGGCGCATACACTTCCCAGGTGAAGGTTCCGCTGGCTATGAAGACCACACTGACCAACCCGGCCGACAGCACATAACGAAGGCCGCGCTCGAAGGTTCCGATGTTATCCGAATAGGCTTGATGCACGGTTTCGGTATGCTTTTCGGTGCTGTCCACTTCGAACAATTCATAGATCGGATCCCAGCCCATGACCGCGGTCACGAAAGTGTAGACGCTCAACAGCGGCGCATATACTTCCCAGGTGAAGGGGCCTTTGGCAACGAAAACCACCCCAACCAGCATGGCGGTCAGCACGTAACGAATCGCACGCTCCGTGATCCCGACGTTCTCTGCAAAAGCCAGTTGTAGCGAATCTGTGTTCTGAATGTATTTAGTCGAGCTCATGGTCATCTCCTTCATGAAAAAAGTTGATCCTTCCGGACAAACACGCTGGGCTGATGCCTGCTTTGCCCTACTCATCCGTGTTGATTTCATTTAAGCGCATCTCAACCTTTAAATCACGTTAATTACAGTTCATTAACGATTATTAATCTGTTGTTCTGATTATTAATTTTCGTTAATGTCGGGGCAGGAGCAGAACTTTTTCATTTACTTGAGAAGTGCAAATAAATCCATTCATGACACATATCATAAGCATGGCTGAGCTATAAACAATTGGCAGCATCGCTCTATTGATTCGCACAAGACCACCCTCATTTTCAGATTAATTATTCGTCGCATGGTTCCAGAATATTCAGCAGAGGTATCTCAATGCAAATCCGCCCCGCCGCCGTCGCCGGTGCTTTTTACCCCGCCCAGCCAGAAACGCTGGCGCATGACATTGCTGCCTTGTTGCAACAGGCCAAACAATCCGATGCCACTTCCTGGCCCAAAGCCATCATCGCGCCCCATGCCGGCTACATCTATTCCGGCCCGATCGCGGCCAGCGTTTACGCCCGTCTGCAGAGCGCGCGTGATACGGTCAGGCGCGTGGTGCTACTGGGGCCGGTGCATCGGGTGCCGGTGCGCGGACTGGCTTTGCCCGGCGTCGAGGCTTTTGCCACACCGCTGGGGGTAGTGGCGCTGGATCAGCAAGCCATCACCGAAATTTCCGATCTGCCGCAAGTGATGGAAAGCCCGGCAGCGCATGCCTGGGAACACTCACTGGAAGTGCAGCTGCCGTTCCTGCAAACGGTGCTCGACGATTTCAAGCTAGTGCCGCTGGCGGTGGGCGACGCGACCACCGAAGAAGTGGCCGAAGTACTGGAGCGGCTATGGGGCGGGCCGGAAACGTTAATTGTAGTGAGCTCGGATATGTCACATTTCCTGCCCTACGATGAGGCACAGCAGGTGGATCGTGCCACCGCTCAGGCCATTCTCAACTTGCGTGGGCCACTCACCCACGAGCAGGCCTGCGGCGGCACGCCGGTCAATGGCTTGCTGCTGGCCGCCCGGCGTCACAAGCTCAATCCACGCTTGCTGGATCTGCGCAATTCTGGCGACACCGCCGGCGACAAGGACCGGGTGGTCGGTTATGCCGCGTTCGATTTCATGGAGGAAACCGGCCATGCCCTCTAATCAAGGCCAAGTGCTGCTACCCATCGCCCGCGCCGCCATCGCCCGGAATTTCAATCGCAGCCACGCCGCACCGGAAGACGCGCCCTGGCTGCAGGAACACGGCGCCTGCTTCGTCACCCTGACCCAGGAAGGCGAATTGCGCGGCTGCATCGGCAGCCTGGAAGCACACCGCCCGCTGCTGCTCGATGTCAAAGCCAACGCCATGGCAGCGGCCTTTCGCGATCCGCGTTTTGCTCCGTTGGCGGAGGTGGAACTGGAGATCACGCAGGTGGAGATTTCGCTTCTGTCGCCGATGCAGGCGTTAAATTTCTCCGGCGAGACAGATGCGCTGTCCCAGCTTCGTCCGGAAATAGATGGCGTGGTGTTCCAGTTTGGCCATTACCGCAGCACCTTCCTGCCGCAAGTGTGGGAGCAATTGCCCGACCCCCGGCAATTCATGGCTCACCTCAAACACAAGGCAGGACTGTCATCGGACTTCTGGGCGGAAGGGGTGACACTGGCGCGCTACACAGTGAGCAAGTGGAAGGAAAGCACGGCGGAGGGCAAATAGCATGAATGAAACAGTGAATTATCCCGCCCGCTACTGGCATTTCATCGCTGACGGCCGCATCCAGTGCGACCTGTGCCCGCGCGACTGCAAGCTCAACGACGGCCAGCGCGGCGCCTGCTTCGTGCGCGAGCGCCAGGGCAATCAGATGGTGCTCACCACTTATGGCCGCTCGTCGGGGTTTTGCATCGACCCTATCGAGAAAAAGCCGCTCAACCACTTTTATCCCGGCAGCAGCGTGCTGTCGTTCGGCACCGCCGGCTGCAATCTGGCATGCAAGTTCTGCCAGAACTGGGATATCAGCAAATCCAAGGACATGGATCGGCTGATGGACCAGGCATCACCCGAGGCTATCGCCCTCTCTGCGGAACAACACGGGTGCAAGAGCGTGGCTTTTACCTACAACGACCCGGTGATCTTCGCCGAATACGCCATGGACGTGGCGGATGCCTGCCACGCGCGCGAAATCCAGACCGTGGCGGTGACGGCTGGTTACATGCACGACCAGCCACGGCGCGATTTTTACGCCAAAATGGACGCCGCCAACGTGGACCTGAAAGCGTTCACCGATGAATTTTATTTCAAGCTCACCGGCTCGCGTCTGCAACCGGTGCTGGACACCCTGACCTATCTCAAGCGCGAAACCGACGTGTGGTTCGAAATAACCACCCTGCTCATCCCCGGCAAGAACGACTCCAACGAGGAAATCACCGCCATGAGCCAGTGGATAGCAAAAGAACTGGGGCGCGACGTGCCGCTGCACTTCACCGCTTTCCACCCCGACTACAAAATGAATGACCTCCCAGCCACACCGCCGGACACCCTCACCCGCGCGCGCGATATCGCACTCAAACAAGGCCTGCACTATGTCTATACTGGGAATGTATATGATCTGGTTGGTGGCACCACGGCCTGCCCGAATTGCCATGCCCCGCTGATCGTGCGCGACTGGCACCAGATCATCCAGTACCGGCTGACCAAAGAAGGACACTGCCCGGACTGCGGCACACCAGTGGCGGGGCGCTTCGAAGAATTCAGCGGGCAATTCGGGCGCAGGCGGATTCCGGTTGCGATCAATATGCAGCGGGTTTGACTAGGGAGCACGCTGATATGGAAAAATTAGTTCACATTCCAGAAGACAACGTCCTCATCGAAGGCATGCTGGAGTTGCCCGAGAGCGCCCATGGAATCGTGCTATTCGCCCACGGCAGCGGCAGCAGCCGCCACAGCCCGCGCAACAATTTCGTAGCCCAGGTATTGCGCGAAGCTGGTGTGGGCACCCTATTGATGGATCTGCTCTCCCCCGAGGAAGACCGCAATTACAACACCCGATTCGACATCCCCCTGCTCACTCGCCGCTTGCTGGCCGCGACTCATTGGCTGCAAGCCCAGCCCTACAGCTTGCATCTGCCACTCGGCTACTTCGGCGCCAGCACCGGTGCAGCCGCCGCATTGCAAGCCGCAGCCCACATGGGTGAGAGCATTGCCGCCGTGGTATCGCGCGGCGGCCGCCCGGATTTGGCCGGTCCAATAGAACTCGCCCAAGTACGCTGCCCGACACTACTTCTGGTAGGAGGTTTCGACGATGTGGTGATCGATTTGAACAAACAGGCTTATGCGGCACTGCGCTGCGCCAAGGAACTGGTCATCATCCCTGGCGCTACGCATTTATTCGAGGAGCCCGGCACCTTGGAGCAAGTCGCGCAACAGGCGGCGGCCTGGTTCAGGCAGCATCTGGCAGTTCCTGCCCAACATGTGCAAAATAGCTGCTAAAGTTTCTTTACGGCCCTCCGATAAAGGTATCGTGGTGCTGTTCCACCACGGCACCATTTACCCTAAACATCCGGCAAACCTAATCCGCTCAATTGTCCACGCCGTTTCCATAAGACTCGGCGTTTCTTTTGAAAACGTTATTGCCGGAGGGATCACAAATGAAAGAGCTCGCTTTAACCACCGCGACTTTTCTCGCTTCCACCCTGTTACTTGTCTACGGCGCCTCCGCCTGAAAGTTGCTGCATCAGGCCTTAGCCAAGCGGGTGCTCTCGCGCAGCACTTCGACCACGGCTTCGTCCTCAACTTGGGGAAAATCCTGGTAGAACTGTCCGACCGCCGAGAACCATTGCGGGGTTTCAAGACAGACCACCTCGTCCGCGTATTGACGCACCTTTTCCAGAGTGTCCGGGGGAGCAACGGGAACGGCACAAATCAACTTGACGGGATTTTTTGCGCGCAACGCGTGCAGAGCGGAGATCATAGTGGCGCCCGTAGCCAAACCGTCGTCCACCACAATCACGATGCGTCCGGTCGGGTCAATCGGCGGGCGGATCGGTGTGTACTGGGCACGCCGGCGGCGCATGGTTTCCAGTTGCGTGCGCTTCTCGGATTCAAGGTATTCCGCCGTCCCACCTGCAGAAGCGGCGTAGTCCGCAATGTAGGTCCAACCGCTTTCGTCCACCGAGCCCAGTGCAAATTCGGGGTTGTAAGGCGCTCTGAGTTTGCGTACCAGCACCACATCAAGCTCACCGCCCAGTTCGTCGGCAATAATCCTACCCATCGGCACCGCCCCGCGCGGAATAGCGAGTATCAACGGATTTCGTCCCTGATACTGCTCCAACTCCCCAGCCAGACGGTGTGCGGCTTCGGTACGGTCACGAAAGGACATAGCCCGCTCCCAGTTAACAACCCCATACTTCAGCTTAGGCCCTCTCGCCGGCTTTGCAAGCCGTCCGGAAACGCAATGGTTTCGCCCTTTCGTGCAGACTCTGATAAAATTACGAGGCCTTACAGCTTATGAATAACCCCATGCCTTCTGTAGATTTCCCCGAACACTTAACCGAAAACCCGCCTGAGATCGTCACTTCCGAGATCATCATTAAAGGCATCACCTCGTCGGGCCGCGAATTTCGGCCTAGTGACTGGTCAGATCGCATCTCTGGCGTACTCTCGACGTTTGGCGCGGATCATCGCATGAGTTACTCCCCTTACGTCAAACCAGTGACCGTAGATGGGGTACGTTGCGTCATCGTGGACAAGAAGCTGCAGAAAATTGCTTCGTCCGCCTATAACTTCCTGATCAGTTTCGCGCACGACAACGACCTGCAAATCGCCGATTACACGCCACCTGCCGCAAACGACCAAGACTGATTATTGGAAAAAAAAGGGGGGGGGGGGACGAGGTACCGTGAGCCGCCCCGGCGCGAGATGATTGCATCTCGCCGAGACCGACTCAGGTGGAGGAACTTGCTTAGGCGAGTGCCTTGATGGCAGCAGACAGACGGCTCTTGTGACGAGACGCCTTGTTTTTGTGGACAATTTTCTTGTCGGCAACACGATCGATTACGCTCACCGATTCCTGATAAATGGTTTGTGCCGCAGCCTTGTCGCCGGCAACCACTGCTTTCTGCACGCGTTTGATGGCGGTGCGCATGGTGGAACGCAGGCTGGAATTATGCTGGCGCTGTGTCTCGGCTTGTCTTGCACGCTTTCTAGCCTGTGCGCTGTTTGCCATGTGAAACTCCTTAAAATTCTGTGGTGCGTAATAAAACGCGAGATGATACTGATACTTCGTGGTTTTTGCAAGCTCAACTCACTTGCTGCTCCTGCCCCACTCGCGCCGAACGCGCTGGAAAGCCCACTGCAAACACTATAACATACGCGGTTTTCCCGGCGCGTTCCCGATGAACCTGCTAAAAGCCCTCGCCACAGTCAGCGGCATGACCTTGCTCTCGCGCATTCTGGGTTTTGCGCGGGACACCATCATCGCCCGGATTTTCGGCGCAGGCCTGTACACCGACGCGTTTTTCGTCGCTTTCAAAATCCCCAATCTGCTGCGCCGCCTGTTTGCGGAGGGCGCCTTTTCCCAAGCGTTCGTGCCGATTCTCGCGGAATACAAAAACCAGCGCGGTCACGATGCGACCACAGCACTGGTCAACCATGTCGCAAGCCTTTTGGGGCTGATACTGCTTGGTGTTACTGCCATTGGCATTGTTGCCGCACCAATCCTGATTTATGTGAGCGCGCCCGGCTTTTCCGCTACGCCGGACAAGTTCGACATGACCGTGCAACTGCTGCGCATCACTTTCCCCTACATTTTCTTCATCTCGCTGGTGTCGCTGGCGGGCGGCGTGCTCAACACTTACAGCAAGTTTTCCGCACCCGCATTCACCCCAGTACTGCTCAACCTGAGCATGATTTCCGCCGCGCTCTTCCTTGCCCCACTGGTCCATCCCCCGGTATTGGCGCTGGCCTGGGGCGTGTTGCTGGGCGGTGTATTGCAACTGGCTTTTCAACTGCCCTTTCTCGCCCGCATCGGCCTGCTGCCGCGCTGGAACCTGACGTTTCGCGACGAAGGCGTATGGCGTATTCTAAAACTAATGGGCCCGGCCGCATTCGGCGTTTCCATCAGCCAGATCAGCCTGCTCATCAACACGATTTTCGCCTCGTTCCTGATCACCGGCAGCGTGTCCTGGCTGTATTACGCCGACCGGTTGATGGAGTTTCCCGCCGGCATGCTGGGCGTCGCACTGGGGACAATCCTGCTACCCAGCCTGTCCAAGCACCATGCCGATCGTTCTACCGATGAATACTCCAAACTGCTCGACTGGGGGCTGCGCCTGACCCTGATGCTGGCGCTGCCCGCTGCCGTGGCGCTGGCTTTGCTGGCGGTGCCGTTGATCGCCACCCTGTTCCACTACGGGGCGTTCAGTGCCAATGATGTGTGGATGACGCGCCAAGCCTTGGTTGCCTACAGCATCGGCCTGCTGGGCATGATCCTGGTGAAGGTATTGGCACCCGGATTTTACGCACGGCAAAATATCAAAACCCCGGTGAAAATTGCACTGATCACCCTGGCTGCCACCCAAGCCATGAACCTCGTCTTCATCGGACCCCTGCAACATGCCGGGTTGGCGCTCTCCATTGGCTTGGGCGCGTGCCTCAACGCCGGCATGCTCTACCGCAAGTTACGCAGCCATGGCATCTACCAGCCACAACCGGGCTGGCTGGCATTCACCACCAAGATTATCGCCGCCATCCTGGTCATGTCAGCAGTGCTGTGGTTCGGCTCAGGCGCAGATCAAACCTGGCTCACCGCAAAGTTCACTGCACGGGCGCTGCATCTGACCTGGGTCGTCGCTGCTGGAGCCGCCGCCTATTTCGCCACCCTGGCACTGTTGGGGGTAAGGCTCAAGCAGTTCGTCCGACGCGCTGCATAACAGCCGCCCATGGACCCGTCTTTCTTAAACAAGTTAGAATCAAAACTGATGCAAATTTCCCACGGCATTCCTCACAGCACCCAACCGCTGGCAGTGACCATCGGCAACTTCGATGGCGTGCATCTCGGCCATCAGGCCATGCTGCAACGATTGAAGCAGACAGCAGACACCCTCGGTATCGCGACTTGCGTGCTGACATTCGAGCCGCACCCACGCGAGTTTTTCACGCCGGAGCAAGCCCCGGCACGTCTCACCAGCCTGCGGGAAAAACTGGAATATTTCGCCGGATTCGGCATAGACCGGGTGCACATCTGCCGTTTCAACCGCCCCTTTTCACAATTGAGCGCTCCTGACTTCATCGAGCGCATCCTGCGCCATGGCTTGCAAACAAAGTGGCTGTTGGTGGGCGACGACTTTCGCTTTGGTGCCAAACGTACGGGCGATTTTTCACTGCTGCGCCAGACGGGTACCGAGCAGGGCTTCGAGGTCGCCGCCATGGAAAGCGTGACGTTGGACGGCCTGCGCGTTTCCAGCACGGCGGTGCGCGAAGCACTGGCGGCTGGCAAGCTCGCCTTCGCCAACCGGCTGCTGGGGCGCCCCTACAGCATCAGTGGGCGCGTGGTGCACGGCGACAAACTCGGCAAGAAAATCGGCTTCCCCACCGCCAACATTCAGATCAAGCACAACAAGCCGCCGCTGTCCGGCATCTTTGCGGTAGAATTGAGCGGCATAGGCGACGCCAAATTACCCGGCGTGGCCAGCCTCGGCGTCAGGCCCACCGTGAAGGAAAACGGTAGGATGGTGCTGGAAGCACACTTGTTCGACTTCGACCAGCGCATCTACGGGCAGCATGTCCGGGTGGATTTTTTGCACAAGCTGCGCGACGAAGAAAAATATACCGATCTGGACACCCTGATCCGGCAAATCGAACTGGATGTCGAGAATACCCATGAATTTTTTCGGCGCAACGGCGCTGAAACCGATGTGAAAGCAAAAGATGCCTGACTACAAAGACACCCTGAACCTCCCCGACACACCTTTCCCCATGCGTGGCGATTTAGCCAAGCGCGAGCCCGGCATGCTGCAAGGCTGGCAGCAAAAGAAGCTGTACGAAAAAATCCGCCACGCAGCACAAGGCCGCCCCAAGTTCATCCTGCACGACGGCCCCCCTTACGCCAACGGCGACATCCACATCGGCCACGCTGTTAACAAGGTGCTCAAGGACATCATCGTCAAGAGCAAGACTCTGTCCGGCTTTGACGCCCCTTACGTGCCGGGTTGGGACTGCCATGGCCTGCCGATTGAGTTGCAGGTGGAAAAAACGCACGGCAAAAACATCCCGGCGGCACAGTTCCGCGAGTTATGCCGCGCCTATGCCAAGGAACAGATCGAGCGGCAGAAGAAAGACTTCATCCGCCTGGGCGTGCTGGGCGAATGGGACAATCCTTACCTCACCATGGACTTCAAGGTGGAAGCCGGCATCATGCGCGAAATCGGTACGATTCTCGCCAACGGTTATCTGTTCCAGGGTCAAAAGCCGGTGCACTGGTGCGTGGACTGCGGATCAGCGCTGGCCGAAGCCGAGGTGGAATACGAGGACAAAGCCTCGCCCGCCATTGATGTCGCCTTCCCGATTAAGGACATGGCAACTCTGGCTGAACGGCTGGGCATGAAAGCGCCGTCGCAGCCAGCCTACGCGGTGATCTGGACCACCACGCCGTGGACGCTGCCCGCCAACGAGGCGGTCTGCGTCCACCCGGAATTTACCTATGACCTGATCCAGACACCCAAAGGCATCCTGATTCTGGCACACGATCTGGCCGAATCCGCCATCCAGCGCTACGGCTTTGACGCCGTGGAAGTCGTCGCCACCTGCAAGGGTGCCGCACTGGAACACCTGCAACTGCAACACCCGTTCTACGAACGCTGCATGCCTATCATCTGCGGCGACCATGTCACGCTGGAGACTGGTACCGGGCTGGTGCATACCGCCCCGGCCCACGGCCTGGACGACTACATCGTGGGCAAGAAATATGATCTGCCGGTGGTCAACCCGGTGGGCGCGGACGGCAAATTCTACGAGCGCACTCCACTGGTCGGGGGGCAATCGGTTTGGGGTGCCAACAAAACCGTTATCGCTACCCTGGAACAAAGCGGGCTGCTGCTGGCCTCTGTGAAACTGCAGCACAGCTACCCGCACTGCTGGCGCCACAAGACCCCGATCATTTTTCGGGCGACGCATCAATGGTTTATCGGCATGGATATTTCCCCCGCTGCCGCTCAATATGGCGCACTCCCCCACCCTCACCCTAGCCCTCTCCCTGAGGGAGAGGGGAAGATACATTGTTTGCGTGCCGCCGCCATGCAAGCGGTTGCCGACACCGAGTTCTTCCCTGCCTGGGGCCGTGCCCGCCTTGAAGCCATGATCAAGAACCGCCCCGACTGGTGCGTATCGCGCCAGCGTAACTGGGGCGTGCCGATGCCATTTTTCGTGGACAAGGAAACCAGCGAGTTGCACCCGCGCACTCAGGAGTTACTGGAGACCGTCGCCCAGCGCGTCGAGCAACAGGGCATTGAGGCCTGGTTCTCGCTCGACCCGGCTGAATTGCTGGGCGATGAGGCCGCTCGCTACAGCAAGGTGGTAGACACCCTCGACGTCTGGTTTGATTCCGGCTCCACCCACGCCTGCGTGCTCAAGCAGCGCCCTTATCTGCAACACCCGGCCGACCTGTATCTGGAAGGCTCGGACCAGCATCGCGGCTGGTTCCAGTCCAGCCTGCTCACCGGCTGTGCTACCGATGGGCGCGCACCTTACAACGCCTTGCTCACCCACGGCTTCGTGGTGGATGGCCACGGCCACAAAATGAGCAAGTCCAAGGGTAACGTGATTGCTCCACAAAAAGTGATCGACACCCTGGGTGCCGACATTTTGAGATTGTGGGTCGCTTCCACCGATTACTCAGGCGAGCTGACCATTTCCGACGAGATCCTGAAACGCGTTTCGGAGTCCTACCGTCGCATCCGCAACACGCTACGTTTTCTATTGGCCAACATCGCGGATTTCGATCCGGCACAGCACGCTTTGCCGATCAACGAATGGCTGGAAATCGACCGCTATGCGCTGGGGCTGACCCGCAAGTTTGCCGCCGAAGTGCGGAGCCATTATGACAATTACGAATTCCACCACGCCATGCAGTTGGTGCATGGCTTCTGTTCGGAGGATTTGGGCGGATTCTATCTGGACATCCTCAAGGACCGCTTGTACACCAGCGGCAAGGACTCCAGCGCACGGCGCGCGGCGCAGAACACCCTGTACCACATCACCCACTGCCTGGTGCGACTGCTCGCCCCAGTGCTCTCCTTCACCGCCGAAGAAGTGTGGCAAGAGCTGAGCCACAATCCCGAAGACAGCGTATTTCTCCAAACTTGGCAGGACACGCTGCCAGAGCAGGCAGACGAGGGGGCATTGCTGGAACGCTGGGGCGCGCTGCGGGCAATCCGCGCGGACGTGCAGAAGCATCTGGAAAGTGTACGTGTCAGCGGCGCTATCGGCTCATCGCTGGCGGCAGAAGTCACCATCGCCAGCAGCGGCGACACATGCGCGTTATTGAAGTCTCTGGGCGATGATCTGCGCTTTGTGCTCATCACTTCCCAAGCCAACGCGGTCGAATCGGCAGACGATGCCGTCAAGATTGAAGTCACTCCCAGCCCCCACCAGAAATGCGAGCGCTGCTGGCATTACCGGGCAGACGTAGGCAGCCATGCCGAACACGCAGGTTTATGCGCACGCTGCGTCTCCAACCTGTTCGTAACCGGCGAAGCGCGGCAGTATGCATAGCTGGGCCAGATGGCTGGTCATCAGCATCGTTGTCATCGCGCTCGATCAACTGACCAAGCATTGGATCGTGCAAGCCTTCGTCCCCGGCGAAAGCCTGGGGCTCACGCCGTTTTTCAATCTGGTGCTGGCCTACAACACTGGCGCGGCGTTCAGCCTGTTTGCTGAAGCCGGCGGCTGGCAACGCGCATTCTTCGTGGCGGTCGCGGTGATCGCTTCGACCATCATTCTCCATTTGCTGCGCAAGCATCACGGGCAGACCCTGTTCAGCGTTGCACTGAGCCTGATTCTGGGCGGCGCTCTGGGCAATCTGTGGGATCGCATCCTGCTTGGGAAGGTGGTGGATTTTCTCGATTTTTACTATGCGGGACATCACTGGCCGGCGTTCAACGTGGCCGACTCGGCAATCACAGTCGGCGCCGCGCTGTTGATCTTGGATAGTTTTAAAAAGCCTGCGGTCAAATAATCCATGCCTGAAAACGAACGCTGTGTTCGCCAAGGAGACACGCTGACTTTGCACTACCGCTTGAGCGCGGACGATGGCAGCGAGATTGACAACACCTTCGACCATGAACCGGCCACAATCAAGCTGGGCGCAAACGAAATGGCGGAAAATCTGGAGCGTTGCCTGATCGGTTTACCAGTGGGGCAACGTTGGGTGTTTAACCTGGAACCCTGGCAAGCCTTTGGCACCAGCGACCCGGCCATGATTCAGGAAATCCCCCTGGAGGATCTGCACAGCGATGTGCCGCTGGTGGAAAACAGTCTGATCGAGTTTACGCTACCCAACGGATCAACGTTGGCAGGCACCATAAAAAGCCGGACAGAAACTCACGCGGTAGTCGACTTCAACCACCCACTGAGTGATTGCACTATCGTGTTCGAGGTTGAGGTACTGAGCATAGCGTCATAGCGGCTCACCACCCACCCTCTGCCCATCACTGCTGCAACGACGACTATTATTTTGCCTGCGGGTTAATTATCATTCCCCCCTGAACAGATTCTCAAACACTCCGGAAAAACCATGCAAATTCTGCTCGCCAACCCCCGCGGCTTCTGTGCCGGCGTCGATCGCGCCATTGAGATCGTGGAACGCGCCCTGGCCCTGTACGGCGCCCCCATCTATGTGCGGCACGAAGTAGTGCACAACAAATTCGTGGTGGACGACCTCAAACAGAAAGGCGCCATTTTCATAGAAGATCTGGCCGAGGCGCCTGCCGGCAGCACGCTGGTTTTCAGCGCTCATGGGGTATCGCAAGCAGTGCGTCAGGAAGCTGAAGCGCGCGGCCTCAAAGTGTTCGATGCCACCTGCCCGCTGGTCACCAAGGTGCATGTGGAAGTTGCAAAAATGCGTGCGCAAGGCCGCGAAGTGATCATGATCGGCCATCGCGGCCACCCCGAGGTCGAAGGTACGATGGGCCAGACTGCCAGTGGCATGTATCTGGTCGAAACCATCCGGGATGTTTCCCAGCTACAGGTAACCGACCCGGACAATCTGTCTTTTGTCACCCAGACCACGCTTTCGATGGATGACGCAGCCAGCATCATAACCGCACTCAAAACGCGCTTCCCCACCATCACCGGACCGAAAAAAGACGACATCTGCTACGCCACACAAAACCGTCAGGATGCAGTGAAAGCACTAGCAGTAGAATGTGATCTGGTGATTGTGGTCGGCTCGCCCAACAGTTCCAATTCCAACCGCCTGCGTGAAGTCGCGCAAAACCTTGGCGTCGAATCCCACATGATCGACAATGCCAGCCAACTCCAACCGCAATGGCTGCAAGGCAAACAGAAAGTCGGCGTGACTGCCGGAGCTTCGGCGCCCGAGGTGCTGGTGCAGGAAGTGGTTGAACGGATCAAGGCAATCAGCCCGGCAACAGTGGAAGAAATATCAGGCCGTGAAGAAAGCGTCGTATTCCCTCTGCCGAAGGTTTTGCTCTAGCGGCCTGTAGCCAAGAACAAAGCCAACGCAGCGATCGCAACTATTTTGAATCGGAATTAGCTGCGCCTTCCGCAGCAGCGCTGTAAAAGCAATTGCGCCCAGTATCTTTGGCCTTGTACAGCGCTTCATCTGCCCTGGTCACCAGGGCAGATGAAAGGTCACCTTCGCACGGGACGATACTGGCAACGCCCAAACTGATGGTAACGTGATCCGCCGTTCTGGAATACGCGTGCGCCACTCCCAATGCCTCCACCCCGGCACGCAGTTTTTCAGCTATCAGCACGGCACCCTCCAGGTCGGTGTCTGGCAGCACGATGGAGAATTCCTCGCCCCCATAGCGGGTGGCAAGATCGCTCGGACGTTGCAGTGCGTCATCCAGCGATTGGGCTACTCGCCGCAGGCAGTCGTCCCCGCCCTGGTGGCCGTAGTTGTCGTTGTAAGCCTTGAAGTGATCGATGTCGACCATGATCAACGAGAGTTGCCCCCCGTTCCGCGCGACGCGTAGCCATTCCTGCTCCAGATATTCGTCAAAGCGGCGCCGGTTGGAAATACCGGTCAAGCCATCCAGGCAAGAGAGGCGCTGCAGTTCGGCGTTTTTCTTTTCCAGTTCAATTTGCAGTTCGTGCAATGCACGGTAGGCTTCGTCCCTTTGCTGCTGGGCGAGATAGCTTTTGGAGTGGGCTTTGACGCGCGCAACAACTTCAATCTGATCGGGGAATTTGACCAAATAGTCGGTGGCACCATGCTTGAAGGCTTCGCTCTTGATCTTCGGATCTTCCTTGCTGGAAAGGACAATAATGGGCGTATCGCGGGTTACGGGATTGGCGCGGTAAAAACGCAACAGCATGAGTCCGTCCACATCGGGCATCACCAAATCCTGCAAAATCACGGTGGGCCTGAATTCAACCGCTTCGCTCAAGGCCCGTGAGGGGTCGGCGCAGTAATGCCAGATCATGCCAGGTTCGCTTTCCAGCATGCGCCGCAAAGCTTCCGCCACGATCGCCTGATCGTCCACCAACAGCACCCGGCAGACCAGATCCTCTGCCGTATCGGCAGAATCCTTAGCTGCAATGATGGTCTTGTCGTTCATCATCCACCCTCTTGTTGGTCGAAGTTCCATTGCCAAAATAATTGATCAAGCTCGGCGCAATCCGTTCAATCGACAGAACCTGGCTCGCTGCATCCAGTTCCACCGCCGCCTTGGGCATGCCATACACAGCACAACTCATTTGATCCTGGGCGATGGTATAAGCCCCCTTGCTGCGCAGCCGCAGCAACCCCTGAGCACCGTCCCGACCCATCCCGGTGAGCAGGACCGCCGCTGTCTGATTGCCCCAATAATCGGCTACGCTATCGAAGAACACATCGACGGAGGGCCGGTACACTTGTTCGAGCGGTGTGTCGGTGTAGCCGAGAACGCCGTCATGCCCCATCACCAGATGGTTGTTGGTGCCGGCGATCAACACCGTACCGGGCTCCGGGCGATCGCCGTCGCGCGCAAGGCGCACCGCCAAGGGACTCATCTTATCCAGCCAGCTGCTCAGTTCCCCCGCAAAAAGGGCGTCGACATGCTGTACTACGACAATGGCGGCAGGATATTCCGCGGGTAGCCGGGAAAGTATCGCAGCAAGCGCCTGCGGCCCTCCTGTCGAGGCGCCGATCACCACTAGCCGTTCAGAGCCAGCCATTGTCACGCTCGTCTGGCACTCCAGCGCAGCGTTGCGGTTTACGGTGGAAGGACGGGTGAGCTTTTCGATGGTGGAGATTTTATTCAGGAACAGTTTGCAATCCTGGCCGAACTCGTCCTCTCTGAAACTGGTCAGTACCGGGGTGTTGACCGCATCCAGTGCACCCGCTCCCATCGCCTCGAACACCCTGGCCGTGTGTTCATCCACTGAACTGGTGACGACCAGAATCGGGCAAGGGGATGCCGTCATGATGCGCCGTGTCGCTTCCACCCCGTCCATGTCCGGCATGACCAGATCCATCAGGATCAGATCCGGCTTGTCCGCAGCGCAGTTGCGCACCGCTTCCAGACCGTTACGTGCAACCCAGGCTATCTTGTGGTCGCCTGAGCGCAGCACTCGTGACAAAGCTTCGATCGCGAGCGCCATATCATTAACGATAGCGATCCTCATTCCGCATCCCCGATCAAATCGCGCACCGCCTGGCGCAAGGTATCGTCATGGAATCCACCCTTGGTCATATAGTAGTCGGCACCCGCATTCAAGCCACGGTAACGGTCTTCCTCACGATCCTTGTACGAGACGATCATCACCGGCAGGAGCCGAAGATCCAGATCCTGCTTGATCAGTCGAACCAGTTCGATGCCGTCCATGCGCGGCATGTCGACATCGGTGATCACCAGATCATATCCCCCACCCCGCACCGCGTTCCAGCCATCCATGCCATCCACGGCAACATCAACCTGATACCCCACCGCGCTCAGCAGCTTGCGTTCGACTTCGCGCACCGTAATCGAATCGTCGACCACCAGGATGCGCTTGCGCCGGGTGTCTGAATCGGCGCCGCTGTCACCGACACGATCAAGGCGACCTTCCTTGGCCATATGCTCGATCGAGCGCAGCATGTCGTCTATGTCGACGATCAACGTCGGTGAACCGTCTTCGAGCAGCGCGGCGGCGCTGATGTCCCTTATCTTGCCCAATCCTGCCGGCAACACATGCACGACGAGGTCGCGCTTGCCGAGCAAATGGTCCACCACCAAAGCGTATTTGTGCTCCTGCTCGCCCAGCACTACCACGGACAGAAATTGCGTGTAATCCGCTGCCGCCTCCTTTTCCAACTCCAGTACCTGTGCCGCGAAAACAAGACCGGCGCGATCGCCATCGACGCTGATGAACTGGCGGCCTTCGATGGATTCCACGGCACTTCTTTCAATCTTCAGAGTGCGCTCGATACGTGCCAGCGGAAAAGCGTAAGCCTCGCCGCAAATGTGCACCAGCAGCGCCGGAATGACCGACAGCGTCAATGGCAACTGCAGATGAAAGCGCATGCCCTGGCCCGGTCGCGAAGCCGAGCGCACGCTGCCGCGCATTTCATGTACCGCGTCGTGCACCACGTCCAGCCCGACGCCGCGCCCGGATATCTCAGTCACCGTATCGCGGGTGGTAAAACCGGGCAGGAACATGAATTCAAGCAACTCAGCTTCGCTCAATTCGGCAGCCATAGCCTCGCTCACCAGACCTCGCTCCAGCACTTTATTACGCAAGCGCTCCATATCCACGCCACAACCGTCGTCTTCCACCACGATGGAGAGCAGGCCAGCATGATGATAGGCGTTTAGTTTGATCGTACCTCTTGCCGGTTTTCCTGCTTGCAGGCGTTGCTCAGGGGACTCGATACCGTGATCCACGGCGTTGCGCAACAAGTGGTTGAGCGGAGCCTCGATCTTTTCCAGAATTTCCCGATCCACCATGGTTTCCAGGCCATTGAGCTGCAACTGCACTTCCTTTCCGAGCGAACGAGCCACGTCCCGCAGCATGCGCGGAAAAGCGCGGACACCATCACCGAACTGCCGCATACGGCTGGCGACGACCTCGCGCTGCAAGCGCCAGGACATATCCATCAAACGATGATCAAATTCTTCCAGCTCGGTCAAACGGTCGGCCAGCAGGTGACGGCAATCGGCCGCCTTGAGTTGGGCTGCACGCAGGTGATCCAGCACCTGTTCGCCGCTTTTACCTTCCTCCAGCGCAGCTCGCACCCAATCCAGCGACATGATCAGTTCAGCCTGCCGATACTTCAGGCGCAGTAGCGATTCAGCATAAGGACGCAGCCAACGCGATTCCTGCATCGACTCACCGGACAGCCCCATCAGACGGTTGAGCTGATCCGCTCCGATGCGCAAGGCTTTGGCGCTATTATCCGGTGGTTCCTGAACGTCAGCCGCAGTGGCTGGCCCGGACGGCGCGACACGTGGAACATCAGTCTCTGCTTGCGAAGCGGCCGCCAAGGCAGCAAGGACCGCATCGAACTCACTGCGATGCTGGTTGACCCAGCTCTCCGGGTCACCATCCGCAGCGAGGTGGGAAATCATGTCGGTCGCGTTCAGGAAAGCATCGACGTGATCGGCGCCGAACACGACCTGCCCCTGTTGTGCCGCTACGAAACTGTCTTCCATCAGATGCGCGATCTGACCCGCCGCCGGCATATTTACCAGACGCGCTGCCCCTTTGATCGAATGCGCCGCGCGCATCAAGGACTCCAGGCGTTGGGGTGAGGCCTGATCCTGCTCCAGCCCCAGAATACCGTCAGACAGGGTCGCAGCATGCTGGGCCACCTCGGCACGGAACAACTCCAACAGCGAGAAATCGCCAAGACCGGCCCCCCCTCCGCTGCTCATGGAAGCTCCCTTTGCAGCGCGGCAAACAACAAGTCCTGATCCAGGCATCCAACATGCTTTTCCTGCCAATGCAGCATGCCGCGGATGTAGCGTGTACCACCATGCACCACCGTAGCAGGCGGGCTCTGCAAATCGCCGTCGTAATAGCGATGCACTTCACGAATTTCACTCACCGGAAAAACGTAACGTTTTCCGCCTTTGCTCATGACTACCAGGCGTTCGTAAACACCCCTTGCGATACTATTGACCTCGCCCTTGGTGATGCCCATCAACTGCCCAAGGGAAACACACAACTGCAGTTCGCCGCGCACGTTAACCACGCCACGCAAGGCTCGGCTCGGATGATGGGGAACGCGGTGAACACTGCGAAACTCGACCACTTCCTGCAGCAAATGAGTGGGCAGGCCGAACCATTCATCTCCCAACCGGAGCATCACAACCGACTCGGTATGGCGATCCTCTTGCTGAGCTTTCTGTTGCGCGATCCCGTCGGCGCACTCGCGCAGATAGCCAGATGGCACCTCGCGATCCAGTAAACGCTGTGCCGCCGCAGAATAGACCGCACAGTTGGCGCAATGGACCACCTTTTCCAACTCCGGACAGCGCGGTGTAATTTTGCCCCACACCCCGATGCGGTTCCAGCAGTCGTTGATCTCAAGTTGCTGCGGCGCCGTCATGCTGCGCCTCCATTGGCGCGCTCAGCACGGGCGCGGAATTTCGCCGCGACGGCCGCGTCTCCTTGTTGCTCCGCATGGATGGCGAGGTGTATCAGCGCCTGATAGTGCCGTGGATCAAGATAGACCGCTTTGCGGAACAACTGGCCCGCCTGGGCATGATCACCTTCGGCGGTGCGCACAATGCCCAGCAAATAATACGCATCGGCGCTACCGGCGTGATGTTCAAGATAGTTTTTACACCGACTGGCCGCCTCTGCCAGCTTGCCCTGGTCGGCCAGGTGCTGCGCCTCTTGCAACCACTGTTCGAGTTCTGGTGCAGAAGGCGATGCAATCACCTTCGACGCAGCTTCCTTTGGCACAGCCGGCGCGCGGCGCACACGTGGCTTCGGCTGCACTGCTGTGCGTGGCGCTGGAACGGGGATTGGCACAGGCTGCTTGGCAGCGGCAACGCGTGGTTTGGCACCATCCGCCTTGCGGAAAGCAAATGCGCGAGCGCGCCGCACCGAGCTGAAAAATTGGTTATCGATGCATCCGGCCTCGGCGTGCCCCAGGAACAGCAAACCATCCGGCACCAACAGCGTGTGCAACTTTTTCAGAACCTGCGCCTGCTTATCCCGGTTGAAATAAATAAGCAGATTGCGGCAGAAAATGACATCGTAGCGTTCAGCACCGCGCAGCAGATCTCCATCCAGCAAATTGCCGTGGAGAAAATTAACGCTGTTGCGAACGTCCGGGTTCAGTTCATAACGGGTGCCGCTCTGATGAAAATAGCGCTCGCGAAAATGGCTCTCGTCACCACGAAAAGAATTTTTTCCGTATATTCCGACACGAGCCCGCTCTAATGAGCGCGTATTGATGTCAATCGCGTCTATGCAAAAATTGGTGGGCGACAGTCCCGCATCATGCAGCGTCATGGCGATGGAATAAGCTTCCTCGCCACTGGAGCAGGGCACGCTCAATATGCGTAGTGTTTTCCCCTGTGCCGCTGTCGGTAGCCAGTCACGGGCAACAACCTCAGCCAGCAACCCGAACGGCACCAGGTCACGAAAGAACCATGTTTCCGGAACCGTCACCTCGTCGATCAGCGCCTGCAGTTCCACGGGTGACGAATCAAGCTGGACAAGATAGGCGGCGGCGTCCTTGGCGCCGCAATGCTTGATGCGCTGCGCTACTGCTCTGGATATGGTCGACACGCCAACCGACGAGCTGTCCAGGCCGATTTCCTGTTCCAGAATGGCTGTGATTGCGGGGATCATTGCTCCACCTGACTGGTTGTATGGAACAGCTCGGCCCTTGTTTGCGCCGACAACAGCGGCTCCACTTCGATACGCTGGATGATGCCCTTTGGGGTCACCGCAACGTCGCCAAGACACGATGAATGTTCTGCCTCAAAACGCTCCAGCCCCGCGCTGGCAAACGCAGATTCAGGTATTTTCACGGTACGCGTTACCTGCTCGGCCAATAGTCCGAGCAGGTTGTCCGCACCATCCAGTTGCGGCTGCTTGCTCTTGACGACAATCACCCGCGTGCTGAGCCAGGTGCGCGAGGCACGTCCGCTGGCCAGCTTGGTGATGTCAATCACGGGAACCGAAATGCCTCTGTAATTGAGCAAACCGGCGACGTAGTCGGGAGCGCGTGGAATACGCTTCAAGGCGATATACGGCACGATCTCCACCACTTGCGTCACGTCCACCCCATAGCTGTCATCACCGACGACGAACCGCAACAGCATGGATGAGCGGTTACTCTGCGTTTTGTGCATCGGACTTTCCCGACACCCTGAAGCGCGAAACTCCGCTATGCAGGCCATGTGCGGCATCATGCATCCGCTCCACAGCCAGTTTGGATTGGTGCAGTGAGTCAACCGTCTGCATCGCCGATTCACTCAACTGCACGATAGCTTGCTTGATCTGATCCGCTCCCTGCGACTGGAAATGCATACCCTCATTGACGCTCTCGAAACGCGGCGTCAAGGCATGTACCTGATCAATGATGTGCGTCAATTGCGTACCCACCTGCTGCACCTCTCCGACACTGCGGCGCACCTGCTCGGAGAATTTGTCCACACTCATCACACCGGCCGTGACGGCCGATTGCATCTCCTTGACGATCTGTTCGATATCCCAGGTAGCGACCGCAGTACGATCGGCGAGACGGCGTATTTCCGTGGCGACCACAGAGAATCCGAGGCCATATTCGCCGGCTTTTTCCGCCTCGATGGCGGCATTGAGCGAAAGCAGGTTGGTCTGGTCCGCTACCTTGGTGATGGTGGTGACCACGGCATTGATGTTGGCGGCCTTGTCGCTGAGGACTTCGAGTTTGGCAGCGATGGCTACGGAAGCCTCCACCATCTGGTGCATGGTGCTCTCCATTTTCGTCAACGCGCTCTGGCCATCGGATGCCGAGATGGCGGTGTTTTCGGCCACCCTGGAAACTTCGTCCATGGTATTTACCAGTTCTTTGGTGGTGGCGGAAATTTCCGTCGAGGTCGCCACGATCTCATTGATCGTCGCCGCCTGCTCGGTCACCGTGGCTTCCTGCTGCTTGGCGGTGGCGGCGATCTCGGTGATCGAAGAGGTCACCTGTATGCCTGATTTCTGCACCTGCGTTACCAGCGCATTCAGATTGTCCAGCATGCGCTGCACGCCTGTTGCCAACTGCCCGATGGCATCTTGCCCCTGCACCTGGATCCGGCCCGTCATATCCCCTTCCGCGGCACGGCTGACCACACCGAGGATACCGTCGACTTTCTTCTGCAGATCGTCCATTGCCAGGCGCTTTTCTTCGATTGACGATCTGAGATTATCGATCATGCTCCCCAGCCCGACTGCCAGTTCCCCGATGGCGTCATCGCCGGAAAAGGGAATCTCACCGCTCAAATCCCCCTTGGCCGCCTTATTGACGACCATCAACAACATATTTACCTTTTCCCTGAGCGCCTGTGCTGCCGCGCGTTCACGCAAATCGTTGGCATCCATGGTATCGGCCATGGCGTTAAAAGCCTGGCCAAGATGGCCGATTTCATCGTTGCCTGAAACGGGAACGCGAGCCGCGAGATCGCCCCCCGTCCGCTTCGTAACCACATCAATGAGCGAATCCAGCGGCTTTATGATCCAGCGGCGCAACAGCATGCTGGCCAACAGCAAACCAACCGCCATCAGCACCAGATTGGCGCTGGCGCCCAACCAAAGATCCTGCTTGACCCCCTTCTCCATAGCTGCCATCGAATAGGTCACGCGCACGGCGCCGTTGACCGTGCCTGACGGTACCGTATGGCAAGCAAGGCAATCGACGCCGTTGGTATCAGCAGTGGCGCGGAAGGGAGTGACGACGGTTACTGCGCGCCCCTCCGGCCGCGTTTCAACCTCGAATACCTCATCGCCGTTCATCGCCGCATGGTCCAATTTGTCCATGGGAGATTCGTCCGGGGTGCCGGGGCCATACTGTTTGTTCACCGCATCGCCGCGTAGCACTCGCGCATCCAGAATGCCCGGTCGGCGCAACATTTTCTTGCGCAGGATATCGCGCTGCTTCATGGTGCCGGTCAACATCATGGTGTTGAGACCGTCGAAGTAATCGTTGGTGAGATCTTTGGTTTGATTGGTGGCCAACTCGAGAATGCGATCCTGCTCGCGCTTGCCCGAATACAGCGTGACTGAGCCTACGACCAGCAAGAAAACCATGGCCACAGTGAAATTGATCTTGGCCAACACGGGAAAACGGTCGAGAACAGAGGCTATCCGGCCTAACAACGACATATAAAAATCCTTAAATTTTGGTCACAAAAGCGTAGTGGAGCCCAATTGGGGTCGCCCTATAACAGCGGCCAAGAGAGGGAATAACTTTATGGCAATGTATGAATTTCTCTTTACAGTCCGTTTCGATGGACCTGTGCCCCTCCCCATTAAAAATGGAAGGGGGTAGCCCATTTCAGCATCCTATGGGAAATGCGCGTTGAGTTCGAAAGAAAGGTTGCGAAGCAGCTGTATTGGGCGCGAAACGCGCTTATAAAACAGAAAAACTCAGGTCATGGACAAACGCCGTTGGTAGTCCCCCTGGTTACTGAAGCATGACCCGTTGCGCTGACGGTGACCACGCGCTTGTCGCTGCCTACCGTAGGGGTAGCGCGACAGACAGTTAAGGTGACCTGAGTAGTACCCACCCCGGTGGGCTGAAAGCTCATCGAGTTAACTGCACTGGCGTCGACCATGAGGAAACCGGTAGGTGCTGCCGGCTGGCTCTGGATCACCGTAGTGCCACTCAACATAACCCAGCCCTGCTGCCAGTTGCCCGAAGCACAGCTGGTGCCATTGGTCGAGGCGCACAACGTCACCACCGCATTGCGCTTGATCGCCTCGCTGCGCGCCAGATTGGAGCTGGCAACAAAGTTATTGGCCAGCGCACTGAGTTTGCTGCCCAGAACGGCATCGTTAAACGCGGGAACCGCCACCATCAACAAGATCGCGGAGATCAAGATGGTCACCATCAGCTCGACCAGCGAGAAGCCGTGCAGGCCCACAATCATTCTGTACTCAATCTGTCTCATTTCTGGATGTACCAATAAACTTTGACCTTGGATTGGGTCGCTCCGGCAGTAGCACCACCACTTTCGTCTTTTACCTGTATTGAGCCGTCTGGTTCAGCACCAATCGAAACCGTTTTTAAGACTCCATTTATTTCCACATTGACTAACACGGGGGAAGGCGACAACCCCCCTCCGCTCACAGTTTCATAACGCTCGGAGGTTCCGTTTTTAGTTGAAGCATCGGCATAACTTATGTTATACACATGCGCCGTCCCGAGGTTGGAACTACAGGAACCTGGCACAGGTACGGCCGGCAGGTGGGTGCTGAATATCACTTTGCCATAAACCGTGATAGCTGAAGTCACCACCTGCTCATGTGCAGCCATATCCAAAGCCCAGCCTTTGGATGCGGACAAGGTGGCTGCGGCCGGGGTGGATGAAGACGTAATCGCGGTCAACGAACTGAGACAGATCACTGATGTACCGCCACAATTACCCGATTCGGAGGATAACCAACTGGCCGTCGCAGGGTCGTCTTTCACCATAAAGAATTTGTTACTCACGCTGTAAGCCGAGGTATAACTGGTCAGCGGTTTTTCGCGGTCACCGGACCCCAGCATCAAATAATAGACACCA
>Ga0315281_10000346_pt1 | contig 63596 bp, 70 predicted proteins | sample YL17G07_0_MG_FD_204540 | JGI IMG/M metagenome (GOLD analysis project Ga0315281, IMG submission 204540) | Sediment microbial communities from Yellowstone Lake, YNP, Wyoming, USA - YL17G07_0 | ecosystem: Environmental > Aquatic > Freshwater > Lake > Sediment | place: USA: Wyoming | collected...
GCTTAGCTTGTCCCGACTTGTTCGGGATCACCGGAGTCTTCTTGGTTCGTTTTCCGCAAAAAAATGATTCCCGACAAGCGGGAATGACAAAATATGGCTGCTTTAGGCGCATAGTGCGTATGCCCTGCTGCAATAGATAAAAGCTATTATAATAAAGACTGATTTTAGCTATAATTAAAGGACAGGAGGTTGAATTATGAATATGGAATATACGGCTGTAATCAAGCAAACTGGAGATTGGTGGATAGGCTGGATAGAAGAAATATCCGGAGTTAATTGTCAGGAACGTACCCATCAAGAATTAATAGAAAGCCTAAAAATAACATTGAAAGAAGCTCTTGAATTTAACCGTCAAGACGCCATAACAGCAGCTGGAGGCGAATACAGAGAAGAAAAAATAGCTTTAGCCGTATGAAAAAAAATGACTTACTGAAACATCTTCGCGACCATGGCTGTGAATTTATTCGCGAAGGAGGGCGGCATTCTTGGTGGGGCAATCCGAGTCAAAATAAACGTTCATCCATTCCGCGCCATACAGAAATCAACGATGATCTTGTAAAGAAAATATGCAAGGACTTTGGGATAAAACCGATAAAATAAATCATAACATTTCGCTTCACGGGATCGCGCGGAACCGCCGCGCTCCCAGTGAGCTTTGAGTTTGGCTTAAATACGTGAAATGCAATTACAATATCTTCGGATGACCTTGATACTGCAGCGATAGGTTTGCTTTCTCGCGCATTACGGATGTTCCAGGTTCTGCAGGACAGACAGTAGCGACTTCAGTTCTTCATAAGAAACGGATGAGTGCCATTTGCCGCTTAACCTGGCGGCGGTGATGATACCGAAAAAGATCACTACTATGAAGGCGGCCATGATTTCGGGCCGCATTGTCCACTTGCCCCCTACCCTTACATCAAGCGCGTCTTTTGCGGGACAACGGCTCACACAGGTCAGACAGCCGGTGCATTCGGGTGAATTGATCAACCCTTTTTTATCCACCGGCAACAGCGACGGACAATGCTTCGCACAGAGACTGCAGTTGATGCAGGCATTTTCATGCCTTTTTATTCCTACTGGGCCAAGACCTCCCAGTATGCCTGTCAAAGCGCCATAGGGACATAGATACCTGCACCAGACGTTCTTATATATCATTGAAAGCACTACGAGGATACCAAGCACTATTGCCGTTGTCCTACTAATATCGGTAAAGAATCTCAGCATCTTTACATCTGCGACTTTCCAGTACGGCGTACTCATAAACCCAATTATCCGGGAAAACGACATCTTGATGAAGATTATGTAAATGAACAGACACATGATGATATACTTGAGCGATCTCAGGACATAGTCGGCATACTTTTGTACCCTGAAGTTCACGCCCACCACCTTTTCACCGAGCATCCATACAACCTCCGACAATGTGCCTACCGGACATATCCAGCTACAAAAAGACTTGCGGAGCAGGAAAGAAACGAGTAGCGCGGAGGCAAAAATCATCGGCGCCGCCGGATGAATGGGATCAAGAATGCCCTCGGTAATCCAGAGCTTCAGGGCCACAAATCCGCCGATAGGCAAAAAACCCTCCACTGAAGGCGGCCTGGTAACGGTCGGAGGAATGCCTGATTCCACAGCCTTCACGTAGAGATAAAAGGTCACGCCGGAGTAAAGTACCAATGAAAACACTACCCACTGGACAGCGTATCTTATTATTCTTATGTATGAACGGTCTATCTTCTGCACGGTTTATTTTAGCAGGCGTCAGTAAAGCATCGGTATGATATAAGTCATGCAAAGATGGTAAAAGATAGGAGATTTTCTATTTATTTATTTATTTATTTGAAAGTTGAGGATATATCTGCAATCGGAGAGCGCTCCGCCTATGGCTTGACATCCCATCATAAATTCCTTACTATAAAGGTAAGGAATTATATCCTTACTGGAGGTGTGAATGTTGACGGCAAAAGTTACATCCAAAGGACAGATAACCGTTCCAAAAAAGATCAGAGACAAACTCGGTGTGCAGGCTGGAGAGACTCTGGGCTTTGAGGAAAATGACGGCGTGTTTTATATAAGGAAGTCACTGAAGAAGTCCCCCTTTGATAAATGGGTGGGGAAGCTCAAAAAACTTAAGGGACAAAAAACAGATTCTGTAATCGAGGATTTGAGGGGTTTATGATAACCGCTGTAGATACCAGCATACTATTGGACATTCTCATTCCTGATATAACACATTTAAACAGATCAAAGGCCTTGCTCGACGATTATGTCGTCAAGGGTCGTTTGATAATATGCGAGATCGTATATGCCGAACTTGCCTCGCAATTCGATACTGAAAGTGGGCTGAACGAGTTCCTGGCGGACACGGGCATAAAACTTGTCCGATCTGCTGAAACAACTCTTTACCGCGCCGCTGGACTATGGAGAGAATACCTGAAAAATAATACGGATTTCATACAGTGCCCCCATTGTCATAAAGACACTACCGTAAACTGTCAACTGTGTCATCAACAGATAAAACCCAGGCAAAGAATATTAAGCGACTTTATTGTGGGAGCTCATGCGCTCATGCATGCAGAACTGCTCCTTTCCAGAGACAGTGGGTTTTACAGGGCCTACTTCAAGGATTTGAAAGTGGAAGGATAAATATCTATACATACTTTTTCCAGCTTACTGTAATCTATCGACCATATCTCCAGCCACCTTCAGCGCCTGCTCCCTCGTGGCGACCCTCCCCTCCAGTACCATGTTCTCCACAGCTCCGAGTATGTCCCCAAACAGCGGCGAAGGCTTAATATGAAATTCACTTATGAGGTCGTCCCCTGTCACCAGCGGCAGCAGTCCAAGTCTATCCGTAAACGGCCTCTGGTAAAACAATATGAGCTCACGGCAGTAATCAACCAGACTTGCGCAGCCGGACCCAGCCCGCGCAACCGTCAGGACAGCAACAGAGTATATGTCTTCGCCCAACTGTCGTAGCAGTGATATCATCTCCACTGAATCAAGGGGTTTCTTGTCCCTGAAGAGTTCCTCAATGGTGTCGCGATATTCCACAGTCTTGCCTATATAACTAATTTCCTTAATGGACATCTTTAGCCCGATACATGCATCAATGGCATCTTCGGCTGACTGGAAAAGACAGGAAAGCTTGAGACAGGGCTTAAGAAGCGGTTTCCCGAAATAAGGTAACACGGACGACGGAAAGCAGACCGACAGGTCATTCAGGACCCTTTCAACCTCCATGTAAAGCTTCAGGACGTCCCGTCCGGTCATGACCGGAAAGATGCCGGACAACAGTCCGCCATCGGCCATCGCTTTGATGGTTCTGTATGACTCGTCAAACTTCAGGATTAGCCTGAGTTCCGCAGCTACCCGTTCAACCGATACCGAAGAGATCATGTGGGCCAAAGAAATCAGCATCCCTCTGGTCATATCCTCTATGAAAAAACCGGGTTCGGCCGCAAACCGGTATGTACGCAATAACCTCAAAGGGTCTTTTATGAAGTTCTCTTTCGATACCATCCTCACAACACCGTGGGCCAGGTCGTCCGCACCCCTTAGAGGATCAATAAGGCCGACAGTCGGATTGCAGCCAAAATACAGCGGCAAGGCCATTGCGTTGATGGTTATATCCCTTTCGGACAGATCGAGGACGATAGAATCACCGTGCAGACGGGAAAGGTCAAGGGTCAGGCTGTTTTTAACAATCCTCCCTGTGCCGAAGTCCTGGTTCATGAGCACAAAAGAGGCCTTTTCAATTGCCGCGAATTCACGGGCAATGGCAATCGCATCTCCTTCAACGGCAATGTCTACGTCAACCGGTTCTTTACCGCAAAGGATGTCCCTGACAGCCCCGCCTACAATATAGGCGTTGTCTGCTATGCCAGTATTTACCGCGAATACCTTGAATTTCTCAAGGAGGGAATGCACGTTACCTTACCAAAGTCGGCATGAAAGAGTTAATACCACATCATGGTCTCATAATGCGGCGAGGGGACGATCAGGGTAATGTAGCCCCTCCAGGGACACCGCTCCACCTCATCTCCGTTTTTCGATATATTCAACGCAAAAGAGACCTCTTCGCCCTCCTGTGAGCCGATATCTGCAAAGGGAATCCCGATTTCGAATATATCGGCGGCCGCCACTTCCATTATGTCTCTGATAAACGTCCATTCACCGGATACCTTCTCCCTGAGGACCGCCCCACGAGACTCGCCCCGCAAATCGAAACTGATATTGAAGTTGCGGTCGCCTGTGAAATTGATATTTATGACTATATGCTCTTCGATCTCCGCAAAAGGCACAACAGGATCAATTCTCAGATAAAGGTTGTCCTTATTGAAGCCGTAATAAAGCGCATCCACAAAACTCTCAGACTTGTGCATACTTCCGCCGGAACGTTTGACGTCTATATACGCGCCCTGATACCATTCGAAGTAGCTTGTTACCAAGCCGTCTATAGTGGGATTTACGAATCCCCTTATCTGAACAGCGGGGGCTACCTTCCTGTCCTCAAGCAGTATCGGCACATAGAGATTAGGGGGGATGTCTTTCCCCATCACCTTGTAAACCTTCATCAGGTTAAACCTGAACAGTTCGTCGAAGTCCTCCTGGGTATCTGTGGAGTGCTCGTCCCCGTACCACCAGTTCCAGTCGCTGCCTTCGGCCGCGTAAATCGCGTTCCAGGCCTCTGACAGGTCTATGTCGGGATGCTCTTCGGCAAAGGCCTCCAGGTCCTCCCTTGTCTGTGACAGATAGTCCCAGGACATATTGTCTTCTTCATGTCCAAGCCATATGCCGAAGTTGGAATTGATCCAGGAACCGGCGTGCAATCTCCGGAGCGGCTCTCCCCCGCCGTGAGCGTTCAGGAATTCCGAAAAGGTGACCGCCCTGAACCTGCCGTCGTTGCTTAGTGCAGAGTAAAGACCGCGCAGGAAGTCCTGCCCGTCATTTTCGTAATATTCCCATGCGTTCTCTCCGTCAAGTATCACCGGCACAATGTAAGGTTTGTCATGGGGCAGGGACTCCCTTATGTGCGCAAGTTTACCCATAAAATCGTCTACAGCCCTTTGCGCTTCCCAGCCTGAGTAAACAAAACCTATCTGGTCGGAGAGTTTGTGGTCCCTGAAGAGAATGGAAACATCCGCGTACTGATGGGGCCTGTAAAGTGTCTGTGGTTCGGTCAGATATCCCTCCGGACTTCTTAGCGCACGCTCAAGTGAACGCGCAAGTACCTCTTCATCCGTTGCTATCCACTTAATCCCCTCGGCCCTTATGGCCCTGACAACATCCTCGCTAACAGAACCCTCCGATGGCCACATGCCGGCAGGACGGTGTCCGAATACCTTTTCAAAATACTCCACAGCCATGCGTATCTGTTTGACCGCGTCCTCGGGATGTGAAAACCTTTTTGGGGGCAGCCTGACGTCCGGCATTCCCATACGGGCGCAGTCTGTGTCCCACAGGAGTGGAAGGATTGGGTGATAGAAAGGTGTCACCGAAAGCTCTATCTGACCGGAATCGCTCATCTTTCTGTATTCCGGGATAATCCCTTTCAGTATGTCCATCTGCTTTTGAATCAGGACCCTCTTGTCATCCTCGGTAAAGTCCCTGCCCCTGCGTTCAAGGCCGGCAAGAAAGGCATCATCCTTCCTGAACATGGGATCAATCCATGTCAGGTTGAAGAGCGTCTGGAGGTCTCTTATGTCGTTATCTGTGAAGTATCTCGCAAGTTTCGGCAGTTCGGACTTGGAAATCCTGAGGCCCCTCTTGACCAGCAGTTCGTAATAACGCGGATAGGGTTTTATCATGTTGTCCCAGTTGGCGAGAAAGAAATTCTCCAGGATGAAGGCCCTCTCGTCCTCAGTCAGGTCCTGAGGAGGCCTTAGTGTAAGTTCCAGATACTTGTCAGTAGCCGTGCCTTCGAGATAATCGGTAAGCTGGGTGAGCATGGAGGGCACCACGTTGAAGGTCTGATGGACAGCCGGAAACTCCTCCAGTATCTTCACCATGTCGAGGTAGTCCTTGATGCCGTGTAACCGCACCCAGGGGAGACGCATAACGCCGGTGAAAGGGTCCTTGTAATACGGTTGGTGCATATGCCAGAAAAAGGCGATGTAAAGCGGATTATCTCCCATTGTCGCTGAACTGGAAAATGTATTCACCCTTCTTTGCCAGGCCATACTCTTCGCGGGCCTTTTTCTCGATATAATAAGGGTCTTTCTTCAGGGCCTCGACCTGTGACTTTATGGCCTTATTGTCCCTTTTCATATCAGCTATCTCCTTTTCAAGGACGCGCCTGGATTTTTGAAGGTGAACGTACTTGATGAACCCCATATCGCCAAAGACCATGGTCATGGCAATGCAAAGGAGGATGACGGTAATAAGGGAATAGAAGAACAGGTTCCACCTCCTCTTTTCGGTGACAACCTGATGCCTGAGGTTTTTGGACTTCATCCTGATAACCATGCAGATATTATAAGACCTGCAGAGAAAAATATAAAGCGGCTGGTTTTTTAAGGTTCTCTCCCATCTCCCCAAATACATGACTCTATCCTCAAAATCAGATCGGGGAATGTTGATGGGACAAGGGCTGAAACAGATGCTGCGGCATAGCGCGAGGTTATATTTATTACGAGTTCATCCGATGCCTTATCGATCTTGTTCAGGACGATCAGCCTGTTTTTATTTTTTAAATCCAGATCTCCAAGGATGTTTTCAACTGAAGCCATATGCTGCTCAAATCTTGGATCTGAAACATCAACCATGTGCAGCAGGAGGTCCGCATCCTCCAACTCATCGAGTGTGGCTTTGAAAGCTGCGAAAAGGTCTTTTGGTAAGTTTCTTATGAAACCGACCGTATCGGTTATTATGATTTCTCGTTCTTTGGGGAACCTGAGCCTTCTGCTCGCCGTGTCAAGCGTTGCGAACATCTTGTTCTCAACAGGGGTTGAACTGCGAGTCAAAGCATTCAGGAGTGTAGACTTGCCGGCATTGGTATAGCCAATTATGGAGACAATGGGAATGCCGGCCTGCACCCTCCTCCGTTTCCTCTGATGACGGGCCTCGCCCAGCGACTTCAACTCTGTTTCAAGGCGGTTTATCCTGTCCCGTATCCGGCGTCTGTCTGTCTCAAGTTTCATTTCGCCCGGTCCCCTGCCCCCGATACCGCCCATGAGCCTCGACATGGCCGTGCCTTTGCCCATGAGTCTTGGCAAGGTGTATTTCAATTGGGCCAGTTCAACCTGCACCTTTCCATCCCGACTGTGCGCCCTGCGGGCGAAAATGTCCAGGATAAGTTGTGAGCGATCGATTACCTTAAGTTCGGTCTTTCCTGCTATAGCGGAAATTTGGGAAGGTGAAAGGTCCTGATCAAATATCAGGAGAGTTGCGCCCTTGTCCATGGCATTGATTATTATTTCGTTCAACTTTCCTTCTCCCAACAGAAGCTTGGGGTTGACGTCTTTCAGCCTCTGGACCACAGTATCCAGGACAACCACATCGCCGGATTTGGCAAGTTCCTTTAATTCCGCCATCGAGTCTTCCAGATCGTATCTTGAGGCCGTAGAAGCCCCGACAAGTATAGCTGTCTCATGGCCGTCCCGGCGGTCGAGGAGCCATTGCCTGTCCATCTCAACCTCCCTCGACCTGATAAAAGCGGTAAAGTCGAGGTCAAAACGGTAAAAGTCGGAAGAGCTGATTTCGTATTTCGTATCGGAACCCTTCGGCATCAGGGCGGCGGTGTATATGTTATACGGAAGCGAGTCTTTCACGCTTATGGCTGCTATCATATCAAGACGAAGGAGGGCCAGATCGGAAATATCTTCATTATTGAGAGGATCGTCTTTCAGGTGTGTGTGAATAAAGCGCAATCCCCTGAGGGCCTTCCTGCCTATCGGATAACCATCCAGTGCAGGGATAAATACGCTGTGGGCGTCACCGACGATTACATGGGTTATGGTACCGGCCCTATTTGCGAGTACACCTATCTGTTTGCCTATATCAGCAGACAGATCGGCAAGGTATCTTGCCGCTTCCTGGGTAATGAGCTTATCAGGCGGGAACTTCCTGCGATAAATCCGCTCCAGTGCCTGAAACTGGTTCTTCCGCAGACCGGTTATTTTGCCGTAGATTGTTGCGATATTATTTACACCTCAAGTAGTTAGAGCGTCCAATGAAATGGTCCGATTTAAAGCCTTACATCAATCTCCGTATCAATCCGCCAGAAGAGGAATCTCCTTTTCACCTTCAATTTAGCGACATCGCCGCTCTTTTTAAAGAAAAGCTCCAACATCAGGCCTTCCATGTCATGTATTTCATTGCCGTCCATGGCCAGGATTTCATCGCCCTTCCTGAGACCCGCCTTTTCAGAGACGCTGCCGTGTGTGAAGCCCGCGACCACAAGACTATTATTATCAGTCTCCTGAAGCATTACCATCAGCTTGGGAGAGGTCTTGCCATCGGTATGTTTTGGTATGACAATATAATCCGCAACGTCCTTTTCAATTTCATAATCGTTAAGCAGGATACTGTAACTGTAACCGTTTCGCCTGTATGTCCTTTTGGGTATGCCGGAACCGAAGGCCAGATGTCCACCTCCGGCCAGTACAACCATCCGACCGTCTTTCATAAGCTTGGGGTTACCCCTGAAATAGTCATCGATTGATTGCGACATAGTCTCGTCCCACAGGACCTGTGCCTGAAAAAAATAATCAAAGTTGCCGGCTGGCCCCATGGAATGCAAAGCAAAAACCTCCTTCAGTTTATCCTTATATTGCGTGTCCGTCAAATCTATTTGGGCGGGTATTGCCATTTTCTCCTCAGCAGTAAGATTGTCAATGCCCTGCCTTGATACCTTATCCACAATCTCCTTTCTCTGGTTAAGAGCGATGACAGGAATTTTCTTTTCCCGGGCAAAATCAAGTATCGGCTTGCACAGGTTATAATCATACTTCCAGCGCTTGAAATATTCCGACCTCTTCAGGAACTCCCTCTCGTTTATGTTTCCTGCTATATAGTCATCCAGTGCCTTCTGAAAAGGCCTCTGGAACATCTCCATGCCTATAGCGAGTTTCCCGCCTTTATTGTAAAGCCCCCTGACCACTTCAAGCTGGACATTATGGTGTGCATAATTGGTATGGCTCTCTCCAACATATATAATTCTCCTGTCGCGAACACTTTCTATGACCTGAGACAGCTTATTGAGGGCGGCAATGTCCACAACCGGCGGGTCTTCCTGATGGTCCATAGTCTTCTCCATTACATCAGACTTATTGTCCGAATTACCAGCGGCGGTAACCGATTTTTTATTAATCAGAGGCGTTTCAGTCTCAGCGCGCAAATCTCCCGTTAAATAAACAGAAAGCGAAATATATAGCAAAAGTAATATTCTGCAGACCAACCGCATTACTAATTATACATAATGGCAGAACATTTTTGAATTTGACGAATTGCTTTATAATACTACCGATCATCTACCTGGAGGTGAGACATGTCAAAGGTATATTTTGCATCGGCACGGGTCAACAAATGGAAATATGAAGACAGCATGCCGGGGAAGCTTGAGAGATTGTTAAAGATAACGAACCTCTCACGTTATTTCGAACCAAAGGAGTGGGTAGCAATCAAGACACATTTCGGCTCTGAAGGCGCACACAGGATAGTCAGGCCGGTATTTCTCAGGATAGTGGCTGACAGCATCAGGGATCTCGGCGCAAAACCCTTTGTAACGGACACCGTGCGGATTAAAGGCCTTGATTATCTGGAAGTCGCCAATCGTAACGGCATCAACCACCTTTCCGTAGGCGTCCCTGTAGTGCTCGCAGACGGCCTCTATGGTCAGGACAATATCATGGTCAAGGCCGGTGAGATAATCGGAGAGATAGCCGTATCATCAGTTATACACGACGTCCCGGCAATGATCGTCTGCTCCCACGTGAAGGGCCATATCCAGGCCGGTTATGCAGGGGCGATAAAGAACGTGGCAATGGGCGGCGTTAGCGGACGACACCGCCATTGCGGCTGGAAATGCGGCAGGGGCGCCATGCACACAATCGGAGAGGGCAATCTTGTCTGGGACGAGGAGAAGTGTGCCCTGTGCTTTCAGTGTGAGGATATTTGCCCGCTTGAATGTATCAGTTTCAAGGACAACAAGTTCAACTTTTCAAGTGATATATGCTGGCGTTGCGGCAGATGTACGAGGGTCTGCCCCGAAGGGGCCCTTTCTCTTCCAGGCAATGACGAACTCTTCATGAAGGCCCTTGCAGAATCCGCCAATGCTGTAATAGGGACTTTCAAGCCCGGAAAGGTCCTGTATGTTAACTTCATGACGGAGATACAGCCTGAATGCGACTGCATGCCTGCTGCCGAAGTGCCGGTTGTCCAGGACATAGGGATAGCAATCTCAGATGACATTGTTTCCGTGGAAAAGGCGTGCATGGACATGCTTCTCAGAGAGAGACCTCTGCCGTCTTCTCTTGCTTCTGACGTGAAGATTAAGGACGGAGAGGACATAATCCTTGGATTGCATAACAAGCCTTACAATATACAGATTGAAGAAGCTGAAAGACTTGGACTCGGAAGCAGGGACTATGAACTCGCGGAGTTAAGCTGAGAGTCCCTAAAAAAATAGCTGCTGTCCGTGGGAACTGGACAGCAGCCTGGGGGAGGTAACGAGGCGCTTCTGACTCTTATGTTATCATACATATACCCCTCTGTCAAGAGAAATTTTAAACAATCTGCTAATTTTAATTATATGCTTGAATTGTCTTAAATTTCAATCAGTTCAATTTATCAATGGCATATTAATAATTCATGATATCTCCAAAAAGGCGCATTTCAGGTATTCGGTTTCAGGAACAGACATGAGAACGGGATGATCTTTGCCCTGAGATCTCCACTCCAGCAGCCTGATCATTCTTCCTGCATCTCGTGCTGCATTACGCAACATATCAGCAAATATGCCTTTATCAATGTGGTAGGAACAGGACGACGTAGCAAGCATACCGCCTTTCCTGATAACAGACATTGCAAGGGCGTTTAATTCACGATATCCCCTCAATCCCTCATTGATTTTCTGACCACTTTTTACAAAGGCCGGGGGATCAAGTATCACAAAATCATACTTAATACCGGGACCAATCTGCCCTCTTAAAAAACTGAAGACATCTTCCTTCACATATCCGCACCTTTCAGACAGATTATTAAGTGCAGCATTGCGCCCAGCAATCTCAAGTGCATCAGCAGAATCATCCACAAACGTCACATTGCAGCCCTTTGCTGCTGCATGAAGTCCCCAGTCGCCGCTGTAACAAAAAAGGTCGAGACCCTTTCCGGTTTCAAGCAGGCTGCAAAAGGCCAGTCTGTTTTCCCTCTGATCAAGGAAAAAACCTGTTTTTTGGCCTGAAAGAGGGTTTACCTCAAGAGCAATACCGGCCTCATGAATAATCGGCATTTGTTCAATCGGGCCCTTTGCAATTTCCATATAAAGGGGCAGTCCTTCCAATAAACGGCCCCTTCCGTCATTCCTGAGCACTATAGAAGAACAAGGTATCACTTCATCAAGCGCCGACAACACAATATCTTTCATCCTGTCCATGCCCAGTGTAAGAAGCTGGACAACAAGGCAATCTCCGTATTTATCTACTATCAGGCCGGGCAGAAAATCGCCTTCGCTGAAGACCGCCCTGAAAGAATCGCATTCAGGCATAAAACGTTCTCTGAACTTTACTGCAGCCCTGATCCTTTTGTTAAAAAAAGCGCTGTCTATGGTTTCCTTGTCCCGAGTCAGAAGCCTCACGGCAATAAGAGAACTGGGATTTATATAACCGGTGCCAAGATATTCTCCGGATTTGTCATATATTTCCACTAAAGATCCAGGGTCAAAAGACTTGAGGTTACCGGCTATCTCATTTGAGAATATCCACAAGTGTCCGGCACGAATCCTTTTGGAACGTCTCAGGAAAACTTTTTGCAAGTTCATAGGTGATAGTATAGCAAATAACTTCTATTAAGCATGCTACCCTTATGCTTGCGACAGAATTTGACGGCGGATTCCGGTTCAATCTTTTTTATTGCTTATATATGCCTGTTTCTGCTATAAATAAGATCAAGGATTATTAGCCTGCCCTGTTAGTGTCGGGTGAGAAATGTTGATCCTCTAAGTTAGATCTTTTGGGAGCCGATGTAAAGCACGCGGTGTGCATGCCTCCCCCACAGGGAGGAAGCCTAAGCCTCTTTCTAAGCACCCACCTGCGAAAACAGGGATCTAATTTTTTCATCGGCACGGCAGGGTGGGTAATATTTTTATAAATTTATGATGAGTCGGATAGCGCAATTTATTTGCAAAGATAAAGGAGTCAGGAATTGAGAACGGTTTTAAAGGATATTTTTAAAGCGTTTGATTTTAATAACATTTTAAAAAAACGTGGAAGAATTATATCCTTGCACCGGTCCTGCTCTGTTTGCTGAATTGCAACATCCCCGGCTTTAAAGCCTGAATTGCCTTTCCGCCCTCATCATTAAATTATAGCGCATCGATGATTTATTGTCGTGCGCGCAACTAATTTAGGAGGGGGCACCCGTGGACAATACAATACTCTATCTTATCATCGCTGTAGCTGTCGGACTTGCCAGCGGTTTTATCTTCCTGGCCTCATACAAAAAAAGTGTAAGCGCCCAAAAAAATGCCGCTGATGCCGAGCGCAAAAAGTTGTTGGAAGATGCCAGACGCGAGGCAGTCACCATCAGAAAAGAGGCTACCGTTACAGCCAGGGACATGGCTTACCAGGCCAAGACCGAGGCTGAAAGAGATATCAAGGAAAAAAACAAGGAACTTAGCCAGACAGAGCGCAGACTGAGACAGAAAGAAGAGTCTCTCGAGAAAAAAATAGACCAGATTGAAAGAAGAGAAAACGACCTCAGCAAAAGAGAACGGGACTTCACCACCAGGGAGCGGTCCCTGACAGATAAAGAGGCGCAATACAACCAGCTTTTGAAAGACCAGGTGCTGACTTTAGAACGCATATCCGGCATTAGCTCTGAAGAGGCAAAACAGGAGATATTCAGGCGGATGGAGGATGAGGCCAAATTCGACGCTGCCAAGATTGCCAAGCGTATCGAAGACGAGGCAAGGGAGAATGCCGATAAAAAGGCGAAGGAAATAATCAGTTTTGCCATACAGCGTTATTCAAGCGATTACGTGGCCGACGCAACTGTTTCTGCAGTAAGCCTGCCCGGAGATGAAATGAAAGGCAGGATAATCGGCAGGGAAGGCAGAAACATCAGGGCGTTTGAAGCGGCAACAGGCGTGGACCTGATAGTTGACGACACTCCTGAACTGGTCACCCTGTCCGCACATGACCCGGTAAGGAGGGAAGTGGCACGCATAGCCCTTGAGAGGCTTGTAACGGACGGCAGGATTCATCCTACGAGGATTGAAGAAGTTGTTGAAAAGGTAAAAAAGGAAGTGGATACCACTATCAGGGAAGAAGGTGAAAAGGCAGTATTCGACCTTGGCATATCGGGAATACATCCGGATATAGTTAAAATAATCGGAAGACTGAAATACAGGACATCTTACGGGCAAAACGTGCTTCAGCACTCCAAAGAGGTCGCCTATCTTGCCGGCATGATGGCTGGTGAGTTGGGAGTGGACATAAAACTCGCCAAACGGGGCGGATTGCTGCACGACATCGGCAAGGCGGTTGACCATGAGGTGGAGGGTTCTCATCAGGAAATAGGCGCAGGCATTGCGAAAAAGTTCGGCGAAAGCGATAAGGTCATAAACGCAATCATTGCCCACCACGGAGAGGTTGATGCTACCTGTGTTGAGTCGGCCCTTGTAGCTGCTGGTGATGCGCTGTCGGCTGCACGTCCCGGTGTGAGAAGGGAAAGCATAGAAAACTATCTGAAGCGACTGGAAAAACTGGAAGAGCTGGCAATGTCCTTCAGCGGTGTGGATAAATGTTATGCCATACAGGCCGGCAGGGAGATAAGGATAATAGTCAGGCCCGAGGACGTATCCGATGAGGTATGCGCAGTGGTATCAAGAGATTTGGCCAGAAAGATTGAAGCTGAAATGACATACCCGGGACAGATCAAGGTAACGGTAATCCGCGAATCAAGATACGTTGATTATGCTAAATAAAAGCTTACGTATTTTATGAAGATATTATTCATAGGCGATATAGTAGGGAAAACCGGAAGAAATGTCTTAAAGGCTTTGCTTCCAAACCTTGCAGACCGGTACAAGGCGGACCTGATAATAGCCAATGGAGAAAATGTGGCCGGTGGTTTCGGCATAACTGAGAAGACGGCAACAGAGATATTCTCCTTCGGAGTTCATATAATCACGACTGGAAATCATGTATGGGACAAGAAAGACGCTGTCCCTTACATTGCCAAGGAGCACAGGATACTTAGGCCCATAAATTATCCACCCGGGGCGCCGGGCTTCGGCAGCATTATCCACACACTTCCCAATAAGGAGAAGGTTGCAGTGATGAATATCTCCGGTCGTGTATTCATGAATACCCTGGACTGTCCCTTCAGGGTCTTTGACAGGGAGATTGAGAGGCTGCGGGAAGACGCTAATATTGTATTTATTGATTTTCATGCTGAGGCCACGTCTGAAAAGATCGCCTTCGGCTACTATGTTGACGGCAGGGCCAGCGCCGTAGTAGGCACGCACACTCACGTGCAGACCGCAGATGAAAAAATCTTGCCCGGAGGCACGGCTTATATCACGGACGTAGGGATGACGGGTCCGCTGACCTCTGTAATCGGTATAGAAAAAGACCAGATTGTGGAGAGATTCCTGTCTCTGATGCCGCGCAAATACGATGTTGCCGGGGGTAAGGCCCTCTTATGCGCCGTGGTTGTGGAGATTGACGGCAAGAGCGGTAAGGCGGTAGCGATACAGAGGATACAGTTGACCAATCCTTAATGTATTTAGAGCATCTAACAAAATGACCCGATCAATAAATCAGATAAGGAATGGTATGAGAGCGGCATCGGCGGCCCAGGCGTAGCTAAGGAACTCTCATACAAAAGGAGGCTGACATCATGAATGCTACGGTTAAATGGGTTGACGGGATGCAGTTTGTCGGTGAATCGGGCACTGGTCACGCTATTGTAATGGATGCTGATGCTGAATATGGCGGAAATGATACCGGAATGAGACCGACTGAACTGCTGTTGATCGGCCTGGGCGGCTGTTCAGGCATGGACATAATATCAGTGCTGAAAAAGAAAAAACAGAATGTCCTGAACCTGGAATCAAAGGTCACAGGGGAAAAATCGGAAAGCAAACCCGTGAAGTTCGTAAAATTCAATATAGAGTACATCGTCACCGGCACAGATATATCTGAGGACGCGGTTAAAAGGGCGGTAGAGCTGTCCATGGAGAAATACTGCTCGGTAAAGCTGACTCTTGAGGGCGGAGCAAAGGTAACCTATAGCTATAAAGTCGTCAACATTTAGTATTGGGGAAATATGATTTTTCCCAAATACTAATCCTCTTCCACTAAGAACTGTAGATTTTTTTACTTGACTCTCTCATATTCCTCCCTTTACAATAATTCAGTTGGATATTCCAACAATCTAACAGTTGAATAGGAGGCTGCAATGTCATTAGTTAAGGTTAAAAGTAAATTTCAGATAGTCATTCCTGATGACGTAAGGAAAAAACTGCATGTGCAGATAGGAGACACCCTTGAAATTCAAGAGAAAGACGGTACGCTGGTTATTAAACCGGTAATTATAGTGGACAAGGCACAGGCATATTTCTGGGCTGATGATTGGCAAGCCGGTGAGAAAGAGGCCGAGATAGCCAAGAATCAGGGTGACTTTAAGGAGTTTTCAGAGGCTGACGAGGCTGTCAAATGGCTAAGAAGCTGAGGATCCTCGGCTCATTCAAAAAGGATTACAGCAAACTTCCGCTCGAAATCAAAGACAAGGTGGACAAGCAATTGGACTTTCTTTTGAACAATCCCGGACAACCCTCGCTAAACCTGCATCCTGTTCAGGGGACTAAAGGCATCCGGGAGGGATATGTTGACTACCACTATCGGTTTACCTTCGAGATTGACGGGAATTTCTACGTCCTGCGCAAGGTTGGCACACATGACATCCTGAAAAATCCATAACCCTAAAAACAGCAGTCAAACATATTTATAATAAGCTGCGCAGCTTCCCTCAGTGCTGACCATGCAGGCGCCGACAGGGCGTTCGGGCGTGCAGGCCTTCGCAAACAGCGGGCACTCAGAAGGCATCTTTATTCCTCTTAGCACCAGCCCGCACTGGCAGCCCTTAGGCTCAGGACAATCCGGCACATTAAGCTCAAAGAGCTCTTCCGCATCCCTGTGTTTCCACTTCCCTTTTATCTTCAGTCCGCTTCCGGGTAAAAGCCCTATCCCACGCCAATAACTGTCGCACGACTCGAAATATTCTTCCATGAAATGGATCGCCTTTTTGTTCCCTTCCCTGACAACGGCGCTTGTATATTGTATCTCAACCGCCGCCCTGCCCTCATCCATCTGCTTAAGCAGCATGGAAATTCCGGATAATATGTCTTCAGCCCCGAAACCGGTAATAACGCACGGCCTGGAATATTTTTCAGGGATGAATTCGTAAGGTTCGCTGCCTATAATAGTGCTGACATGCCCGGGAAGGATGAACCCGTCGATCATAACGTCATCCGACTGCATGAGCGCTTCGAGGGCGGGAGGAACTACTTTATGAACGCAAAACACAGAGAAGTTTTTAATGCCCATTCTCTCAGCCTCTGAAATAGTGCCGGCAATCAAAGGCGCGGTTGTCTCAAAACCGGCTGCAAAGAAAACAACCATCTTGCCGGCGTTGTCTTGCGCAATCTTCAGGCTATCCAAAGGAGAATAAACAATCCTTATATCAGCGCCCTCGGCCTTTACTTCAGAGAGATTTTTCTTTCCGCCCGGAACCCTCATCATGTCGCCGAAGGTGGTCAGGATAACATCTTTCCTCGAGGCAAGGGCTATGGCCTTGTCAACGTCCATAATGGAAGTAACGCAGACAGGACAACCAGGGCCGCTCAAAAGCCTCAGTCCTTCAGGGAGCAAACCCCTTATCCCATGTTTAAAGATGGCCACCGTATGAGTGCCGCAGACCTCCATGAGGTTTATCGGACGGCCGATCCTGTTATATAGAGTCTTTATAAGATCAATCATTGAAGGAGTATATCAAAGGCCGGTCTGAAAAGTCATTTAAGGCTAATACAATCGACCTCAATGAACATAAGACAATTCTTTGCTATAATACTAAATAATGATTTTCCCTGAAATTGAACCGGGCGATATACCTCCAGACCCGGTAGCCCCCGATTCCCTATTGGGCGTCACGCGGCTTCAGACCAATCCCTCTTTATGGCTGGGCGGGCGGTGGAAGGAATTCGTCGCCGAACTCCGGTCCTCGGGCGTAACCGTACATGAAGGTCTTGCCGATAGATCGGCATTTGTCTCGGACGCAGGCGGATTGGCCCACGGGATGCCGCACGGCACTGTTCGTCCCTCTTCCGCTTCAGACGTCTCAAAGGTTCTCAAAGCAGCCCAGAGATTCCGAGTCCCGGTAACAACGAGAGGCGGAGGACTTACAACTGAAGGCGAATCAGTGGCCTTTGGCGGGCTCATGCTTGACATGACCTCGATGAACAGGGTGCTTGAAATAGATCCCGTAGCAATGACAGTGCGCACTGAGGCCGGTATCTTCTGGCATATGCTTGCGGAAGTCTTAAGAAGAGACGGATTCGATTACCTGTCAGCCCCTCTTAATTTGACGGCCTCAGTTGGAGGCACTCTTGGTGTAGGGGGAATAGACATAAATTCACCACGTCTGGGATGCAGCGCAGACCAGGCTGTCTCACTTCAGGTTGTCACACCTACTGGGGGAATAGTCAGATGTTCCGAAACAGAGAATCAGGAACTTATGGAACGGGTCCTCTTCGGTTACGGGCAATTCGGGGTTATCACGGAGGCAACGCTCAAGATACGCAGGTTCACCCCTATCATCATGCAGTATTATTATTATTCATCCCTTAGGACCGCCATCGAGGACATGCAACTTATTAACAGGGAAGACGCGGCTGATTATTCCGGCATTCTGACCATGATGGACAGGGCGATAAACCTGCTTGTGGCCTTTGACAGCGACGAACGGGCTACGGAGTTTAAAAGACGCTGGGCCGGAAAATTGCGTGGTCATGGAGAATTTGCCTTCGGGCTTCGCCTGGCCGGATATTACCTCCTGAGACCATGGAAATTCAGGGAGGCGGTTTATATAGTCGGCAGACGCCTTACCCTGTTTCCGGAATTCCAGCGTTCCGAATTCATGCGAGGCGGCAAGATCGTGGACAGGACCGTAGTTTTCTCAAGGGCTGTCTGGAAATTCTGGGGCGGCCGCAAGATGGTCATACCGGATATTGCTGCAAAGGAAGAAAAGTTTGTCGAAGCGGTAGAACGGGGCAATGCCGTATGCCGAAAGTATTTCAGGTATTACACACTTTACTGCGTGGGAATTAAACTAAAATGGAGGCTGCCTCGCTATGAGATGTCCTGCATCCCGTCTGATGCAGAGGGCATGGGCTATGGCTGCGAATTTGAACCAATGCTCAGAGACACGGAATTCAGCCGCGACTACCTGCAGTCCTTCAAAAATGAGATTTATGACATAGGGGTGGATATGGGTCTGAGTTACTACCGCTTCGGAGGTATGATGAAGGGTTATATCCGGCGCGTGTTTGGGGACGAATTGGTGGACAGGCATCTGGCGATGAAAAAAAAAGCCGACCCTGCCATGATACTGAACCCGGACGTGATATTTTGATTAACGATGACAATAAGGACCTCAAGGGCTACGAGGCGTGCAGCGGCTGCGGCGTATGCCTCCTGCCCTGCCCTGTCTGGCGACGCACGCAATCCATGACCTTTTCGCGTAAAGGCAGGGCAAAGGCCATGCAGTGGGGAACACCTGTGGAAGAACTCGCTCCGTATATAGATTCATGCCTCCTTTGCGGCGCCTGCGAGCCGGTCTGCCCTGAAGACATAAGTCTCCTTGGCATCAATATCAGACAGCGCCGGCTTCTTAATTTGTCAAGAATGAAACAGCCTGCCTGGTATCCAAACGAATTAGGGACAACTTATGATTACAGCCCGGAAATCATGTCAGCGAAGACACTTTTACTTGCCGGAAGACCAATTAAACAACACGCGGATATCTGTAATGCGATGATACGCCTGCTTGGAGGAAGTGGCTCTGCCACTGTTGCAACGGATGATGGGGCAGATATATCCGACGCGCTTGAGGCCGGACTCTTCGTTCAGAGTGAGCGTATTTTGCAATTTGTAGCAGGTCTCGCCAAGGCAGACACTCTTGTGGCAGCCGAAGGACTAATGCACCGTCCTTTAAAAAAATGGCTGCCTGAAAAAAAGATTATGGGCCTGGGTGAGGCGCTGTTGGCCAACAGTTCGATTCGCCTATCAATAAGGCCTGAAGACCTCTACATTATCGAAAGTCGGGGGTACCACTCGGACCATGAACGCCTCGTTGTATTTTATGACAAACTGAGGAGAGAGACCGGTTGCTCCACAAACCTCGACCTCCAGAGGATGGCGATTCCCACCGGGGCCTCCAGCCTTCAGGGGCGTCATGACCTGGAATCCGCGGGCTGTCTTATGCAGGCCAGATGGATACTTCATGGTCGAAAGCCCAAAAGGATTATTGTCGAAGACTTTGCTGACATCGAGGTATTCCGACTGGTCACGGATACTCCTGTCATTCACTTGAGCATGTTTGGGATTGAAGATGACATTTAACGAGATAATAAAAATCTCCCCTAACCCCTCTTTTTCAAAGAGGGGGATGATTACTGTAAAAAATATACCCCCCTTTTACAAAGGGGGGCGAGGGGGGATTTTAAGGTGAACACTGATACTATTAAGGTCGATGTCATTATTGTCGGCGCAAGCCTTGCCGCCTCGGCTGCTGCAAAACGTCTTGTTGATGCGGGTCTTAACGCTGTAGCCCTGGAACGCAAGGCCTTGCCGAGGCACAAGGTTTGCAGCGGCATACTCTCCCCAAGGGGACACCGTTTTTTGATAGAGAATTTCGGGCCGCTTCCGAGGGAGATACTTCATGAACCTACCTCCTGCAGGGGCGTAACCTTTCACTTCCCGAGCATGATATCCTTGCCCATGGACTTCCACGGAGGGCCTACGCCGCACCTGAACCGCATGAACGCTGATTACTGGGCAATAATGCGAAGCGGTGTTACGGTCCATGACAGGACCACTTTTGTCGGCCTTGAGGACAGCGGCAAAGATGTCATGGTCATCGTGCTGAGGGACGGAAAGCCGGTCATGTACAAGGCCCGATACGTGATTGGAGCAGACGGACCGAAATCACCCGTAACACGTTGCATCTATCCGGATTATCAAAAAGGGATACCATGGTTCATGGTCGGCCAGAAGATGCATGCTGTCATTGAATGTCCTCTTGATGACGACTATTTTCACTTCTGGTTTCACCCTAATCTGGGACACTATACCTGGTGTCATGCCCGAAACGGATTGCAGATAGTGGGCGTGGGCTTTCCTGTCGGCAGCAAAACGCTCTCAAAAGCGCATATGAACGCAGTCGAATATCTTGAAAAGAAGCACGGCGTGAAACTGATGGATGCCGAGATACAGGAAGGCAGTTCCCATAACTTCGGGCCTTCTCTCATAAACCGATATATCTTCGGTAAGGGAAACGTACTGATAACCGGACAGTCTGCCGGTTTTTTTAACATGCTGGCCGAGGGCATGAGCTGCGCCCTGCACTCGGGAGCGATTGCCGGGGAAGCAGTGGTTGAAGCTATTCAGCGCAACAAACCTGTCCAGGACATCTACCGGTCACTGGTTATTTCAGAAACACAGCGCTGCACAGACCAGTGGAACCCCTTGAAAATTATATTCAATAATCCACATGAGGCGGATTTCAAGGCTGAATTTAAGAGGCTTTCAGGGAAAGACCAGCAAAAGGTTGTACTCGATATTTGGAGGTTCCTCAAGATATACGCCCCATTTAAATGGGGCAGACAGATACTCTCACAGTCATTGATACGTTTGCTGACAGGCAAATACTCTTCAGACAGATGGCTTTAACCCTGCCTACCACTTTATCAATGCCGAGCCCCAGGTCAGTCCTCCGCCGAAGGCCTCAAGCAACACATAGTCGTCTTCCCTCACCCGACCGGTCCTGACTGCCTCATCAAGCGCTATAGGGATAGAGGCAGCCGAGGTATTTCCGTATCGCTCCAGATTGACCATCACCTTGTCCATAGACATTCCGAGCCTTGCAGCAGTGGCCTGAATTATCCTCAGATTGGCCTGATGTGGTATGAGAAGTGCCAATTGAGAAGGTTTCACATTATTTTTCTTCAGGGTCTCAATTACAAGATTTTCAAGGGTTTTGACTGCTACCTTGAAGGTCTCATTCCCTTTCATTTTAATGAAATGCATACCCTTCCTTAAAGTATCTTTTGAAGGTGGATGGGCTGAGCCGCCGCCCGGCAATTTGATAAGATCACCAAGACTGCCATCGGAATGCAGATGTGTGGAAAGAACGCCGCTTTCGCCTTCCGTGGCCTCAAGAATAACCGCGCCGGCGCCATCGCCGAAAAGCACACAGGTGGTCCTTTCTTCCCAATCAGTGAACTTCGTAAGCACCTCGGCGCCGACAAGAAGTATTCTTTTATACATCCCGGATTTTATGAAACCGTCCGCAATTGACAGACCATAAATAAAGCCCGAACAGGTAGCATTTATATCAAAGGCCGCTGCATTTTTAGCATCCAAACGACATTGAAGGATACAGGCGGTTGACGGAAACGGCATGTCCCCGGTTATGGTGGCAACTATGATGAGTTCCAGGTCTTTTGCCTTGAGTCCGGCCTGCCTTAATGCTATGACTGAGGCCTCGTAAGCAAGATCCGAAGCAGCCTCATCCTTGCCGGCTATCCTGCGTTCCTTAATGCCGGTCCTGTCTATAATCCACTCATCCGTAGTATCGACCATCTTTTCGATGTCGAAATTCGTGAGTCTCTTTTTAGGGGCATATGAACCGGTGGCAATAATCCTGGTCTTAAGCATATCAGACATTATCCATCACAAGCTTCTTCTCAGAGACATCAGCATTCAGAGACTCGGTGATAATGCTGTGCACCTTTCGGCCTGCAACCTCGGAAGCCATCTTTATGGCGTTTTTAATGGCATGGGAAGACGACCTCCCATGGCTTATGATGCTGGTCCCGTTGATTCCAAGAAGAGGAGCGCCGCCGTATTCGGAATAATCAATCTTCTTTTTGAATTCCTTCATGGCAGGCTTGATCATCAGATAGCCGAGTTTGCCGACCATGGAATCGGATATCTCCTTTTTGAGCATCTTCATGACGGCCTCAACAATGCCTTCGCTGACCTTGAGGGCAATGTTGCCGATAAAGCCGTCGCATACCACCACATCAGCCTCACCGGCAAAGATATCCTTGCCCTCCATGTTGCCGACAAAATTGAGGCTGGAATTCTTCAAATACTTGAAGGCCTCCTTCGTCACTTCATTTCCCTTTGTATCTTCCTCTCCTATGCTCAGGAGCGCAATCCTTGGAGAAGGGGCGTTGAATATCACCTTTGCGTAGGCGTTACCCATATGGGCGAACTCAAGGAGGTTCAGCGGCTTGCAATCAACGGTTGCTCCGACATCCAGCAAGACAAAAAAACCCTTTGTAGACGGCATCAGGGTGGCAATGGCAGGCCTGTCAACATTTGGCAGTTTACCGATCACTATCAGGGAAGCCGCCATCATTACACCGGAATGCCCTGCGCTGACAACCGCGTCGGCCTCACCATTTTTTACCAGTTCCACCGCCCTTCTTATGGAAGAATCCTTCTTTTTTCTGAGGGCGACAGAAGGAGACTCATGCATTTCGACCGTCTCGGACGCATGGTATATGGAAAGCCTCTCTGAAGGATATTTTTTGTCCTTCAGGGTATCCGTAATCCTCTGCCTGTCTCCGACCAGGATAATCTCGATATCGTAAGCGGTCAGGGCCTCGATCGCCCCTGAAATCATGACTTCGGGTCCGAAGTCGCCGCCCATGGCGTCGAGGGCTACCTTCATGCTTCCTTGGCTACTACTTCCAGTACCTTCTTGCCATTATAAGAACCGCAACTTGCACAGGCCTTGTGCGGCATCTTCAACTCCTTGCACTCCGGGCATTCAGCCAGGTTGGGGGTCTGCCCCTTCCAGTTCGCCCGCCTCTTGTCCCTTCTCGATTTGGTATGCCTATGAGTAGGATTAGCCATGTTTTACTCCTTTCCTTTTAGTAGATTTTTCAAGACCGACAACCGCGGGTCCTCTTCGCGGATCTCACAGTTGCACTGCACTTCACTTAAATCCGCCCCGCACACAGGACAAAGCCCCTTGCAATCCTCCGAACAGAGCGGCCTCATGGGAACACTCAACAACAACTGCTCTCTCAATACATCAACGGTATCCAGTGTGTCGTCACTGTAAAACCCGGATTCCAGTTCATCACCCTTCAGTTCCCTGTGCTCTTCCTTTCCAATTTCCTTGGCAGGATGATAAACAACCTCCAGGCGCGATTTTATGTCCATATCAAAATTCTTGAGGCACCTGCCGCACTGGAGTTCCACGACCGTATCCATAACACCACTGACAAGGACCTCCGACCCGGTCCTGTAGACATTGAGGACACTATGAACAGGAGCCCGAACAGCAAGCGTCTCGGCCGCCAATTCCTCATTCAGTTCAAGCCCATCGTCGGGAATTTCAGAGACTGTTATTATCATATCCCCAGGAAATAATGCCAAGCTATAAATTATATAGATTGATCTGTTTTCTTGTCAATAAAAACAGGGATTTGAAAGCCCCCTGCCCCACAGACCGAAACGCTATCGTGAACTTAACTCATGCACCTCTTCCACAAGGGCGATTGCATTTTCATAAGGTATTTCAGGCAATATCCCATGACCAAGGTTAAAAACATGCCCCTTTGCCCCGCGAGCGCCCGCAAGCACCTTGGAAGCCCTGTCTCTTATCAACGTCCTGTCACCGAAAAGCGTGCAGGGATCAAGATTACCCTGTACCGCCGCGTCCGTCCCAATTATGCCGACAGCCTCGGACATCTCGATCCTCCAGTCAAGGCCGAGCACATCAGCCCCGGACTGTTTGACCTTGTCCAGCATTGCGCTTCCATTGAAAGCGAAATAAATAACAGGAATATTGCTCTTTGCCTTGAGTTCGGCAATTATTCTTTTGACATATTTCAGCGCAAATATTTCAAAGTCCGTCGGTGAGAGCACTCCGGCCCACGAATCAAATATCTGCACTGCATCAACACCGGCGTCTATCTGGGCCTGGAGGTAAACAATAACCGTATCGGTTATCTTGTCCATGAGGTCCGAAAAGAGTTCCGGGGCCTGATACATCATCTTTTTGATGTTGATATAGTTTCTGGAACTGCCGCCCTCGATCATATACGTGGCCAGCGTAAACGGGGCCCCTGAAAAACCGATCAAAGGAACGTTCAGACTGCTCTTCAGCAACCTCACCGCCTCTGCCACAAAAGGCACGTCTTTCTCGGGGGTTATGCTTGAAAGTTTCAAGACCCCGACTTCGTCCCTGATGGGATCATAAAGGATCGGGCCCTTGGACTCTGAAAACTCAAGCTTCATGCCCATAGCCTCAACAGGTATCAATATGTCGGAAAAAAGGATCGCCGCGTCGGTCTTCAGTATGTCCACCGGCTGCATGGTCACCTCAGCGGCAAGTTCAGGGGTCTTGCAAAGAGTAAGAAAGTCAACCTTTGACCGGACCTTCTGATAAGCAGGAAGATACCTCCCTGCCTGTCGCATTATCCATACAGGGGTATAGTCGGTCTTTTCCCCTCTGCACGCCTTTAAAAAAGTATCGTTCATTTGACCTCCGCTTTCATCTTTTTGGGAACAAACGTGCAAAACGGTTCTTCTCCAAGATAATCACCATCCATTGCATATGCCCTTGCCCTGCAACCTCCGCATACATTTACAAACTCACAGGACCCACATCTGCCCTTGTATTTTTTGAAGTCTCGCATGTCCTTGAAAAGTTCCGAGCCTTCCCATATATCTTTGAAAGACTGTTCCCTGATATTGCCTGCGGATTTGGGGAAATAACTGCAGGGAAGCACGTTCCCATCCACGTCTATAAGACATATAACCTGTCCGGCAAGGCATCCCTTGGAACCGCCTGTGGAGAATTTAAGTGTGCGTCTTTCAAACTTTACCTTCTCTTCCTTGGACTTCTGAAGCACAACCCTGTAGTAATGCGGGGCACAAGTAGGCCTGACAAGCATGTCATGCTCGTCCTTTTCCATGTTATAGTGCCAGTCCAGAATCTCCTCGTAATCCTCTTTGGAGATGAGTTCGCTCATTATCTCTTCTCCCCTGCCGGTGGGTACAATCATGAACATATACCAGGCTGTTGCTCCAAGTCCCTTGGCCAATTTATAGACCTTCGGTATTTCCTCCTGGTTGCGCCTGGTGAATGAGGAATTAATAATAAACTCGATATTATTATTTTTGAATAAAGCCGCTGCCTTCATTACGCCTTCAAAGGCGCCTTTCTGTCCTCTGAAGTCGTCATGAATCCCGGCGGTAGAACCGTCAAGGCTCATTGAAACTATCCTTATCCCCGACTCCTTTATCTTCCCGCAAACATCTTTCGTCACCAGCGCACCATTGGTTGCCAGACACATCCTGAGCCCCTTTTCCGTGCCGTACTTCGCTATATCAAAGACGTCCTTTCTGAGCAGCGGTTCTCCGCCTGACAGGACGACCACTGGTTTGGCGTAAGAGGATATATCGTCAAGCGCCCTGAAGGCTTCCTGAAGTGTAAAATCCGGATGTCCCTTTGCTTCAAGTTCTGAAGAGGAACGGCAGTGAACGCAACGGAAGTTACAGCGCCGGGTAATTTCCCAGGCAATCCATTTAGGGGAGAATTCCATAAGTGATTATTATACATGGACAATGAGCATATTTAAAAGTGCCAATGTACTGTCGAAAGCAACTTTTTGTATTACGGGCAGGGTCGGCGCGTCACACCATTGCAGTGGGACGCGCCCATGATGCCGAACTTTAGTTACTTCACGGCAGGCATATTGTAAAAAGCCTTTTTGCCCCTGAATATTGCCGCCTCTGCCAATTCCTCCTCTATCATGAGCAGACGGTTGTACTTGGCAACCCTCTCGCTTCTTGAAAGCGAACCTGTCTTGATGAATCCGGTGTTGCAGGCCACTGCAAGGTCGGCTATTGTAGTGTCCTCAGTCTCACCTGAACGGTGCGAAATGACGGCTGTGTAACCTGCCCTCTTGGCCATCTCAATGGCGTCCAGTGTCTCTGTGACCGTGCCGATCTGATTGAGCTTTATCAGGATTGAGTTTGCTATGCCCTTGTCTATGCCTTCCTTCAGTATCTTCGTGTTTGTGACAAACAGGTCGTCACCGACCAACTGCACCTTGCTTCCGAGCCTGTCGGTCAACGCCTTCCACCCTTTCCAGTCGTTCTCTGCAAGACCGTCCTCTATGGACAGAACGGGATATTTGGCAATGAGCTTCTCGTAATAGTCAATCAGGGCCTCGGATGATATCTTTTTGCCCTCAAATACGTACTTGCCCTTGTCGAAGAATTCGGAGGAGGCCACATCCAGGGCCAGGCATATGTCCTTGCCAGGGGCATACCCGCTGTCCGATATGGCCTGCATGACTATGGACAGGGCCTCTTCATTGCTTTTAAGGCTCGGCGCAAAGCCGCCCTCGTCTCCCACCGATGTGTTAAGGCCCTTTTTCTTTAATATGGACTTAAGCGTGTGAAAGACCTCTGTGCCCGCGCGAAGCGCTGATGAGAAGTTTTTAAAGCCCACGGGCATTATCATTACCTCCTGCATGTCAAGGTTGTTGTCGGCATGGACTCCGCCGTTCATGATGTTCATCATGGGCACCGGCAGTTCCTTTGCATTGCATCCGCCGATATAGCGGTAAAGAGGAAAGGCCAGTTCATTTGCAGTTGCATGGCAAACGGCCATGGACACGCCAAGGATAGCATTTGCTCCAAGCTTTCTCTTGTTGTCCGTCCCATCCATCTCTATCATCGTCATGTCTATGAGAGCCTGTTCCTCGGAATCCATGCCCAACAACCTTGGGGCTATCTCTTCCATTACGTTTCTGACCGCATTGAGCACACCTTTGCCCATATACCTCTTTTTGTTGCCGTCCCGGAGTTCAAGCGCCTCCCGCTCTCCAGTGGAAGCTCCGGATGGGACTATGGCCCTGCCGGCATCCCCGCTTTCTAAAAGCACGTCCACCTCAATCGTAGGGTTTCCCCTCGAATCCAGGACCTCTCTTGCGTAAATGTCAACTATTTCACTCATAACATCCTCCTTTAAAATTAATAACTGTTCTCAGTAATTCCCCCTTAAAAAAGGGGGTGAGGGGGTTGTCCATAATACATGAATCGCCTCGTCGTGTACGTCCCCGGCAGCCTCCATGATCCCCTCGGCGAGCGTCGGATGCGCATGGATCATATCGGCCACCTGTCTCGCGGTCAGCCCTGCCTGCATCGCAAGAGCGCCCTCATGTACAAGATCTGAGGCGTGCGGCCCGATGATATGCATGCCCAGCATCTTGTCCGTATCAGCGTCCGCAACGACCTTAACCAGACCCGCTATTCCTCCCATGGCATGCGCCTTGCCCAGTCCCCTGAACTGAAAACGACCGGTCTTTATGTTAATCCCCTTTTCAATAGCCTGATGTTCCCTAAGCCCAACGGAACCTATCTCCGGAGAAGTGAATATGGCAGCCGGGACAACAGTATAGTCCATTTTGCGCTCTATCCCGCAGGCATTGTAAGCGGCAATGATGCCTTCCCTTGAGGCAACATGAGCAAGGAGCATCCCTCCGGTTACGTCCCCGACAGCGTAAAAGCCCGGCACATTAGTTTCCATCCTTTCGTTGACCGCTATCTCACCACGAGGACCTGTCTTTATTCCAACGACCTCCAGACCTATGTCCTGGGTGTTAAGTGCGCGGCCGATTGAAACCAGCAGTTTTTCAGCCTTCAGTTCTTTTCCTCCATCAAGACAGACGTACACACCGTCGTCCTTCACAACGGCCTTTTCTACCTTTACGGAAGTCAGGAGTTTGATCTTTTTTTTCCTGAGTTCCTTTAGAAGAACATCAGATATCTCACGGTCCTCCGTGGCCACCGGCCTGTCAAGCATTTCCAGCATGGTCACATCAGAGCCGAGTTCGCTGAATATGCATGCAAACTCACATCCGATAACCCCAGCGCCAATTATCAATAGGCTCTTGGGAATAACTGTAAGATTCAGGGCGTCGTCGCTGGACAGGATATGTTCTCCGTCAAAAGGAAAGACAGGTATCCGGGCCGGTCGTGAGCCGGTGGCAATGATCACCTTGTCCGCCTCAACAGTAGATATGGTTCCGTCCCTTTTCGTCACATCAATCTTATCCTGCCCGGCTATAATACCGCGACCTTCAATAAGTGAAATGCCCCGACCCTTGAAAAGGCTGCGTATGCCCTTGACCATAGTTGAAGTCACCCTGTCTTTCCTTGCCATCATCTTTGGGAGGTTTGGGGTCACAAGCCCGGACAACTCGATACCAAAGTCTTCAAGGTGTTTAGTCTTATGCAGGACATCGGCTGAACTCACGAGGGCCTTTGTCGGTATGCAGCCCCTGTTCAGACATGTGCCTCCGACTTCGGTATCCTCAATGACAGTCACTTCCGCACCCAACTGGGCGGCCTTGATGGCGGCCACATAGCCGCCCGGGCCGGACCCGAGTATCACAAGTCTCATTTTGCTTCCTCTTCTATATATCTCTCGTAGTCCCCGCAATCCATAAGGTCGTTCAGTTCCGTCTCATCATCCATTTCTATTACTGCAATCCAGCCTTTTGTGTAAGGTTCCTCATTCATTATTTCGGGGGCATCGGCAAGCTTTTCATTTACTTCCAACACAGTACCGCTGACTGGAGCTATAACAGAAGATGTGGCCTTGGTAGACTCTATCTCCGCCATTTCCGTGTCAGCCTCAACCTCGGCCTCTATCTCCGGAAGGTCAATGTAAACGATATCTCCCAGGGCATCCTGGGCATAATCGGTTATGCCGATGGTCGCCTTCTTGCCGGACACCTTTGCCCATGTGTGTTCCTTGTGATACCTGATGTCTTCCGGGTTCATGAATACCTCCTCGTTGTTTTCCGTTAGTTGGTTTGGGGCAATAATCTTCTTTTCAGAATTATGGCGATTCAACCTGTTAATGTCAAGACCTGTTGGGTCCCCATAATCCACCGGACAAAATCTTTAAACGGTCATAATCCTTATGTTATCATTACATCCATGGAAAAGACTGAAAGCAAGGTTGTCCTCTACCTTAGGATGATTAAGTTCTCCCATTCCATCTTCGCCCTCCCCTTCGCGTTTACCGGTGCTGTACTTGCGGCATCCGGCTTGCCTTCGCCTTCAAAGATATTCTGGATCGCGCTTGCAATGATAGGGGCGAGGTCCGGGGCCATGGGGCTCAACAGGATAATAGACAGGACTATTGACGCCGACAACCCCAGAACGAAATATAGGGAAATCCCGATGGGAAAAATAAGCGTAAGGGACGCATTCCTTTTCACTACAGTATCCTTCGCTGTTCTTCTTGTTGCTGCATACAGGCTTAACCCTCTTTGTATGAAGCTCTTCCCTGTAGCAATCATTATTCTCATCTTATACTCCTACACCAAGCGATTTACATGGCTGTCCCACTTCGTGCTTGGACTTGCCATATCGCTTGCTCCTTTTGGGGCGTGGATAGCAGTAAGAGGGACCTTTGACCCTGATATACTCCCTCTCACGTTTGCCGTAGTCTTCTGGCTTGCGGGTTTTGACGTTCTGTATGCCTTGCAGGATATGGAATTCGATGTGAGGTACGGTCTGTACTCTATTCCTCAACGGTTTGGGGTGAAAAATTCGCTGTTTTTTGCACGGTCATTTCATTTCATATCGTGGTTGCTGATGGCCGCAACCGGCATCATATTTCACCTGAATGCAGCATACTGGATTTGCATGGTGATCGTTGCAGGACTGCTGATATACGAACACTCCCTCGTGAAACCGGACGACCTGAGCAAGCTCGACATGGCCTTTTTCAACATGAACGGCTACATAAGCGTGGCGGTCTTCGTGTTCACGCTGATTGCGCTTTTTACATAGACAACGGAAGTGAGGTATGATTGAAAAACCGGACACCAAAGTATGAGTTAAAATAACTAATACGGAGGTGTCGAAATGGCAATTGAGAGGATTCCCAAAGGGAAGTTTACAAAGGAGTTTCGGGCGGAAGCAGTAAGGATGATATTTGAGGACAAGCTATCGATTCCAGAGGTGGGACGCAAATTGCAGTTACCGCCTTCTACCATTAGGTACTGGGTCAAAGCTTATGAGTCAGGAAAGCTTGGTGAAGTTGGTAAAGGGCAAAAGGATATGACAGCCTTGGAACGCGAGTTATATGAGACCAAACGGGAACTGGCTCGTGTGAGGATAGAACGTGACATACTAAAAAAAGCGACAGCGCACTTTGCGAAGGAGTCGCTACACGGTACGCGATGATGAAGAAACTGCGGCTCAATTATAGTGTCGGTGATCTTTGCAATATGTTGTCAGTATCGGAGAGTGGTTATTACGAATGGCTGATGCGCAAGCCTTCCAGGCGACAACGGGAGGAGGCAATACTGGAAGTAGCGATTCAGGCGGCTCACAGGAAAAGCCGTGGTGTCCATGGCCCCGCGAAACTTCAACGTGACTTGGCGGAAGACGGAATAAAGGCAGGATGAGAGGGGCCGGTTACAACGGTGAAAACACGGCGAAAACGGCAGCGCGTAGTAGCCGCGTGCGGCAAGGCGTCAATAAAAGACTCGTTGTTAACGCTTTGTTTTCATTGAAGAAGCCGGTCTACTCGACTTCCTGGCATGCAAGCTACACCAAAAAAGATGGACACATCCCAATGACGCAGTAAAAAACGTGCAAACTGGCTCTAATATTAGATTTTAGCGCTTTTTAGAGACGCTGAAAAGCCCCTTTATTTAGACAATGAGAAGAAAGGTCAAGCCGCCTTCAGCGTCCGGCCATGGCAAACGCACTACGTGTCATAAGCATCTCATTTCCGTCATGCCCGGAGGTTTTTATCGGGCATCCGGAAGTAAAAGACCGGATTCCCGCTTACAAACTGCGGGAATGACAACTTTTTAAGCACTATTTATGAATTTATTGGCTATATTGAAGTGATTTTTGCTAATCGAACAAATAGTGCGTTTGCCCTGAGCGTCCGGCTTGAAAAGTGGTCTAACGTGATATAATACGGTAAAGTTTTGAGGAGGTATTGATATGGGCGTTGTCGCTACAAAAAAAATTAACCCGGAAGACTATATACTGTCCGTCCTTTCTCCGGAGGAACGGCTGGACGCGGCTTTCAAGGTGGCGAAAGAAGCGTTCAAAAACACCAAGCTGACCGTAGGAGATGTCAATGACGCCGCAAGAACGATACGGAGAAAGGCTTACGGCAAGAAGAGATAAAATAGTCGTTGACACCGGTGTGCTCATTTCCGCCTTTGCGTTTGGCGGCACTCCGGAGAAGGCCGTCAAGAAAGCCCTGGCAGAGGCCGACATCCATGTATCGCCCGCCCTCTTGGAAGAATACCGCAATGTCCCGCTGGAACTTGAGTCTAAAGGAAAAATAACCCACTTTCAAATGGAATCTTTGATTGCAGGGATTGCCGCTTTTGTCGCGAATGCTGAAATGGGGTTCCGCGACGGAGTTTATCGCTCTGTCGCGACGATAAAGACAACATGTTGCTTGAATGCTGCCTTGAAGCAAAGGCAAAACTCCTTATAACCGGAGATAAGGACCTTCTCGATATGAGAAATCTTCCTTTCAATATTGATGACAGAGACGAGAAGACACTTTAAAAGAGCATTAGATGATTGGGAACTGTTGATTCGTGAACTGCCATGACCTCTTTCAGCCTCTTCTCCGCCGTTTCTGAAATCTTGAAATACTCGATAAGGACGCCCTCGACAGCTGTTGAGGAGGAGATGGCTTGATAGATTAACTCCTTCCCGAGTTCAGGGTCTTTAAGATAAATATTAGTCTGTTTGAGAGATTGCTTTGACATGCTTTATTATACCATTTGATAGAGCTGCTTCAATAGTCCGGGAATCTGTAAAAAACACTCAAACCGGCTCTGAGCTTAGATTTTTCAGTTTTTTTGCCACATTCGACCGACCCTTTATTAGCGCCTTAGATACAAGAAATTCAGACATTATCCATCCCTTTACCCTCCGCTCTTATGCCGATTGAGACAAGAAAAATTATTGCAAATACCATAAGAACCAACGATCCTCCGATAAAGGCTTTTGCATAGCCGAAATGTGCGGCAACAACTCCTGAAAATAGCGGGCCTGTCGTATGGCCGATGTCCATGATCGAACCGAGAAGTCCCATTGCCGACCCCCTTGCCTCCGTACTGCTCAAGTCTGCAATATAAGCAGATGTGGCTGAGGTCACGATCGAAAGACTCATGCCGAAGGCTATGCTCAGTATAAGCAAAGGGACAAATGAATTAAAGAACGCAAAACTTCCTATGCATGCTGCGCCGATCAATGCGCCTGCAAATATCTGAGGCCTTCTGCCGTGCCTGTCCGAAAATCGGCCCATCACGGGTTTTGTAAGGGCAAGCGTAATGACCTGTGCGGATAGAAATACCCCGACCTCATAAGGACTGATTCCTATGCCGAGCGAATAGAGGGGAAGAAAAGTTTCGAAGGTCCCGTAGGCAAAAAGTATTGCTGCCTCTACCGCACAGGTGATAAGTATTGTCCGGTCGGCCAGTACAGCCTTGAAGGTTTTCATCGTATCCGTCCAAGGCCGATTCCGATGAAAAGACCTCTCTGATTTCGGAATAAAGAGGGAGAGCAAAAGAGTGACTATCCCGGCGGCGCCGCAAACCATATAGACTACCATGTAGCCTTGCCCGGGATTAAAAGCCAATGCCCCGATAATGCCGCCGCCGATTATAGGGGCCATGAACCTGCCCAAGAGGGTTGAGGTCGAAAATAAACCCATTTTTTCGCCCCGCTCTTTGTGGAAAAGCTCGGAGACAAGGGCCATTGCGACAGGGATAAAGACAGCAGTGGCAAAGCCGTGAAAGAACCGCACTGCGGCGAGTTGCGCAATGTTGGTTACCCTAAGATAGAGGAACGGCGCAATAGCGAAGATGCAGGACGAAAATATCAGCATCCTGCGCCTGCCGAGCCTGTCCGAAAGCAGTCCGGAGGGAATGCTGAAGACCACCCCCGTGAACGCCGATACAGCCGCCACAAACCCTACCCCTGAGGGGTCCGCGCCCAGGTGCGCCGCAAACAGGGGAAGCACCGGGCTTTTCGATAAGGTCGAACTGAAGATGGCGAAAAGCCCGGTAGCGCACAACAGACGGAAGGGGCTCTGCTTCATCTGCACAGTGGCGGAATAGTCTTCATACCATCTTAGCCTGGCGCTATCCTTAAAACCTGAGAGTTATCCCGGCCAGAAGGGCATAGTCGGGCTCGGCCTTGTTAAGTCCCCCCTTGATTCCGAAGTCTATATCAAAATGTTCTGTTAACGAATAGACAAGACCGCCGAGGATATAAGCAGGATCAATACTGGAAGTTTTATCAGGGGTCCTTTCCATGCCTATATCCGCAACAAATTTCAGGTCTTTGACAAGCTCCACTTCTGTCGCCGCAGACACATGCCAGAGGTCTTTCCTGTCGTCGCCCTTGTTTTCGTTCCTGATATAACCCAGATTCATATGAAATGCCCACGGCTTGAGTTCCTTTGTAGTAATAAAAAACATATGGTATGTTGCCTTGCCGTTTCCGAGTCCTTTTTTATCATCGCCAGTAGGTAGGGTAGCTCCAGGTTTTAGCGCAAAACTGAGCCCTTCATGTTCGTAGAAACGCCATTTCAGGTCTACCGAGGCGTCGGACACACCGTTCTCGGAGGTTTTGCCCGAGGTGTCCTTTACGCTCCATGAGAGGTAAGGCATTCCCAACACAATATCCATCGTATCGGTTATCCCATAAGAAATCGCAGCGGCAGGCGTAGTCTCCTCTGTTGTTACTCCGTCATTGGAATCATGGGCATATTCGGCATTAACTTCCAGTTGAAACTTGCCCTTACCCTGAGTGCCGGTGTCGTCCGTAATTAAGGGATGTGCAGCAAAGGCGCTGCCTGAGACGATGAAGACGACGGCCGCTGCGATTAAAATTCCTGATGCAAGAAGGATTTTTTTCATGGCTGTTCTCTCCTGATTTAGAATAATGAGTTGCAATATGATAGCAAAATGGAAGAAAAAGCGACATGTAAAGCTTGTTTTGTAATGCCTGGTTTTGGGCCATGCAGGAGATATTTTTTGAGTTCCGCCGTTCCCGAAAAAACAGCCCCCCGGTTTCCCGGGGGGCCATGCGCATGAGTTACGTCTGACAATACAATTCTACTGCTTGCTCAGGCGGCCGTTTTGATGGCAGGCGCCGCAGCTGTCGGTATAAGGAATCGGCATGGCATTCGTCGCCGACACGCTTGTTTTGAGCGGGACGTCGAACAGGTGGGAGCTGATGTCGTTCTGGTAATACTTCGTCCCCGACACGCCTGTAAAGAGAGAGGTCGGGTTGCCTGAGCCGGACTTGGCGGTCTTGCTGACATGACACTCGATGCACGTGGCGGTGCTGCCCATGTTAAATCCGGTTTTGTCCGTCATATGTGTAGCGACGTCCGTTACCGTCGTATGGCAACTCTTGCAGAGACTGTTGTCCGAGGTGCCGGAGAGTTGGCGCCTGTCGGTGCCCGGCGCATGTACGTCATGGCAACTTGCACAGGTCATGAGCTTTGAATTGTTACGGTATTTTGAAGTCTGGATAAAATCGGTATACTGCTGGTGGTGCTTCTTTGCATGCTCCTTGTCTCCCCACAGATCGCCGGCACTGCTGTCGGCGTCGTGCCGGGAAACATGGTTCGCCAGATACTGCGCCCTGCTTGAACCCGGCATCATCATTTTATTGACGGCGTTGAGAGGGGCTTCCACTCCCAGGCTATCGGTGTCTTTGGCCTTGGAACGGGTGTGGCACTGGCCGCAGATCATGGTCTCCCGTTCAGGGGTGAGGTTCTTGGGCGTGACGATGAATTTGCCCTGGCCGCCGGCTTTCTTATGTTCGGAACCCGGTCCGTGGCAGGACTCGCAGCCTATATTCAGCTCCTCCTTAACGCCGGTCACGGGGTTCACTTCACCCTGGTAATCCGCCGCGCCGGTGGCCATATATTCGTTAGAGGAATTCTTGGTGACGCTGTAGCCGTTGTAATGACAGCCGGCGCAATTGATGTCGAAGCTTTTCTTCAGGCCGGTAGCGTCCAGGTTAGGCACGATGAATACCTTGGTCGAGGCATTCCACCATTTGGCACTCACCGTATTGTATTCCAGCCACGTCGTGCGGCCCGCATCGGCGCTGCTGTCGCTGCCCTGGGAATTAAACTGGATCGGTATAACATATAGGCTGTTCCCGAGCTTGGTCACATATCTCTGCTTATGCAGTCCCCCTCCATAAGTCAGGGCCACATCCTTGACCATGCCGTTGTTCGGGTCCGCCGGGGTGATGATATTGGTGAACGTCACTTTATATACGTCGCCCGCCTTGGACAGGGTCAGGGTGAAATACACCGGCTCGCCCGTGCCGATCTGAGCGGCTGTCGGATTGCTTGCAAGCGTTTTAAAGGTATTGGCGCTACTGCTGAAATTGTAATAGTACACCGTCGTCCCCGACTCGAATTTCTTCAGGCCGGCGAAGAAATCCTGATCAGGATCGGTTGTGCTCGAAAATTTTGCTATGTCCTGCAGGCCGCTGGGTGATTTCGTCGCCATAATGCCGAGCTTGTGCAAAGTCTGCTTCGCTGTTGCATATGAAGAATGGCACAATATGCACAAGCTGCTACCTATATACGTGGCCGCGGAAGTCGGAGTAGTGGAAACCTTGATGGTATTAGTTGCGTTGTCATTTTGTCCGAGTGTAGATCCCAGCACGGCCGTCCGGCAGAGACTGCCGCCGGGCAGCCTGCCTGTATCGGTGCTTGCGGGTTTTACATAAACAAAATACTTGTCGGATGAACCGGCAGGCAGGTCCGTGATGACCGCCTTGCCCGACGCATCGGTAACGCCTTTCTTATACGTCGCGACGCCGCTGCCCGTCGGAGTATAGTTGCCGTTGATCAAGTCCTCAAGGGGCTCATCAACCTTCTGGGCGGCAGCAGTGTAATTCCCGGTCGTCAATGTAATCGGTTGTGAAGCGATGGCTTCCAGATCCGCCGCCGGGATCGCATAAACGGTCGCCCCTTCCACTGCGGAGCCCGAGGTGTCTTTGACGAGTAAAGTCGCAGTGACGGGCGCCGCTGGGGCGTCTATACCGCTGACGGCGCCGATAAAGCTCAGGCCGGTGGATGTGTAGGCGATGTAATTGCCGCCGCCCTGCTTTACCGCAGTGGCGATCACCGTGAAGTCCTTGTTGCATGCTTCCACGCCGAGCCCGCCGCCGGTGAGCCCCAGCGCAGTGCTGATAAGCTTGACATTGGCTTCGGTATCTTTGCTTATGTAAATAGTGACCACATTATCGGCAAGGGCCGGCGGGCTGCTGAGGTCTATTGCAGATACCGCCCTGTAGTCCTTGCCGTCTACGGTCGCCGTGAGTACAAGGGTGAATTTTGTGTCGGGAACTGTCAGCGACACCGTATATTTGCCGCCGGAGTCAATAGCGCCTGTTCCAAGAGCAATCGCTGTCTTGGCGTCGATGGCTTTAATCGTTCCCATGTCACCCCCGGCCGACGCCAGCTTGGCTGGTGGTGATGTAAAGCTTCCCTCTACCGTTATTTTTGCCGGGACAGCGCCTCCTCCCGCACTTGTCGAACTGCCGCCACCGCCGCAGCCGCTCAACATCAACGCGGCTGCTGAAATGAGCACCAAAAGATAACTCAAACGTTTTAAAACCTTCATTTGCAAACCTCCTGTTTTTGTTTTTTGCACTGATGCATCAAAAAAAACGCCCAATATACGGCTTTGGGAACTCTGCTTCCCTCTGAACCAAAAGCCTTTTCAGCCCATCTCTTTACATATGGCGGCACCTCCTTCATTCGAGAATTCGAACGCCTGCTGCATTTTTGCCTCAAGGTCTTTCAAGTCAAAGGGTTTCAGAAGAAGGTCAAGCATTCCCGTCGCCTGGACACCCTTTCGAGCAGGCTGCGCATATTCACTTCATCATCTATCACGGGTATTTTTTCGTTCATAAATACGTTTTTGATGCGGGGATAGTCAGACTATCCCCGCACCGGAGGTTTGCACTGCGGCAGGCATTTGAAGCTTCGCAGTTGCAATTTGTGACAAAGTAAATAAGCAATTTCCATGCCTAAAAGGCAATTTAAGAAAAAGTCACGGAATCAAGTAGATAACGAATGGGGTCAGAGACATATGCGGCATAAATGACATAGGGGAAATGCCTGAAGGAGAGATTAACCTATTGAATTAACGAAGTTTCAAGACCGCCGTATTTATGACGCGGTTATTGTTTATATTGGGACGGATCCACCCTGTGCCTTCGCATGAGGCGTTGGAAGTTGGCTCTGTCCAGCCCGGCAATTTCAGAGGCCCTGGTGACGTTTCCCCCGGTCTGTTGCAGCGCCCTGCCGATAAAGGACTTAGTGAATTCATCGAGGATCCTTCCCCGTGCTTCCGTGTATGGCACGTTGGGAGCTATTTTGCCGAGGGACATGTCCGGCGTGTCGGAGGGCAGGTCTTCGGGTGTGACCGTCTCTCCCGATGCGAATACCACCAGGCGCTCCACCATGTTCTCCAGTTCCCGTACATTGCCCGGCCATCCGTAGTCCATCAATGCATCGAGGACCGCCGGATGCATGCGTTTTCTCCCTTTCAGGAAATGCTCCACAAGGAGCGGTATGTCCTCCTTGCGCTCTCTAAGGGAAGGTACGGTAATGGGAAAGACGTTGATCCGGTAAAAAAGGTCTTCCCTGAAGGTCTTCTCTTCTATCAGTTTTCTCAGGTCTTTGCTTGTGGCTGTGATTATGCGTATGTCCACCTCGATTTCCCTGTTGTCGCCGAGTTTCCTGATCTTCTTATCTTGCATGACCCGCAGGAGCTTGGCTTGTACGGCCGGGCTCGTGTCGGCTATCTCGTCCAGGAAGAGGGTGCCTCCGTCCGCGTATTCCAACAGCCCCTGTTTGTTCTCGGTCGCGCCGGTGAATGCGCCCTTTACATGGCCGAAGAGTTCGCTCTCTAGGAGCGTGTCCGGCAAGGCGCTGCAATTGACGGCTACGAAGTTTTTATTTTTCCGCCGGCCGGCATAATGGACGGCCTTTGACACCAGTTCCTTGCCCGTTCCGCTTTCGCCGATGAGCAGGACAGTGGCTTCGCTGTCGGCGACCTTTTTGATAGAGGAGAACAGTTTTTGCATGGAGGGTGCCCTGCCCATGATATTATGGAAACCGTATTTCTTCTCAAGCTCCTCCCTGAGGAACCTGTTTTCCTCCGCAAGACGTCTCTTCTCAAGGACCCTCCTGACCGAGAGGAGGAGGTCGTCGGCCTGGAAGGGTTTGACTATGTAATCATAGGCCCCCTTTCTCATGGCTTCCACCGCGTTATCCACGGAAGCGTATGCGGTCATCATTATAACGTCCGCTCCGGTGTCGGTTTTTTTTATTTCCTGGAGAAGCTCCAGACCGTTCATACCGGGCATATAAAAATCCGTTATGACCAGGTCGAAGGGATTGTCCCTGAACAAGGCCAGGGCCTCGGAGGGGGTGTTCTTCGCCGCCGTCTCGAAACCCTCCTTCTCCAGGAGCTTGATAAGAAAACTGCATGAGCCCGTGTCGTCGTCAACTACCAATATGCGCGTCACTGTATGGTCTCCAAAGTGTCTTAGTGTCGGAACATTATAACAAAACGTGCGGAGGACAATCCCCGTAGAGGACAGAGTCGCAGGGAAGGAATATCCTGAAGGTCGTCCCGTCGCCGGGCCAGCTTTCGACAAATATCTCCCCTCCGTGCTCCTTGACGATCCCGTAGGATATGGAGAGGCCCAGTCCGGTCCCCTCTTTCTTAGTGGTATAAAAAGGCTGAAATATCTTTTGCCTGTCGCCTTCCGGAATGCCGTGTCCCGTGTCCGAAATAAGGACGTCCACCCCGCTGCTTGAACTTATCGTGGTTACGCCCAGTTCCCCGCCCTCCGGCATGGCCTGTATCGCGTTGAGTATAATGTTCAGGAACACCTGCTTGAGTTGCATCGCATCGGCATCCAATGTGGGGAGATCGAGGTCCAGGTCTCTCCTTACCGTCACCTTCCTCATGGAGGGCTGGTATTCGATAAACGTAAGGGTCTCGGCGAGCAGGACGTTAAGATCAACTCCGGCGCGCTCATTACCGGGCGTCCTGGCGAAAGTGAGCAGGCCCTGCACTATCTTCCTGCACCTGAGGGCCTCCTGCTCCACCACCTTGAGGTCTCCCTTTTTCCCGTTGTCGTCCTTCAGTTCGGACATTACAAGCTGAACAAAACCTATGATGGTGTTCAACGGAGTGCTGATCTCGTGCGAGACCCCCGCGGCGAGGGTCCCTATAGCCGCAAGGGTCTCGGCCCTTACCATATTGTCCTGGGCGGCCTTAAGGCTCTCCGTGGCCGCAAGCACCTTTCTTTCAAGTTCTTCATTGAACCCCCCAAGGGCACGCAGCAGGTCGTCCTTTTCGAGGTTCATCGTCTGGAGCCTCTCCGCCATTTCGTTGAAGGCGTCCGCTATGGAGCCGATCTCGTTTTTCGACTCCACGCGCACCCTGCCGGAGAAATCGCCTCCGGCAACGGCCCGTATGCCTTTTATCAGGGAGGCCACCGGGCCGGTGACGCCCCTGAATACGATGAAGAAAATGACGGAAACCATAATTATCGACAATAATATGGCGACAATAATGGTGACCCTCGACTTCCGAATGATAATATTCCTGTTTTTCTTGATCTCGATCAGCATCTTGTCCTCGGCGTGGCGCACCTTTTCAAGAAGGGCGGTAATGTCCTCTCCGGTCCTTGCCGCGGAATGTTCCAGTGTCCGCATCTGTTCCGCGTCGGACGTGGTGATCAGGATGCTGACGTCTTCCTTATAGCCTCTCAGAAGCCTTCTTAACTCCAGGAACATCCCGTTGATGGAGGTCAGCTTTTCGTCTATCCTATGATGGCACTTCATGCAGGCCGCATCGTTAATGTGCGCTTCGTAGCGCGCGGAAATCAACGACATGCGCTCTTCAAAGGTTTCGATATGGTTCACCAGGTCGTCAACGTTCCGCGTATAGCCGGCCTGATGGCGGTATATTTCCTTCTGTGCCCCCTGCATCTGAAAGAGCATCTCGTTGTATTTTTCTATTATGAAACCATGCTCGTTTACAAGCTCCTGGTTCTCCACTATGTCATCCAGGTTTTTTATCACGACCAGCGCACCGGCGATGAACACTACCAGGGCAAGGCCGAGGCCTGTTATTAATGTCCTTCTCACTGTGACGAGTTTTCTTTTCATGGCTTGTCCTTGAACCGGAAAGTCTTCACATCTATGCCCAGCCCGGTCACCATCACCCGCAGGGAGGAGAATTCGTCGTCCCTTGTTTCGGTGAACCGCACGGCGTTCATGGCCGTCAGGGCCTTCTTTCCGTCAGGGGTCTCATGCAGCGAAAGGAGCGCCTTCCTGAGCCTGTCCTTCAGACTTGCTTCCAGCCCTCCGCTTACGCAGAGGCTGTTGGAAGGCAACTCTATAGAGCGGGCGATAACAACCAGTTCCGAGCGCATGGCCGGGTTCTGGGCAAGCAACTTCTCATAAATAAGGTCCTTGGCCGCGCCGAGGTCCGCCTGCCCCTTAAGCACCGCCAGAACCGCGGCGTCATGGCTCCCCGTAAAAATGATCTTGCGGAAATACCGCTCGAAGTCGGTGATGCCGTGCTTCCTGAGATACCAGTGGGGGAAAATATGACCGGCGGTGGTCACCTCGTGTACAAGGGCGATGCGCTTGCCGCGCCACCCTTTCACGTCCGAACCGAGGCCTCTGTCCTTCCGTGAAAAAATAATGCCGCGATAAACGGACCTGCCGTCGGTCTCCACCGGCCTGGCAAGAGGTTCTATATCGGCCCTGGCCTTCGCTATTACATAATTGAAGCTCCCGAAAAAAGCACCGTCTATCTTCCTGCCCCCTATTTCATCGTATATGGCGCCGTAACTGTCCAGCAGCTTGATCCTGACGTTTATATCCAGGGCGTTTGAAAGGTAATCCATAAGGGGGCGGTATTTCTTTTTCTGTTCAAAGACGTTCTGCTCCGGAAAGACGGCGATAGTAATCGTTTCCCCCCTGATTTTACGAGGTGTCTTGTCCGGGTCGGTCTCCGGCGCGCCCGCGGTACAGGAAAAGGACAGAAGAGTCAGGAACAGCAAGGAGTACCATGTGAACCGTGTCGTCATCTTATTATTATACACAATTGGTTTTACCTCGCGCCTGATAAGCAGGGCTCCATAAGTTGCCGAATCTGAAAAATAATTTTGCAGCCTCCTCCCTGCCTGTTGTAAAATAGCCGGGCAAAATCAATCTTCGCAAAAGGAGTATTTATGTCAAAAATTAAAATCGGTATCATCGGCGGATCGGGCCTTGACGACCCCAAGCTCATGAAAAACGCAAAGGGAAAGAAAGTAAAGACACCCTATGGAACTCCTTCTTCTCCTCTTACCGTTGGAACGATTAACGGGATAGATACGGTAATACTGTCGCGTCACGGCAAAAAACATTCGATCTATCCCACGGGCGTCAACTTCAGGGCAAACATACACGCACTGAAAAAAGAGGGCTGCACACACATACTGGCCACCACCGCTGTTGGTTCTCTAAGAGAAAAGATAAGGCCGGGCGACCTGGTATTTGTCGACCAGTTCATTGATTTCACAAAACACAGGCCCCTCACCTTCCACGACGAAAAGGTGATACACACCCCGATGAGTGAGCCTTTTTGCGGCGACCTGAGATGCCTCCTCGTCAAGTCCGCCAAAGAACTCAAATTGAGCCACCATCCTAAAGGAACAGTTATCACAATAGAAGGTCCACGCTTTTCAACCAAGGCCGAGTCTCACATGTTCAGGGCCTGGGGAGCTGATGTAATCAACATGTCCACAGTACCGGAGGTTATACTGGCAAGGGAGGCAGGTATCTGCTACCAGTCTATTGCCATGTCAACTGATTATGATTGCTGGAAGGAGGGTGAAGAGCCGGTGACTTGGGAGATGATACTTGCAATCATGACAAAAAATGCGGACAATGTGAAGAAGCTGCTCCTTGCTACGATAAATAAGATCAATAAAACAGGCTGCGAGACCTGTAAATAATAGGAGGCAACGATGTCCATCAAATCGAGAATAAGGACCATACCGGATTATCCTAAAAAAGGCATAATGTTCAGGGACATAACAACTCTAATCAAGGACCCGGTCGGGTTCAGACTGGTGATTGACAATTTCACGCAGCGATATATAAAAGGGGATGTGAATTTCGATATCATTGTAGGCATTGAGTCCAGGGGCTTCATCATAGGCGGCGCCCTCTCCTACACCCTTGGAAAGGGTTTCATCCCGATCAGAAAAAAGGGGAAACTTCCTGGAGAAAAGATAAGCCACGAATACGATCTGGAATACGGAACAGATATCATAGAGATGCACAAGGACTCTCTCAAAAAGGGAGACAGAGTGCTTCTCGTTGACGACCTGCTTGCCACCGGAGGCACAGCCCTTGCATCCGCTACTCTTATTGAAAAGCTCGGCGGCACTGTATCGGAGATGGCCTTTATAGTGGATCTGCCCGACATAGGCGGGGCGAAGAGGCTTAAAGAAAAGGGATACAGGATATACGCGCAAACGGAATTCGAGGGAGACTGAAATTCAGCCTTATCGAAGAGCATATCAGATGATGGAAAAAATCGACTACATAGTCCTCGGCGATTACGTCCTTACCATGAATCATGCCCTTGAGACCATACGGGACGGGGCAGTGGCGGTAAAGGACGGGAAGATTTCCGAAGTAGGAGAGTCCAAAACTCTCCTTAAGAAATACGATGCGAAGACCGTTATCGGCGGAACGGATCGGGCTGTCCTGCCGGGCCTGATTAATACGCACACCCATGCGGCAATGGTGTATTTTCGCGGCCTTGCCGACGACCTGCCGCTTAAAGACTGGCTGGAAGGCCATATCTGGCCTGCTGAAGCCAGGTGGCTCAGTCCCCAATTCGTATCAGACGCTGTTGAACTTGCCTGTCTGGAGATGCTCAAGGCAGGAGTCACAACTTTTTGCGACATGTATTTTTATACAGGCAGCACTGCGGCGGCATCAAGGAAAATGGGGCTCAGGGCTGTGGTGGGTGCGGGTATCGTTGACTTCCCGACCGTATCCGGCAAGGGAGCGGATGACTATCTTGCCAATGCCGAACAGTTTATCTCTGAATGGAAAAATGACGAATTGATTACCCCTTGCATAGCTCCCCATTCAACATACGCCTGCGGACCTGAAACACTAAAGAAAGTGCGAACAGTCGCGGACAGAAACGGTGTCATGATGCAAATCCATCTCTCTGAGACTGAATGGGAAGTCAATGAGATAATCTCAAAACAAGGAAAGAGGCCTGTAAAATATCTTGAAGCCCTCGGTTTTTTGGACGGTCGCGTCATTGCCTCCCATTGCGTGCGGCTTGATGCCGGGGAGATTGAAACACTGGCACGAATGAAGGTCGGGGTGTCCCACTGCCTTGAAAGCAACCTTAAACTGGCCTCCGGAATCGCGCCGGTCCCGGAGATGCTCAAGGCCGGCGTTAAAGTGTCATTTGGCACTGACGGCGCAGCGAGCAACAATGACTTAAGCATACTCAGTGAAATGTCCACGGCTGCAAAGGTCCATAAAGCCGTCACAGGGGACCCTACCGCCATGAATGCAAAGACTGTTTTACTGATGGCCACAAGAAGCGGTGCAGAGGTCCTTGGCCTGGGTGATAAAACAGGAAGTCTTGAAAAAGGCAAACACGCCGACATAATCACATTAGACCTCCGGAAACCACATCTTGTTCCACTTTATGATATATACTCCCATCTTGCCTATACAGCAACCTCAGCCGATATAGAAAGTGTGTTGATAGGCGGAAGGCTTCTGATTGACAAAAAGGTCGCCCTCGCCTGCAACGAAGAAGAGATTATAAAAAAGGCGCGGAAATGGGGCGACAAGATAAGATTGTGAGTCTTTCAAAATTTGCTGATAGTGCAAGTTCAAGGTTCCCTGTTGTCATCGAGTTTCCTCAACAGGTCCTTCTTTTTTATCCGGCCGTGCAGGTCAGAGCCGTCACTGAATTCAAGGACCGGGATGTCAAACCTGTATAGCTCATACAGCTCGTCGTCTGAATCTATGGCCACCTTGTTTATCCTGATATCGTACTTTTCTTTAAGGCCGTTCAGCATCTCCTCTGCTGTATCGCACAGCCAGCATCCGGACTTATAGTAAAACGTAATCCTTACCATTTTATCGCCTTGTTTTATAAGTGAAATAATCTTTCGCGAAAAATAAAATATATCCCCATTGCTATTACGACCAGGCCGCCTGTTCTGTAAACCAACCCCCTCGCCTTTGCTCCGATATAATTAACCGCAACGCCAAAGAACAGCAGCCCGGGGATGGTTCCCATGCCGAAACAGAAGGCAAGCCACATGCCGTGAAGCATGTTTCCGGTGGCGGCTGAAGCAAAATAAATGGAATAGGAAAGCCCACAGGGCAGAAAACCAAGGAGAAGGCCAAGAGGATAATACCTCCAGACAGACGATCCGTCAAGCACGACCTTGACCGCGCTCAGCAAACAATTATTATGTTTTTCCATGAAATTCGTCAATCCTCCGAAACCGGTTATACTTAATCCCATAAAGACCATAATAAGGCCGGCGACTACTGATACTGTACTCTGCAAGCCGACAAAACCGCCAGCCGTATTCATAAAGGAGCCGGTAATGCCCATTACCGATCCTATAAATATATAAGCAGTAATGCGACCCGCATTGTAAAGCAAATGTGGCGTCAGTGAAATACCAGGATGTTCATGCCCCTTTCCATGAAAGGAATATGACGCTACCAAAGGTCCGCACATGCCTACGCAGTGCCCGAAGCCGCCAAGCAAACCTGTCGTAAACGCGGCCCATGCAGGAAGATAATCCGGCTCTATCATGCTTTTGCTTTAATTGCACGTCTTTGTATCTTCATTGCGATTAATTCTATCCAATACCACCCTTATTGTACAATGTTCCAAACTGCATATTGTATAATTCAGACTATGTGGAATATACGCATGCGGGCCTCTCAAACAAAAACATCCGATCCTGATATTGAAATACATATATCAGGGGCTGAGGGAATTTATGACGATCCGGATGTTGCCGGTGCTGTTGCTGAATACACAAAAAGGGCGTTCACGCATCCCAGAGGCAAACCGGACAGGATTGTTATAACCGTGGAAAAGCTGTGTGGCAAACCCTCAAAAGTCCCTCTCTTGCCATTGAAAATACTTGACTGCCCTACCCCGGAGATTGCCGAAGAGATAATTCGGAAAAATCTTTCCGATCTTGGCGTCACATCTCCAGCCTTAAATAAAGCTTTAAAAATTCTAAGATCGCCTGATACCATGCGCGGGGCCTCACTCCTTCTGATGAAAAGCGGTAAGAGGGTTGAGCCTGATAGGAAACGCGGAATCAGGGTTTCCAGACTGGGTCTCGAAAGGGCGGCGGAAAAGCGCTTAAAGACGGTCCTGTCACGCTTGAAGATCAATACTAACACTGTGAGGGAGGCGCTGATTCTGGCATCAAAGGTAGCATCATATCCGGACGTGATCGCGGAGGTCTGCATCTCCGACGATCCGGATTACACGACTGGGTATATCGCATCGAGCAATATCGGCTATCTTAGATTGACTAACATCAAGAGACATGGTGAGATGCATGGAGGCAGGGTGTTTTTCCTGAGAGAAGACGCTGATGTCCCAAGGCTCATAAATTACCTGGAAAAGGAAGCGGTAATAATTATTTAGACCTGCTTCTGTAATCCTCTATCGCCTTTCTCAGCGCGTCGGCGCCAAGGTTGGAGCAATGCATCTTCTGCGGAGGCAGCCCGCCAAGTTCCTGTGCAACCGCTTCTTTGGATATGGCGAGGGCCTCGTCAAGGGTCTTCCCCTTTACCATCTCCGTTATCATGCTGCTTACCGCGATTGCAGCCCCGCAACCGAAAGTCCTGAACTTGGCGTCTGTTATCCTGTCGTTTTCAATCTTGATAAACAACTGCATGGCATCCCCGCAGGTCGGATTGCCTTCCATACCCACACCATCGGCATCCGTCATCTCCCCGACATTCCTGGGGTTCATAAAATGGTCCATCACCTTTTCAGAATACATTTTTTATCCTCCTGTATGACATTTATCTCCCTGACTTCCCTCTTCCCAGCCCTTGGAAAACGGAGACATCTCCCTTAACCTGGCCACAATTGCAGGGAATTCGGCCAGTGTGTAATCAACATCCTCCACTGAATTTCCCATCCCGAGGCTAAATACAATAGAGCCCTGAGCAAGTGCGGTTGGAATATTCATCGAAAGCAGCACCGGCGACGACTTCAGTGCCTTTGAGGAACAGGCCGACCCGCTGGATACATAAATGCCTTTAAAGGCCAGCATCAGCAGCATGGCCTCCCCTTCTATAAACTCCACAACAAAACTGGCATGGTGAGGCAGCCGCATCTCGGGGTGACCAGTCAGATAGACATTGGAGACTTTAAGGACACCTTCAACGAGCCTGTTTCTCATTGCTGTTACATGTCCAATTCGTGTATTCATCTCTGCAAGGGCCAGTTCCGCCGCCTTCCCCATTCCTGCTATGGCAGGGACATTCTCCGTGCCAGCCCTTCTGCCGCCCTCCTGAATGCCGCCATATAAAAGAGGGACGATACGCAAGCCCTCCCGTACATACAGTGCTCCCGCACCCTTGGGTCCGTAAAACTGGTGGGCAGCCATGCTCATCAGGTCAACGCCAAGTTCCCGCACGTCTACCGGTATGTTGCCCACGGTGGCAACTGCATCTGTATGCATGAGGACATTATTTTTATGTGCGATGGCAGCGATTTCCTTAATGGGTTCTATCGTGCCTATCTCGCTGCTTGCATGAGCAACTGAAATGAGGATAGTCTCCTTTGTGATGGATTTTTCGACCTGGACCGGATCAACCATACCGTCTTTGTCTACAGGCAGAAAAGTGACTACAAACCCGCTTTTTTCAAGAAAACGCGCAGCATTTAAAATGGAGTGATGCTCTACTTTTGATACTATAATATGCTTGCCCTGGGCCTGTTTGGCCAGGGCGATACCCCTGAGCGCAAAGTTGTTCGCCTCTGCCCCGCTTGCAGTGAAGATCACGGATGACTGTTTGGCATTGATAAGAGAAGCAACCTGGCCCCTGGCAGTTTCTATAGCTTCCCGGGCCTTAACGCCGAGGTCGTAGACACTGAGCGGATTACCGAATTGTTCATTAAAATACGGCATCATGGCGCTCAGGACCTCAGGATGAAGCGGGTTAGTCGCCACATGGTCAAAATAACATTTCCTCATAACATCTCCTTTCTCAAAAAGCATATAATTTTAAGCCTTACTCAATCCACCATCAAGCATGCGTAAGGATAGTATGTGAGCGGCATCAGCGGCACATAAGCCTCACCACGACGGTGAGGCGTGCCGGTGGCCTCGGAGACGGGCCGGATGCCCGGCAAGAATGAGCGAACATGCTATCCTTACGCATGCGACAAAATTTGATAGTGGATACCGGCCTTGTATTCATGTTGTTTTCTTTACATAAAACTTGTAAAAGTCCTCATCCTCGTCCATGCCGATAAACTCGTTGCCGGTCTTTCCGCACCATCCCGGGATGTCTTCCAGCGCCCCGTCGTAGTCGGTCAGTATCTCCAGTATCTGACCCGTCTCCAGTGTCTTTATCATCTCATCCAGTTTCAAAAGATGCATCGGACACATCATGTATACTATATCCGCCGTAACATCGGCCTTGACGCCGTGAACGAATTTCATATCTTAATTACCGGGCTTAAAGAGGCATGCTGAATTCATTATACCGTTCCGGCCAGGGTCTCCGTACTCTTTCTCCTTTTCCTTAATTGCATGCCCTGTTTTGGTTCCAACCGTCCGAAGTTGCCGGTGGAAAGGTCCTTTAGTGAAATAGTCTTAAGAAACGCATCTATCTTTTCACCCAGCGCCTTCCACAGCAGATGGGTGACGCATATATCCACCCTTAAACAACCCTCATCCGGATCCAGGCACGATGTTATTGCAACGGGCCCTTCAAGTTCGCTGAGAATGGAAGAAATTGATATTTCATCCGGACCCCGGTTCAGTAAATACCCGCCGCCAGGCCCCTTTATGCTTTTAATGAGGTCAGCCTTCCTGAGTTTGTTCAGTATCTGCTCCAGATAAGCTGTAGAGACCTCCTGCCTTTCAGCAATCTCTTTTATTGTAATCGGCCTGTCAGGATAACCCGAGGCTATCTCAAACATTGCCCTGACGCCGTATTGTCCCTTTGTGGATAGCTTCAGCATGACCTATGGTATAAATACCCAAGTGAATTTGTCAAGTATTAGAGAGGTGGCTCTGTGTATTTCTTTATTTCAGGGATGGCATTCGGGTCAAAAGGGCTGGTTCTGAAGGCAAAGGAAATTAAATTAATGTTTGCTCTTTAAGGCCTTGTTGTACTGAATCAGGGCCTCAAACTCAATACTTGCGTGTTCGGATGGGACAGACTCTATATTGCCGTTGCACGAGAGGACTCCCTTTTTCACCTTCTTACGGGTCCTTACCATGTCCTCAATTACCGAGGTCAGATCAAAACCTCCTTCGACACAGCCCTTTATCATGCAGTCCATCTTGAAACAGGCATAGGAGGTAGGGAACACATTAAGGATGCGCGTCATCAGGACGGGATTAGCGCTATTTTGATAATAAGTCATATTAATCACCATGCCGGAAACCTTGGGGAACCGTTCCGAGACTATCCCTGCAATGGCATTATTCCGCTTCTTCAATTCCATCTTAAAGGCATAATTCTGTCTGTTTGCCATTTCGCCTCCCAAAATACCAATAAAAAAAGGCCCCAAAGCTAAAAGTCTTTGTGGCCTCAACAGTCCAAAAACCTCTGAAACTCTTGATTTATGTTATCATTGTCAGGGCTAAAGAGTCAATTTATTATATAACCGAAAGGGAATAAAAATCTCCCTATCCTCCCTTTGGCACCAACAGTAATCGCTTTAAGCGAAGGGGGAATTAAATAGTGAAAGTTTGACAATATCCGTATTATCTGATAGATAGTATCCAAGCAGAGCAATCCTGCGGGCATTTTAATCTGTGCGCTGATCAAATTCAAGCTGTTGCAAAGGAGAGGGCATTATGAAAGACGATACAACAATGATTGTCGGCACTTTTTTACTGGGAGGCATATTAGGCGCAGTAGTCGGCTTGCTCTATGCACCAAAATCGGGCAGGAAAACCAGAAAAGACATTGCGGATGCAACACACCGCATGAAAAAGAGCGCATTGGAGCTGATTGACGACACCATCGAGGATATAAGCGACTTTGCATTGGATTAAAAGGCCAAGACAAAGGTGTCCCGGAAGTTACGGCAGGTCGGTTAAAGCGCCTAAAGCTCGTAAATCTAAGCCCAGAGCCGATTTGTAGGTTTATAACTGTTTTTTTAGGAAATGATTTCTTGGTTCCTTTTTTGAAGCGAAAAGAGCGACTAAAAGACGGATTTATTCCCCGGTTCCATAAAGAAAGTTGTACAATTTTTTTCTCCTCTATTCTATTGCTCCCTTCAATGAGGCCGGAGCATCAACGCTCCGGATAACCTTTCTCAAGGCCCCACTGCATGGGGTCGGACTGTGGCTTCAATGAGGCCGGAGCATCAACGCTCCGGATAACTCGGAGAACAAGGTTTTGCCTATATCGCGATAGCAGCTTCAATGAGGCCGGAGCATCAACGCTCCGGATAACCGATCTGGGCATTGAGCGGGACCGTGCCTTTTATGAGCTTCAATGAGGCCGGAGCATCAACGCTCCGGATAACTACAGATTCTCGACACAAAGGGCGATGCAGAAAATGCTTCAATGAGGCCGGAGCATCAACGCTCCGGATAACTTATGCCGATAGTCCACAATTGGCCGGGAGCATCGGCTTCAATGAGGCCGGAGCATCAACGCTCCGGATAACCCCTCAGTGCTACCATCTCCGCGCCCGAAGGTGCAGCTTCAATGAGGCCGGAGCATCAACGCTCCGGATAACGTTGCCACTCATTATCCTGACGAATTGCTCGATACAGCTTCAATGAGGCCGGAGCATCAACGCTCCGGATAACTTGAATTTTCTCTGCTCAAGGAGCCCCGTGAAAAAACTGCTTCAATGAGGCCGGAGCATCAACGCTCCGGATAACCACGAGGGATAGATGATTTTAACGATGGAATGATTGCTTCAATGAGGCCGGAGCATCAACGCTCCGGATAACCGCGCATGATTGGGGGCTGGTGGGCAATATTACCACGCTTCAATGAGGCCGGAGCATCAACGCTCCGGATAACAACAAAAAAGTGGATTAAACAATGGGGTGAACTCGCTTCAATGAGGCCGGAGCATCAACGCTCCGGATAACAGCTGATTCTTTAAAACAATTAAATAGTAAAATACGCTTCAATGAGGCCGGAGCATCAACGCTCCGGATAACCTACGGTAGTTAGTCTTGATGGCACTACGAAAAAAAGCTTCAATGAGGCCGGAGCATCAACGCTCCGGATAACCGGAATAAGAAGCCTCTGCTGTATGAGATAGACGTTGCTTCAATGAGGCCGGAGCATCAACGCTCCGGATAACTTCGATCTGGAGGAATATGCATCGTGGGAGATAGTGCTTCAATGAGGCCGGAGCATCAACGCTCCGGATAACGAGGGTAGAAAGGAGGTGCAGAGATCATGACGACAGGCTTCAATGAGGCCGGAGCATCAACGCTCCGGATAACACAGGCCGGGCCGCATGTTTCATACAGCATTGAGGGGCTTCAATGAGGCCGGAGCATCAACGCTCCGGATAACTTACCTCTCGGCTGAAAACCATTCTTCCAGCACCATGCTTCAATGAGGCCGGAGCATCAACGCTCCGGATAACGTGGATGTGGCCCGCGAGATGGCCTTTGAGCTGAAGCTTCAATGAGGCCGGAGCATCAACGCTCCGGATAACCACATACATGAGCACCGAGCAGCGGCAGAAAAAAAGCTTCAATGAGGCCGGAGCATCAACGCTCCGGATAACTTTACAAGCATCTTTAACTGCCGCTATATAAGCCAGCTTCAATGAGGCCGGAGCATCAACGCTCCGGATAACAACAACCTCCATCAACACCAGCCCGCCAATAAATAGCTTCAATGAGGCCGGAGCATCAACGCTCCGGATAACCAAAAAAAAGGGAGGTAAAAGTTAATGAGCGACACGCTTCAATGAGGCCGGAGCATCAACGCTCCGGATAACGAGGCGGCCAAGGCAAGGAATCTGCCCCAAATGATGCTTCAATGAGGCCGGAGCATCAACGCTCCGGATAACGTTGCACGCTACAAGCACACAACCGTTTACAACAAGCTTCAATGAGGCCGGAGCATCAACGCTCCGGATAACTTCGTTTTTGCCCTTGGCCCCTTCAGCCATTCGGCTGCTTCAATGAGGCCGGAGCATCAACGCTCCGGATAACCCCCCCTCTTTTTGATAGCCATTCTTATCCATATTGCTTCAATGAGGCCGGAGCATCAACGCTCCGGATAACCACAGAATCTGTCTTTTTTATCTCCATGACCCCTCGCTTCAATGAGGCCGGAGCATCAACGCTCCGGATAACATGGTCTTTCCAGCGTGGACCTTATGGAAGGCCTCGCTTCAATGAGGCCGGAGCATCAACGCTCCGGATAACCTGAGGTTGCGGCTGCGATAGGTAAAAACCTTAAAGAGCTTCAATGAGGCCGGAGCATCAACGCTCCGGATAACTTGACACAGGCAAGACTGGATGGGTTAAAGACAGATGCTTCAATGAGGCCGGAGCATCAACGCTCCGGATAACTGTCCCCTTGCAGAGGCCCTTCTGTCAATGCCTTGGAGGCATGATTTCGAGCGCTCGTCATTATGGGGACATAATTCAACACAATACAGGCTGCACCATCCTTTCCGGCAAACAATTTGCCAATGTTGTCAAAGACCTGCACTATTGCGAGCGGTGACCGGCAAATTGCCGCCACCTCAGCGCTCGCGACCCTCAGGCAAAAAAATTACACGATAACCGCTTTGTGCTCCACCGGCGCAAAAGGCTTTCCAATACTCTGCACCTTTGGTTTGACCATATCAGCCGGACCAAGATCAACAAACAATATGTGGTCTTCATCGTGATTAACTATTTTATGCAGGGCCTCTTCAAGACGAAGGACACGCATTCTCGTCAACCGGCACTGAAAGACCGAAAGCTGCATCCACTCGCCGTAGCCCTGCATGGTCCTGTAAACACGCCGCCAACGGCCTTGGTCCCTTATATCATAGCTTATAAAGTAAAGATGTTCCATTCCGTTTTACCTCGTTACAAAAGTCGGATATGCCGGAATCTCCCCCGCCAGAAAACGGATCAGGAGACGGGCCTGCACCTCCAGCAGCCTGCGGTAGCTGATCTTGTACTTGAAGATAGGGTGTGTCACCTCATGGTTCATGCGACGTTCAAAGGCCCCTATAAACCGCTTCCGCCCCTTGTCAGTCAGGTTGCAGCTTCCCGCAGCGCTGATGAAATCGTCCGGCTTCACCTCGCCGTTGTTAATCGCGGTGATTACCGTAGAGTCGGCGACAAGCGGCCTGAAAGGCTCCATCATATCCAGCGCGAGGGCCGGTCTGCCAAAACGAGGCTGGTGATAAAAACCGCGATAGGGATCAAGACCCACCGCCGCGAGCGTGATGGTCCATTCCCTGGCAAGCATCGAATAAGCGAAAGAGAGCATGGCGTTCACCGGGTCCTTCGGCGGTCTCCGGTTGCGGGTCTCAAAATCGAAACACAACCCCTCCCCGTCTTCCTTTTTGAGCATATCCGGAAAGCGTCTGTAATAACGACTTGCTGAGGACCCTTCAATCCCCAAAAGCTCCTCAAGAGCGACGGCGCGGAGCGCATGCTTCAGGTCGCTTTGCAGCCCGACAAGCAACTCGTCCGAGACGCTGTTCTCCTCGCGCACATTGCGCCGCAGCATTGTGCGGCAATTGGCAATCTTGCCGGCTACCAATCTCCTCGCAAGTCTCACGCACATGCCGCTGTCGAAACTCGCCCGGTATTGATGGGTGCGCGTCTCCACGTTGCGGTGGCCTGTGCCGATGCTGTGGCCGAGGAACCAGCCGCCGTAGCTCAGGTAGGTAACGGGAATCTCCCTGCGCATGCACTCATGAAGTGCGGGTGTGCTCAGCATGGAACTCCCGAAAAGGACGACCTGAGAGGTCTCGTTGAAGCGGGCATGACCAACAGCGGTCTTTTCTTCCTCTATGACCAGACGGTCCCCATCCTTGCGTACATAGGCTCGTGGCGATTGCACATAGAGCGGCAGTCCCTTTTCGTCCGATGGGATTATCGGCCTGGGCTCGACACCCGGCCCGGAGAGAAAACGCACCTCGTCCGGCAGGCAGATGCCCATCAGAGAGCAGCGAGGGCATTTAGGACTGTCCTCCAGCGGCGGCGGAATTTCACCGGCAGAAGCCACAAAACCGAACTGCCGTATGGATTCAAGAGTCAAGTCCTTCAATGATTGATCGAACGCCACAGGCACCCTTTCACGTGAGCCTACGAAATACAGCGCCCCCTCTTCGCAGGTATAGCCGTGCTCGCGCAGCAGCAAGCCCTGGGCGCAAAGCTGCACTTTTTCGGGATCGTAAAGGCCCCCGGCCACATGAGGGCGCTTCCCCCGCTTATAGTCAACCGGTTTGACGACGTTGCCTTCGCCCTCGACCAAATCCATCTTTGCCGTTATCCCAAGTTCCTCAGAGCATAGACTCACCGAACAGGCATGGATCGTCTCCACGGCCTCGGAGCTTTCAGGCAAGACCCCGCCGCCTTCGTCCACCCGGCGGTGCTTGAGCTTGCCCTCCACCGTGTATTCATTGTGCTCGAACTCGCCCTGCACCCACATGAGATAGGCCAGGCGGGGACAGTAGACAAACTCATTCAGCATGCGGACGGGGATAAGGGGATTTGCCGTTTCACCTTGCATTGCGTTCTCCCAGTTGATTCATACCGGGCATAAAACTCCTTGCCCTTCGTTGACTAAACCCGATCCAATATGTACAATAATATGTACAGTTAAATATTGGAGGTCCCAATGGACACCGTAACATACACAACAGCCCGAGCCTCTCTGGCCGAGACAATGAAAAAAGTATGTGAAGATCACGAACCCGTCATCATCACCCGGCAGAAGGAAGAGTCGGTAGTGATGATCTCCCTTGACGACTACAAAGCGCTTGAGGAGACATCATATCTCTTGCGCGCGCCCAAGAACGCCCGGCGTCTGCTGGAATCCATTGCCGAACTCGAACGGGGCGGCGGGACCGAACGCAAACTTGCCGAATGAAGCTCATCTTTGCCGAACATGCCTGGGAGGACTACCAGTACTGGTTTGAGACCGACAAGGTCATGTTCAAACGCATCAACCGGCTCATCAATGAGATCGTGCGCGACCCGTTCACAGGGTCCGGCAAGCCGGAACCGCTCAAACACGGGCTTTCCGGCTACTGGTCGCGCCGTATAAACGACGAACACCGCATCGTCTACCGGCCTACTGAAGATGCTATCCTGATAGCGCAGTTGCGGTATCATTATTGACTTAACCTCTCACCTCCGTCCTCCTGCCGTGCCATGAACCGGATGCCGTTGTCGCCGGGGTACGGTATTACGTGACTCCTCTCGCCGTTCCATATTTCAGGGGGAATTTCTTCAGTAAAGGCGGCACAGCGGTGATCGTCCTGATAGAATGCCTCCTCGTCCAGATGAACGCACCGGTTACAAACGTCGCTGAAAACGTCGTAAGGACTGTCAAGATAATGCAGGTCGAATTTAGCCACTAATAATCTCCCTTACCTGTCGGCGGCGGCGAAGAGGCCGAGGCCGAAATGGCAGGCAAAACCGAGGGGCATGTCACCACTCACCCAAGCCCGCAGGCAACGCCGTTGAAAAGTTGAATTTGACTAGAGGCGGTGTACCGACCCTTAACCGCCGACATCTGAATACCTCTATTATTCCCCTTTTATTTAATTGCTTGCGATCAGGTGATAACTCCCTTAGTGTTGCTAAAGAAAGAAGTGAGCGCACACTATTAACGTCAATAAAGCCTTGCCAGATTGGCCAAGAAAAGAAATCCTGCCCATTAAATTCTGAAAAGCCAGTAGCTACAAGCTTGCCCCCCATATCAGCAACCGGCAATAAGCGAATGCCGTTATATGCAAGCAAATTAGCTGCCCAGTTTGTCTTTGAAGGATTTCTCTTAGTGTCACCGGGATCTGTCCACATAAGAGCATAACGCCGGTCTTCCACTGGTGCCCAACGTAAAGAAAATTGCTTATCATCATACGTCCAGGGGTAAAATAGGCATCGCTCAATTCTGCTTGCATCAACTATTTCCATGAGCTTGCCTATCGTTTCAAGAAAGTATTGATGACCAGACCCCGTTACAAAGCAAAATGGTGTAGCTTTTGCTTTATCACCATCCATAACGCTTTCTGCAACAAATGCAGCAAGAAAATCTGCAAGCCGTCTGTTATTATGGCAGATGCTTGAATTGACAACATCTTCTGCTATACGCCTATATTCCAAGGGGGTAATCGATAGTGTTTTGCCAAGAGAAAGTTCATCGGAATGGACTGTCTTTTTTAATTCGGATAGCCATGCCATACGTGCAGCTGAGTAATTGTGCCTCTGCTTGTCAACCGCCTCTCTTGAATCTCTTGACCTATCTTCCACCCAAGTTTTCAAGGCGTCCTTTTGTATCTCGTGCTGCTTTCCCTCTCGCATCAGGTCTCTTACCTTTTGCTTATATTTCTTGTCACTTGCGACAAGCTCCTTTTTTTTCTTTTGAACTACCGCATCTGCTTTTGCAGTCTTATCAGTTTGCTTTTCAGATATTCTGATCTTCGGCACACCAAGAATATCAGCAAGCAAAGCAGCTATTTTTTTCCTTTCGCCCACTAAAGAGATTATTTCAGAGAATTCATCTTTTTCCAGATTCTTTAAATAAAAAACAGGCTGATATCCCGTTGTAGTCTTCCAACTCAGTTTTACGTCAATATCAACTCGCTCACTTAGCAACGACAGTGCCCCAATAGCGGTCAAAAATCCAAGTGGATTAGAACCGTCTATACCTTCAAAAACTATCTCATTCATTTTCGCTCTCCTTTTGCACTGCCTCCCATTCACTCCGTCGATGATCAGCAAGTCTTAGAATTGCTTCAAGATATGCAAGTCCCCACCAACCATACCTTCGAACAAGCCGCCAAAACCGTTCAGACACACCTGAGTCCAATTGCTCAAGCTTCGTAGCACTGGACGCTGTCAGCTTTAGTCCATTAAATGGCAGACTCACTGGAATCGGGTTCTCGTCAAAGACTACGGGCGCGAACGGTCTACAATGACCGTGATGGCTTTCCACTAAGTGCAGAACGAGCGCTCTCAATTCCTCATCTAGAAGTAACGACTCATTCATGCTCTTAACAAGGCGAATAGAAAGCAACTCATGACGACCGCCTTGTGGATACCCGGCGCGTCGTCTCGCTAGATCGTTGGCACGTTGGCCTTGAGGCATTTCCTCCGACTTAGCAAGCAGTTCGCCGTGCATCCATGGACTACCACCCCTAAGCCACGCCTGAAAACGGGGGTCGGCCTTTCCCAAATCGTGAATGCTCCCAGATAATTTAAGTGCGTCAATCAGCCTATCATCAAGGCCGGACCCTTTAGCAAAGCGATACGCATACATTGCAACTCCGTTTAAATGTCCGGATAAGTCCTTATGAACGGTGCCGGAAGCGCCGGCATCGTCTTCATCGGTAAAGCTATCGTTGTCCTCACTTTCTGTAGGTAGACGGTTTTTGCTCGACATTATGAGTCCGGCAATGGGATGCAGGGAGAGTCTTGCTCTGTTTTTCGGATTGGACAAATGGCGCGCTATGTCGGCCAACTTCTGATAACCACCACTGAGTTCCTCGGAAGAAAAGTCCAATAGCACCTTGCGCAGGTCGTCAAGAAGATTGTCTGAGTCCTCGTCATAACGCGTCTCGCTTTCCTTGAGAAGGTCCAACATCCTACTACGTGAGCCACTCTCGGGCCACTGGTTAATGACTGCGGGATGGAGGCGAAAAACTGCCCTGGCTCGGGCTTGCGCGTGTGCCCGGTCGCCCCAATCGAATACCGGTAAGCCATTACCACGCCTTGCCAAATCACCCAGAAATTCCCAATTCTTCTCAACCGCAGAGATTACAACCACATCACCGGGACGAATATCCTTAGGCTCCGACGTTACCGTACTGGTATCACGCCCACGCCAGCGCACCACATTAACACTTTCAATCTTATTGACCGCTTCAACGTCCACATCAGAACCTTCAATATCAGCACTACTGTCCTGTGACCCTTCACCCACGAGCCAACGGCGGAATACGCCGATGGGTACGGGTAAGCATTCAGCCGCTGCCGGAGGCACTTGCGACAGCACGTCCAGAGACGCCGCCTTGCCTATCTCGGACGAAAGGTCGAGGTCGGCGCGCCAGCATACTTGCACATCCGCCGCATTTCGTTGCGGCCCGTGCAGGAAGAAAGCAACATCCGGTGTCGGCACCGGTTCAGGGGCAGTTTGCGCCCAGCAGTCCACGTGTGCAGGGAGCATAACAGGGGCTGAAACAGGCGGTGCGTTCAGGCGGCTGAACAACGCTTGCCGCTCTGTCTCATCTTTAGAAAACCGCTTCTCCAGATGAGCGATACCGAAATCAAGCACCTTTTCCTCGCCGGCTTCATCTATCAGCCATTTCCAGGTATTAGCAAGCGCTTTCCCATAGACCGGATCATCATCGCTTTTTTCAGGATCAGTTTGATCCGCTCGCACTACAATGACCGCTTCGGCTTCAATAGGCCGCCCCATGCGATTAAGTCTTCCAAATCGCTGCCGCAGCGCATCAAGACTTGCGCACTCTGTGACCAGCATATCAAAGTCGAGGTTGGCTCCTACTTCCAGTGTCTGAGTGGCAACAACAAATGTTGGGTTTTCGAATTGGCGGTCGGCGGAACAATCAGCAGACAAATCCTTCAAGCGTTCATTTACAGTGTCGTCTTTGTCAATGGGGCGCATACGGCCGGTCAGCAATATGGCTCGGTCACCATGCTTTGCAGCAAGTAGGCGGTAAGCCTCGCGTGCAGTCGCTACACGATTTGCAAAGACCACCACAGCCATACCTTTATCGCCGGCTAATCCTGTTGCTTCATCAATAAGTTTCTTCGCCATCTTAATAACGGCGTTTTTGCCTTTTGCATTCTTGGCAATTTCGAGTCTTGCGGGTTTATTTGCTTGCTGTCGTTTACCAAGCGGATGTTCGCGGTCCTCTTTTTGCTTGGACGTGTCATAAAACACATCGTTTAATCCAGCCGGTGGTGTAGCGGACATTATTACTAAATGAAAAGCACTACATAGGGGAGCTTGCGCCCACCCTCGATAGCGCTCCACTGCTTTAAGCGTTTCCATAAAAGGCTGAGAGCAGTGAGCTTCATCAAGAAAAATCAGGCTGTCGTTTCCTGCAAGTCCGGCAAGGATCGGCCACATGCCTGAGCCACGGCCATATCCACGGAACAATAAGCGTGAGCCCAACTGGTCTACTGTAGAGGCAACTACTAGCGGCTGTAGAGGCGAGTGCGCCCATGCTTCAGAGCGGTACATACCACCTCTCAACTCAAAACAACGAAGAGGCGTTTCAGTTTCATACCCGGCATTCTCACCACGAGCTAACATACGCAGCCTGTCGGCAACTTCTCGTAGAATGCCGCTTTGAGCACTCGTCAGTTTGTCTGCCAGGGATTTTGCTCGGTCAAACGCTTCGTCCACGATTATACGGCGATCTACCACGAAAAAAATGCGGCGTGGGGCTAGGATGGAACAGTTATCTTGTAACCTGTCGGCCTGAGCTGCAAGTGCAAACACAGCAATATCAATACATGCAGTTTTACCGGCAGCGGTAGGCAACGCAATTACTTCAGGCCATGGCTTTTCATTCATCTCAAGCACACGTTTAGCAAGGTTGTGTTGCCAGTCAAAGCGGTCTTTGCCCCATAGTTCCAAGAAGAAATCATCGAATTGCTCTGCAGTGAGATCAGCCATGCGTCTCCTCCTCGCGTCTATCCATCGGTCTGCATAAGCCGTACCCACGGAAGCGCCCGGCCCCCACAAGCACGGGACCATGCACAGCCTTTTCAAATACGATTACTGCATGGACATGGTGCATCCGTCCGCTGTCCTTCTTGCGGGTAATATAAGGAAATTCACGCGCATGGGGGACGCCTCTTACACGAGATACCGGATGCAACAAGACTTCAGCAGGGCGTGGAAGGTTGATGCGTTCGCAGGCATTCTTAACTATCTCAGCGGCTTTCTCCCACTTATCCTTTCCGTCAAAGTGACGGTCAAGCACTACTGGGGTGACGCTAGCCCATACACGGGACGGATGCACCCATGCTTCAGCGCAAAGGTTCCAAGGGGGAGACTCACGAAGTTCCAGTTCGGCATGACATTCGAACCATAGCCCGTCAAATAGACGAATACGTGAAGGGGCGCCGGTTTTCATGTCCCACAAAAAAGGATCAAGGCACCTGCTTATATCGGCGGGAGCAATATCACGAGGGAGTGCCAATGCGACCCCCATAAGCCTACCGTCAGCATGCTCATGGTCAACGAATGAAAGGGGTAGAAGGGCAACATGCGGTAGCTTTGTAGCCGCGCGATCTGCCGTGTGCCCGGAGAGCCACTCCGGAATCGGCTGAGGACAAGCGGCAAGCAGTGCTCCACGTAATGCCTCTGTGAGTTTGAGAGTTGTCGAAAGCGTTAATCTTTTTCCTGAAAGCCCAAGCACTAAAAGGCGTTGGTCAAAAACTGTGCCTGAAACATCGGGCTTTAACTCTTCCGTCACAGGCCCATATCCCTGCCACAAGCCAGGCTCAGGGCGGAGGCTTAAGGGTTTCCCTTTTGGAAATTGCTCATGCAATTTACTTTGAAGCGCTTTCTTATTATTTCCTCCAGAGTTTTTCATTTGAGCATCTAAATCCGCATATGCAATAACCGCCTCTCGATTGAAGCGAGCTTCGAGATAACCCAGCCGCCCCGGGCCGAATACCCGTAGGCGTTGCGTAGTTATATTGTCGGTAGGTACAAGATTTGGTTGCGGAGGATCATCAGTCAGCCACATCTGCACCAGTGATGCAGAATGCCCGACAGAGACCACTTTGCGGCATAGATTAGCGAGTGTCTCGATATAATGTCTCGGAATATTGTCTTGCCAAACCAGATAAACGATGGGATTGTGGGGAACAGCTACAGGAAAGGCACGGGGCTGTCGAGGACGAAATTCTGGAACGAGCGCTAAACCTATATCCTTGAGACTATCAAGTTGTGCATCGGGGTTGGAACATATATCTCTGACGGTCTGCGTGCGGCTCATAGAGGTATCATTGACCGGCACAAAGCTAGTAACAGGACGAACATTTCTGTCCTTAAATGCATGACGTTGCTCAAATGGAGAGGCTGAAATGCCAGGTTTTTCGCATTCAGACAATTCCTCAAGCCATCGCAGTGCCGTGCCCTCATCAGCATCTTTGCCCGTTTCAAACCACGCCGCAGCAAGAGCCATAAACACTCTGTCTGGATGTGGAGGCCACTCGGCGATTTCCTTTTTTGCGCCATCTACCGCAGCCATCGCCCACCCCATAAGGTAGCGTATGCCGATGCCGAACATCAGTCGCCTCCCTCAACAGTCTTATGCATAGCCAGTTCCTGACTTCCAGCGACAAGCTTCAATAGATCATCGGACGGTTTTAGAACAATTTCACCTTCCCACGGCAAAGTCAAATCATTGTTTTCCTTGTCCTTTACTTTTACTTCCTTCGCTGCTGTCATTGCATTTTTGAAAAGTGTTACCGCTTCAGATCCAGTTAGTTCAAACTGTTTGGGATCTTTTCCCGGCACATCGATAAGCTCCCAAATCGGCTTTTGTTGTGCTACCAGATGACAACGGGAGCGCAGATCAGCGCTCTCATCTCGCGTGAGGGATGCTGCTGCTAGTCCAAGTGCCGCTAACACGGTGCGGGCTGCAATATCTACTTCCAGGTGAAACTCGGCTACGCCGTTAAGAGGAAAACGCAGACGGCGCAAGGTCGTCAGGGACAAGACAGTAGTTTGAATGGCGCGACTGATAGTGAAGCCACCTGTAGTACTATCTACAACCGGTTTGACGTTACCGTGGTTAGCCTCGGAGGGTTTGCCTTCTTTGCCCAGCTTTTTTGACCCGAGATTTGCATCAAGTGTCCACTCTGGAGAGGTGTCATTCTTAACTTTTCTCTCGTACAGTATGCCTGCGCCCAACGTGATCTGTGCAGGGTCAATACGGCTACTTGATCTCACTCCCTCTAAAACCTCAATTCCAAACATTTCCGATACCAATGCCCGCTGGAATTTGGCACCGAGTCCGCCGCGCGGCCCAGTTGAGTCCCAAAGGCCAAAAACTAAAGCCGTAGGGCACAAGCCGAACAGTCCAGTAGCATTCTTCACGTCGGCGGTATCGAGAAGTCTGCCTTTCTCCGACTTGCGGAAAACCACTCCTTGTGATTGTTGGGTCTTCCAGTTCTGGCCGGATGAGTCAAACAGACTGTCACGCAGGATTGCATCTGCTACACGGTGCGGCGCCTCTAAACTTGTAACAGTGAATTTTTTTGTAAGTAGGTTGTCATCAAAGTTCACTGTTATAACCGGCAAATCAATTAACCGCTTCTTATCCTTATCCTTTGTCCGCCATGCTTCAAGCAAAGCCAATTCCATACGATTTGCCTGTGATTGCACTGAATCCAACAGCACGCACTGCACCGGCTGACCGTCGATCATACGAGTTTCTACAGCGTATTCCCCTCCTGCATAGGTCGGTGGGAAAACCTTATCTCCTTGGCCTCCGGCAGGCTGATACTCAGTTCTACATCTAAAAGCTGCGGCAGTACCAGATACAGCATTTCTTAAAACGTCTAACGTCAGTTTCTCAGGCATTTTCAAATCCTCCTTGTAAAGTAGATTTCAACAACATTATTTCTACTAACGGCGGCTATAACAATTTACATAATGCCAAATATTCATCGTCCTACCCCCGCCGTCTTCCCCAACCCCGTCGGAACATCCACCAAATCCGGCCAAGGCTCCTCCCCCAGCCGTTCCTGGTAATGATACGGTGTATTGCCCGTCACACTTTTAAAGAACTCCTTATATTCCATTTCTTCTCTCCCAATCTCTTTATAAAGCCGTTTCATTTCCTCTCCAGCTTCTTCTTGCTCTCGGATTTGATCAGATGGTTTTCCTTTGAGATTACCTTCCTGCCTGTTCGAGCCTCTATTTCCTCTCTCGCTTTACCGGCCACCTTGCCGCCTTCCCTCGCAACCTTTCTGTTTTCATGAAAGGTCTCGGGCTTTTTGACCTCTGAGATTTCCGTTGTGCTCGCCTCGGCGAGGGAATGGACTGGATTATCCTGAACATGCTCTCCGTATCGGCTGCGTCCGTAAGGTAATACTTCCCGTCCAGGGCCTGCATTTTCAGTTGTACGATTTTCTCGTACAACTGACTTCCTTCCTGCTTCAACCTGCGTTTAAGGTCGGACCAGTAGCGGCGTGGAATGGAACTGCCGGTCAAAACCTCAATGATGTCGATTATAGAAAAAAGCCATTTCTCGGCCTTCTCGTCCCAATACCTGCGGATTTTCTTTCCTTTGAAGATAGCCAGTTGAGTATCCGTCATAAATTTCTCCCTTAGGATATTTTCTTATCAGACTCGCCCAGTCCGCCTGCCGTTCATCACCCCTCTTATTCTATCACCCCGACCCCGTCATATAATGTCGTGGCACCTAATCAGGGCGAACGCACTATGCATAAAATCGAAACTAATCAGACAAAAAAGCAATTATGAATCAAAAAAAACAGCAT
>Ga0315281_10000347_pt1 | contig 63585 bp, 54 predicted proteins | sample YL17G07_0_MG_FD_204540 | JGI IMG/M metagenome (GOLD analysis project Ga0315281, IMG submission 204540) | Sediment microbial communities from Yellowstone Lake, YNP, Wyoming, USA - YL17G07_0 | ecosystem: Environmental > Aquatic > Freshwater > Lake > Sediment | place: USA: Wyoming | collected...
TATTTTTGGCAAAGCTGCAATTTTTTCAACAACTTTTGAAATCTACATAAAAGTTATCAGTAATATTTTTGACGTTCTAACTGCAGCTACAATTTTTACCATTATTAATAAACATTCAAAAAAATGGGCTACGATAGGTAGCATTCTTTATTTAATTAATCCGAGCATTATTTTCAATAGTTCGGTTTGGGGGCAAATAGATGCCATACCGACATTTCTTCTTACATATTCTCTTTATCAACTTGAGGAACGAAAGAATATTGCAGGTTCGTCAATAACCAGCGCATTGTCATTTCTAATTAAACCATTAAACGTGTCTCTTTTACCTATCATATTTTTAAGAGCAATAAAAAGCTTCACAATTAAAAAAATTATAGTAGCTGCAGGTTTAGGAATTCTGGCCTCACTTATTCTTTCAATGGTATTCTTTGTAAATGACCCTATTTTTGGAGGAATAAAACATTTGTCGGCGGCAATTAGTATGTATCCCTATACTTCTCTTAACGCATATAATTTTTGGGCAATATTCGGTTGGTGGAAACCGGATAAATCACTATGGTTTAATTTGCCATACCATATTTGGGGTTATATTTTATATGCACTTGCTCTTTGCATTATATTTATTCCTTATTTAAGAAAAAAAATGAAAATAGGAATGGAGCTCGATTATTTTGCTTGCGCGTTATCTTCATTCGGGTTCTTTTTATTTTTAACCCGCATCCATGAGAGGCACTTGTTTCCGGTTTTTGCATTACTTATTATTTCAGCGTGTATTTTTAGGTCAAGAATACTTATCGTATGCTACATCACGCTTGCTATTATTAATTTTATTAATCTATTTTATTCATATTACTACTACAATGTCCTGTACAATAATCCAATGGCCCCGAAAAATATTATTTTTGATATATCCTCAAATTATCAATTGATTTTTTCTGTACTTTCACTTGCTGTCTTTGTTATTATGTTTGTAGTCTATTTTAAAATTCAAAAATCAGTTATTAAAAAATAAATAATATGTCTAAAACAATCACGATAACAATAAAAAATCCAATTAAAGAAATCTTAAACAAAATAAATCGGTTGCCGGAAATAATAATTTTTGTTTTTGCTTTTTTTACGAGATTTATCCGATTGGGAATTCCAAATAATCATATATTTGACGAAGTCTATCACGCTTTTACGGCAGAGCAAATGCTAAAAGGAAATCCGGCGGCTTGGGAATGGTGGAATACTCCGCCAAAAGGATTTGCTTATGAATGGACACATCCTCCACTAGCCAAAGAATTTATGGTAGTTGCAATGTCTATTTTTGGCGATAATCCATTTGCCTGGAGATTCTTTTCGGCTCTTTTCGGTTTTGGAGTAATAGTTCTAATTTATCTAATTAGCTATAAACTTTTTAAGAGCCGCTTGGTTGCTTTATTTGCAGCTTTTGTTGCTTCTATGGACGGGCTTCTTTTGGTTATGTCGCGCATTGCAATGAATGATATGTATTTTCTTTTTTTCATCTTGCTTGCTTTTTTATTCTTTTTGCACAACCGAAAATTATTCATGGGTCTTGCATTAGGATTATCAATTGCGTCTTAATGGACGGGCTTTTTTGGAATAGTAATTATTGGGATATTATATTTTGGGCAATTAGTTATAAAATTCAAGAAAAAAAATACCGATAAAAGAAAAACGCTAAAAAGTTTAATTGCCGCTCCTTTATTCTTTTTAATTATTCCTGTGCTTATTTATTTGGCTGTTTATTTACCTTTTTTTACAGGAAAACATACACCCCCAGGACCTAATCAATCAAATCAGCAACAGTCGCCACAACAACAAGAACAATCTATTAATCAATACATTGTTAAATCGGGAGATACCCTTTGGGGTATTGCTCAATCAAATCTTGGTGATGGAAACATGTGGAGAAATATCACGGGGTACAACGGATCCCCAACGCAATTGCCCGTTGGGATAACACTGAACATTCCTCTGCCTACAAGAACGATTATTGAGTCAAATACACCTTTTCCTACAGTACAACCTACGCCAGATAATTCTTCCCCGTTTAATATCAATACTTTTATAGGGCTTCAGGAGCAAATGTACTGGTATCACACAAGGCTTAAGGCAACGCATCCTTATCAATCAGTTCCCTCCCAATGGGTATTTGATCTCCGGCCGGTTTGGGTTTATGTAGACTACAAAGATAATACAATCGCCAATATTTATAATTTGGGCAATCCTCTTTTTATGTGGTTTGGGTTAACGTCTATAATTTTTTTACTGATTAGATATATCAGAAAACCGATGTTTAGCATTGCGGCGGTTCTTGTTGGTTATCTTGGTTTTTTCCTGCCATGGGTAGGGTCTCCGAGAATAATGTTTTATTATCACTACATGCCTGCTGTTCCATTTTTAGCAATTGCAACAGGATATGTTCTTAACAGTCTTTTGTCTCAAAAAATCGGTAAGGCATTCGTGGCAACTTTCCTGTTCCTACTATTAGTTCTATTTGTTTATTTTTTCCCCTTATGGACTGCCATACACATACCTAAATGCGTAATTCCACAAGGATGCGTTAGCTTGTACGATTCTTATTTTTGGTTTTCCAGCTGGAGATAGTCTAGACCAATTGGTTACATGGACCAAATATTTAAAAAATTAATCATTATTATTCCCCACAAGTTTATAATAATACTTAATGCAACTACTAAATAAACTATTATTTTTGGTTTTTGGCCTATGCCCAGGGCAATTAGGATTAATGCAAATGGCATAAAGTCTTGCGCAAAGCGATATCCAAATTCGCTATAACCTGTTGCAACCCATAACGATAAAATAGAAAAAGTGGAGATAATGGCAAACCAGCAGGAAAACATAAGGCTAGATTTTTTTGCTCCTAATGCAAAAATAATCGCAGGAGAGGTGAACCATATGGCCATGCTATATAAAGAAGGAATTATGTATGGCCATGAGGTTCTAAAATAAGGCAGTCTAAAAAATATAGCATCTATGTGTATTGGTATATGTTTAAAACTTAAATAGCCATCTTTAATGGCGGTTGGCTTATTGGCATCTGGAAGCAATTCATAAGGAGAAATTAGGCTAAAACTTGAAAACCGCACAAAATTATAAAGTATGTCTAAAAAAACAAAAAAGCCTATTCCTGTACCAAGAGTAATTAAATTATAAACAGAATTTTTATTAATAGGTAAAAATCTATTTTTCATATAAAAAAGAAAAAATGGAAGGGTAAAAATTTCCGTTGACCGCGACCAATAACTTGCCCCTAAAAGTAAACCTATTAGAAGTAATCTTTGTTTTCCAAAAGTTTCCCTTATTGCCAATAGGAGAAAGAATAACGCAACAATATGAGCAAGATACCAGGCCGATCCGACGCTTGCTAAAAACCATTGTCCGCTACCGAATGCAAAGAAAAAAACAGTAATTAAAACAGTTCTAGGTGAAATTCTTATTTTCCTTAAGAGACTGTATAGAATAACAGGGTTTAAACTGCCTAAGAATATTGAAAAAATTGTTTGTGAAAACTGAGATCCAAAAATCATAACTAACGGAGTTAATAATATTGCGGGCATGGGCGGAAATACAACATAGTGTTTGCTATGAAATGTTATTAATTCACTAAGCCAGGGAGGGTTTTCTAATAAATAAAATCTATGATTAATAAAGGCATCTGCAAGCAAAATGAAATAGTTATAAGGAGTATTTTTAGGAGAAGTGAAAAAATAGATTATAAAAGTAGTTGTAAATATTAAAAAATATATAAAATAGGGGTGAAATTTATTTGTTTTCATACAGTGGTTTTATTATAAAGCAAATAACAAGAAAGCTCCGATAATTGTGAGCACTCCTCCTAGGAGGCCTAGGGTAACTATCTTCCCATCAGGACCCGGAGAATTTCCTCCCGGCGCAAGCGGTGGAGGAGCAGATGGTTTAGGTGTCGGTGTTGGAGTTGGTGATGCTGTTGGAATAGGAGTTGGAGACGGCGTTAGGGTAGGCGTAGCGCTTGCTGTTGGTGTGGGCGTCAGTATTGCAACAGGAGTCGGCGTTGGTGTCGGAGTTGCAGATGGCGATGGGCTTGGTGTTGCCGTTGCTAAAGGAGTTGGAGTTGATGTTGGAGGATTGGCTACGGGATTAACCTGGCTTCCCGCAGCATAAACAGTAAAAGTTTGAGTAATTGTTCTTAATATTCCGTTTGCGTCAGCTGTAGTTATAGAAATTGTATGATTTCCCGGCGTAAGAGGTGAAGTTGGCCTAAATGACCAGTACCCGTTTGCGTCGGATGTAACTTGGGTTGTAACTGCTTGGTCTGAATGAATCTCAATTTTTACTGTTTGGTTTGGTTGAGCAGTGCCTTCAAATACTGGTTTTTGGTCTGGAAAACTTTGATTTTCTTTAGGCGTTATAATCTGCGGTTCTTTAGAAATCGTTCCTGGTTTTGGTGATGGAAAACTTCCGTTGATATTTTGTTGTGCAGATGAAGACGCTACCGGTTCTGTGCCGGTTGCAAAATCATAGTTTTGCGAAAGAGTTATGGTTGGAACAGGATTTATTTGGCTAAGAGATAAGGATACGCTTGAAGATAACCCGTCTCCAAAAACAAGCATTTTAAGAGTATTTACAGTTGAAAAATCCAAATAAGATGTTAAATCTTGATTTCTTAAAGAATTTAAAGGAATTAAATAAGTTCCGTCGTTTCTTAGAAGCGAAGAAATAACTTGGGAGTTATCGGTTGTAATATAAATTATTCCCTCACTTGGAGTATTTCCGTCAGGCATAACCACTTTTCCGACTATTGGTTTTTGTTCGGAAGGAAAATTAGCTACGTTTACTCCGGTAACTGCTTCGAATGGTACGCCGTTATTTAAAAATTTATCTTGACCACTGGTAATAGAAAAAAAGTATCTTGTAACAGAAGATAAGTTTCGTACAGTAATACTGTGAACTTTATGATTAACCAAAGATCCTGTTTGTTGATCCCTATCGTCAAGCGTTGTTTGTCCTAAATTTTGATCTTTTCCATAATTTAAACTGCCTATAACTTGCGCATCGGTATTATAAGAAACGGTAAATGAATTATCTGTAATATTAGTTATGCGTACACTTTGCGGATTTGTTGTTGGGCTGGCATGTCCGGTTAAAATTATTCCTTTATTAACTAAAAAAGAAGTCACGCCGACACCGATAACTATAAGCAACATTCCTAAAAGTGTTGGTATGCGTTTATCCCAAATTGTTTTTTTCATGGCGATAAGCTTCCTCCTGCCGAGCCCTGAGGAGTATTGCTAGAGCTGTTTATTTGAGAAGCAGATAGGGAAGATGAGAAAATATTTGGAAATCCCGGAGTTGGAGTAGGAGTTGCGGCAGTTTGTATCTCGTAAATAGGCGTAACTTTTTGTCTTTGTTTTAATTTAGATATTGTATTCATATCAAAAGTAGGGGTTATTGGAGATATTTGAATATCTACAACCGGTGTAATTGTTGAAGACACGGAGCTATGATAAATACTAAAAACAATCCACGCTAATATCAGGATGAATGATGGAATTAATAATGTAATAATATCTCTTTGTTTCATGGTTATTGTTTATAATATGCCGTGCCTTTAAAATTTAATTGTGTTGGCGGTCCATCTCCTGTGTTTCGGCTTAAGGAGAGAATGTTTATAGAAACAACTCTCTGCATTTTAATTACCGAATTGATAAACTTGGAAAGATCTTCATAAGAACCGCTTGCTGAAACACTAAAAGAAAAAGCATAAAATTTTTTCGTGTTATTATAAGAGTTGGGAATTTCAACCTCAAAAGTTTGCAGGCTGGAAATTGCAGTATTTGAACTTTGCGCTAATGACTGTAATTGTGCGACTAAAAGAGGAACTTGAGGATTTTTAGGAAAAGAATCTAAAACATAAGGTAAATCAGGTGTAAGTTGACCATATTTTTGCTGGAGGAGATACAGATTATTTATTTTTTCTTGGAGTTCCTTGTCAACAAATTTATTATCTTCTAACTGCTTGTTTAAATTGGCAATAGTTGAAAGTGTCGGGCTAATTGCAAAGAGTCCAAAAAAAGATAATGCAACAATAGTAAAAACTAAAGTTGTAAATTTCTGCATTTTTTCTTCTTTGAAATCCGGCAATGCTTCAAAAAATTTTTTTTTCTGTAAATTTTTAAATAAACTACTGACTTGTATCTGCATAAGTATAATTGGGCTTAAGCGTAGCAGTAATGCTTATCGTAATAACTGCGCTTGATGATTTATTTCCTATTTTATCTATGCTTACAGTATCAATGGCAGGATAGTTTTTAATAGAGTTTACAAAAGTGCTAAGTGATGATGCAGAGTCGGCATTTGCGTCTATTTTTACCCGATTTTCATATAAAGATAGATTATTGAAAGACACTCCTTTTGGAGTAAAACTTACGATATCACTGAAAACTTTAAATCTGTTTGTTCCTAAAGTACTGTAATTTGTCGCAGTTGCCAGTCTGTCTTGTAAATTGCGGTATGTTTTTTCATTATCTTTTAAATAATTAACAATTGCCTGTTCCTGGATGATTTTAGAGTGAAGGTCTATTAACTGCCTATCTAAGGAGAAACGGTATATAAAGGCTGATAAGGCAACAATTTCGGTTAATATAACCAGTAATCTTCCTACGGTTAATGCCCAACTTATAAATCTGTCGGCTAAACTGGTTTGTTTTTTTAACAAATTTATTGAACCGGAGTTTTTTTGCATAGCAAGTTTAGTCTAGGGGTTTTTTAGGTTTTTGTCAAAGATAAATTTGCGGAATTATGTTATTTTTTAGCCTTTGATTTAGAAGATTTTGCTTTGGATGTTTTTTTAGTTTTTTGAGTTACTTTTGCGAGTGGTTTTTTACCGGCTAGAAGTTTGGCCAGCTTTGACTTTATCCTGGCTGCTTTATTTTTATGAATAATATTTTTTTTAGCAGTTTTATCTATGATTTTTACGGCTTTTTTAACATTGGCTTCGGAAGGATTTCTTTCAGCAGTTTTTACGGCTTTTTTAAAAATAGTTTTAATATTTTTATTTACGATTTCCTTTTTTCTGTCCTTTCTTAATTTTTTCTTAGCAGATTTTATTACTGGCATAGCGGCATTTTACCATGTTATACTTATAAAAACAATATGCCTAAGGATTTTTTAAAGCGGGGTTTAAGTCTTTTATTGAAACGCCAAAGCAACATTCTTTCCGCGGCTTTGGTAATAATGATGACAATTATTCTTTCCCAAGTCTTAGGCTTAGTTAGACAAAGACTTTTGGTTGGAATTTTTGGCGCTTCAAATACATTAGGGATATATCTTGCTTCAACAAAAATTCCTGACTTCCTTTTTCAGCTAATAATCGCAGGAGCATTGTCCTCGGCTTTTATCCCGGTATTTTCAGAATATTTAGTTAAAGGAAAAGAAGAAGAAGCTCATAGATTAGGTTCCACGCTTCTTATGGTAGGTTTAGTAATTTTTTCAATTCTCTCCATTGTTCTTTTTATTTTTGCCAATGATATTTCGAGATTGGTTGCCCCCGGTTTTTCCGTTTCACAAATAAATTTAATGGCAGAGTTAACAAGAATTGTGATATTTGGAGAATTATTTTTTATTTTCGGGAGTTTTTTGTCAGCCATACTCCAATCTTATAATCATTTTTTTATTCCCGGCATTGCCTCTGCAACCTTTAATTTAGGAATTATTATTGGAATTGTAACACTGTCTCCATTTGTAGGTATTTTTTCTGCAGCATATGGCGTTGTGTTTGGTTCTATAATTTTTGTAATGGTACAGCTACCTTTTGTTAGAAAATTAGGTTTTTCTTTTAAACCCTCTTTTTCTATAAAATCAAGCGGAGCGTTAGAAGTTTTAAAGTTGATGTGGCCAAGAACTTTGTCAATCGGAATTTTTCAGCTTGGAACACTCGTTACGGTAACTTTAGTGTCTTTTTTGCCTAATCCGGGAAGAAATTATGTAATCTTTGATTATGCGCAAACCTTAGCTTTTGCTCCGGTTGTGCTTTTCGGACAAGCAATTGCGCAAGCTGCTTTTCCGGTTCTTTCCAAAGAAAGAGAAAAACTTGAAGATTTTAAAACAACTTTTATTACGAGCTTAAATCAGATGATGTATTTAGTTTTGCCTGTTTCGGCGCTTTTTTTAGTATTGAGAATTCCCATTGTCAGACTTATTTATGGAGCTGCGCAATTTGATTGGAATGCTACAGTTCTTACCGGCTCAACTCTTGCTTTTTTTAGTATTTCAATTTTTGCTCAAGCTCTTGTTTACCTTGTCTCCCGGGGGTTTTATGCGCTGCATGATACAAAAACCCCTTTAATAGTAGGTGCTTTAACAACCGGTCTTATGATTGCCATAGGGGCGTCATTTATTTTTCTTTATCATTATGGAATCGAAAGCATAGCCATAGCTTACTCAATAGGTAGCGTTGTTAATATTCTTGTATTATTTATTTTTTTAGATAGGAAAACAGGCGGTTTTAAAAAAATTCCTTTGCTCATTTCTCTAGCAAAAATTACACTGGCGACTATTTTTACCGGTTTTGCCCTTTATATTCCTATAAAACTTTTAGATCAGTTGGTTTTTGATACAACCAAAACAATAAATTTAATATTTTTAACCGGAATTTCAAGTTTTGCAGGATTTTCCCTATACCTTTTCCTTACCTGGTTATTTGATGTTAAGGAAGCAATCATGTTTATTCATCTTTTTAAGAGGCTCGGAGACTGGAGACAAATTCTTAAAGGTAGCGAGGAAGTGCTTGATGGAACAAGATTTAATCCATAATCTGATATAATCCCCGAATGGAACAGAAAACAATTAGAAATTTTGCAATCATCGCTCATATTGATCACGGAAAATCAACCCTTGCCGATAGACTTTTGGAATTAACAAAAACTATCGCAAAAGACAAAATTCAAGAACAATTTTTAGACCAAAGTCCTATCAGCAGGGAACGCGGAATCACCATAAAACTGGCGCCTGTAAGAATGCATTATGAAGTAAATGGCATTATTTATACATTAAATTTAATTGATACGCCGGGACACATTGATTTTTCTTATGAAGTCTCAAGAACTTTAGCCGCCTGCGAAGGGGCAATACTTTTAATTGACGCAACTCAAGGAATTCAAGCGCAAACAGTTGCTCATTTTAGAGTTGCTCAAAAAGAAAATCTTACGGTAATTCCGGTAATTAATAAAATAGATTTGGATACGGCGAGAGTGGAAGAAACCGTTAAGGAGTTGGAAGAAATGTTCGGATTTAAAAAAGAAGAAATATACTATATTTCTGCAAAAACAGGAGAAAATGTAGATATTCTTCTGAAAGCCTTAGTTGAAAAACTTCCTTCGCCAAAGGGTTCAATAGATTTGCCATTAAGAGCTTTGGTTTTTGATGCGGAATATGATGAGCATAGAGGCGTTGTAGCTTTTATAAAAGTTGTTGACGGAAAAATTAAAAAAAGAGACAAAATCGAATTTTTACAAAATAAAGTGAAAGTAGATGCTTCAGAAGTAGGATTTTTTTCTCCGTTTTTATCTCCAAAGGAAGATTTAACAACCGGCGAAATTGGATATATAGTTACGGGGATAAAAGATATTAGACAATCTAGGGTCGGAGATACGCTGACAGTTCAAAGTTTAAAAGTCAAAAGTCAAAACTTAGACATTCAGCCTTTGCCCGGATACGAGACCCCAAAGCCAATGGTGTTTTTCGGCGTTTATCCAAAAAGCACAAACGAATTAGTCCGCCTTAAAGAAGCAATAAGTAAACTTTCTTTAAATGATGCATCGTTAAGTATATCTTCGGAGTATTCGGTATTTTTAGGCAGCGGCTTTAGAGTGGGTTTCTTAGGACTTTTACATGCGGAGATTTTTAAAGAAAGATTAAAACAAGAAGAAAAAATTGATCCGATTTTAACTATGCCTCACGTTTTATATGAAAAAAGAGAAGACGGGATAATGCTTGAGCCATACATGAACTTAATTATTTTTACTCCAAGCAAATTTGTCGGTGGAGTAATGTCTGTTGCCCAAAGCAAAAAAGGCAGTCTTATTGATATTTCCTACCACAAAGACAATGCAATATTAAAATATGAAATGCCATACAGTATGTTTATCAGGAATCTTTCGCCCGAGATAAAAACTGTTTCTTCGGGTTTTGCCAGCATAGATTACGAGCTTACCGATTACAAGGAAGCGGATTTGGTTAACCTTGAAATATTAATAAACGATACGGAAATAGATGTACTTTCGGAATTGGTTTATAACAACGAAGCGGAATTTTTAGCAAGGCAAAAAACTGAAAAACTTAAAGATTTAATTCCTAAGAAACAAATAAAACAGGTTATTCAGGCAAAAGTAAATGGAAAAATTCTTGCCCGGTCGGAAATTTCTCCTTTCAGAAAGGACGTTTTGGCAAAAATGTCAGGTGGAGATGTAACCAGGAAAAATAAACTTTTGGAAGCCCAGAAAAAAGGAAAGAATAAACTCTTTGGAACTTCAAAAATAGATATTCCCCAAGAGGCACTGTTGCCTTTAATTACAAAAGGAAATTAAAGCGCAAAGAAGAGCAAGGCCCCGATTACAGAAAGTATTGTTCCTATTGCCCCTATGGCAAATATTCTTCCATCAGGACCGGTTGGCGGAAGAGGGGGTACGGGCGTTGCTTGAGCGATGGCAGTTGAAGTCGGAGTTACGTTTACAGTTATTGTTTGCGTGCAGGTCGTAGCAGTGCTTATATTTCCAAGGGCATCGGTTAAAGTGCTGGATGCAACAAAGGTTCCGCCGCTGTTATATGTGTGTGAGGTTTGTACGCTTACAGAACTTGGTCCCCCTGATTGGGGTACATCTTGAACTGCGCTGTCGCCAAAATTAAATGTAACCTTGCTGATCGTACTGGCCGAAGAAGTGCCTGTTGCAGTGAAAGTAAGTGAATAGGGAGCTGTTCCCGTTGCCGGACCGCTTAAAGTTAAGCTTTGGCATAGTGGTGCTTGAGCGTTTGGTGTCGGCGTTGGTGTTGGAGTTGGTGTTGCGGTTGGAACAGGTGTCGGCGTTGGTGTTGGAGTTGGTGTTGCGGTTGGAACAGGTGTCGGCGTTGGTGTTGGAGTTGGTGTTGCTACGGCTGCAGTTATGGTTATGTTTGCCGGGCTAACAGAGGACAAAACATTTTCATTAAATTGGTCGGTAGAGGCAATTGATAAAACTTGCGATTGTTGGCTATCAATTGTTACTTGAGTTGTGGCCGGATCCGTTGGAATTAATGCCTGAAACGATAATGATGCAATTTTCGTTGCCGTTTGTACGATGTTTTGAGGACTACCGCCAATAGAAAGAGTAACTGAAATTGTTCCCGGACCATAAACCGGTCCCTGCAAAACAGAAGGAAACGCAACGACGTTTGGACATAAAGCATCATTTGGTTTTTGAGGGCAAATAACTGCTCCGGCGGCTGAAGTTGCAAGCTTTGTGGCATCATAATTAATAATTAATTTTACAAACGAAACCTGATTAGTACCGGGATTCATCATTACGTCTAAATTTACAACGTCATTAACTGCAACTGTTTTACTTGCAGGGTTAAAACCGAGAGTGGTTGAGGGAGCTGCTCCGCTTCTGGTTTTTTGCTGTTGTTGCACAAGATAGACAGTTAAAGGTATAACTACGAGTAGAACTGCTATAAAACCGAATAACAGCAATTTTTTGCCCGATGGTAAGGACATAATATAATCTAAATTTATGGTATATAAGAAAAGCTAAATAGTCAAGTAGTTAAGTCCTTGACAGCTAAATATTTTTGGTGTATAAATAAGCAGTCACTTTAAGCGAGTGATATTTTTTGACTATATGGCAGTAAAACAAAATATTAAACCTCTTTTTAACAACGTTTTAATTAAACCGCTTGATGCGGAAGCAAAAACCGCAAGCGGAATCATTATTCCCGATTCTGTAAAAGAAAAACCGCAAATTGGTGAAGTTATGGCTATTGGTCCAGGAGACGTTACGCCAAAGGGTGAAAAAATTGCAATGATTCTTAAGGTTGGACAAAAAGTAATGTATAAAAAATGGGGCGGCAACGAAGTAAAAGTCGGGCATGAAGAATGGACAATAGTAGAGCAAAAAGATGTATTAGCGATTATTGAATAATTATGGCAAAACAAATTAAATTTTCAGAAGAAGCAAGGCAAAAATTACTATCAGGAGTAAATCAATTGGCAGATGCTGTTGCGACAACACTCGGCCCTAAGGGCAGAAATGTTGCCATAGATAAAAAATGGGGCGCTCCTAATGTTTTACACGATGGAGTATCAGTAGCTAAGGAAATAGAACTTAAAGATCCTTTTGAAAATATGGGAGCACAATTGGTTAAAGAAGCAGCCTCAAAAACCGCAGATATTGCCGGTGACGGAACAACGACATCAACAGTTTTAGCTAGGGCAATTGTCAGGGAAGGAATAAAAATGATTACTGCCAATGCAAACCCGATGATTATGAGAAAAGGTCTGGAAAAAGCAAGTCAATTTGTCGTTGGCGAGCTCTTAAAAATGAAAAAGGATTTAAAACAAGCAGATTGGGCTAATGTTGCAACAATCTCTGCGGGAGACGAAGAACTTGGAAAACTTATAGCAGAGGCATTAAGAAAAGTAGGTAAAGACGGAATAATAACCGTTGAGGAAGGAAAAGGCCTTTCAACTGAAATTGAATATAAAGAAGGAATGGAATTTGATAAAGGCTATGCATCTTCATACCTTGTTACGAATCCGGAAAAAATGGAAGCGGAAATTGAGGCTCCATATATTTTAATAACCGACAAAAAAATATCCGCTCTTAATGAACTCCTTCCTTTTTTAGAAAGTCTGGTAAAAGTTTCAAAAAATTTAGTAATAATTGCAGATGAAATAGACGGAGAAGCATTGGCAACTTTGGTGGTAAATAAATTAAGAGGAACATTTAACGCATTGGCTATTAAAGCTCCGGGATTTGGAGATAGAAGAAAAGAAATGCTTGAAGATATAGCAATTCTAACCGGCGGAACAGTTATATCGGCAGATACGGGTAAAAAATTTGAAACAGTAACCATTGAAGACTGCGGAAGGGCAGATAAAGTTTGGGCAGACAAAGATAACACAAGAATTATTGGTGGAAAGGGTGAACCGGCTAAACTTAAGGCCAGAATTGCTCAGATAAAAAAAGCAATTGACATGACGACATCTGATTTTGATAAGGAAAAACTGCAGGAACGTTTGGCAAAATTGGCAGGCGGAGTTGCAGTAATAAATGTTGGTGCTGCAACAGAAGTTGAGCTTAAGGATAGAAAAGAAAGAGTTAACGATGCGGTTGCCGCAACAAAAGCAGCTTTGGAAGAAGGAATTGTTCCGGGAGGAGAGATAGCGCTTTTAGATATATCAGGAAGAATGAACACCAAGGACTTGGAAGATGCAAAAGCTTCACGAGATGAAATTATCGGATTTGAAATAGTAAAAACAGCCTTGGAAGAACCATTTACGAAATTAATCGAGAATGCGGGTTTAGATGCAGGACAGCTCATTGCTAAAGCAAGAGAAGTAAGCGCACACGGACAAGGATTTAATGTTTTAAAGATTGATTCTGCTGAAAATGCGGTTCCGGTAGATATGTTAAAAGAAGGAATTATTGATCCGGTAAAGGTTGTTAGAATTGCGGTTCAAAATGCAATTTCGGTTGCAACAATGATTTTAACAACAGAAGCTTTGATAACCGATATCCCTGAAGAAAAAAATCTTTCAGCCGGTTCGGGACAGGGTATGCCCGGCGGAATGGACTATTAAATGCCTCTTTTATTGTCAAAACAATAATTTCCTGCTATATTTGTTAGACTAATTTTAGTAAATGAAGAAAATTCTATTTATAATCACTCCAATTTTTCTTGCCATAGCAATCTTTGCCATTATTTTTATTGTTGTAAATAAGAATACCAGTAAAGGAGCATTGCAAATAACCTCAACGCCTATAAGTAAGGTTTATTTAGATAATAAGCTTATCGGTCAAACACCTCTTTGTAAGTGTGAAGTTAATGATATGATAATTGCCGGAGTTCATTCCGTAAGACTTATACCTCTCCAAGGAGATTTGGAACCTTTTGATGAAAAAATAACAATTACCCCTTCGGTTTTAACGGTTGTTGATAGGACTTTTGGCCCCGGGGCATCTTCGCAAGGGTCGGTTATAAGTTTAATGCCAATTTCCGATAAAAAAGATGCACAGCTTTTAATAGTGTCGTTTCCTAATAAATCTCAAGTTTTTTTAGATAGTAATTCTTCGGGCATATCACCTCTTCTTCTAAAAAATTTAACCGTCTCCGACCATGAAATAAAACTTACAAAGGACGGATATAAAGATAAAACTTTAAAAATAAGAACAGTTCTGGGCTATAAACTTGAAGCCTTAGTTTTTTTAGGGGTTAATTTAACTGCTGCAACGGCATCTGCTCTTCCGTCTCCGGTTCCAAGCGTAAGTCCAACTCCTAGTGTCAGTACGAAAATATTGATTTTAGACACCCCAACCGGATTTTTAAGAGTAAGAGCAGATTCATCTTTAGGTTCGGCTGAAGTAGGTAGAGTGAATCCCGGCGAAACCTACGATTTACTAAATGAAGTAACGGGTTGGTATCAAATACAGCTTAAAGATAAAACTAAGGGTTGGGTAAGCTCCCAATATGCTAAAAAGCAGAGCTAGGACTGATAAAATATATAATTCCAATAACTAAAATTATCCAAATTAGAACCGTTGTGAGAAGAGGAATATCAGACAGCAAAACTTTTTCCGGACTTTCTCCCTCATTTTTTTCATAAATATCCTGAAGATATCTCATTAATCCATAAACAACAGGAATGATGGTTATCATGAGCCATTTTCTCTGGAAAAAAGCAGGCAAAAAATCCGGCAGAAAAACTCCGATTGCTAATTTAAAGCCTCTTGGATTTTCCAAAAAAGTAAAAAGTGAATAGGATACAAAAGTTGATGTGGCAAAAATTGAAGCATAAACATCTAAAAGTCTTTCGGAATAATGCGATAAAGATTTTCTTGTTGCGGCAATATCTATATTTTTATTTCCCAGTAAAAGAGTAAGCTCGGATCTTCTTTTGCCAACAGCTAGAAAAAGCGAAATTGAAATGGTTGTAAGCAAAAGCCAGACGGAAATATGAAAGCCACTTGCAAATTCTCCTCCATAAACTCTTAGAATATAGCCTGCAGCAATCAATAAAATATCCAAAACTGCCACGGATTTTAAATAAGATGAATAAAGAAATTGAATTGCTAAGTAGGTAAGGCTTAAGGCAAAAAAGGCCGGAGTTACTTCGCGAGCCATAAAAAGAGAAATAATTATTAAAAATGTTGCTAAAGCTGCAGCGAATGGAATTGGAATGTCGCCTTTGGCCAAAGGCCTAAATTTTTTAAACGGGTGCAGTCTGTCTTTTTTTACATCAAAAATATCGTTAACTATATAGGTTGCGGAAGAAAGGCCGCAGAAAACAAAAAACCCAAGTAATACTTTTTCAAGAACAGGCAGATCAAAAAGTTCACCCGAGAAGGTGATAGCGGCAAAAATTGCGAAATTTTTTATCCACTGCCTTGGTCTTACTAAGCGTAATAAATTATATATCAGTTTCATTGTCAACCCTTTTTATAAAAAAATGTAAGAAAAGTATTGTCCCTCCGGCAATAATTACGAGCATTATAATTGCAAATAGTTTGCCTTTACTCGACAGGATAAGTGATAACGCCCCTAATATAGCAGAAATAAACCAGTAAAACAACGCAATCCGTCTTTGGCCAAATCCTAAATTTAACAGTAAATGGTGCAGATGTTTTTTATCATGCCAAAAAGGAGAGTGACCGGTAAAAATTCTTCTTAGAATAGTAAAGGCACCATCTGTCATGGGAACTCCCATAACTAAAATTGCCGTTGCTAATTTTGCTCCGGATAAGATACTTGCTACTGCTAATAGAAGATAAATTGCAGTAGCACCATAGCCGGGGAATATTTTTGCCGGATAGAAATTAAATAGTAAAAATCCTAAAGATGCACCCGCAATTATAAAAGATAAAGTTGCACTCATTAAGCTAAATTGGTCCAAAACCGGAAAACGAAGGCTTAAAATCCCGATAATAATTGCAGATATTGCCACAATTCCGGGCATTTGTCCGTCGACGCCCTTACTCCAATTTAACATGTTTATAACCCAGACAATCCAAATAATGGCAATGATATAAGAAATAAAGTTAAGTTCGATAAATCCTAAAAAGGGGAGATGTAGAGAGTTTAAAAATAAAATTCCACCGAAAGGGTTGGTAATAAAAGGAATATTAATTCCGGCAAAAACAACGATAATTGCCGCAATAATATTTATTACAAAACGAAAGTAAGGAGAAATATCAAACTTGTCGTCTAAAACACCCGTGAAAAGACAGATAAAAGAAGCTATAAAAATTGCGATTGTTATTTTCTCAATAGGCAAAAAAATTATACTTGCAATTAAAACTCCGATAAAAAGAGGAATTCCCCCGGCTCTGGGAATGGGTTTTTTGTGAATTATTGCCGGATGCTTATGTTTTTTCGGGTCGTCAATAATTCCTAATTTTTTTATAAAAATTAACGATAAAGGAGTTGCGAGAACAGTTGCAATAAATGCAGTTATTAAAGGAAAAAAAATAATTAATTCTATGTTAAACATTTATAAAACTATCTGAATGGTTCTAAAAACAAAAAGCAGTGTAAGTAGGGCAATAATAAAACTGATTACTGCCAGCAATCGTGAAACAAGCGGAGTTTTTTTATATAAAACAGATGAAAGAATGATGTTTGTAATTAAAATACACAGTGAAATTAAACTTGGAATAAAAATTCCCCAAGGAGGAGCAAGTCTTGGTTGTCCCCAAGGGAGTTGATTAAAAACGGGTAGAAATGGCGGTAAATTTCTATAGAAAAATAAAATATACGGAAGCGGTAGGAGAATAAAAAAAAGAGTTGTGATAAATACGCGATAAGTTAATTTATCGTTTTTTACGTCTTTAAAAAATTCTTTCATAAATTATAACATTATCGATTGTAATTTTCTCTCTATAATTTAAAAGAGAAAAAGGAATATTTCCGACATTTGGCATTATAACAATAAGCTTAGGCTTTTTCATTAAAATTCCGGTTTTAGTATTGGATACTCCATCAGGATAGCTCGTTATGTGGTATGCTGCCGCATATTTTCCCGGGGGTAGTTTATTTGTTAGTTTATAAACTTGAGCGTTATTTCCCCAAATAAATATTGCATCATCTGAATTGGCGTTTTGATTAATATAAGCGGCAAGCTCATAATCAATTGGTGTATTTTTATCAAAAAAAGCTTCGTATGAGGTTACGCTTTTCTGATTTGTTATAAATAAAACAAAATTACTATAGTAAAAGGGAAATTTAGCAAAAAACCAAAAACTTTTTATAACAATAATTAAGGTTAAAACCAATGCCAAAAGAGTAAATCTTTGACGCTTTTTATCGAATAGAAAAATTCCAATCAGTAAGCAAAATGCAGGTAAAAGCGTTAGTAAGTAATGAGTGTAAGGTCTTTGTGAAAAGAATGCATTAAATAAAGAAAACGCGAACCAAAGCCAAATAAATATTGTAGAATTTAATAAGGACTTTCTTTTTGCATAGAAAAATAAACAAAATAAACCCAGGGCAAGAAGTTTTAAGATTAAAAATCCTTGAGGAATAATAAGCTTATTGCCATAACCTACGTATCCAACGTTAGAGAAAAGCACCGCTTTTATAAAGTAGGAAATTGCTCCGTTAAATAAGAAAACTGCCGCTGTTAAAATAATCGGTAAAACAAATCCTATAACAAAACTTGCAACTTTTTCAATTTCAAAAATCAAAGTTTTTCTTTTTAGTAAGTTCTTAAAAGAAAAAGAAGAATCAGTAAATACCAGGAAAACCAATAAGGCACCAAGGTCAAATACCGCTACAATCTTAAAAAGAAAAGCTATGCTAAGCAGAAGACCTGCTGTAAATAGTATTTTATATCTGGTATATTTTATTTTAGTTTCCGTAGATTTTAAGACTAAAATTCCGGCAATAATTACCGGCAAAAGCATAAAGTTTTCTGCGTTGGCGATATTTCCTTCTAGGAGTGGTAATCCAAAAAGTAAAGCAAAAAGAGCAGTTGTCGTCCAGACTATTTTTTCTTTTTCAAATAATTTTTTAACAAGAAAATAAAATACAATCACGGTTAAGATTCCAATAAGTAAAGAGAAAAGTCTTACCCAAAACTGGTCTGATCCGAATAAGCCATATGTAAAATATAAAAGTGGAGGTTTATTGTCCCAGATATCTCTATAGAGTAATCTTCCTTGATTCATTGCAATGCCTAAAACCTGGTAAATTCCCTCATCACCATACCAGTAGGGTTCAAATAGAGAAGGAAGACGGAGTAAAAAAAAGAAAAATGAAGTTATTAATAGAAACCAAAAGTTTCGGCTTTTTTCAAGTTTTTGCAAAACCCTCATATAAATACTTTATCACACTTAAAGTTTTTCGGTAACTTTATATTCGAGTCTTTTTCCAAGCATAAGTTGAGTGTGAGAAATTAAAGCCGGAAGTGCAGATAAGAAAAATCCGACAACCGGTAAAAGTAAAAATTCTAAAGGAAATAAAAGCTGTTTTGTTTTTGAAGGCGCTGCGGCTTTTGGTCTATTTCTAAAATCGATAATAATCATGGCAAGCGTTGCAAAAAGACAAAGTGTAAGTATTAATCCTGCAAGTTTTGGTAAGTTATAACCTAATGTAGTTCTTGAAAAAACAGGATTTATAAAAGGCATAATGTTTGCCGCAATTGTAATAATGAACCAATTAACAGGCCACATAAAATGATCAAATAAAACATTTATAATCATCATGGTTTTTCTAAAAAAAGGAATATTTGGAACAGTAAGCCACCATTTTACAAAAAGACCGTCATCAGAAACTCCCCAGGACCAGCGTCTTTCCTGATGATATTTATTTTTTAAACTGTTTACATAGCCGGAAGATAAAGGTGCGTCCATAGAGGTTTTTAAAAATATCGGTTCTGTCCATATATTCCCGCTTTTTTTATAAAAGGCTTTAAAAAATATTCTGTAATCTTCAGGAATTACATCTGTGTCCCAATACCCTATTTCGTGTAAGAGTCTAAATGATAAAGAATAAGTAGAGTTTGAAATAAGCCTATCCCCTTGAATTAAAAGTCCGGTCCTCCAAAGGCTTCCAAAAAAAGCAATAATTCTGACCGGGGCAGGAACGCTCCAAAAATTGTTGTAGTTTACATTTGCCGATTGCCAGAATTTATTATATCTTTTTTCGTCTGTTATGAAATTATGTGCAAGATAAGAGTAATATTGTTTATCAAAAATTGAATCCGCGTCAACAGAAGAAATTGTTGCAAAGTTTAAATCGATGATTTTTCTCCCAACAAGCTTTTTGTAGGCAACTTGTCCTGCAAACGCCTCGTTTGAAGATTTGCCTTTTACTTCTCCCGGTAAATCAGGATGAAAGCTGGCAAAAACATCGCCAAATTTATGCTGAAATTCCTTTATTAAAATATCTGCTTTTTCCCTGGCATTTTCTTCCCGTTCTTCCATTGCCAAAACTACATAAATTCTTTTTGTCGGAAAAGTTTGATTAATTAAGCTCTTAAAAGTTTCTCTTAATTTTTCAACATTTTCTTTATAATTTGGAATAACAACAACGTGAGTTATTTTTTCAAAATCCGGTAATTTATTTGCCAATTTTAGCCAATCCTTTTCTTCGGCTTTTTTAATTCTTTGTGAAGCAATAAATGCCGTGATAACCAGAGAAAAAGATTTATAAAACCAGTAAACATCAAAAAATAAAATAAAATAAGCAAGAGCAGTAGGAATAAAAAAACTTCCCCAGATGGGGAAAAGTATTAATGTCCATGACACAAATCCGGGCATAATTTCAAGCGCCCTTTTCGTTTTTATCGGATATCTTATAAAAATTTTTGTAAAAAAACCTGTCATATATTTAGCTTCTGTTAAATGTAAATAACTTTTGAGTGTTTGCGGTAGTTATTCTGTCAACCTCATCAAAAGATACACCTTTAATCTTTGCAATGGAATCAGCCGTAATTATAGCATAAGAAGGCTCATTTCTGCTACCTCTGTGAGGTTCGGGAGTAAGGTAAGGAGCATCTGTTTCAACAACAATTCTTTCAATTGGAGCATATTTTACCAGTACAGGTAATTTTGTATCTTCTCCCGGAGCCAGACCTTGGTAGGTAATATTGCCATCAAAGCCTACATAAAAACCCAAATCCAAAACTTTTTTTAAATAAGCAATATCACCTGCCATGCAATGAAACATTCCGGGAGGATTCAAAAAGTCATTCTTATAGGAAATTAAGATATCAATTATATTTTTTGCAGCTTTTCTTCCGTGAATTTGTAAAGGCAGTTTAAGTTTAATGGAAAGTTCAATTTGTTTTATAAAAATTTCTTTTTGCAGATCCGGATTTACAATACCATTGGATTTATAGCTAAAGTAATCAATCCCTACCTCTCCGATTGCAACAACTTTAGGTTGTTTTGCTAATTTTTCAATTTCCGATATCCAACCCTTTTCAAGTTTATCCGCATGATGAGGGTGAACTCCGACAATTGCATATAAATTTTTATAATCTTTCGCAAGTATAACTGCTTTCTGGCTTGATTCAATACTTGTTCCGACATTTATGATTTTCTTAACCCCAGCATCGGTTGCCCTTTTAATTACTGCGTCAAAATCGTTTTCAAACTTAACAAAGTTTAAGTGGCAATGGACATCAACCATAAAATGATTATATCAGCAAGACGACATGAAATTTGATATAATTTTTATAGAGATGAAAAATACATATTTAATATTCTTAGTACTAATTATTTTAGGAGCTCTTTTAATAAGCGGGGGATTAATTTTAAAAAACAACTTAAGCAGCAATCAAGATATGGGGAAAACTTATTCAATCATTGATGATGCAAATACAAATATTTCTAATAAAACGTTACAATTAAAAACAATTAAATTTGTAGAAGTAAAACCTCTTCCTGCAGCAAATTGCAACAGTACTCCTATAAAAGGAACATCGGAAAACGATATTTTATGGGCAACTATTCCCGGTCCAGGGGAAACAGTTGGCGCCGGTGGTTCGATAAAAGCATTTTACGCGGATGAATGGCCGATAACTTTAGGCTCCGGAAGCGTTTCTCCTTTAAACGGAAATCCCGGGCATATTGTTAATCCTAATATTGGAGATATAAACGCTAGGGATACAAATAATTTTCCTTATTTTCCTGCAATATTTATTACAGATATAACAAATGATCCCAATAGTACTTCCGGTGATGCTCAAAATGGAGGCAAAGGATATCCGCCCTCTGAAATTTATGGAGTCTGGAAGGTTTTGAATGGTAGAGTTGGAAGTGATTGCAGAAGTAATCCAAATCAAAATTTTTGCAACAAGTTAAACCTTGGAAGTCCGGATGCTTTTCCTTCTCAAAGTAACTTGCTAAAAACTTCAACTCCACGCGAACCGCAAGCAAGTGCCGAAATAATTTGGAATGTTGACTCCCTTGGATTAACTCAAGGGCATAATTATAGAGTTCAAATTGTCCTTCATGATGGAGATCAAAACAACGGCGATATAGGTCAAGCCTGCACAACTATCAGATATTAATCTAATTATTTTTATCTATTGACTAATGTATATTTTTCGCCAATAATTAATATATGGCAAAGAAAAAGTCTCATTCAAAAACTACAAAGTACCACAGCTTTAAACTTCATGGACACCACGAATTACAAAAAGTATTTTTATATGTTTTTCTTGACTTGTTTATTTCTTCTGTTTTGGGACTTGTTCTTCATATTCAAATAATACAAGCATTGGCCTCATATTAAATTCTAATATTTCTTCAATTGATGAATTTTTCGTGGATAAAAATGAGCTATTGATTGCCGTTTAAGGCTTTAAGGCAAGCAGTTTTTGTTGTGGCATCTGTGATTTGATCACAAGGGGATGCGGTTTGCGTTTTTGTAGTCCCGCTAGTTGTTTTTGGTTGGACAATACCGGAAAGATCTGTAAACTGTATATTCGCCGGAATAGTAAATTTAGAAGTATCAACTATCCAAGGCAAGCAATTAAGACCGACTTCTTGGTCTAAATTAAAATTTCCTGTTTGAGCACCCGCAGATGGAGAGGTAACATCAATTTTCATTTTTATTCCCGTAGGAGATTCTGAAGACCAAACATAAGTATATACACCATCTGAAACGACTTGGCTAGTTACTTCTTTCTCTCCTGCGATTTTTGTAGTAAAATTGCCTCTGAATTTTTTACCGGAAACATATACAGTGCCCGAGCCACCATTATTTGGGTAATTGATTGTGCAACTTTGATTTTTTCCGAATAAGCTTTTAAGAGTTCCTGTAACTCCCGTTGGAGAAGCTTTTGGTTGTTCTTGAACAATTACCTGTTGAGGAGTTGTTGAGGATTTTGCAAATTTCATGTATGCAACTCCTCCCAGAAGTGCAAGAAGAATTACTGCTATTGCAACAACTAATCCTTTATTCTTTAACATTAAAGAGAGTATAAACCCAAATTTTTATCCAGTCAATAGTTATTAATTTGTCAGGATTCCGACAGGTAAATTGTCCAAAATAGTCAAGTGGCGTGGCAGTTCATAAGTTATTATAGCTGCCATGACAGTAGAAACGCGTTTGTTAAACGCAGAAGGCAGATTTAATCCAGTAGTGCCAAGAGCAACAGACATTTTGCCCACTAGAGAATTATCCTTAGCAGAAGTTGTTTTTTATTATAGTCGTGTTAATGCAGTAGTTGCTGTTGGTGCGCGCGAAGCAATTACCGCAAGGTATGTTTCGGGCATATCGCTTGACACTCAAGATAGAAAAGCATTTGCCGATGAACTTGATAGAAAAGCCACTTCAGTTATGGAAAAAGGTCTTCATTCAGCCTCTTTTCTTTCGGAAGTAGTCCCTGATGGATGTGAAGGAATTAAAGAAAATAGAAAAGCTCTAGAATTAGGTGAGGGACCGACAGATTTACCCGTATTAACAGGTATTTATGGTGCAGGGCATACTGTTCCTTTTTCTGAAAGACACGTTTTAAATTCATTAGATTCTAAATCTAGGGTAAAATTAATTATTGACCCCGTTGAAGGAACAACCAGAGCATCTTTAAATCAAGAAGGAGCAGTGGCAATAATTGCCGGAACATTAACAGGAGATATTGCCCGGATTCCTTCCGAAGACAGTCCGGCTTTATATGCAAACAGAATTGTTGCGTCTTCAAGGCTTAGTGGAAAAGTATCTCTTTCTCAATCTCCCGCGGATAATGTAAGAGCAGTCATGGAAGAGTTTGAGTTAACCAATTCTGCGGATGTAAGAGTTGTTGTAATGAAGAGGGCACGTAATCAAGCTCTGATACAAGAATTAGAAAAAACAGGAGTAATATTGGATTTAATAGATTCGGGAGATTTAATGCCTGCGTTAGCCGCGCTTACGCAAAATAAACCAATTCTTTCCATGGGAAGCGGTGGTAAGCAGGAGGCTATAATTGCAGCTTGTGCCGCTAAAGCTTTGGGGGGCGTATTTGAAATGCGTTACGTAGCAAAAAATGGAGAGTCTGTAGAGGAATTTCCCGATGTTTTAGCACTTGATGATGTCGTATCGGGTTTTGCATCAGATTATTTTGTAAATTTTGCGTCCATTACTGGAGTCCCTGAACTTGGTTTAGGAATTCCCAAAACAAGAGGAGGCAATTATATTGTTCCGGTTGCAACTATAACCAGCAAAAACCCTAGATTAATAATACAGGGAGTAATAGTTTAAGTTTCAATCCGAATCCTTGGAAAAAGAGGGGCACCTGCTTTTATTTCCGAAACTGCAAATTGCTTTAATATTTTTTCACTGGTTTCGGGTAAAAATGGTGCCAGTAAAACTGCAATTTCCTGAATTTGGTCAATGCTATGCTCCAAGACACTTTTTATTCTAGGATTGCTGTTTTTAACAAGTTCCCAGGGTTTTTCGTCATTTATAAATTTATCCAGTCTTGAAATTTTACCCCAGATAATAGATAGTCCGTCATTAAATCTGTATTCTTCCAGAGTTTTTTTATAATCTTCAGCAAAATTTGAAACGTGTTTTTGATTTTCTACAGTTTTGGTTTTTGTAAAATTTGCATTTTCGCAAAGCTTGGCAACTCTGGCAATTAAATTTCCTAAACCGTTGGCTAAATCCGCATTGTAAACTTCTTTAAATCTTTTTATTGTAAAATCCCCATCGCCATCTATTGGTATCTGAGAAAGCATATAATAGCGAAGGGGTTCTATGCCAAATTCTTTTGCCAATTCAAAAGGATCAATAACATTGCCCACACTTTTACTCATTTTTTCACCACCGGTATAAACAAATCCATGGATTAGGATTTCTTTTGGAATCGGTATGCCCGCAGACAATAGCATTGCCGGCCAATAGATCGTATGAAAGCGATTAATATCTTTTCCTATAATATGTAAATCAGCTGGCCACCATTTTTTCCATTTTTCTTCATCCCATCCATATCCGATGCCTGTCATATAAATATCTAGTGCGTCAAACCATACATAAATTCTTTGTGTTTGATCATTTGGGACCGGTACGCCAACTCCTCGCGCTCTTTTTTCAGATCTGGAAATACTAAAGTCTTCAAGTCCGGATTTTACAAAGGATAAGGTTTCTGCCCTTTTGTTTGCTGGAGTAATTTTTAATTTGTTAGATTCAATTAATTCAGCAAGTTTATTTTGATATTTTGAGAGTTTGAAAAAATAATTCTCTTCTTTTACTTCTTCGGGTTTTGTTTTATGCTCGGGACAAAGGCCATCTACAAGTTCTTTTACTGTTTTAAAACTCTCGCAACCTACACAGTAAAAACCCGTATAGGCCTTTTTATAAATATCTCCATTTTTTTCGCAAATTAGCCATAATTTTTGGACTCCAGGCCAATGTTTTTTCTTGTCAGATCCTCTTTGAAATACATCCAGATGTACTCCTAATGCTTCGTATGCTTTTTGCCAAATGCTTGAGCTTTTATCCAAAAATTCTTGAGTAGGAATGCCTTCTTTTTCTGCTGCTTGAACATTTTTCAGTGCATTCTCATCCGCTCCCGAAAGAAGTAGTGTTTCATCACCGAGCTCTTGATGGTAGCGACGAATTGTATCGGCTTGGAAGTATTCAAGAGAATGTCCAATATGAGGTTTTCCATTTACATAAGGGATAGCTGTAGTTAAATAAAATTTATTCATGAGCGAATTGTAGCTTATTTTCTCTTTGCAAACAATAATTCAAGCATTGTTAGAAGAATTAAAAGCAAAATTATAAAAAACGGATGGGCCAAGTTTATCAACTTTAGAATAAAATATCCCAGAACAAAAACAGCTATAAGAAAACCTCTGCGCTTATTTTTCAGCAAAAAAGATAAAAGAGAAAAAATAAATAAAAATAGAATTATCAAAGTCGGTACAAGAATTGAAAATTGAAAATTGAAAATTGAAAATTGAAATGAAGGAGAAAAATTAGATATTAAATAGATAAATCCGATTAATGTTAAAAGACTAATTATGAATAACTTGAACGGTCTTTTCTTCCGCATAACTTAAGTTTAGCACAATATAATTTGACTTTTTATTCTCAAAATAATAATATACGCGCATGTCAAATTCCGCCGAATCATTGGTTTCCCGCTATATGTCATCGGAAGATGAGGCATCAGTCAGTCTGCTTGTATCAGCTGATGAGGCAAGAAGAAGAATTAAAATCCGCATTGAGAAAGTAGCAGCAGAGGTAATAAAACCTTTTCATTTATCCCGCCCGCGTGGGAATAGATTTCACCTCTTTACCATTAGTGGTGCAGAATTTGGAGAGATTTTACCGGATGGCAGGGTGCATCAGGTTGCTACTGCTTTGCTTGAAAGAAAAAAGCTTGAAGACGCAGGAGAGGAAGCTATGGCAGAATTCGGTTTCACTCCTGCTAAACCTAATGTGTTAAGCAGAAGTCCTCAAGAAGATGGAACTTTTATAGAGCACAGAAGGTATCAAGGTCAACTTATAAGGGGGCTTGATTTTGAAGGATATTTTGTTGTATCGGCTACGAGAAAACCGACTCAAGTGTCATGGTATGCAGTAGATAATGCTCCGGCTATTAATCCATTTCCAAATCGTAAATTAATTTCTGATAGATAATCCTCCGGAAAAATAATTTGACATCCCAAAATTTACTCCTTGACAAATTATTGGCAGTCGTGTTATATTACTGCTAATCCCACACAGTGTTTGTACGGGACAAGTCTTTTCTTGCTTTTGAGTTTTGACTTTTAAGTTTTGAATTTAATTTATGCATGATTTAACACAAAGGCAGGTTGAAATTTTAAAAAGCCTCATTGAGGAGTACATTGAAACAGCAGAAGCGGTTGGTTCGGAAACGCTGGAAAAAAAGCACAATTTAAGTGCAAGCCCTGCAACTATTAGAAACGAAATGGTCAGGCTTACGGACTTGGGATACTTAAAAAAGCCTCATATTTCGGCAGGGAGAATCCCAACGCCAATGGCAATGAAATTCTACGTCAAACAATTAATGAAGGAAAAAGAGCTGTCCGTTACGGAAGAAGTTGCTTTAAAAGAAAAAGTTTGGGATGTACGGGATAAAGAAACCGAATTTTTAAAACAAATAACGCGTGCTCTGGCAGACAAAACAAAAGCACTTGCAGTTACGACTACGAGTGACGGAAATTTTTTCTGTGCAGGTTATGCAAACATTTTGGACATGCCGGAATTTTTCGATATAGATTTAACCAAAGCTTTACTGTCTTTTGTCGACGAGAGTGATTATATGCGGGCTTTGTTTTCCGGAGAAATAGATGACGGAGAAATTCACATACTTTTAGAAGATGAATTGGGGCCCAAATTAGTCGGCCCTTACGGATTTGTTTTTGTAAAGTATCATTCGCCAAATCACGTGGTAGGAGAAATCGGAGTTTTAGGGCCGTCAAGATTAAATTATAATTATATTGTGCCTACGGTTAGATATTTTGGAAATTTAATTGAAGAAATTGCCAAAGGATGGTAAGTCTGGAAGATGGAAACTGGAAATTAGAAGCTAGAATAGAAGTTAAAAATTTGATAAAATGAAGAAACAGGAAGAAAATAAAAAAAAAGAGAAAAAAGAAAATGAAGAACTTGAGAACCTTGAAAACCAGTTAAAAAGAGTATTGGCTGATTACCAGAATCTTGAAAAAAGAGTATTAAGCGAAAAATCCGAATGGATAAAATTGGCAAATAAAGGATTATTGCTCCGGCTCTTGCCGGCTTTAGATAATCTAAGCTTGGCGGAAAAACATACGGAAGATCAAGGTGTAAAGCTTAGCATAGATCAAATAAATAGTGCTTTTAAAGAAGAAGGGATTGAAAAAATAGAGACTGTTGGCCGGGATTTTGATCCGAATTCAATGGAAGCGGTTCATACAACAACAGGTGAAGAGGGAAAAGTTGTTGAAGAATTACGAAGTGGCTATACTCTTTTTGGACAGGTTTTAAGACCCGCACAGGTAGCGGTAGGAAAAGGAGAAAACTAAAATGGGAAAAATAATTGGTATTGATTTAGGCACAACAAATTCTGCGGTTGCAGTAATGGAGGGTGGAAGCCCAAAGATTATTCATTCTGCAGAAGGAAGAAACACGGTTCCGTCGGTAGTTGATCCGATTAGTCATGTGGTGGGAGACGTTGCCAAAAGACAAATTGTCTTAAAGCCCAAAACCACAATATTTTCTATTAAAAGATTAATGGGTAGAAAGTTTACTGATACCTCTGTTCAGTTTGACATGAAATGGCTTCCTTACACAGTAAAATCGGGACGTGACGGAATGGCAGATGTTGAAGTCGACGGAAGAATGTTTACTCCACAGGAAATTTCCGCAAAAATTCTGCAAAAAATAAAAGCAGATGCAGAGGCTTATTTGGGAGGAAAAGTTACACAAGCGGTTATAACGGTTCCCGCATATTTTGACGATTCTCAAAGACAAGCAACAAAACAGGCAGGAGAAATTGCCGGACTTGAAGTGCTCCGCATTATTAACGAGCCAACTGCTGCAGCTTTAGCTTACGGACTTGATAAAAAAAATGCTCATATAATTGCAGTTTATGATTTGGGCGGCGGAACTTTTGATATTTCAATTCTGGAATTAGGAGAAGGAGTTTACGAAGTAAAATCAACAAACGGAGATACGCATTTGGGCGGAGATGATTTTGATCAGGCAATAGTTGATTATCTGGCAGAAGAATTTAAAAAAGAAAACGGAGTAGACCTTAAAAAAGATCCGCAAGCTTTGCAAAGATTAAGAGAGGCGGCAGAAAAAGCAAAAATTGAACTTTCCAGTTCCCAAGAAGCACAAATTAATCAACCTTTTATAACTCAAGGAAAAGACGGTCCGCTTCATTTAACTATGACTTTAACACGGGCAAAACTTGAGCAAATTGTCGATTCTCTTGTTCAAAAAACTTTAAAACCGGTTGAAATAGCCCTAAAGGATGCAAAATTAAAAGTTTCGGATATAGACGAAATTGTTTTGGTTGGAGGAATGACAAGAATGCCTAAGGTTATTGAAATTGTTACTAAATTTTTTGGCAAAGAACCGAATAAATCGGTTAATCCGGACGAGGTTGTTGCAATTGGTGCGGCAATTCAAGGTGGAGTTTTGGGTGGAGAAGTTAAAGATGTTTTGCTTTTAGATATAACGCCTTTAACATTAGGAATAGAAACTTTGGGATCAGTTGCCACGCCATTAATTTCTAAAAATACAACAATACCAACCTCTAAATCACAAGTTTTCTCAACAGCAGCCGATAATCAGACTCAAGTTGAAATTAATGTTTTGCAAGGCGAAAGGTCGATGGCAGCCGATAATAAATCTTTGGGTAGATTCGTATTGGATGGAATTCCGCCGGCTTCCCGAGGCGTTCCTCAGGTTGAAGTTACTTTTGACATTGATGCATCCGGAATTTTAAATGTAAAAGCTGCAGACAAAGCAACGGGAAAGGAACAAAGTATAAAAATAACCGGCTCAACCGGTCTTACAAAAGAAGAAGTTGAAAAAATGACTAAAGAAGCAGAGGTTCATGCGGCAGAAGATGCGGAGAAAAAGGGTAAAGTTGAAACAAGAAACCAAGCCGATTCATTAATATTTACCGCAGAAAAATCTCTTAGCGATGCAAAGGAAAAAATTGCGGATGATTTACGAAAAGAAGTAGAAGAGAAAATTTCGGCTTTGAAAGGAATTTTGGACAGTGGCTCTAAAGAAGATTTAGAAATAAAAACCAAAGAACTTTCCGAGTCTTTGCAAAAAATCGGTGAAGCAATGTATAAGAAGGAAGATGCGGGTCAGCCTCAAGATCAAACGCAAGAAGAAGCTAAGTCGGAAGACGCAGGCGCGAACGGAGAAGCAAAAACAGAGGATAAAAAAGATGAGCCCGTAGAGGGAGAGGTAGTTAATTAATTTAAAATTTAAAATTTAAAATTTAAAATTGAGGCGCAAAAAGCGCCTTTTATAATATAATAAAGCTATGGCAGACAATAAAGATTATTATCAAATTTTAGGAGTTAGTAAATCCGCATCGGCAGATGAAATAAAAAAAGCCTACAGAAAACTGGCTTTACAGTTTCACCCCGATAAAAATAAAACTAAAGAAGCGGATGCAAAGTTTAAAGAGGTAACTAAAGCTTACGAAGTTTTGTCCGACACGCAAAAAAAACAAACTTATGATCAGTTTGGAGCTGCGGCTTTTGAACAAGGCGGCCCCGGAGGTCAGGGAGCGGGAGGACCTTTTGGCGGTGGATTCGGAGGATTTGGTGGTCAGCAAGGGCCGTTTACATATACTTATACTTCGGATGGAGGAGGTGCCGACTTTGGCGGATTTTCCGACCCTTTTGATATTTTTGAGCAGTTTTTCGGCGGCGCCTCGCCTTTTGGCAGAAGACAGCATAGGGAAGTTTATTCTTTAAAAATAGATTTTATGGAGGCGGTTAAGGGCACGCAAAAAAAAGTTGATTTAGGCGGCAAAGTGCAAACCATAAAAATTCCCGCCGGAGTTGACGACGGTTCAAGAATTAGATTTGGCGATGCAGACGTTATTATCAACGTAGTCCCCGATAAAAGATTTAAAAGAGAAGGTTATGATGTTATATCGGAAGAAAATTTATCATTTGCACAAGCTGCGCTGGGAATAGAGATAACTGTAGAAACAGTTGAGGGAAAAGTAAAGCTAAAAATTCCGCAGGGAACGCAGCCCGATACGGTAATAAGGCTTGGGGGGAAAGGTATAGCACACGTTAGAGGTTCGGGTAAAGGCGACCATTATGTCCGTATCAAAATCGTAATTCCTAAAAATCTATCATCCCGCCAAAAAGAATTACTTAAAGAGTTTGATTCCTCTAAAAAATCCGGCTGGTTTTAGGCCTCAAAGTGCTCTAGTTTTAGGCAAAATTATATGCTACGATTAATTTATGGCGATGATATGTCTGCCAACAGAAACTCCAACGGAGTTGGGATGTATTCCCAATGATCCGATTGGATTTGTGGCAAAATTTTATGGATTAGGTTTAGGAATAATCGGCGGAGTTGCGGTTTTAGTCATTATTTATGGAGGGTATATTATTTTATCTTCCCAAGGAAACCCGCAAAATTTAAATAAAGGGAAAAGTTATATATTGTATGCAATTATAGGTTTGCTTTTGGCAATTTTTGGTTATGTATTTGTGCAAATTATTGCTGTTAATGTATTAAAGATTCCCGGGTTTTCATAATATGAAAAAATTTCTGCCCGTTTTACTTTTTACTTTTCTAATTGTTGCACAATTATTTATTTTTTCTCCGTTGGCTTTTGCCGCAAACAATCCATTTCCCGTTTTAAGCTCTGCGCCTCAAGTTCCTTTGGCAGTTGTAACTTCTACTACTACTGTTCAGCCTCAAGATGGAACGTGGGTTAGTGATCCCGAAGTAACTTTTGTTGGAAAAGTAGGAGCAAGAGCAGGAGAGCTCTTAAACTGGACATTGCAAAATTATAATTGGTCGTTTATTTCCGGTGGACAAAATCCTTTAACTGGATTTTGGGCGATAATACGAAACATTGTTTATGCATTTATTGCGATTTTTGTTTTGATAACTGCCTTTGTGCTTATTGTAACCAGAGGTAAAAATATTACGGTTATGCGTTTTATTCCCAGATTTATTTTAATAATACTTTTGGTTACTTTTTCTTTTGCCCTGGCTCAATTTTTATATCAAATAATAGACATAGTGCAAGGATTTTTCTTAAAAGATCCTACGGGAGTCAATCAGTTTATTTCCCAGCAAAATTTATTAAATATAGGTTTTGATTATAAGTCTTTTGCAGGTTATAGATTCTATGGTTCACAATTTGACGAATCTGCTTTTATTTCGCTTCTTTTGGTAAAACTTACAGCCGTAACTTATTATGTAATGTCCGGAATCTTGTTGCTTAGAAAAATAATTCTGTGGTTTTTTATTATTATTTCTCCAATTTTTCCATTACTAATACTTTATTCACCAATTAGAAATACGGCTAAAATTTGGATTGGAGAATTTTTCCGTTGGCTTTTATACGCACCTATTTTTGCCATATTATTATCAGGTCTTGTGCATATATGGATGTCAGGAATTCCACTTAAATTTAATTTCAACAACACCATTACTTATCAGCCTGCAATAAACATCCTTTTAGGGGGTCCGGGACAAGCTCTTTCTTTGGTAAATAGTGTCAGCAATAAAGACAGTTTCGCTCAATATATTGTCGCGCTTTTAATGCTTTGGGCGGTTATTATTTTACCGTTTTTGCTGCTACAGATATTTCTTGATTATATGAATACGATTTCCATAGGTGAGAATAAGTGGGTTAATCAGTTTGCGTCAACAGGATCGTCATTTATAGGAAGAGGTAGGAATGTGACTCCTGAACCTCAACCTCCTTTATCTTCTCAACCGACAGGTATGGCAAGAAGTATTCCGTTTACATCTAAGATTGAAATACCCGAAACTAACGTTAGAAATATATCTTCGCAAATTGCCAATCTTCATTCTGTTCAGTCAAGCAGCGAAATATTGCGTCTTACCAGTCTTAGTGTTCCGACTATGAGGGACATTGCAAGATACGAAACTTCAGCTATATCCTCGGATATTTCAAGACACGCGGAGATTGCAAGAGTTCATGAGACTTTAGAAAGAATTGCCAATCCTGCTGTAATCAGCACTCCTTTAGAAAAACAAAAATACGATATGGTTAAAGAAAAACTTGTTGTCGAAGGTCAAAAAGGTAATTACCTAGCTACTTCCATTTTGTCTGCCGCAAGCACTATTTCAACAACGGCTTCTTCAACGTCTGTTCTTAGTAAACAGCAAGATATAGTCAAGCTTTCCAGTGCCTTAGAAAGGATAGAAAATCCCGATATGGCAACACCAATGGAAAGACAGAAATTGTTAACAATAAAACAACAGTTAGTTGAGGCGGAGAAACATGGTGATCCTGTTGCAAGCTCAATTCTTACGGCAAGTAAAAAAGGTAAGCTTGGGGCAGATGAAGACCTTAAGGAGAAATTAAAAGAAGCAAAGGAGAAAGGTAATTCTTTAGCCGCTACAATTTTGCAGGAAGCAGGAATATTGGATACTAAGAAAATTTTGGCGGATAGTTTTCCGGTTGTAAATAGAGTTCAGTCAGTAAGCCTTGACGATTACGAAGCTGTTAAAAAAATGTGGGTTGAAAATTATCAAAAACTTGAACCTCCAAAATCGGTTGGCAGTAAGGACGTAAATAGAAAAGAATGGACAATGTCCGATATCGGAAAAATTACGGAAACAATTAACCTGCTAGTTTCAACCGATTCGCAAAATGTTAAAAAAGGAATGGAGTCGGTTGGTACAATACTTCCTTTTCTTTTAATTGGAGGGTTTTCGCAAACAGAAGTTATAGCTTATCTTAAAGCAAAACTTGAGGCCGCAAAAACTGTAGTTGCTGATCTGTCTAAGAAGGAAGAAGAAGAAAATACAACTTTAGACGAAAGACAAAAAATTGAGGAAAAACCAAAAGTAATGTCAGCGCAAGAAGAATTATTAAATAAAGAAGAAGAAATTAAGAAAGACAGCAATTAATAAAAATTGCTATAATAAAATTACCTGCCTATGTTAGGAAACTTATTCACAACTAAAAAATATACGGAAAATTCAAATACACAGGTTCCTGTTCAAAATCAGGCTTCCCCTCCCGTTTTCAATCAGCCGGTTCAAGAACCTTCAACAGATGAAATTGTAGGTTCCTCTATGAAGCCGGTTGTAAGAGCAGATTTGTCAATTCTTTCCCATCTTGATACTAGGGCCTCGGCGGTTTTAAACCAAGCGGAAAAAGAAGCAAAAAGAATAAAACAGGGATTAATAGAGCCGGAGCAGCTTTTAATCGGATTAACTTTTGACGGAGAAATTTTTCAACTTTTAGGAAAATTTTCAGTTGATGTTGCTGCTTTAGCCCGCGAACTTCAGACAAAAGAGCAAATAGGAACTTTTGAGGGGAATCCTACGTTAAGCGACTCATCAAAGCAGATTTTTGAAAAAGCATACTCAATGGTTAAAGAAAGAGGCGTTGAGTTTATAAGTCCCGAGGATTTGCTGGTTGCGATTTTTGAGAAAAATGCTGCGGTTGCGACTCTTTTACAATCTCAAGGTTTAGAAAAAGAAAAAATTGAAGCGGAGCTTTCCAAATCTTCAAGTTTTACATATGGCAAAAAATCGGCACTTGAAGAGTATGGAATCGATTTGACAGAGCAGGCAAGGAATGGAGAATTGGATCCTATTTTTGGACGAGATAGGGAAGTTGAAAGAGTAGTGCACATACTCTTGCGAAGAACAAAAAATAACCCGGTTATTATAGGAGAAGCAGGGGTCGGAAAAACCGCAATTGTCGAAGGGTTGGCTCAAGAATTGGCTTCGGGCAAAGCACCTAAAGATTTAGAAAAGAAAAAAATCATTCAGCTGGATTTATCTTCCATGGTTGCGGGAGCTTCGCATAGAGGAGAATTTGAAGAGAGATTAAGAAGCGTAATTAAAGAAACTCAAGTTGCAGGGAATGTAATTCTTTTTATAGACGAAATACATACTTTAATAGGCGCCGGAGATACTGAAGGAGCGCTGGACGCTTCAAATATTATTAAACCGTTTTTAGCCCGCGGAAAACTTCAGTTAATAGGTACAACCACAACAATGGAATATAGAAAACATTTTGAAAAAGATAAAGCTTTTGAGAGAAGATTTCAGCCGGTTATTGTGGAAGAGCCAAGCGAAGAAGCGGCAATAGGAATGCTTAATGTACTTAAGCAAAAGTATGAAAATTTTCATAAAGTTGTTCTAACACCTGAAGCTATTGCGTCTTCGGTAAAATTATCCAAACGCTATATCGGAGAAAGATATTTACCGGATAAAGCTGTAGATTTATTAGACGAAGCCGCAGCGGAAGTCCGTTTGGCGCAAAACGAGGGTAAAAGACAAGAAGCATCCGTAAAAGAAGAAGATATCCAAAAAGTTGTTTCAAGCTGGACCGGAATTCCAATAACCAAATTAACCGAAAATGAAAGTGAAAAACTTTTACATTTGGAGGACATTATTCACAAAAGATTAATTGGTCAAGAACTTGCAGTTTCAACAGTTGCAGAAGCTGTAAGGCGTGGAAGAATAGGTTTATCAAGTGCCAATAGGCCGATTGCTTCGTTTATTTTCTTAGGGCCTACCGGGGTAGGTAAAACCGAACTTGCAAAAACCTTAGCGTCTATACTTTTTGGTAAAGAAGAGGCAATGATTAGGCTTGATATGAGTGAATATATGGAAAAGCATGAGGTGGCAAAGTTAATTGGTGCACCTCCCGGCTATGTTGGATATGAAGAAGGAGGGCAGTTAACAGAAGCGGTCAGAATAAAGCCTTACTCAATTGTTCTTTTGGATGAGATAGAGAAAGCGCATCCTGACGTTTTTAACATTTTACTTCAGTTACTTGAAGACGGAAGACTTACCGATAATAAAGGGAATACGATTTCATTTAAAAACACAATTGTAATTGCTACTTCAAATATCGGAAGTACTTTGATTCAGCAACAGCTTTCTCAAAATGTGATTGACGAACAAAAGACAGGCGTTAAAAACGAAGAATTGGAAAAAAAGAAATTTGCAGACTTGTCAAAAATTTTGATCGGAGAATTAAGGAAATTTTTTAGGCCAGAGCTTTTAAACCGTTTTGATGGAGTTGTTATTTTCGAACCGCTTGCGCAAAAAGATATGATGGCAGTTGCAAAGTTGGGAATAGAAGCAACCAGAAAACTACTTTTGGCCCAAGAAATTGATCTGGAAATTACAGAACCGGGCTTGGCTCAACTTGCAAAAGAAGGTTACGACCCGCAATATGGAGCTAGGCCCTTAAGAAGGCTTATCCAAACCGGAATTGAGAATCCGGTTGCTGTTTTAATTATTAATAAAACTTTTATAAAGGGAGATAAGATTCTTGTTGATTATGATTCTCAAAAAGATGAATTTATTTTTACAAAATCCGCTCAAGTTGTTCCTCAAGAAGTTGCTTCGAATGGAGAAGTTCCGGAAAATACAAACGGAACAAATCCTGCAATAGGACAAAATCCCGCCACATCTCAAGCATCAGCACTTCCTCTAAATGACCAGGGGACGCAAATGCAGCCTGATAACGCGTCAAATCCAACAGGTTCCATATGAATCTTCAGGGAATAAAGGAAAAAGTAAGGACTTTTTTAAGAAAGAAAATTTTTATCCTGGCAGGATTACTTATCATAATAGTTTTTCTTTTATCAACGGCCCTTTTAGTAATTAACAGCAATAAATCTCCGCAGCAGTTTGATAAAACTTGGCAAATAGAATTAAATTACAATAGCAATGTAAAAAAATTATCGCTTGAGAAATTAACAGTCATAAATAGAAAAACTGTTCCGGATGAAAGGAACGCACTATATTCCCCTTTTAAATTACAAGTTTTAAATAAAAACGGAAATGTAATTTTTCAGGAAAAAGTAAGCATTACCGAACAAATATTTTATGATCTGTTTTTAAACGCTCCTGATAGCCAATTGCCCATGCCAACAGATTTTAAAAGTGTTATCTTTGTTCCTTTTCAGATAGATGCAACAAAGATAATTATATTAAGGAACAACGATACAATCTTGCAAATAAGTCTTCCCAAATTTACTTCTTACAGATTTATAGAAAGTGTTCAGGCTGCACAACAAAGCATTTCTTGCGGACCGATTACAACAGTTTTTATAAACGATAACTATGTAGATATAAATAAGTTTAAAAGTGACGTTTCATACCTTGAAAATCTATACAATACAACTGCGCCTTTTAACATAAACCCCGGCATTTTTGATTTTAAGGAAGTTGATGCTCCGCAAAATTTTGGCTGTGCAACCTTAGGCATTAGATCGTGTGTAAGTAATTTATCAGGAGCTATTAAGAACGCGGGTTTAAGATATTTCCCCAATGCCCAAAAATTTATTGTTCTAGTTAATAATCTCAATGCCTTGACTGTTGACGGGGGAACGGCAGGGATTATCAATGGCATTGGCGGAGACGTGATAGCCTATACAAATTATGCATATGTCATGCCGGGATTAACCAGCGGACAGGCTTTTGCAGCAGCAGCACATGAATTGGAGGGTCATGGGGTAGGTTATCTTTGGGACAGGTATGTATTAAGCCCTAATTTAAACAATCCTGTAATAGCTCCGGGGGACACATCGACTAATTGTTCAACAAATCCACAAGGAGAACCATTTTGGAAAGGAGCAGGCTCAACAGGTGTTTTTCAAGGATGTTCAGTTCAAGAACAATATGCTCCTTTTCCGCTGACTTGTCAGTCAAATACGAAAGCTCTTATAAGCGGTGGAACTAATGATACTGTAATGAGTGCTGTTGGTTGTTCTCCCAATCAATTTGATCAGGTTGAACAAGCTTGGATAAAAACCAATATATTACCTAATTACAAAGCCTGTCCTAGTGGAACCGTCGCTAAAGTCAGTCCCTCTACAACTATTAATTTTAATCCTACTCCTCAAACGGTTGCTGTTGGTCAAAATATAAATTTAGATATAATCATGAATCCCGGAACCAATCAAGTTGATTTTGCAAAATTAGTTATTAATTATGATCCGACTAAGCTTGCAATATTGCCTGCCGGACCGGCTATTTGTCCCGCAAGACCTACGGATGCTTTTTGTCCGAATATTCTTGCTTTTCCTGTTGTTTTACAGCCGCCGGTCTATACTCCCGGAGCAATTTCGGTTACTCTTTCTGTTGGAGGTGGCCCTCAAAGCGTAATCCAAGTATCTACAAAAATCGCAACAGTGACTTTTAAGGCAATTGCTCCGACTAACTTAGGCTCAACACAAATAACAATCGACAAACAACAATCCCAAATTCTTTCTATAGCATCGACGGATTATTTTAATCAAAATGTTTTGTCTTCGATTACTCCTGCAATAATTACGATAACCGGCTTACCCGCAACTTCAAGCGCAAGCCCTGTGCCTACAGTAGTACCTACTTTAATTCCAAATCCTTCTCCCTTACCTACGCAAAAATCTGCATCAACATATAACTGCGTAATGGATCCAAGCTGCTATTCGGGAAAAAGTACAATTCAATTATGTCCACTTAAATGTACGCCTAATTAGCGTTTTTATTGCAATTTCGCTTCTAATTTCTTACACTTAAGTAAGCTGCCCTATGACGGATTTAATTTTATTACCTCTAAGTTTTTTGAAATTTTGGTTTATTGAGGCTCCTATTTTGCTAGTTCATTTTTTTGTTTCTCTAAATAAAGCTTTTTTACAGCTTTTTTCTCTTCCGCTTTTAGTAAAAACTTATTTTAAACCTTGGAAAAATGAATACAGACAGGGCTTAGTTGGTTTTTCTATTGCAATGGGAATGTTTATTAAAACTTTTGTAATTCTTGCCGATTTAATTTTATTTTTCCTTTTGTTAGTTATTGAATTGTCTTTCTTTATTGCATTTATTGTTTGGCCTTTTGTAACAGTATATTTGTTGTTTATTTAAAATATGGAAATTTACGCAAAAATCTACTTTTTTTACGAGAAAATATTAATAAAAATTATTCTGTTTTCAATATTATTGTTGCTATCGGGTTTTATTACATTTGAACTTTTAAATCATGCATCTCCCAAAATATTAATTTTTGCTTTTTCCGTTTTTCTAATGTTTGAAATTTTCTTGGAGTTTAAAGTAACAAAGCTTTCTCCAGGAATAATTGTTTCCGAAACAAAAAACGCACTGGATTCTTTTACGCTCGCGGCTTTAAGCGTTTATTTAAATAAACGTAAAACAATAGATATAATTAAAACTTTAATTAACCACCGGCCGCAGATTTCTTTTATTTTGGAAAAAGCCGATATCTCCGCAAAAGAAATTCAATTTATAGATTTCGATAAAAAAGAGCTGGCGGATTACTCACTGGAATTAGTAAAAACTTTAAAAGGAAAATACATAACAACCATGGATCTTTTTGCCGCTTACCTTTTATTAAGCGAAGATAAAACAAAACTTTTGTTTAATAAAAAACTTAAAAAAGAGGAGTTAATGCATATTCTTTATTGGGCAAGAACAGGCTTTAGTTATGAAGAAAATCCAAAATCTTTGAAAGTAAATTTTTCCGGAGAAGGAATTGCCGAGGAATGGGTTTTTGGCTGGACTATAGAAACTAAAAAATACATGATTGATCTGACTCCTGAAATTTTGAGCCGTAAGCCTATGTCTTTGGGAAGAGAAGAAGAATATAGCCAAACAACAGAGGCTTTATATAAAGGAACGAGCGTTATTTTGGTCGGAGAGCCCGGATGCGGCAAGGAATCTGTTATTGAAGATTTGGCTTATGAAAGCTTTGCGGGAAAATTAAACGGGAATCTTTACCATCAGAAAATTTTTCAGCTGATGGTAGATGCGTTTTTAGCCGGAACGACAAATCAAGGAGACTTACAAGAACGTTTGGATTCGGTTATTACGGAAATTTCTCATGCCGGCGACGTTATAATTTATATTCCCAATTTTGAAGCTATTTTGGGAGGTTCCACTTTTGCAATAGACCTTTCAGGCGCTCTTATTCCGTATCTTGAAAAAAAGGTATTAAGAGTTGTCGGAACGGTAACGCCGGAAGTTTATAAAAAATTTGTTGAACCGAGAAATACGCTTTTAGATGTTTTTGAAATTGTAAAATTTGATGAACCGGATAAAGATACAGCCTTACTTATGCTTTTTAAGAAAGCTTTTTGGTTAGAAAAAGAGTTTAATGCAGCTTTAACCTATAGAGCAATTATTGCGGCTTTTGAATTTTCATCAAAATATAGCAAGGAAAAAGTTCTGCCGGGCGCGGCGGTTGATCTGTTAACGGATACCGCTAATAACGTTAGGCTTTCCGGCAAAAAAATTGTTGAAGAGCAGGATATTTTAACTCAAGTTGAAAGAAAAACCAATATTCCCGTCGGTCAGCCAAAAGCGGCAGAAAAAAAATTGCTGCTTAATCTGGAAAGCGAAATTCATAAAAGAATTATTAATCAAGAAGAAGCGGTTTCTGCGGTTTCTGAGGCATTAAGAAGAGTAAGAACGGGTTTAAATGTTTCTAAAAAACCAATTTCCTTTCTTTTTTTAGGGCCAACCGGGGTTGGGAAAACAGAAACTGCAAAAGCTCTATCTAGCATATATTTTAAATCCGAAAATGCAATGTTAAGATTTGATATGAGCGAGTATAAAGGGGAAGAAGGGATAAAGCGGTTGTTAGGCGCAACGCCCGGGGAGGGAAGCGAAAAAGGAGAAATAGAAAAAGTTTACGATAGCCCGTTTTCATTAATTCTTTTAGACGAATTTGAAAAAGCCGACCCTAAAATTTTGGATCTTTTTCTGCAAGTTTTAGATGACGGTAGGCTTACCGATAACAAAGGAAAAACAATTTCTTTTGCTAATACAATTATAATTGCCACTTCAAATGCGGGCTCGGAATTTATCAGAGAGGAAATCCAAAAAGGTTCGTTAATCGATAAAAGTTTTAAAACCAATCTTTTGGATTATTTGCAAAAGCAAGGAATTTTTAAACCCGAACTTTTAAACAGGTTCGACGAAATAGTTGCATTCAAGCCCTTGGGAGAAAAAGAAGTAGTTCATATTGTTAAATTAATGCTTATTCAAGTTCAAAAAAATCTCAAAGATAAAGATATAGAAATTAATTTTAATGATGCCATCATCACAAAAATTGCAAAAGAAGGATTTGATAAGGAATTTGGCGCAAGGCCGCTCAAAAGATTCATTCAGGATAATATTGAAGACTTAATCGCGCAAAAAATACTTAAAGACGAAGTTGTTAGAGGCGATAAAATTACAATTTTCGTTGATTCTCAAAATAAAGTTTTATTTTCAAAATAATTTTATCTTAAAATAAATCTTCAGACCCTTCTTTTTAAGGTTGAAGCTAGGCTTCAAATCTGATATACTAGTCTCCACTATGCCGGCAATGCAAAGAAGTGAATTCGCATTAGCACTAAATCAGGTCTCAAACGAAAGAGGCCTTGATCCTGCTATTGTCTTGGATACGGTAAAAAATGCAATTTTGGCGGCTTACAGAAAAGATCACCCGGGAATGGAGCTGGAAGAATACACGGCTACTTTAGATGCAAATACGGGTGAGGCAAGAATTTTTAATAAAAAGAAAGATGTTACGCCTCCGGGATTCGGAAGAATCGCCGCCCAAACCGCAAAGCAGGTAATTTTGCAAAAAATAAGAGAAAAAGAAAAAGAAGCAATAATTTCGGATTACAAGCTTAGGATTGGAACCATTGTTAACGGTATGGTTCTGCGGTTCGCAGGACCAAATATTATTGTAGATATTGGTAAAGCAGAAGCCGTAATGCCTTCAAGTGAACAAATTCCAAATGAAAAATATCATTTAAATCAAAGAATGACTGTTTATATAGCAGAAATTAGAGAAGGATTAAAAGGAGAAGAAGTAATTGTTTCAAGAGCGCATATTGGTCTTTTGGAAGGTTTATTTAAGAGGGAAGTTCCCGAAGTAGCACAAGGTGCAGTTGAAATAAAGCAGATTGTCAGAGAGCCCGGAAATCGAAGTAAGGTAGCTGTTTATTCAAATCAATCGGGGATTGATCCGGTTGGTAGTTGTGTCGGGCAAAAAGGGGTAAGGGTTCAGGCGATAATTCAGGAATTCGGCGGTTTGGAAAAAATTGATATTATCCAGTGGCAGGAAAATTCTAAAAATTATATCGTGCAAGCTCTTTCACCTGCAAAAAATATCAAGTTGGAAGTTGATGAAAAAGAAAAAGTAGCCCGGGTTACGGTTCCATCGGACGAACTTTCATTGGCAATCGGAAAAGACGGACAAAATGTGCGTTTAGCCTCAAAATTAACAGGTTACAGAATTGAAATAGAAGGAGAGTCCGCCCCTGTTGAAGCTTTGAAAGAAGAAGCAGTTGAAGAAAAAACAGAAAAACCCCAAAAAGCAACAAAACCGAAGAAAGCGGTTAAGAAAGTTAAAGAAGAAGTAAAAACAGAAAAATTTAGCAAGGAAGAAAAGTTGGCAAAAGAAGCGCAAGAAATTTCGGAAGTTGTTGCAAAAGATGTTCAATTCAGTCCTGCTTCTGAAATTGGCGAAGAAGAAACTGAAGTAGCGCAAAGCGTTGAGGCAATGAAGGAAGAAATTGAGCTTAAAGAAAAAGAAGCAAATAATGAAACCAAAGAATAATTTTCAATTATCAATTTTTAATTTTCAATGAAATTATAATGAAACATTTAACAAATGAAAATTTAATGAAAATTGGTAACTGGAAATTGGAAATTAAATTACTATGGCAAAAAATAAACAAAAAAATGTTCAAAGTTCAGATGAAATAATTTATCCTCCTGTTGTGGCGGTTTTAGGCCATGTTGACCACGGAAAAACTACTCTTTTAGATACAATTAGAAAAACAACGATTGCGCTTCGCGAACACGGCGGAATAACGCAAAAAATCGGCGCGTCAACTATAGAAATAACACATGAAGATAGAAAAAGAAAAATAACTTTTATTGATACTCCCGGGCATGAAGCTTTTTCCTTAATGCGCGGCCGCGGTGTCCAGGCGGCAGATATTGGTCTTTTAGTTGTTTCAGCAGTTGACGGAGTTCAGCCGCAAACTAAAGAAAGCATAAAGCTTTTACAAGATTCAAAAATTCCTTTTATTGCAGTTTTAACAAAATCAGACGATCCAAATAAAAATCCGGAAAAAGTAAAACAGCAGCTTTTAAAAGAAGAAGTTCTTTTGGAAAATTATGGCGGAGAGATTCCTGTAATTGAAGTTTCTGCCAAAGCGAATATAAACATAAAAGAACTTTTAGAATTAATTCTTCTTGTTTTTGATATAAAAAGACATTCCGGATTTTATAAATATTCACCAAACAATCCTTTTTCGGCAATTGTTATTGAATCAAAACTTGATCAAAAATCCGGCCCCAGAGCTACAGTTATTATTAAAAACGGCACTATTTTGCTAAGAGATGAGATAGTTTGTGACAGTATTTCCGGCCGCGTGAGAACAATAATAAATGATTTAGGACAAAGGCTGGAAAAGGCAACTGTGGGGGATGCGGTTGAAATTTTAGGTTTCCAGGAAGTTCCAAAGGTTGGAGAAATTGTGTTTAAAAAGAGTGAAAAAGTTGTTGAAGAATTGCCTATCCAAATTCCTGTTTCCGAAGTTGAAGAAGAAGTAAAAGAATTGGGACCGGATACATATGTAGATATGAATGTTTTATCGATTATTATTTGCGCAGATTCGCAAGGATCGTTGGAAGCTATAGCTAATAAAATTCCGGAAAGAATAAGAGTAGTAATGACAAAAACAGGAGATATAGAAACTTCAGACGTTTTATTTGCAAAATCGGTTGGAGCAATTATTCTAGGTTTTAACATTAAAATTAAACCCGAGGTGGTTAAGCTGGCTGCAACCGAAAAAGTTTTGTTAAAAAATTACTTAATTATTTATGAAATGATGGATGAAATACAAGATCTTTTAGACGGAAAGATATTATCCTTACAGGAAGAAGTTTTCGGTAATGCAAAAATTTTGGCGCGTTTTCCTTTTGAAAAAACAGAAGTTTTGGGAATTATGGTAACGGACGGAAGAATTGCGAGGGGTGATAGGGTAAGAGTAATGAGAAAAGACGAAATAATCGGTGAAGCAAATATTTCTTCCGTAAGGCAGGGTAAAAATGTTGTTTCCAAGGTAGAAAAAGGTCAGGAAGCAGGAATAATACTCTCCCCGTTCCTTGACTTTACTATAGGAGATGTGTTAATATCCCATCGATAATTGCTAGTTATGGAAAATCAAACCTTTAGGCAAATTGGCGATGCTATTCAAAAAAATAAAAATATTGGAATAGTTACAGCTAAAAATCCTTCTTTAGATGAAATGGGAGCAGCTTTAGCGCTTTACTTATCTTTAGTTCAAGTTGGAAAATCAGTGACGATTGCAACTCCGGAAAATCCTCTGGTTGAAGTTTCTTCTTTGGTCGGTATAGATAAAGTTAAAACTGCGCTTAGTGGTGAATCGGGAGATTTAACAGTTTCTTTTCCGTATCAAGAAGGAGAAATAGAAAAAGTTTCCTATACTCTGGAAAACGGATTATTAAATATTGTCGTAAAGCCGGGGGAAAAAGGTCTTTCTTTTGAGGAAAAAGAAGTATCGTTTACAAGAAGCCAAGGTGCGCCAAATCTTCTTTTTACAATCGGCGTTCCAAAGCTTTCGGATTTGGGTAAGCTTTTTAATATTGCCGATTTAAAAGATACCATGATTATTAATATTGATAATAAAGCTGAAAACCAAGGGTTTGGAGATATAGTAATGGTTTATCCTATGCTTTCTTCAATTTCCGAACAAATTGCAAATTTAATTTTATTGCTTAATCTAAAACTTGATACGGATATTGCGCAAAATTTAATGTATGGAATATCTTTTGCAACCAATAATTTTCAAGATATAAAAACAAGCGCTTTAGCATTTGAAATGGCATCGGTTCTTATGAAAAATGGGGCGATAAGGGTTGGAAATAAATTACAGTCAGAATCTGTCAATACGGAGCAATTTTTTCCTAAACCAACTCAACCAATAAGAAAAATAGAAGACGTAGAAAAAGAAATAGCGAATGAGAATCCTCCTGAAGATTGGCTTGCCCCAAAAATCTATAAAGGCTCAACAAACTTCTAAATTACGGATTGCTAATGATTTTTAAAAATGATATACTAGTAAAACATAAATAATTTATATGCCACTTAGTACTTCCCAGAAACAAGACATTATAAAGGAATTTCAAACTGTTAAAGGTGATACCGGCAGTCCTGAGGTGCAAATTGCACTTTTAACTACGAGGATTACCCGTTTAACAGATCATCTTAAACTTCATGCTCATGATACACATAGCCGTCGTGGACTTTTGTCTATGATTGCAAAAAGAAGAAGATTAATGAATTTTTTAGCAAAAGTGGACAAGGCACGTTCCTCCGTAATTGCAAAAAAAGTTGGGCTTAAGGATTAATTAAATAAATGAAAAAAACCTCAGTATCTTTAGAATTGGCAGGTAAAAAGTTAACCTTTGAAACAGGAGATCTTGCGCTTCAAGCAACATCTTCGGTTCTCGCGCGTCTTGGTGACACGGTAGTTTTAGTTACTGTTGTCGGAGGCGGAAAAACAGAGTTAGATTATTTTCCTCTTTCGGTTGAATATGGAGAAAGATTATATGCAGGCGGAAAAATTAAAGGAAGCCGTTGGGTAAAGCGTGAAGGTCAACCATCTGATGAAGCAGTTCTCGCAGGGCGTTTAATTGACCGCTCAATCCGCCCGCTTTTTCCTAAAGCATTTAAAAACGAAGTTCAAGTTATTGTTACGGTTCTTTCGGTTGACGGAGAGAATGCTCCTGATGTTTTAGCCTTAAATGCCGTTTCGGCAGCACTTGCGATTTCACGAATTCCCTGGAAAGGTCCAATAGGTGCTGTTCGCGTAGGATATGTTAAGGAAAACGGAAACGCGGCGGAATTTATTATAAATCCCGGCTCCGCAGAATCAGACCTTTCGGATTTAGATATAGTAGTTTCTCAATTAAAAGATAAGACAGTTATGATTGAAGCAGGAGCGCTTCAGGTTAAAGAAGAAGTTTTAGTAGAAGCTGTTGAAAAAGCTCATCTTGAAACACAAAAAATAATTACACTTATTGAAGATTTAGTTAAGCAAGTCGGAGAAAAAAAGCTTGAAGTTGCCGAAGAAAATACTCTTAAAGAAGCAGTAAGTTTAGTTGAAAAATCCTATAAAGCCGAAGTTGGCGCACTTATTGAGTCCCGTGTAAATAAAGAAGGAAGCGGTACGGAAACTGAAGATTTAATTGCAAAAATTTATGATGACGCAAAAATGGCAAATGCGGATTCAGAAGTTGATAAGAAAGTAATTGCCAAAGCGGTTGAGCAGATAATGTTTAAAATGATCCGTGCAGACGTTGTCAATAATAAAAAACGTGCAGACGGAAGGAAAATGGATGAAATTAGAGAAATAGCTACTAAAGTTGGACTTCTTCCCAGAACCCATGGCAGCGCACTTTTCCAAAGAGGAATTACTCAAGCTCTTTCCATTGTAACGTTAGGTTCACCCCGTATGGAACAATTAATTGAATCCGCAGAAGGAGAAGAAACAAAACGTTATATTCATCATTATTCAGGACTTCCATATTCATTTGGCCAAACAGGCAGAGTCGGAACGCCTAGTAGGCGCGAAAAAGGACACGGAGCATTGGCAGAAAGAGCACTTTTGGCAGTTATTCCAAAACAGGATGTTTTCCCCTATACAATAAGAGTTGTTTCGGAAGTATTATCGCAAAATGGTTCAAGCTCTATGGCATCAACTTGCGGTTCAACATTAGCGCTTATGGATGCCGGAGTTCCAATTACAAAACCGGTTGCCGGTATTTCAATCGGCATGATGTCTATTGATGATAAATATGAACTTTTAACCGATATTATTGGTCTTGAAGATTTTTCAGGCGATATGGATTTTAAAGTTGCAGGAACAGATGCGGGAGTTACCGCAATTCAGCTTGATGTAAAAATTCCGGGATTAACCGTTGAGCAAATTAAAGCTATTTTGGAGCGGGCAAAAACTGCAAGACTGCAAATTCTTGAAATAATGCTTAAAACAATGCCTGTAACAAGAACTAAAATTTCCGAATATGCTCCTAAGATTGAAATTGTTAAAATTCCGGTTGACAGAATCGGTGAATTAATCGGACCGGGAGGAAAAGTAATTAAAAATATTATTGCCACAACAGGAGCATCGGTTGAGGTGGAAGATGACGGCTCGGTTGCTATTTCCGGAGTTTCCCAGGAATCGGTGCAAAAAGCAGTTGATTGGGTAAAAGGACTTGTAAGAGAAGTAACAGTCGGAGAAGTTTTTGAACAGGCAGAAGTAAAAAGAATCCTTCCCTTCGGAGCATTTGTAGAATTTTTACCCGGTAAAGAAGGAATGGTTCATGTTTCAAAAATGTCTACGGAATTTGTAAAAAATCCCACAGACGTCGTTTCAATCGGACAAAAAGTAAAAGTAAGAGTAGCGGAGGTAGACGATCAAGGGAGAATAAATTTATCAATGCTTTTTGGAGAAGTTGCGCAAAAACCGGAACCCGGAAACGAAAAAATTGTTCCGGGCGTTGTAGCTCCTTCGGAACATCCGTTATCAATGCAATTAAGAAGAGAAAGAGGCAGTTCGGATTGGAGATCAAAAACATCAGGAGGGAAACCGGGATATAATAGAGACAGAAAACCCCGCTATTAAATTAATTTTCAATTTTCAGGTAACAATTTTCATTAAATGTTCCAATTGATCATTGAAAAATTCATTGTAAATTGATAATTAGAAATTGTGATATTATAAATATATGGATTCCTCCGCTTCATTGGAAGCACAAATACAAAAATTAGAAGAAAAAATGAAATCCGCGAATCTTCCTCCTGATCTTTTGGAGAAAATAAACGGAATGATTGCTTTGCTTTCGGTTAGCCTTAAGCAGGGTGGCGCATCTTTTACAAGCTACGAAGGAATTTCAAGTTATATCGATTGGGTAGTTTCTTTGCCTTTTAATAAAGAAACAACCGATATTTTAGATTTACATAGTGCAAAAACAATTTTGGATAAAAATCATTATGGATTAGATAGCGTAAAAAATAGAATTTTAGAGTATCTGGCTTCAATTATTTTAAGTTTGCAAAATAATTCGGGAGATAAAGTTATCAGAGCGCCGATTCTTTGCTTAATAGGATTAGTCGGAACAGGAAAAACAACTCTTGCTTATTCAATTGCCGAGGCCATGGGCAGAAAATTTGAAAGAATTCCTTTTGGAGGTATGGGAGACGCAAGAAGTTTAAGAGGCCAATCCCGTGCTTTTGCAGATGCGGAACCGGGAGCCATAATTAAAAAATTGGTTCATGCTCAAAGCAGAAATTCTGTTATTTTGCTCGATGAACTGGATAGAGTAACCGAAAGCTCAAGAGCAGATATTATGGGAGTTTTGGTAGAGCTTTTAGACCCCGAACAAAATAAAGGTTTTACCGATCACTACGTTGATTATCCTTTTGATTTGTCCCACGTTTTGTTTATCGCAACCGCAAATAACACCACCAATATTTCAACAGCCGTTTTAGATAGATTGGAAATTGTGCAAATGCCTTCTTATACCGATGAAGAAAAACAAACTATTGCCAAAAACTATCTTTTCCCTAAAATAAGACAGCAAACAGGTCTTTCAGACGCACAAATAAGCGTAGATGATGCATTATGGCCATCTGTTATTAGACCTTTGGGATTTGATTCCGGTATCAGAAGTCTGGAAAGGACAATAGAGGGTATTTGCCGAAAAGTTGCAAGAAGCATTGTTGAGGGCAAAGTTTCACAAGGAGGCTCAATTCGCATTACTAATGATAATTTTAAGGAATTTATTCCTGTTTAATTTATGGATGAAAAAATAAGTTTTATTCCCTTAGGCGGCGTTTCGAATGTTACTAAAAACATGTATCTTTATGAATATAAAGACGAGGTTTTGATTGTCGATTGTGGAATTGGTTTTGCCGACGAAACAATGTTAGGAGTTGATCTTTTGATTCCCGATATTTCTTACCTTTTACAAAGTAAAAAGAAAATTGTCGGTTTAGTTTTAACACATGGACACGAAGATCATATCGGTGCTTTGCCTTTTGTGTTGTCACAGCTTCCTCAATTTCCGATTTTTGGCACTCCCTTAACAGCAGCATTGGCTAATGAAAAATTAAAAGAATTCGAAATTCCCAATAGGGTAAAACCGGTTGAATTTGGCGGCGGCCAATTAAGACTTGGCAGTTTTTCTTTGTCTTTTATAAGAGTTACACATTCGGTTCCTGATACATCGCACATTTTCATTAGAACTCCGGTTGGAAATTTTTATCATGGCAGTGATTTTAAGTTTGACTTAACTCCTGCAGACAATAAGAAAAATGAGTTTGACAAAATAGTAGCGGTTGGTAAAGAAGGAGTATTATCTCTAATGTCGGATTGTTTGCGCTCCGAAAAAGAAGGTTATACTCCGTCAGAATTAGCTTTAGGGGAAAATTTTGAAAGAGAGATTGCCAAAGCCCAAGGTAAAGTTATCATTACCACTTATTCATCAAATATTTCCCGGCTAAATCAAGCTATAAAAGCCGCACAAAAATACGGCAGAAAAGTTTGTTTTGTGGGCCGTTCTTTTTACAAAGTAAGAGACGTAGCTATTGATTTGGGTTATATGAAAATTGATAAAGGTTCGGAAATTTCCGTCGAACAGCTTAAAAATTATAAAGATAGCCAAATCGTTTTAATCGTTGCAGGAAGTCAAGGTCAGGAAAATTCTGCTCTTTCAAGAATTGCCAATGGCGACAGCAAAGAAATTAAAATAAATCCAAACGACGTTATAATTTTTTCTTCGGATCCTATTCCCGGTAACGAAATATCCGTAAATAGAGTAATAGACTCTATTTCCAAAAAAGGAGCAAGGGTTGTTTATTCGGAAATTTCAAGCGACTTTCACGTTTCCGGACACGCCGCATCAAACGACTTAATGCTTTTGATGTCCTTATTAAATCCGAAAAAAGTGTTGCCTATTGGCGGAACATACAAGCAAATGGTGGCTTATAAAGGTCTTGCCAGAAGACAGGGTTTTGAAGATAAAGATATTCTTTTGGTAGATGACGGGCAAGAAATTATTTTCAGCAAAGATAGTTCCGCATATGGGAAAAAAGTTCCGCTTAAAAATGTATATCTTGATCAAATTTCCGGAGAAGAAGTAGAGCAATTTGTTTTAATAGACAGGCAAAAAATAGCCAAAGACGGAATTGTAATTGTTATGGCGGAGGTAGATTCGGGAACTGGAAAAATGGTAGATTTACCCTCGATTATAGCCCGAGGTCTTTCGATACAAGAAAGCACATTGCTAACGAAAAATTTAGGTGCCCAGCTTAAAAATTCATTTTTAGCCAAACCGGAAAGAATGAATGATTGGATTTATGTTAGAAATTTAATAAGCGAAATTGCAGAGAAAAATATTTTTAAAGCCTTACACAAACATCCCCTCGTTCTCCCGGTCGTTATTGAAGTTTAATTTGTTTGACTTCTTAACTCTTAGTAATATAATTCAGATAGCTAAGGAATTTATAAAATTTATTGTGAAGAATAAAGCGTTTAAAATTTATACCATTGCTTTTAAGGTATGGTTAATTGCAATTTTGATATTTATTCTTTGTATTATTCTTGGAACTAACGGTTTTAAAACAGATGTTCAGTACACCATTTTTGGCAAGAGTCCGTTTTTATTGCCCATATTTACAGTCTCTATTGTTTTAGGTCTAATAGCATTTCTAATTGGAGTATTAAGCTTAACTTCATTTTTAGTCTCGAGGAAAAAATTAAAAAATAAATTTCTTAAGTTGCTCTTATTTATAGGAATATTACTTATTTTACCCCTCTATATCCTAATTTCTTGGTTTATTAAAGGATTAGTTTTGATAAAAAGCAAAAAAATAAATTTAAGCTTTATTAAAAAGGGAAATTTATCAAAAATTATAAATGGGCTATTGGTTATTTTAATTTTGTTTCCAATATGGATAATAGGATATTTTCTTTTAGGTTATTTTACTTATCAGTCAGTACAATCTAAATTGGGTTATTCTACATTTACAGAAAGTATAGCGGGGACAGGTTCGATGTACCCTACGTTCCCTAAAAGTAATAAACCTACTCTATTGGAAAAAGCGGATGATATAGTTGCTTCAGCAAATTTTATCTCCTACCCGTCAGGAATAGTATTGTTGGGAAAGCGGTATTTTGGAAGAGATTTGCAAAGAGGAGACATAATTTTATTTCAAAATCAAAAGACTAATGAAATAATCAAACAACTATATGGTAAATCTGGCGTCGGTTATATAAAAAGAATAATTGCTCTTCCGGGAGATATGTTGGAAATAAGAGGAGGAATAGTTTATTTAAACGGGAAACCGTTAAAAGAGCCCTATACTGCAAAGTCCCGTTCAACCTTTGCGGAGACTTTTCTTTCAGAATGTAATGTTATTAAAATACCGGCACATAAGATCTTTGCAATGGGCGATAACAGGAAAGGAAGCGGAGATTCAAGGGAAATTGGTCTTGTTGATTTTAAAGACATAAGCAATGTAATTCCAATTGAAAATCAAAAAGGAATTTTGGATAAGAATTACAGAGATACAAATAAAGATTTTGACGAAACTTCAAAGATAAAAATAGATAAACAGAAGTATCTGGAGCTTCTTAATTCAAAAAGACAAGAAGTTAAAGATCAATTATTAAAATATCAACCAAAGCTTGAAAAATCTGCAGAGCTTAGGGGGGAGACAATATTAAAATATGATGATTTTTCTTATGAAGCTACGAGAAGCGGTTATGCTATGCAAAAAGCAATGCGAGATGCGGGGTATTCCAATATTGTTTGGAACGAAGCATTTGTGCAAGGGTACTATGAATCGGAAGAGCTTATCGAATACTATTTTGAATCTCCGGTGTGGAAGAAATTTCTGTTGGAAAAAGATTTTCAAGAGATTGGGATATCAGAGGTGGAAGGAAAAATTAATAATTGTCCTACACAAGTAATAATTCAACATTTTGCAGGCTATGTTCCGCCGAATTATACAAAAGATGTAATTGAATCTTGGGAAAATTCTTTGAGTGGATTAAAAAATATTCAATCAGGGTGGCAAGGTTTAAAACAATATTCTCAAATTTATGACAAGAATAAAAGCGATGTCAATAGAATTAACGATATAATTTCTCAAAGAATTAGTATGACTGAAGGAATTGTTGCAAAAATGAAAGCAAACCAGTGGTTATCCTCAGAACAAGACAAATATACCCGCACAACAGATAAGGCGTTAGCTGATGAAGAAAAGTCCTTAGCAGATAAATTGAATAGTATTCATTAGGAATAATTTGTTTTCTCTGAACTTGTGATGGTCGTGAAAAATCTCTATAATAGTTTGTATGGCTAGAAGGAAGCATTACAAAAAGCATAAATTTAAGCTAAAACTCAAGAAAGATACGGTTTATTCTATTTTTGCTTTTGGTCTTATCCTCGGCGGCCTTTTGCTTCTTCTTTCATTTTCAAAAAGCGGAGAATCTTTTACTGTTATTAATGATTTACTAAATAAGTATTTTGGCTTGTTTTCTTTACTTTTTCCTATTGCAATAATTTTGTTGGGATTCTTCTTTTTAAAGCTTAAAATGTTTATTTCAAGGCCAAACGTCGCAGTTGGCTTTTTGCTTTTCTTCATATCGATAGCAGGTCTTTTTAAAGGCGGAAGTTTTGGAAGCTATATTTACCAAGTTTTGGCGGATATTTTAAACGGACCAGGCGCAAATCTTGTTTATATTGCAGGACTCTTAATCGGACTTTTTGTTTTCTTTGATACTTCGGCCGATGAATTGTTTACAATATTAGGTGCCATAAAAAATTTTGCAAGAAAACTTATACCCTCAAAGCTGATTGGATTTTTCAAAACCAGAAAGTCTCCGGATTTTAGCAATAAGCAAATGACCATTAAGGGAATGGAAAAAGACGGACAAAATAACTTCTCCGGAAAAGATATAAAAATAATTAATCCTCCTCCTACCAGAAAAGAACCGCTTATTGCCGATAAGTTAGTCATGAATACGGTTGGCAACAGCGGTATTTGGGAATATCCACCTTTGAGTTTGCTTTCGGATTCGTCCAATCAAAAGGCGGACAGAGGAGATATTAAAAAAACAGCTTCGGTTATTGAAAAAACCTTGCAGAGTTTTGGCATTGGCGCAAAAGTTGTTGAAGTAAATCTTGGTCCGGCAGTTACTCAGTATGCCATGGAACTTTCTTTGGGAACAAAAGTTGCAAAGATTACGTCCTTATCGAATGATTTGGCTTTGGCAACCGAAGCGCCGACTGGACAAATTAGAATTGAAGCACCGATTCCGGGCAGAAATCTTGTCGGAATAGAAATTCCCAATAGATCTTTGGAAATTGTTACTTTTAAAACGATGTTAAGTTCGGATGTTATGAAAAAACATAAGTCAAAACTTACCGTATCTCTTGGTTTGGATGTTTCCGGCAATCCTGTGGTTGCCGACATCGGGAAAATGCCTCACGTTTTAATTGCAGGAACAACCGGTTCGGGAAAATCGGTTATGATAAATTCTTTTATTACTTCACTTTTGTTTAGGGCGTCTCCCGACGAAGTAAAACTTATTCTAATTGATCCAAAACGAGTTGAATTAACAGGCTATAACGGCATACCTCATTTAATGACTCCTGTTATCGTAGAAGTTGAAAAAATTCTGGCTTCTTTAAAATGGGCAATGGACGAAATGGACAGAAGATATAAAACTTTTGCCGAAATGGGAGTTAAGAATATTGATTCGTATAACGAATTGGCCGGTTTTCAAAGAATTCCTTATATAGTTATCTTTATTGATGAACTGGCAGATTTAATGGCCTTTGCACCGGTTGAAGTGGAAGACGTTATTGCTCGCCTAGCACAGATGGCCAGGGCCACGGGAATTCATCTTGTTGTTTCGACCCAAAGACCGTCGGTAGACGTTATAACAGGTCTTATCAAAGCTAATATTCCTTGCAGAATTGCCTTTAACGTTTCCTCGATGATTGATTCCCGTGTAATTATCGATACACCTGGTGCGGAAAAACTGTTAGGACGGGGAGATATGCTTTATATTCCTCCGGAGCAGGCAAAACCAACTCGTATTCAAGGGTCGTATATCTCGGATAAAGAAGTAAAAAGACTGGTGGATTATTTAAAAGCTAAAGTTCCTGAAATTCAATATACGGATGAAGTTACTTCGGTTCCATTGATTTTGAAAAAGGGTAATTTTTCTGTAGGTGCAGATGGAAGGGATGATCTATTTTTTGAAGCGATAAGAATAGTTTGCCAATACGACAGAGCTTCGGCGTCACTTTTGCAAAGAAAATTATCAATCGGTTATTCAAGAGCGGCGCGTATTTTAGACAAGCTTGAAGAGGCTCAAGTTGTTGGCCGAGCAGAGGGTTCCAAACCAAGAGACGTTTTAGTAAGAAACGCCGAAGAGATGATTAATAGCTTAAGTGAAAACTCGTAATGCCTCGTTTGTTTTATGATAAAAGCCGGACAAAAATTTCAGGAAGCGCGTTTGCAAAAAGGGCTAACGTTTGAAGATGTTTCTCAAGGCACAAAAATAAAAGCTTCTTTTCTTGAGGCAATAGAAAAAGGAGAATATGAAAAACTTCCTTCGGTAACTTATGCACAGGGTTTTGTTAGAAACTATGCAAGATTTCTTAACATGCCGGAGAAAGAGACCCTGGCGCTTTTCAGAAGAGAATTTGACGAAGAAAAGGCAATAAAAGTCTTACCTCTTGGATTTATCAAAACAAAAGATTTTTCCCTTTACAGGTTTAAATCAAAACAAAATTTGTTTTTGGTTTTTTCGGTATTATTGGTTTTAATAGGATATATTTTATTTCAATATAGAGGAGCTTTAATAAATCCGTCACTTTTTTTGTCAGCGCCAAAAGAAAATGGAGTTTTTTCTTCGAACACAATTACTGTTATTGGAAAAACAGATCCTAATGCTACTGTTTTTGTGGATAATTTTTCCGTTTCCGTAGATAGTAACGGAGTTTTTACAAAAGTTATTAATGTTTTTTCCGGCAAAGCGGTAGTTACGATTAGGGTTGTGAATAAGTTTGGCAGAGAAACAATTTTAAAAAGAAGCATAGAAATTAAACCTGGCTCTTGACATAATTTAACAATTGAGGTAACTTATTTATACATGATAGACCCTGCCCAAACAGTTCTTTTTTTAGTAATTATAGTTCTGGCAATTTTACTTCTTGTTCTTGGAATTCAAGTATTTTTTATCCTCAGAGAATTAAAACAAACAGTGGCAAAAGCAAATAAAGTATTAGACGATACAGGGCTTATTACGGAAAGTGTTTCTGGTCCAATAGCAACTTTGTCAACATTGGCAATGGGAATGAAAACCGGCGCAACTTTTGCAAACATTTTAAATTTAAAAAAGAAAAAATCTTCAAGGTAATAAATTATGAATAACGGCAGACTTTCCAACGGATTTATTTTAGGTTTAATAATTGGCGGGGGAGCTGTATTTTTATTCGGAACAAAAACAGGTAAAAAACTGCTTAAAAAGTTTTCCGAAGAAGGGTGGGAAGGATTAACGGAAATTCTGGAAGAGGTTGACATGGGTGGGTATGAAGAAGAGCCCGGGGAAGAAGTTCAGGAAGAAGTGCAAAAAGAAACGCCGGAAGAAGTAACAGTATCAAAAAAAAGATTCTTTAAAAAGTCCTCAAAATAATAGATTATAGTCCGAATTTTCTGATGTTCTCGTTGTGCTGATTAATCGTTTCCGCGTAATGATTTATTCCTTTGCTGTCGGTTATATAAAAAAGATAGTTTGTTTTTGCAGGATTTATTGCAGCTTGTAAACTTGCCAGTCCCGGATTAGAAATCGGAGTCGGAGGCAAACCGGCAACTTTATAAGTATTGTAAGGAGAATTTAATTTAATATCATCAATTGTTAAATCTTTTTTCCACCATCTTTTTTGCTCCGGCTGATATCCCAAAGCATATTGAATTGTTGCATCAATATCAAGCTTCATGCCGATACCTAATCTATTTAAAATAACGCTGGCAATTAGGGATCTGTCTTGGTCATTTTTTGCCTCTCTTTCTACCATAGAAGCAATAATAATAACCTGATCTTGGCTTAATCCGTTTTGCACAGTGCCAAGTGTCAAATATTTATTCGTGAAATTATTCTTTAAAAGATTAATTATAAAATTTATATCTGCATCTCTTGGAATAAGATAAGTGTCGGGGAAAAGACGGCCTTCGTTTTCAATAATTGCTTGTCTCCAAGAAGATTTAAAACCGGGCATTTTCTCTTTTAGAGAATCTGCAATTTCTTCGGCCCTTTGTCCTTCGGGAATTGTTATCCAAATATCCAAAGTTCCGTGAGTTAAGCTAGTGGCTATTTCTTGAGAAGTCATCGACGGATTTATGCGGAAGTCTCCGGCTTGAATTTGTTTATCCAATCCCTGCAGTCTTGTAAAAAGAAAAAAGACAATCGGATCACGGATAATCCCTTGTGATTTTAAACGGTTGGCAATTTCCCTTACTCCTTCGCCTTGCTTAACTACAAATATTGTTGGGGTTTTGTCTGTATTTACCGCGGAAAGTCCGTTTTTCCACCAAAGTCCGGTTGCAGCCAGTGCTATTAGTAATAATCCTACTAAAATAATTAACTTTTTCATTAATAGTCAAAGATAGGAAAGTTTACCAAAGAGTCCCTACCTTCCTTTAGATTATACACATTTTCGCTATAAATTGTATACATCGTTTCATTTTTATTGGTTTTATCATGCAGTTTTTTATTCAAGTATATTCCCGCGCCTTTATGTGTTGGAGCTCCAAGGATTCTGGCAATAGCGGTAATATTTTTACTGTTAAGGCTTTTAATCTCCCCGTTTTTTTTGGCTTTTACCTCGTACGAATGCTTGCCGGTTTTTAATTTCTCACTATCTATATTAGAATTTCCTCCTTGGGCAATTACTATTTCTTTAAATTTTTCAAAAGCTTTGCCTGTTTGCAAAAGCATTGTCGCAAGTCCAAAAGCATTACCGTAATTTTTCTTAATATCGTTTTTAAATTTTTCCGGAGAATCTTTAATACATAATTCTAAAAGGTTTCCGGCTAAATTAAGGCTTCTTATCTCAAGATCCAAAGGCCGGTTACTCTTTTGCTGCAGAACTCTTAATGATTCCCGCATTTCCAAAACCGGTCCGATTCCCCGTCCTGCGGGTTCATCTGTTTTATGAATTAAAACTTTAATTTTTATGTTAAATTTTTCTGCCAGGAATATAAATTTATTTTTTAAAACTTCCGCATCTTTTAAATTATGTACTTTTACCATTGCTCCATATGGCAAGTCAATAATTACATGGTTTGAGCCAAAGGCAATTTTTTTGGCCATAATCGAAACTAGAATTTTATCGTAGCTTTCAAAAAGCAATGGTCTTTCAACTTGAATTAAAATGTCATCGGCAGGAGCAATGTTAAAACTTCCTCCCCAAACAATGCAGCCATTAGTTTTTTCAACCACTTTATAAATTTGTTCTTTTGTTAAATCAACGGGAGCTAATATTTCCATATCATCTGCCGTGCCGTCGGGAGTTGTAATTGCCCGGGATGAACTTTTTGGAATTTTAAACCCCGCTGCGGCAACGATGGAAACAACAACCGGAGTAGTGCGGGTGCCGGGAACTCCGCCTATAGAGTGTTTATCCGCAACAATGCCTTTAAAATGGAGTTTTTCACCTGTTTCAACCATGGCGCGGGTTAGATAAAATAATTCTTCGTTACTAAACCCTTTTGAATAACCCGAGGCGGCAAAATATGTAGTTAAAACATCTCCAAATTTTTCTTTGGAAATTTGGTCCATGATGGCATAAATTTCTTTATAATTTAATTTTTTTCCAATTAACTTTTTTCTAATAGCGTTTATCGCAAGACTTTTTTCTTCCATAATTTTAGAGGTCCCGTATTTGTTTAATCGCCAGGGAAATAGTGCTTTTTATTAAAGTAATTAAAAAATAAACAATGCTATTTATTATCCTATAAACAGCCGGCCAAATTTGCATTAGAAATATTTTAAATCTGTTTGTTTCCATAATTTATATTGTTTCAAGCCTTGATCTTATAATCAGCCTTTTCCAAACTGTTCCGGGTGGGGTACAGGTAATAAGCGTTATAAAGCTATCGCCGTAATCCTGTTCTAAAACCGATGTGTCTTCGGGACTGACAACAGTAATATTATAAACCCTGTATTTATAAATTGCGCCTGCTACATTAGTAAATATTTCATCTCCAACTTTAAGTTCATAAGCTTTGGCAAAAATAGTTTTGTAATTTTTTGCATCAAAAAGCTGCGGTAATGTAGAGTGCCCAAAAACTACGGCGTTGCCTTTGTCAGGCGGCAGGGCAGTGCCTCCAAGGTTAACAAGGTGTTTTGAGAGGTCGTCGTCAACTGCCGAAACTACGGCGTCTTTTATATTGAGTTTTGGAATAGACATTGTATAGGTATCGATTTTAGGTTTTCCTTTTTGCAGTTTAAAACTTGGAAACCAATTTTCCGCATTTGAGTAATCAACTCCGGTTAAACTATTGGATGCTTGAGACAGGAGGCTGCCGATAGTAGTGCTATTTACAAGACTTGTTTGCGGGATTGGAATAGCAATATCTTGAGAAGCAAAAACCGGTGCAAAATAAATTTGCCAGGAAATAAGAGGAAAAAAAACATAACCGCCGATACTTATTCCGAGAATTACTATTAGGAGACTAAATAAACGGACAGTTTTTTTAATTTTTTTTCCGGCTTTGTTGTAGTAATATTTACCCATTAAGTTTTATTACGATTTTTATATTCTTTGAATTTCTAGGCAGATTTTTCGGCACAAACGGTATGCTTGGAGAAATAGAAATAGTAACGCTTGAAACGTGTGTAAGGCCGGAGAGAATGCTTTCTGCTTTTGCACTGGGCTGTCCGGCAATTTGTTTCGTTAACGTACCGTCGTCAACTTTTGGCAAAAGAAGCGCTTGAATAGTAAGGTTTGCGCTGACATTTTTGCCTTCGGTTTTAATATCCTTAGCTACAACATTCAAATTATCTTTATTTATAGTTATATCTTTAAAGTTAAAAAGATTAAGCGCTAAAGAAATAGCGTCATTTTTGTTATAAGAAACTGCCTCGTAAGTAACGGTTCCTGTTAATGTTACTTTGCTTGCTTCATCGCCTGCGTTTTTATCAAAATCTTTTTTACTAACGGTTTGGGAAACAAAATTAGGCAGTATTGTTTTGTCAGCGGAAAGTTTTCCGGCAATGTCATTTTTTGCTTTATCTTCAAGTTTTTTTGGTAAATCCGTTAAAAGTTTGGTAATGTCATCTTTGGAAACAACAGTTACGGATTTACTTGTTCCGCCTGAAAAAGGATTATCGTTTTTAGCTACCAAATCGCTGGTAGCAAATCCTGCAATGGTAAATTTTGTTCCCGACGGTAGATTAGACTCTTTTCCAATATCAGAAGCCGTAACGCTTGCGTTAGCGGTCGAAGGAGTTATTGCCTGGTCTGCGGAATGCGAACCAATCGAATTAATAGTAACATTATTGTCTAATGTAAAACTTAATCCATTGGGAGATTTTATAACAGTGCCTTTTGATAAAGTTTGCGAATCGGAAAGCTGGCTAAAAATAGTTACCGTTCCTTTGGCCTTGTCTCCAATTGCTTTTGTTCCGGTTACTACAGTTTCGCTTGTTCCGTCTTCATCAATAGAAATAATTTCGGCGGCAATAAGATTATTTTTAACGTCGGTCGGTGCAGTTGTCGAAAAAGTTACATTTTGATTCTTTTCCGAAATATCCGGTTTAACGCTCAAGGTAACAATTGCGTTGGAGTCAAAAATAAACAGAAAAAATATCAGTACTAATAAAACAACAATTATAACCGGAATAAAAATAATCCCTTTTCCTTTTAAATTCATAAAGGGTAATGCAGGCAATTTTTTTAAGGGACTTTTTTTACTAAAATTTAAAATTTTCCCCAAAACAGATTTGATTTTGGGCCAAATCATCATTGTTTTTACAGGAACCAATTGTTCTTCCTCCATGAGCAGGATATTTTCCGGAATTTGTTCAATTTCTTCTGCTGTGGTTTCTTCTTTAAAATCAAAATTGTCTTTTTTAACTTTTTCTTTTTCCGGAATAGGCACTTTTGCAATGTCTTCGTTTGTCATAAAACCGAAAAATTCCGAACTGGTGGCATCATCTAATTGTTCAATGTTATTTTCCGGTTCAGGAGCTTTTGTTTCTACTTCTTCCGTAATTATTTCTTCTTTAGGTATTGTTTTCTCAATTGTTGCCGCAGAAAATTCTTTAGATTCAAATTCGGGAATTTCTCCTCCGAGTGTTTTTTTACTGCTAAACCCCTGAATAACTCCAAGTCCCATTTGCAAAGCAGTGCCAAAAAGCATGGCATTTGCATCAAAGTTTAAATCGAGATTAACAATTTGAGGTAAATGTAAAAATGATAAACTTTTACTCCACTGATGACCGATAAATTCTTGTACTAAAGAATCTTTTGCATCAAAAATAATCAAGCGGGAAGGCAAAATTTCCGGAGTTTCAAAGTGTTTTAAAAGAGTATCTACCGTGTAAGAAGCCGATTGATGAATTTCCGAACTTTTTACTTCTAAAATCTTTCCGGCTTTAACAAAAGAAAGCGTGATATGTTTTTTGCCAATTTCTGCTAAAAGTGCGGTAATAGGAGCGCCCTCATCTTTTTGTATAAGGGAAATAATTGCTTCATTAAGAACTAAAAATCCGATTGGAGTAAGAGCTAATTCTTTACAGGCGTGTTTAAGCTTATCAAGGTATTGCTGTTTTATTTTATTATCTTCAACCCAAGCTCCTTTTAAGCCGAAAATTACTTTTTCCGTTTCAATGTTTGAAGGCAAGGCTTCTTCCGCTCCGGAAATTGCCTTATCCAAGACATTTAAAAATTCTTCGGTTGTGGCCATTTCCACTGAATCTTCAAAAGCTTCTTCGTGTTCGGCAACAATTTGTAGTTTTCCGGTAATTTGTTCAAGAATTACGGCATTGGCTTTTTCGTTTCTTAAAACAAGGGCTAGAAAATATTCGGGTTGTTCTTTTTTTTCTAAAAATGGCAGTACGGGTAATTTCATATTAATTGTTAACTACGGCGTAAATCCGCCTTTGTCCATGTCCGATATTGTCCTGCTTTAATATTTTAAACCTTTTAAGCCTACCTGTAAAATCAACGTGCGGACCGCCGCAGAATTCCTTTGAATAATCGCCGACAAAATATACTTTTACGTCTTCTTGATACTTATCATCAAACAATCCTATTGCCCCCAAATCTTTAGCTTTTTCTAAAGGCATTATTTCAAAATGCACAGGTAAATTATCTTTTATTTTTTCATTAACAATATCCTCAACTTTTTTTAATTCTTCGGCAGTTAAGCTTTTGTCATAATTAAAATCAAATCTTACTCTTTCCGTTGTAATATTACTGCCTGTTTGATGGAGCTGACTGCCTAAAACGTCTCGCAATGCCTGATGTAATAAATGAGTTGCGGTGTGTCCCATGATTGTTGCATCGGAATGATCGGCCAATCCGCCTTTAAACATGCTGGAAGAAGCGCTTCTGGAAAGGTCTTTATGTTTTTTCATTTTTTCGGCAAACGCCTTTTCGTTAAAACTATATCCAAGGCTTTTTATTTGAGTTGGAGAAAGACCGTGGGTTGCGTACATTTTAAAAGCATCATCCGCGGAAATCTCTTTTATCTCCATTCCTACATTTGATGTATCGGAAACATGAATTTCATCGACAATTTTTATTGCTCTTGAGACTGTTTTTTCATAAGCTTGTTTTTCTTCTAAAATTACAAATTTTATTTCTTCATATTTATTTTTCAAAATCTCATCGGTCTGGGAATACTGCTCAACTATTTTTTCTAAAATTTTTTCTATATTTCCACCCTCAAGATTTTTAAAATTATCAAAGGCGCGTCTTAAAAGTCTTCTTAAAACATATCCTTGTTCGGTTTTAGAAGGAATTACTCCGTAAGCAGCAATAAATAAACTTCCTGCAAAATGGTCGGCGATTATCTGCATTTCTTTTTTGTGTTCCTGATATTTTTTGCCGGTTTCTTCTTCAATTGCACTAATAATCGGAGCGAAAAGGGAAGTTTGGAAAATATCCGATTTTTCTTCAACCGCTGCCAATAATCTTTCCAAGCCTCCGCCAAAATCAACATTTTGTTTAGGCAGATTCTCAAAACCTTTTTCCGTTTTTATATACTGCATAAAAACGGCATTGGCAATTTCCAAAAATTTTCCACATTCGCAATCAACAGGATTATCTTTGCATTCTTTTGCGTGTTTAACATCATCAAACTTGTAATAAACCTCGGAATCCGGTCCGCCGGGCTCACCCGTAGGCATATTGTCGGGAACTCCGCTCCGACTCCACCAATTTTTATCAACACCTGCAAAAAATATTTTTTCAACCGGCAGCAATTTTTTCCAAATTTCAAATGATTCATTATCACGTTTAACATTTTTAAATCCGTCAAAAACAGTAATAAATAATTTTTCTTTTGGCAGGCCAAGCTCAACAGTTAAAAATTCCCAAAGCCAGGGGATTTCCTCACTCTTGAAATAGTCTCCCAAACTCCAATTTCCAAGCATTCTAAAAAAAGTCGTATGGCGGTTATCTCCGACTTCCTCTATATCCTGGGCTCTAAAGCTATTCTGGACGTTTACAAGCCGTGTTTCTTGAGGATGTTGTTGCCCCAAAAGATATTGGATTAAAGGCTGCATGCCGCTAGAGGTAAAAAGCGTTGTCGGGTCATTTTCCGGAACAAGCGGGGAGTTAACAATCCTCTTGTGCCCGCGCTTTTCAAAAAAGCTTATGTAGATGTCAATAATTTCTCTTGCCGTCATATTTATTTTGATGCTAGACTCTGGAAACTTGAATCTGGATTTTGAAACTAGAATTTTGAATTTCTAACCTCTATCCTCTAATTTCAAGTTCTAACATCGAGCATCTAGTGTCCAATATCAAATTCTTTAATCGTTGTATTTATTATAGCAGGCTTTATAGGCTTTGAGGATAGACGTCGTTTATTATAACCTGAACTTCTTTTGCCGCAAGTCTCGAAGCTTCGCTTGTGCCCAGATATTTATTGTAAAGTTTAAGCGAAATTGTTGAGATTATATTTATCATGTCTGAATAATTTTCACGAGTAAGTACCATCTTACATTGTTTGCCGGTTTTATCTTCATACGCTGCGTATGCAAATCCTTTTTCGGTTGTTCCTCGAAAATCAGTTTCTATCTCTCTTATCTTTAAACTTGCAATTGCGTATTTTGAAAGTGCTTCGTAAGTTAGTCTATCCAAGCCACGATCTTCTGCAATTAAACTGGTATAATGAGCAACTTTCTGAGCAGGAGTAAGAGGCATTTTATTTCTTTGACCAATATATCTTGGTTCACTTTCCGACATAATCTTGGGATTATTCCACTTTTAACAGATAGTGTCAATAATAAAAAATATACCGTCTGCTGTAAAACCCCAGAGTATTAAGAAATATTTGTAATGCTATACACATCGTAAACTAGAGGGTTTAAGACATAATATTGAATTTTGACTTCTTAGCCCGCAAAATTGTTGGATCTAAATATTTAATGCTGGCGTTGGAGCATATCACGAATTTTAGCAATTCTCCCTGCTTCTTTAAAACTTACTTCAAAAGTTTCCGCAGGCTTCGATCTGTTCGCCGGTATAAAGCAAATTGTCCGGTCTAATTCCATTTCTCCGTCGTGGGCTAAGAGACAGGGAGGACGTCCTTCTTTTATTAATTTTTTGATGGCACTTTCACTCCGCAAATCTGTATGCGCAGTAGAATCGTATCTATAGTCAAACTCCAAATTCAATGCCACTATATAAATATTGGTACTTTAAAAAACAAAAATCAAGTGTTTAATTAATTTGATTCCGGTTAAATCGGAGTGAATAAGTTACGAAACATATTCGACATTTCGTAACTATGGATCACTACGCAAAAGCATACCCTATCTTTAGTAGAATACGAGGACTTGAGGATGTGAAAAAAATGATATCAAGTCT